>Ga0247742_10001042_pt1 | contig 20296 bp, 14 predicted proteins | sample UWRJL208509C2_FD_180944 | JGI IMG/M metagenome (GOLD analysis project Ga0247742, IMG submission 180944) | Plant litter microbial communities from Arlington Agricultural Research Station in Wisconsin, United States - UWRJ-L208-509C-2 | ecosystem: Environmental > Terrestrial > Plant litter >... | reverse complement strand
CCATCGACACTCACCCTCACCGGCTTCACCCGATCCGGCCAGAACACACGCACCGCCGTACCCGGCCGGATCCCCTCGCCGAGCGTGACGGTCAGTCTCTTACCCTCACGCCGAGCCGTCATGCTCAACGACCCGTAGGCCACCGGCAGCTTCGTTACCGACAGTCCCTTCCCGGCAACCCACGATGGCGGTACCCCCGGCAGCAGATAGAGCCCATCATCCGCCTCGCGCATCAACATCCCGAAGAGCGTCCGCGCATACTCCGACCCGATCCACGTATGCGGCATATCGCCCAGATACCCCGGATGACGAAGCCGCGAATGCACTACCTCCGCCCACATGTTCCACTCAGGCGGACGACGATCACGCACGACGTCAGCAAGCAATTCAGCGGCGTCGTTCGGACGATCGAGGTAGACATAGGTGAGCACGTTGCGCAGCTCATACGGCGTATAGGCGAACAACTCACCCGGCGCCTCACGCTTGCGTACATCGGCGAGGTACTTATCGAATGTGCGACGCAGCGCATCGGGAGGAAGCACGTCCATCTGTCCGGCGGGATCGAGGGCAATCGAAACACTGGTCGGATCACCGTCACCAAGATCGGCTGCGGCGGGAATCGTATCGACACCCTTCCACGCCATCGTCGCCTCGATGGACTTGCGCAGCGACTCGCGGAGCGCGGCGTACTGGGCATGCGCATAGGCAGCAAGCTCCTTGTCACCCCACTGCTCTGCCAGCCACGCACCGTCATGCCAGCCCTTCAACGCCCAGTAGTCGTCCCAGTAGCTATGCGTCGGGCTCGAATAGCCCTCATGGCTGATCGACGGCGCGATGATGCCGTGGAAGCGCTCGGGTGCGGGAAGGTTGCCGAGATACCCCGGAACCATGGTCCGCTCGCGCAACTCCTGCATGAAATGCATGGCCGCCCGGACTTTCGGCTCGTAATCCTTCACGCTGGCGGGGCCGCCGCCGAATCGAGCGACATCCGCCACAAGGTTGATGAATTCGCCCTGGCTGTCGTATTCGATGTCGGAGCCGAAGCCGCGATTTACGCTGCCGTCGGCATTGAGGATGGGCGAGACGAGTCCGTTTTCATGGACGGCGTGCGCGGCATACCAGTCGAGATAGTCGCGCGCTGTCTTCGTCTCGCCCATGCGCAGAAGGATCGACGCTGTTGCCGCACCATCGCGAATGAAGGAGCGGTTGTAGTTGCGCGGGCCCGCCTGCATGGCGTGACCGGTCTGGTTGACCAGCATGTATGCAGCCTGCGAGCGCAGGATGTTTACCAGCGATTCGTCAGGCAACGAGATGGCGACGCCACCCAGGCGCTTTTGCCATTCGTCCGAGACGCGCGCGGACAAGGCATCGAACGCGGACGCATCTGGCTTGACGATACCGAAGTCCATCGCGGGAGGTTCGGGCAGATGTCCGTTCGCATCCGCTGCGGTGTTGCCGAGCGGAAACGCGAGCACGACATCGCGCTGTTCTCCGGGCGCCAGATGCACGCGGTAGTCGAGCACGGCTGAGGCAAGCCCATCGTCGTCATGTGCTTCGCGCGACGCAGGCACCTTGCCGGCAGCAACGAGCCCCGTGATCTCGGTTTCCCCGTGTGCACCGAATGGCGCCGCACCGGCAGCGTCCACAGGTGTCAGTGAGGCAAGCAACGTACGACCTTCGACGCGCACGCCCGTGTTCGCCGCATCACCGACAATACCGATGTCATGAATTGGCGATGCTCCGCCGTTCTGCCAGGGCGGATTGACCTGGATCGGTCGCACGACGAGCGACAACGTCCCGTCCACGGGAGCACTGCCCTTGTTGGTCAAGCGATGGCGAAGCATGACCACAGGCTGCGTGCTGTCGCGTATCGCAAAGGCTTCGCTGGTGACAGCGAGCCCGGGCTGCGCGGTCCAGCCGACCGAAGGCATCGGTTTCCAGCCGTCGCGCAGGGCGTGCGTGCGCTCCGAACCATCCGAGACACTGGCGTGCCCGGAAGCATCGCGCCAGATGGCCTGCACCTGCGGGCCGCCCTTGTAGGGCTCGATATTGCCGTACTCATCGAAGATGGACTTCTGCAGGCCCGCAGGGACGCCGACAGCCGTCCAGTACACCTGCTGCATGTGCAAAGAGGACGGAAAGAGCGCCGCGTTCTCGCGCGAAGCAACAATCTGGTATCGCTTCATGGGCGTCATGGCACGTTGCGGCCCCAGCAGTCGCAGGCGCTTCACCAACGGAGGAGCGCCATCCTTCGGCCCGACTACCAGCCGCAGTCCGTCAATGTCGCGTGCCTGGCGCGCAGCCAGGTACGAGCTGTCGCCGGCGCCGCCCGGATCACTATCGATCGTGGCCCAGTGGCCGTTCGCATCGCGTCCTTCGAGCACTGCGTCGGCGCGTGGCCCACCCCACTCGACCTCGAGGCCTGCGATGTTCACCGGGCGGGGCAGGTCGATATCCAGCTGCCGCCTACCCTTGGGCCCCTTGCCGACGATGGACCGGGTGGTCCCGTCAGCCCACAACGATGCGCCGTCGCCCGACCCATCGAGACCGGCGATACGCGCCGCGTCTCCCGCGGCAAAGGGTTCGAACTCAAACACCGAAACACCCCAGTCTGCCGTCCGCGCCGGTGCGGCCAGCCGCACGTAGCGCGCCTCCGCGGCGGGAAAGACGAGGTACTCCGTACCGCCCGGGGAGTCGGTCACGGAGTAGACAGGGCGGAACGCCTTCCCATCGGTCGACACCTGGATCGAATACGAGGCAGCGAATCCGCTATCCCAATGGATGCGCACGCCGCCGATCCTGGCGACCTTGCCCAGGTCCACCTGGAACCACTGTCCCGGACTGAAACCGCCGCCCCAGCGGGTCGTCTCATCTGTGTCGATCGCGTGGGCAGGCGCCAGTGCCGGCACCTGCTGCGACGAGCTGCTCGCCCGCCATTGGCTCCGAAGTGGCAACCCATCGGCGGCGAACGCCGGAGCAATGGACAACATGCCGAGAAGGGCGAGGGTAAGCCGGGTGGCGTGCGGGGTACTGCGGTGGGGCATGTGAGAAACCTCCGGGGAGGTCACCAAGCCTAGGCACGTAACGCCATGTAACCAAGTCTTCGGCGTTAGAATCGGTGGTCTCGCGAACTTTATGAATGCCCCTCCATGCGTAATCCCCTGCAGGAACAGTTGCTCAAGGCCGGTCTGGTCAAGAAGGACAAGATCGCCAAGGTCGTGCGCGAACAGGCCAAGCAGCGCCAGGGCAAGGCGCCGGTCGTTTCCGACGAAGCTCAGGTGGATGCACGCAAGCTACAGGCCGAGCGCGCCGAGCGGGATCGCGCCATCGCCGCCGAGCGCAACGCCGAGGCGCGGAAGAAGGAAATCCGCGCCCAGGTGCGCCAGATCGTCGAAACCACCCGGGTGAAGCGTGACGGCGAAATCGCCTATCGGTTCACCGACGGCGAGAAGATCACCAGCCTCCTGGTGAGCGAGCCGCTCCGCGCGCAGCTCGCCGCCGGCGTGCTGGCCATCGCAAAGCTGGACGACCGCTACGAGCTGATCCCGCGCGCGGCCGCGGACAAGATCCACATGCGCGTTGCCGACGTGGTCGTCTCCGACCATGGCCGCACCGACAGCGCACCCCTCCCGGCCGACGACGATGACGACTACTACAAGCAGTTCGTCGTCCCGGACGACCTGATCTGGTAAGGGGTGCTTGCCGATGAGCGTTCTGGTCACCGGCAGCGCCGGACACCTGGGCGAGGCGATCGTCCGTCGCCTGCGGGCGGAAGGTCGCGAGGTCCGCGGCATCGATATCAAGGCCTCGCCGTTCACAAACCACGTGGGCTCGATCACGGACGAAGCCTTCGTCCGCGACGCCATGTCGGGGGCGCACGCGGTGATCCACAGCGCCACCCTGCACAAGCCGCACATCGCCACGCATTCGAAGCGCGAGTTCGTGGATACAAACGTGGCGGGCACCGTTGCGCTGCTCGAATCCGCCGTGGCGCACGGTGTGAAGGCTTTCGTCTTCACCAGTACCACCAGCACCTTCGGTGCGGCCCTGTCGCCGCGCCCCGGTGAGCCGGCTGCCTGGATCGACGAAGACGTGGCCCCCATTCCGAAGAACATCTACGGCGCGACCAAGATCGCCGCCGAAGGCATGGCCGAGCTGGTCGCACGAAAGGAGCGCCTTCCCGTCATCGTGCTGCGAACGTCGCGCTTCTTCCCTGAAGATGACGACAATGCCGGCGTACGTGCAGAATACGACACGCTGAACATGCAGGCAAACGAGCTGCTCTATCGGCGGGCCGACATCGAAGACATCGTCGAGGCGCACCTATTGGCGATCGACCGCGCGCCGGGTATCGGCTTCGGGCGCTACATCGTTTCGGCCACCGCTCCCTTTACCCGGAATGACGCGGCGGCACTACGCGCCGATGCCGCCGCCGTGGTGCGCCGCTTGTTTCCCGACGTGGATGCGCTGTACGCCGCGCGCGGCTGGAAGCTGCTGCCGAGCCTGGACCGCGTCTACGACAACGGTCGGGCGTCACGGGAGCTGGGCTGGAGGCCCCGGCGGGACTTCGCTTTCGTGCTCGAGTGCCTGCGTCGCGGGGAGGATTTCCGCAGCGACATGGCCCGGGCGATCGGGGTGAAGGGGTATCACGATACCGTCTTCGAGGACGGGCCCTATCCCGTTGCAGGCTGAGGGCCCCGCATCGCCGCTTCAGCGGCGATGCTCCGGTCAAAGTCGGCGACGCTCCTGGTCAGACGACCGGCTTGGACCGATCCGTCTCCAGCGCCTTATTGATCCGCAACGCCAGCAGCGTGCAGGCCGCACCCGAAAGCAGGTAAACGCTCACGGCGCCCAGGCCGAACCGGGTCGACAGGCCCAGGGCCACCAGCGGGGCGAAGGCCGCGCCGAATAGCCAGGCAAAATCGGACGTCAGCGCGGCGCCCGTGTAGCGGAAGCGCTTGGCGAAATTCGCCGTGACCGTACCCGCCGCCTGGCCATAGGACAGGCCGAGCAGGGCGAAGCCGATCAGCAGGAAGGCGTCCTGCGCGACCTTACCGCCGCCAAGCAGCCAGGGCGACGCGATGGCGAAGATCGCGATCAGCGCCGCCATGCTGCCCAGCGTGTTGCGACGGCCGAACTTGTCGGCGATGACGCCCGAGGCCATGGTGCCGAGGATCGCCAGGAAGGCGCCGATGAGCTGCACCACCAACACGTTGTTGATGTCCTGTGAGCGGTTCAGCGCGATCCAGGACAGCGGGAAGATGGTGACCAGGTGGAACAGGGCGTAGCTGGCGAGTGCGGCGAAAGCACCGATAAACAGGTTGTAACCCTGGGCCGTCACCATCTCGATGATGCCGATGGGCTCCAGCTCGCGCTCTTCCAGCAGCTGGGTGTATTCCTCGGTTACGACCAGGCGCAGGCGGGCAAACAGGGCCACCACGTTGATCGCGAAGGCGACGAAGAAGGGGTAGCGCCAGCCCCAGCTGAGGAAGTCTTCCGTGGAAAGTTGGGTGTGCAGGAACAGGAACAGGGAGGCGGCAATCAGGAAGCCGACCGGCGCGCCCAGCTGGCCGAGCATGGAATACCAGCCGCGGCGGTTCTTCGGGGCATTGAGCGACAGCAGGGAAGGCAGGCCGTCCCAGGAGCCGCCAAGCGCAATGCCCTGCAAGAAGCGGAGCACCGAGAGAATCACAATGACCGCGTACCCGTGCGACGTGTTCGCCGGCAGGAAGGCAATGCAGACCGTGGACGTACCCAGCAGGAACAGGGCCGCGGTGAGCTTGGTGCTACGGCTCCAGTTGCGCTGGATGGCCATGAAAAGCGTCGTGCCGATCGGCCGGGCGATGAACGCGAGCGAGAAGATGGCGAAGGCGGCGAGGATGCCGTCCAGCTGGCTCAGGAACGGAAAGAACACCGACGGAAAGACGAGGACGGACGCAATGCCGTACGTGAAGAAGTCGAAGTATTCCGAGGCACGGCCGATGACGACGCCGACCGCGATTTCGCCGGGGGCGACGGGGGCGTGGCTGGTCTCGTGCTGGCGGCGGACGTCCTGTTCGGCGCCTTCCGCGGCATTGTGATGGGCGTGTGAAATGCTCGACATCGTATTCGGCCCGGTCTTGGGAATGGATTGCAGGATAGCGAAGGATCGCACCACTCGGCTTGTAGGGCCATGGGACAAAGTGTCCTATGGTCTTGAAAGGCGGTTAGGCGTATTTTTTCGTGTCCCCACGGTTGCCTCCATCATGCGAATGTCCATGAAGATGATGCGCGGATTGCTGATCCCCGCTTTGGTCCTGCTCTTGTCGGGCTGCGACGCCGTGCTGTTTTCGCCCTCCGGCGACATCGCCCGGCAGCAGCGCGATCTCATCATTATTTCCGTGGTGCTGATGTTGATCATCATCATCCCGGTGATCGCGATGACCTTCATGTTCGCCTGGAAGTATCGGGAATCGAACAAGAACCACGACGACTACGCCCCGGACTGGAACCATTCCACGGTCCTGGAGCTGCTGATCTGGTCGGCCCCGCTGCTTATCATCATCGCGCTGGGCGCCATCACCTGGACGAGCACGCACAAGCTGGACCCCTACCGCCCGCTGGACCAGATCGACGCGTCGCGTCCGGTCGCCGAGGGCGTCAAGCCGCTCGTGGTCGAGGTCGTCGCGCTGGACTGGAAGTGGCTGTTCCTCTACCCGGAGCAGGGCATCGCCACGGTGAACGAGATGGCCGCCCCGGTGGATCGACCGATCGAGTTCCACATTACCGCCTCGAACGTCATGAATGCGTTCTTCGTCCCCTCCCTGGCGGGCATGATCTACGCCATGCCGGGCATGGAGACCAAGCTCCACGCGGTGATGAACAAGACCGGCGATTTCGAAGGTATCTCGGCCAACTACAGCGGCGCCGGCTTCTCGGACATGCGCTTCCGCTTCCATAGCCTGTCCGACAGCGACTTCGATACCTGGGTGGCCAAGGCCCGCGCGGACGGCAACACGCTCAGCCGCGAGGACTACCTCAAGCTCGAGCAGCCCAGCGAACGCGAACCGGTGCACTACTACAAGACCGTGGCGCCTGGCTTGTACAACGCCATCCTCAACCGTTGCGTCGAATCGAACCGCATGTGCATGAGCGACATGATGGCGATCGACCAGCAGGGCGGCCAGGGCGTGGTAGGTGCGTACAACGTCACCTCGCTCGATGCCGGTGCCCGCTCGCGCCTGGGTGTCGCCGACGATGGCAAGCGCTACGTGGGTGCCCTGTGCAACGCCCGCGGCGCTACCGGTGCGCCGGTGACACCTGCCGGACGTCCGCTCTGAGCGGCCGCCTTTTCCGATTCAAGCCTCGCCGAGTCCGGTAATGAACACATCCGATCTAGTCAAACTGATCTTCGGACGCCTCACCATCGAGGCGATCCCGTACCACGAGCCGATTCTCATCGGTACGTTCATCGCGGTTGCCATCGGCGGCATCGCGCTGCTGGCGGCGATCACAAAGTACAAGCTCTGGGGTTACCTCTGGAGCGAGTGGTTCACCAGCATCGATCACAAGAAGATCGGCATCATGTACATGGTGCTCGGCGTGGTGATGCTGCTGCGTGGGTTCTCCGACGCCATCATGATGCGCGCCCAGCAGGCCATGGCCTTCAACGGCAGTGCCGGCTTTCTGCCACCGCATCATTACGACCAGGTGTTCACCGCCCACGGCGTGATCATGATCTTCTTCGTGGCGATGCCGTTCGTCACCGGCCTGATGAACTTCGTCGTGCCGCTGCAGATCGGCGCGCGTGACGTCGCGTTCCCCTTCCTCAACAACTTCAGCTTCTGGATGACCGTGGCCGGCGGCATGCTGGTCATGGCCTCGCTGTTCGTCGGCGAATTCGCCCGCACGGGCTGGCTGGCGTATCCGCCGCTGTCCGGGTTGGCCGCCAGTCCGGATGTTGGGGTCGACTACTACATATGGTCACTACAGGTGGCCGGCGTGGGAACGACCCTCTCCGGCATCAACCTGCTCGCCACGATCATCAAGATGCGCGCGCCAGGCATGACCATGATGAAGATGCCCGTCTTCACCTGGACCTCGCTGTGCACCAACGTGCTGATCGTCGCCGCCTTCCCGGTGCTGACGGCCGTGCTGGCGCTGCTCTCGCTCGACCGTTATGTCGGCACCAACTTCTTCACGAACGACTTCGGCGGCAACGCCATGATGTACGTGAACCTGATCTGGATCTGGGGCCATCCCGAGGTCTACATCCTCGTGCTGCCGCTGTTCGGCGTGTTCTCGGAAGTGGTCGCCACCTTCAGCCGCAAGCGCCTGTTCGGTTACGCATCCATGGTCTACGCCACGGTCGTGATCACGGTGCTCTCTTACCTGGTCTGGCTGCACCACTTCTTCACCATGGGTTCCGGTGCGAGCGTCAACTCGTTCTTCGGCATCACCACGATGATCATCTCGATCCCCACGGGCGCGAAGATCTTCAACTGGCTGTTCACGATGTACCGTGGCCGCATCCAGTTCGAAGTGCCGATGCTGTGGACGATGGGCTTCATGGTCACCTTCGTGATCGGCGGCATGACGGGCGTCATGCTGGCAGTGCCCCCGGCCGACTTCCTGCTGCACAACAGCCTGTTCCTGATCGCGCACTTCCATAACGTGATCATCGGCGGCGTGATCTTCGGTGTCTTCGCCGGTATCAACTACTGGTTCCCCAAGGCCTTCGGCTTCAAGCTGGATTCGTACTGGGGCAAGTGGTCGTTCTGGCTGTGGCTGACGGGCTTCTACTTCGCCTTCATGCCACTCTACGTGCTTGGCTTCATGGGCGTGACGCGCCGCATGAACCACTTCGAAGACCCGTCCCTGCAGATCTGGTTCATCATCGCCGCGTTTGGCGCCCTGCTCATTGCCGGTGGTATCGCGGCGTTCCTCATCCAGATCTTCGTCAGCATCAAGCGCCGCGAGGCCCTGCGCGACGTGACGGGCGATCCGTGGCACGGACGTACGCTGGAGTGGTCGACCTCGTCGCCGCCGCCGTCTTACAACTTCGCTTTCACCCCGGTCATCCACGAGCAGGATGCCTGGTGGCAGATGAAGGAGCGCAACGCCGCGCGTCGTACCGAAGGCTACCTGCCGATCCACATGCCGAAGAACACCGCGGCCGGCGTCTACATCGCTGCCTTTGCGTTCGTCATCGGCTTCGCGATGATCTGGCACATGTTCCTCATCGCCGGTCTGGCGTTCCTCGGTCTGCTGGTGACCGCGATCGGCCATACCTTCAACTACAAACGCGACTACTACATCCCCGCCGACGTCGTGGCCCGGACCGAGGCCGCCCGCACGGAAGAGCTTGCCGCCCATGTCTGATATCCAAGCCACGCCTTCCGCGGTCGTCGCGGACCAGCAGGACCTTCAGTTCTGGATGAAGGAAGACCACCACCCGGAAAACGGCACGCTGCTCGGGTTCTGGATCTACCTGATGAGCGATTGCCTCATCTTCGCCTGCCTGTTTGCCACCTACGGCGTCCTCGGCCGCAGCTATGCGGGCGGCCCTTCGGGCGCCGACCTGTTCGAGCTGCCGCTGGTGGCCGTCAACACCACGATGCTGTTGCTGTCTTCGATCACCTACGGCTTCGCCGTGCTGGAGATGCAGAAGAACCGCCGCGGCACGATGATGGCCTGGCTGATCATCACCGGCCTGTTCGGTGCGGCCTTCCTCGGCATCGAGCTGTACGAGTTCGCCAACCTTATCCATGAAGGTGCGGGTCCGCAGCGCAGCGCATTCCTGTCGTCGTTCTTTACCCTGGTCGGTACCCACGGCCTGCATGTGACCTTCGGCATCGTCTGGCTGATCACCTTGCTGGTGCAGGTGGGCCGTTTCGGCCTTACGCCGGCCAACAAGCGTCGCATCATGTGCCTGTCCATGTTCTGGCACTTCCTCGACGTGGTGTGGGTCGGTGTCTTCACCTTTGTCTACCTGATGGGAGTGCTGCCGTGAGCGCGCACATCGAATCGCACGACCACCATGACGATCACGGTCATGGCGAAGAAGTCGTCAGCCACAGCACGCTGAAGGGTTACATGGTGGGGTTCTTCCTTGCCGTGGTGCTGACGGCGATTCCGTTCTGGCTGGTGATGGGTAAGGTCATTCCGAACCCGCAGACCCTGGCGGTCGTGATCCTCACCTTCGCGGCCATCCAGATCGTGGTCCACATGATCTACTTCCTGCACATGGATACGAAGTCGCAGGGTGGCTGGAACATGCTGGCGCTGATGTTCACCCTCATCCTGGTAGTGATCACGCTGACCGGCTCCATCTGGGTCATGTTCCACCTCAACTCGAACATGATGCCGGGCATGTCCCACGACATGACCGAGCAGCAGGTGAAGAACCTGCCTTGAGCATGGACGCAGCAAACGACCCAAGGACGCCGCGCCCACCGCGCGGCGTCTTCGTTCTGGGCCTGCTGGCCGTGTTTGGCGCGCTGGTCTTCATCGGGTTCGTTGCGCTGGGCACCTGGCAGGTACACCGCCGCGCGTGGAAGCACGACCTGATCGCCCGCGTGGACACGCGCGTGCACGCGCCGCCCGTGGACGCGCCCGGCCGCGGCCAGTGGCCGCAGGTCAGCGCCGCCAACGATGAATACCGCCGTGTAAAGCTCACCGGCAGCTTCCTGCAGGACAAGAGCGTGCGTGTGCGCGCCAGCACCGAACTGGGCATGGGCTCGTGGCTGCTTACGCCACTACGCATGCGCTCGGGCGATATAGTGATCGTGAATCGTGGCTTCGTCTCGACGACGTGGTGCGCGGGCAAGGCCACCTGCACACCGGGTCCCGCCGGTGTCACGACGATTTCCGGCCTGTTGCGAATCAGCGAACCGAAAGGCGCTTTTCTGCAGAAGAACGATCCGGGTGGAGACCGCTGGTTCTCGCGTGACGTCGCGGCGATCGCGGCGGCGAAGGCGCTGGATAACGCCGCGCCGTACTTTGTCGACGCCGACGCGGCCTCGTCGCCCGGACGCGGCGAGGGGAACGACGGTCCGGTGGGCGGGCTTACGGTTATCGCCTTCCCGGATAACCACCTGAGCTATGCGATTACCTGGTTTGCCTTGGCCTTGTTGACGCTGGTGGGTGGCTGGGTGGTTTGGAACGACCAGCGGCGGAAGCGTCGCCGCTGAGGCGGCTCCTATCGAGCGGGGTGCCGTTGTTCGTGCGCGGATTTCAATTTTCCGGCCCCTGAACGTCTTAAGGGTATGCATCCGCATTACCCCGATCCCACCACGGTCCACGACGCCACGCTTGGCTGGGCATCTGCCCGGCCGGTGCAAGGCGCCCTGGCACTTGTTGTCGAACATGCCCGCAGGCGCGCCGCCTTGCGCCGCCAGGGTGCGATGCGGGAGCGCCGGTTGGTGTACCTGCTGCGCAGCGTGATCGCCTTCCGGCGTCAGGCCACCTGGCTGGGCCTGGTGGGAAAGTCGCGGGCCATGCGCGACGCTGCCGAGCTGAACCCTCGTGTATACGAGCGTTGGCAGCCGCACTACATCTCCCGTGAGTTCAGTCTGGCCACGCGTGCGCGCGTGGTCGATGCGCACTACCGGTTCGTCGCGCGCGAGTTTCCGGAGCGTCTGCGCACGCGTCTTCTGAAGGGTCACGATGTTCGTCTGGCCACGCTTCCCCTCGGCGGCGGTGAGATGGCGTTCCTTCACGCGCGCGCGCCGGAGAACGAATCCACGGGCGAGATGGGCCTTTACCTGCTCAATGCCGACAAGGAAGTGATCTCGTCCTGCGCGATCACCTTCGCTGGTGTGGATGGCGTGCTGGTGGGTGCGATGCGCGGGTCATGGGCGTATCTCGGCCGTGGTGCGATCGCGCGCTTTACTCGCGCGACCGGTGGGCTGCGTCCGCGCGATCTGCTGCTGGCAGTCGTTCGCGCGCTGGCCACCTACTACGGCATCGATCGGGTGCGCGGTGTGTCGCGATGCGCTCATCCGTTGGATCGTCGCGCCGGCGTCACCACGGCTTCGTACGACCGGTTCTGGCGCCGTCATGGAGGCACGCCCGGCGAGGGCGGGTGCTATGAGATCCCGTGCCTCGCCGCCTCCAGCGGGCGCGCCGAGCGCGACGCTTTCCGTCACGAGGCCTGCGAGGTCACCCTCCGGTCGTTCGCCCGGGCGATGGGCTAGAAGTCGTAGGTTCCGGTAAGCAGAACGACGCGTCCCTGCCGTATCGGCACGAAGGTCTCGTCGAAGTTCACCGCGTACAGCGTTCGCGCAAAGAGGTTCTTCACGCCCAGGGTTACCCGCCAGTTTTCGCCGTAACGGGACACATTGGTCTCGACGCTGGCCTGACCCGGGATGCCGAAATACTGCCCGTCATTCGTGGTGCGTCCCTCACTGCGGCTGCGCGCGAGAATGCCTGCGGCGACGCCCCAGGGTTTGATCGATCCGTCGCCGAAGCGATAGCTCGCCCAGGCCGCCGCCTGGTGCTTCGGCGCGCCCGTGGGCCGGGTGTCGTCGTGATTGCGGATGCGCGACTCGGTGAGGCTGGCCAACACGTCGAAACCGGGCGCGACGCGACCGGTGAACTCGAGCTCGATGCCGCGATTGGTCTGCCCAGGTCCGGGGGTAGCGAAGAACGGTGGCTCCGGCGAGACCAGGTCCACACTGTGGTCGACGCGGATGCGATAGACCGCGGCGGTCAGGCGTGCGCGCTGGTCGAAGAGATCGATCTTGCTGCCCACCTCCACTTGTCGTGACGTGGCCACCGGCAGCGGTTGGCCATCCTTGCCCAGTAGCGGGTCGGGCTGGAAGCCGGTGGACGTGTCCGCATAGAACGATACGTCGTGTGTCAGCTTGTAGACCACGCCGAGCTTGGGTACCCAGCGTTGCTTGCGCACTTTTCGCGGCGAACCGTCCTCCCACCGCGTATCGAGTTCGTAGCTGGTGCGCCGCACGGCAGCGAGTAGGTTCCAGCGATCGCCCAGGGCGATCTGGTCCTGCAGGTAGACCCCGGCATTGGTCTGCCAGGAACCGCCCAGCGTCTGCACGGTGGTGTTCACCGGCGTGAGCAGCGCGTTGAACTTCGCCGACATGGTGCTGCCGGTGCGCAGATCGTAGGCCAGCGGCCGCGTCACGATCACGGCGCTGCGATCGGCCTCGTCGACCGACGTACCCTCCGTGATGCTGCCGCCGCCACTGTCGCCCGCGTGTGTGCGGGCGAGGTCCATGCCGACAAGGACGGTGTGGGTGATCGCGCCCGTGTGGAACGTGCGCGTGAGATCGTTCTGCCAGGTCCAATAGGTGCCGGAGTAGCGAAAGCTTCGCGCCACGGCCGATGACCCGCCGCCAAAGATGGATGCCGGACTCGCCAGATACGACCAGCTACTGCCGTCGCTTCGTTGGCGAACATACTGGCCGCGACTGTGCAGCGCCCAGTCGTCTGCGAAGTCGTGATCGACCTCGAACACCCCGCGCACCGTGCGATAGGTGGAAATATCGCCCGGATTGCCCGGTACGGACCGCACCGGTGACGCCGAGGAAAGGGAAGGGCCGAGCAGCACCGTGTGCTCAGGGCCGGGCACGCGGTTGTCGACGTATTCCAGGCCACCCATGATGCGCGTGTGGTCGCCCTGCCAGGCAAGCGAGGGGGCGAGATACGCGCCGCGGCCACCGCCGTCGCCCTGCGGCGTCTTCGCGCCTCGCTGGCCAGAGGCGACGAGACGGTAGGTCACCGAGCCATCCCTGGACGCGCTCCCGGCGAGATCGACGCCGAGCCTCGCACCGTCGTACTTGCCGACCGAGTAATCGATCGTGCGCACGGTCTCGGACTGTGGGCGCTTCATCACCACGTTGATCGAGCCGCCGAAATTGTTGTTCTGTGACGCATCGCCGAGGATTGCCTCGGGGCCGCGCAGTACCTCTACGCGTTCGATACCGATCAGTGGCGGCAGGTCTTCCGTGCGGGCGATGCCATTGGGCATGCCATCGGTCATCCCGTGCCCGGCATCGAAGCCGCGGATCAGGAAAAGTGGCGAGCCACCATAGCCGTCCACGTACTGCACGCCTGCCACGTAACGCGCCACGTCGCCGATATCCACCGCCTGCTGTGCTTCGATCACATCGCGCGTCACCACCGTGACCGACTGCGGGACATCGGTGAGGCGTGCTTCCGTACGCGTTACCGTGCGGGTGGTATCGGCCTTGAATCCGTTGTCCTGGATCAGGCCCTGGACATCCACGGTAGCCAGCGGCACGACGCTGCCCGGATCGAACGCTACGGAAGGATCGAGCGGTAACGGCGTCGCGTTATCGGGTTTTTGCCGTTGGCGCACCACCACCGTGCGTGCGTCGTAGGTCTCGCTTTCCAGATCGGTACCGGCGAGCAGTTCGTCGAGGGCCGCGTTTGGCGTGAGCACGCCGCTGGCGCCGGACGAGCGCCAGTTCGCGATCGAGCCGGAGGCAGTCAGCACCTGCACATTGCTTTGCTTGCCCCAGGCCAGCAGGGCTGTCGCCAGCGGCTGGGGCGCGATGTCGAAGGGGATGACGTTACTCGGGGAACCCTCGGCGGGAGCGTCGGCGGCGCAGGCGGCGCGAATCGCCCACACAAGCGCGAGCGCGCCGGTGAGTGCGCGCCGGCGCCCGCGAAACCAGTACTGCAAGGTCTGCCGTCCCAAGGGGTGAATTTCAGCGCGGCTTCTGACCCCGCGTCATGGATGTCTGGCGAGCCAGTTCCAGCCGGTCGGCGTAGCTGTCCACGCGAACCGGGAAAACCCGCGGCAAGGCGGACACCCAACTGTCGATGGTATCGACCTCGACGGTACCGGTAAACGTCAGGCGTCCCAGATCGGCGTCGGCCAGCCGGATCGGCCGCGCGCTGTAGCGGTTCACGTTCTCCACTACCGAGGCCAGTGGCTCGTTGACGAACTCCAGCCGGTGGCCCCGCCAGGCGGTGGCCGAGGCCGCTGTCACGTCGAGGATGCGCATGGCCTGGGTCTCAGGATCGTACGAGACTTCGCGACCTGCGCCCAACTCGACCGTGGCGGCATCGCCGTCGGTGGCGGAAGGCGAGACGCGCACCCTGCCTTCCGTCACCGCCACGGTGACGCGGTTCCCCGTCCGGCGGACGTTGAAGGCGGTGCCCAGATCGCGGATGCGCAAGGGACCGGCCGTGACCACGAAGGGTCGCTCGGCATGCGCGACCCGGAAGAAGGCTTCGCCGGCCTCGAGGTCCACGGCGCGCTCGTCGCGACCGTACCTCGCGGTAATCGACGTGGCGCCACCCAATTCGATACTCGAGCCGTCGGGCAGGGCAATGTCCCGGTGCCCGGCCCGTTCGCTGGCGTACTGGCGTGTCGACTCTGGTCCTGTCGAACGCAGGGCAACGAATAAGCCCGCGCCGAGCACGACAATAGCCACGCCCGCAGCCAGGCCGAGGGCCAGTCGCGGCGGCGCGCGACGGATCGTCAGGGGGGCGTAGCGGGCCACGAAGGCTTCACGCGTCGAACCGTCCATGGTGGCGGCTGTCTCGGCCAGGGCGCAGGCACGGTCGAATGCCGACGCGTGGCGCGCATCTGCTTCGAGCCACTCGCTCCACTGCAGCATGGCCTGTTCGGGCAAGGCGGGGTCGCGCAGGCGCGACCACCAGTCGGCGGCGGTGTTCTCGATATGGCGATCGGCGGAGCGTGCGGTATTCATAAGGGGTTCTCCGCGCGATCACGGCGTTCGCGGCAGTGCGCAAGGGCGTTGGCGACGTGATAGCGCACCATGCGCTCACTCAGTTTCATGTCCCGCGCGATCGCGGCAAAGTCGCGCCCGTCCACCACGTGCATCACGAAGGCCCGGCTGGTCTTCGGCGGCAATTCGTCCAGTGCCTGGCGCAGTCCGCGCCATTGCTCTACGGCGGAGGCATGCTGTTCGGGAATGGACGTGACGTGCCAGTCGTCGTCGTCCGGATCCACCGGCGCGGCGGCGCGCACGTTGCGCATGCGCAGGCGGTCCACGGCCAGATTGGAGGCCGCCCGGAACAGGAAGGCCCGCGGCGAGTCGATCCGGGTCGCCTCATCCAGCGAGAGCAGCTTGAGATAAACCTCCTGGGCTACTTCCTGGGCATCGGCAAGCGAGTTCAGCCGCGCACGCAGGAAGCCCACGAGCGCCGCATTGTGTTCACGGAACAGGGCAACCACCTGCGCGGCACGCTTACCGCCCGCTGGCGTGCCCGCCGCCTCGGAGGGATCCATGGTGTGTCTGACCGCGTTCATGAGGCTGAGAGGGGTTCACTATAGGTTCGCACGGTGGGAAATCGACGCCCGTACGGGCAGAACGAGCGCCGATTTCCGCACCGGCGAACACCCTAGACGTGCCAGCCCCGGAAAATTGAAATGCACGTCGCCGCATTTCGTCCCATCGGCTGTAAGGGCGTTGTCAGGCGGGCCAACTAGCATGGGGCACCGACCCGGCCGTACCCAGTTCCGTGATGACCTCCCCCGACGAACGACCCCTTCGCCGCGAGTTCGGCTGGTTCATGCTCTTCGCCCTCGTGGTGCTCGCGGCCGGTATCGGCATGCGCGACCCCTGGCCACCGGACGAGCCGCGCTTTGCCCTCGTGGCCCGGCAGATGCTCGAATCCGGCCAGTGGTTGTTCCCGCACCGGGGCATGGAACTCTACGCCGATAAGCCGCCCATGCTCATGTGGACCGAGGCGGTCTGGATGTGGGTCACGGGTGGCTGGCGGGGCGCCTTCCTGTTGACCTCGCTCTTCTCCGGACTGGGCACGCTGGCGCTGGTAGCTTATCTGGGCCGTCGCCTGTGGACCGCGCGGGTCGGCCTCCACGCCGCGGCCATCGTGCTGACGACGATGGCCTTCGTCGACGTGGTCAAGCACGGCCAGATCGATCCCCTCGCGTTGTTCTGGATCACCCTGGCCAACGCGGGCCTGCTGTTGCACTGCCTGCGCGGCCCCGACTGGAAGATGTACTGGCTCGGCTGCTTTGCCGCCGGCCTTGGGGTGATTACCAAGGGCGTGGGTGTCATCGCCTTGCTCATGCTTATCCCCTACGCCGTCATGCGCGTGCGCCACTGGCCAGGCCTGGCCCGGACCCGGGGCGACGGCTGGCGCTGGGCCGGCGGTGCGGTGGCCTTCCTGCTGGCCATCGCCACCTGGCTGGCGCCGATGTTGATCACGGCCTACGGGTTGCGCACCCCCGAGTACCTGGCCTACGTACAGGACATCCTCTTTCACCAGACCGCCGACCGGTACGCCAACTCATGGCTGCACGAGGAGGACCCGTGGTTCTTCCTGCTGGTGATCCTGCGGTTGTGGATGCCGACCTGGTTGCTGATTCCGTTCCTCGTGCCGCGCTGGCGCGAGGCATTGCGCCTGCGCGAGCCGCGTGTGTGGATGCCGTTGGTGTGGTTCGTGCTGGTCCTGGTGTTCTTCTCCATCCCGAGCGGCAAGCGCGCGATCTACATCCTGCCTGGCCTGCCCATGCTGGCGCTGGCCATGGCGCCCTACCTCGGCGACCTGATGAAAACGCGCTGGCTGCCGAGGCTGGCCTTCGGCATCACCGTGGCGTCAGGCGTGATCTTCGCCAGCGTCGGCGCCTGGGCCTGGATGGCCTCGCCGAAGGCGGCGCGCCGGATCGCCGCGGGCTACGAACTGCCCGATAACGGTCAGGCTCTGTGGCTGTGCGTCGTCGCGGTCGGAGTTGCCTTCCTCGTGGCTGCCGCGGCGTGCCGACCGCGACGTGGAGCCCTCGCACTCATGCTCGGTGTCGGTCTTGCGTGGATCGTCTGGCCGGTCACAACGTATCCGTTGCTCAATGCCAACCAGTCCGCCGTCCAGTTGATGCGCGAAGCCGATGCGCGCATCGGGCCCGATGGCCAGCTCGCCCTGGTCTCGTGGCGGGAGGAAGTGCTCTACCAGGCGCGGCGCCCCGTGGCCGAATTCGGTTTCGCGCGCGACGCCGCCTTGCAGATGGCCGATGCGCGTGCCTGGCAGCGCGCCGATCCGGCACACCGCTGGATTCTTCTCAACGAGAACGCGCTGGATAGCTGCGTGATCCGCGAGAAGGTCGTGGATATGGGTATTGCCAATCGCGTGCGCTCGGCATTGTTGCCTGGGGATGGCAGCAAGGCGGGTTGTGTGCCGGAGGCCTTGCCGTCGGTGCCGGTGTTGGAGGAATAGGAGCATCGCCGCTTCAGCCGCGATGCTCTTGTGGGAGCCGCTTCAGCGGCAATGCGCTAACGCTTCGGCGCCTCAGCCATCGTCCGCTTCACCATACGCTCGTACTTCTTCTTCGTGCGCGACGCGTTATGCGCACGGTTCATCGAACAATGCGGCACGATGTTCTTCTCGCCGAAGCCATCGATCATCACCAGGCGCGGGCCACCGCGCGAGTCCTCGCCATACACCACGTTCCACGCATGCAGGTCGGCGGCGATGACATTGTGGCTGAGCAGGCGTGCGTAGAATTCTTCGAGTTCGGCCCGCGTCTTCTCGGTGAAGCCTTCGGCCTGGACCCACGCATGCAGCGTCGGTGCCAGCTGGCCGTCCGGACGACGCACCTTCTCCACGATCTGGCCCATGCCGATGTCGGTCATCTCCAGACCCACGATGCGGGCCAGGGGAGAGGTTGCGTATGCGCCCACGTAGATGCTCGTGACGTATTCCTTGAACTCGCGCACGAAGTCCTTGTACGGCCCGCTACGCGCGATCCGGCGATACCACGGCGCCTGGTTCCAGCGTTCCTCGATCGACGCGCTGGTAATCACCTTGATCAACAGGTCGGGGTCATCCGGGTGCTGGTACACCTCGCGGATGTGCCCGTTGGCGATCGGCTTGGTGTCGGCCAGTCTGAACATCGTCGATCCTCGTGCGGGCCTGAAAGGCTGCTGTAAGTCGCTTCTTGGGCGCACAGTGTAAAGTCTTCGGGTCGTAACCTGCCCGGATACTCCAACGTGCGCAAGCTCACCTGGCGTTTCATCGTTGCCGCCCTCGTCTTCCTGACGCTCTCCCGCGTTGGCCTGTCCGTGTGGCAATGGTCGCGCGTCCACGATGGCGGCGGCCTCTGGCCGGTGCTGATAGGCGGCTGGCGCATCGACCTCTCGCTCATCGCGATGATCGTCGCCCTGCCCGCGCTGCTGTCACCCTGGCTCGGGCACCGCGCATGGCCCACCCGCATCGCGGCATGGTGGCTGCGCTTCTGGTGGCTTGCCTTCGTGCTGTTGGAGGTTTCGACACCACAGTTCATCGTCGAATACGACACGCGTCCCAACCGCCTGTATTTCGAGTACCTGACCAGCCCACACGAAGTGGCCTCCATGCTCTGGAACGGCTACAAGCTGTCCGTCGCCGCGGCCCTGGTGGCGTTCGCGCTGATCGGCTGGCTTGGTTTCCGCCTGCTGCCAACGCGCCAGCCGGATCGCGCACCCCTGCGCGCCTGGATGCGCCCGGTGGCTACGGTCGCCCTCTTCGCCGTGCTCTTCCTGGCCGGCCGCGGCACCCTGCAACATCGTCCGCTCAACGCCTCGCAGGTCGCCTTCACCAACGACGCGATGGTCAACACGTTGCCGTTGAACTCGCTCTACAACGTACTCAACGCGGCGCTCGCGCTGGGCAACGAGCGCTCGGCCTCGGCGGTGTACGGCAAGCTTCCCGACGACGAAATGCAGTCGATCGTGCGTCGGGCTGCCGGACTCGATGGCCCGCCGCTCGATCCGACCTATCCGAGCCTGCATCGTCAGCAAGCCACGCGAAAGGGCGACAAACCCTTCAACCTCGTGATCATTCTCGAGGAGAGCCTGGGTGCACAGTTCGTCGGCAGTCTCGGCGGCGACGGTTACACGCCCGAGCTGGACAAGCTTTCCAACGAAGGCTGGTGGCTGACCCGCACTTACGCGACCGGTACACGCTCCGCGCGCGGCCTCGAAGCGGTCACCACCGGATTCCTGCCGACGCCGGCCGAGGCGGTGCTCAAGCTGCCGCGCAGCCAGCGTGACTTCTTCACCCTCGGCGCCTTGCTCGATACCTTCGGCTATCACACGCGCTTTCTCTACGGCGGTGAGGCGCATTTCGACAACATGCGTTCGTTCTTCTTCGGCAACGGTTTCAACGAAGTGGTCGATAGCGCGAGCTTCAAGACCAAGCCGGGCTTCATCGGCTCCTGGGGTGCGTCCGACGAGGACATGTTCAACGAACTGCACCAGCGGCTGATGGACGACGGCGACAAGCCCACGCTCACCGTGGCCTTCTCCGTCTCGAATCACACACCGTGGGAGTATCCGAAAGGTCGGATCACGCCGGAGGG
>Ga0247742_10001039_pt1 | contig 20313 bp, 20 predicted proteins | sample UWRJL208509C2_FD_180944 | JGI IMG/M metagenome (GOLD analysis project Ga0247742, IMG submission 180944) | Plant litter microbial communities from Arlington Agricultural Research Station in Wisconsin, United States - UWRJ-L208-509C-2 | ecosystem: Environmental > Terrestrial > Plant litter >... | reverse complement strand
GCTGCACCGAGCAGGTGGCCGGTGGCCGATTTGGTCGACGTCACTGCAACGCCATTGTGATCGCCGAACACCGCCTTGATGGCCGCCATCTCGCCCTTGTCACCCACCGGGGTCGATGTCGCGTGGGCGTTGACGTGCTGAATGTCGCGAGCCTCGATACCGGCCTGACGGATCGCTGCCTGCATGGCGCGTCGGGCACCGCTGCCGTCTTCGGGACCTGCCGTCAGGTGATAGGCGTCAGCGCTGGTGCCGTAGCCGACCAGCTCGACAATGGGCGTAGCACCTCGGGCCAAAGCGTGCTCCAGGGTCTCGATGACCATGATCCCGGCGCCCTCGCCCATCACGAAACCGTCCCGGCCCTGGTCGAAGGGACGCGAGGCGCGTTCGGGTGTGTCGTTGAAGCCGCTGGACAACGCACGCGCCGCAGCAAAACCGCCGAGTGCCACACGATCAATGCAAGCTTCGGCCCCGCCGCAGATGGCGATGTCGGCTTCACCGCAACGAATCATCCGTGCCGCATCGCCGATGGCTTGAACACCCGCCGCGCAGGCGGTCACGGGCGCGCCTAGCGGTCCTTTGAAACCGTGCTGAATCGAGACGTGGCCGGCCGCCAGGTTGACCAGAAACGAAGGAATGGTGAACGGCGACAAACGACGTGGCCCGCGCGTGTCAGTGGTGCGCACCGCTTCGGCGATGGACATGAAGCCACCGACGCCGGAGCCGATGATCGTTGCCGTGCGCTCGCGCTTCTCTTCGGTGTCCGCAATCCAGCCGGACTGTGCTACCGCTTCCCTGGCCGCACCCAGGGCGAAGAGGATGAAACGGTCCATCTTCTTCTGTTCCTTGGGTGGCGCGGCAGCATCGGCATCGAAGCCGGCTTCAGGATCGTCGGCCAGCAATGGCACCGGCCCACCCACCTTGCCCGGCAAGTCGGCCACCACGTCATCGGGTAACTGAACGATCCCCGAACGCCCCTCCAGCAAGCGCCGCCACACAGGCTCGACACCACTGCCCAAAGGCGTCACCAGGCCCAGTCCGGTTACTACGATTCGACGTTCGCTCATGCAATCACCTTCTTGCTGTTCATCAGGTTCACCGGCGCATTACGCGCTGGTGGTCTTGTATCGCGCCGCCGCATGCTGCAGCGACAAATTCGGTCCAAGCGCCAATCGTGCCGTGACCAGGGCATCCCAATCGGCAGCATTGGCCAGGGAGGGAATGGTCACCAGTTCCTTCTGGTCGAATCCAGCCAGCGCTGCATCGACCATGTCATCCACGTTCATCACCATCTCGGCTGGGAACGCATTGAGGTCCATACCGGCGCGCTCCCAGATTTCAGTGCGCGTGGCTCCCGGCAAAATGGCCTGGACCTGCACCCCCTTCTCGCCCACCTCCGCGTGGAGTGATTGAGTCAGGCTTAGAACATACGCCTTGCTCGCCGTATAGATAGCGTTGAATCGCTCAGGCAACAGTGCAACCACTGACGCTACGTTCAGAATGGCCCCACGGCCGTTGGTCACAAAGCCGCTGGCTGCGGCCGACGCTAAATGAGTGAGGGCAACAATATTCAGCTGGATCAGGCGGTCGGCTTCATTCAGATCAGCGTCGGCCAGCGCGCTATTGGCGGCCACCCCCGCATTGTTCAGTAGCAGGGTGATAGAAGCGTCGTTACGCAGGCGATCGGCCACCCGCGTGACATCGGCTTTATCGGTGAGATCAGCCTTCAACACCTCGACTTTAACGCCCGTGGTGTCGCGCAACTGTGTGGCCAGCTTTTCCAGACGATCCTGGTCGCGCGCCACCAGGAGTAAGTCATACCCACGCCTGGCCAGACGGTCTGCGTAGGTCGCGCCAATGCCCGACGAGGCGCCGGTGATGAGTGCTGTGCCTTGAGTGCTCATATGAATGCTCCAGAGTAGGATAGCCACTGATATTACGAATGTAATTTGACGATTATATGGCGACTGACATTCTTGATGTCAAGGATCGATGGCGAGGCAGTCAAGGGGCAGCAAGATCGGCTTGCGTATCGAGCAGGCATAAAAAAGCCGATCAGTGATCGGCTCTCCTTGGGACGCTGACTTATTCGATGGCGAGCTTGTTGCGGTTCTTGTCGAGAATCGCTTTACCGATCCCCTTCACTTCGATCAGCTCATCCACCGAGGTGAAGGAACCGTTCTCGTCGCGGTAGGCCACGATCGCGCTGGCCTTGCCAGCACCGATGCCAGACAACTCTTTCTGCAGGGTTTCTGCGTTGGCGGTATTGATATTGACCTTGGCGCCTTGCTCGGTTTCTTCGCCTTTTTGCACGGCTGCGGTTGTCGCGGCCGGAGTTGTAGCCGCCGGTGCAGCGGTCGCCGCAACCGAGAACGTGGTCAGCAAGGCGAACGCGAGGGATGAGAGAAGGGAAGTACGCATAAATAACGCTCCATGACATCGTTTAGGTTTAAGCAGCGTTCCTGAGCTGCTTCTAAAACCTAGTTGAAACTGCTGGAGCGTCAAAACCATCGTTGTCACGGAGTGTTGCCGGCGACCCTGTGTCAGAGGCTAAAGCTGCCTGGCATACCTGCTCACTCTGTTTCAGCGGCAGGCATGCATCAAAATCATGGCTCAAGCCGCCGCTGCTGGTACATCCAGTCAACTATCTCACCATCCGGCGAATAGCCGCTGACGGTCTCCCGTAACAGCTGGCGCACCCTGGTGTAATCGTCTTCATTGACCGCTGCAACGAGCTCCACGAGCTTTTGCTTGAGCACTTCCCAGTGCAGGTAATCCTCATGTGCACTCATGATCATCGGATGTCCGGTGGCCACGACGTTGTCACCGATCAGCAGTTCCTCATAGAGCTTTTCACCTGGCCGAAGGCCTGTGAACTCGACGGCGATATCGCCGTGAGGATTCTTCTCGGACCTGATACTCAGACCTGAGAGATGGACCATCTTTTCTGCCAGTTCGACGATTTTCACGGGTTCGCCCATGTCCAGCACGAACACATCCCCGCCCATTCCCATAGAGCCCGCCTGAATGACCAACTGTGCGGCTTCGGGAATCGTCATGAAATAACGAGTGATATTTGGGTGCGTAACGGTGATCGGACCACCTGATTTGATCTGTTTGTGAAACAGCGGGATAACTGAGCCCGATGAGCCGAGAACGTTACCGAAACGGACCATCGTGAAACGCGTTTTGTTGACGCGAGAGATATTGCTCTTGTCGCCGAACAGTAAAGGGGCGGTTTCCCGACTGAGCGCCTGCAATGTGAGCTCGGCAAGACGTTTGGTACTGCCCATTACATTGGTAGGTCGAACCGCCTTATCCGTGGAGATCAGCACAAAGTTGGCTACACCGGTTTTCAACGCAGCCTGCGCAGTGTTGAGCGTACCAATAACGTTGTTCAACACCCCTTCAGCGATATTGTGCTCAACCATGGGCACATGCTTATAAGCAGCGGCGTGGTAAACGGTATCCACACTCCAGGCTTTCATGACATCCATCAACTTGGATTCATTGCGCACAGAACCCAAAATTGGCAAAACCCTTACCGGTAACGACTCGCGCGCGACTCGTTGCTCCAGCTCCGACAGGATCGTGTACAGATTGAACTCGCTGTGCTCAAACAGCAGCAGCGTAGTCGGCTTGAGCATCAGAATCTGGCGGCACAGCTCCGAACCGATAGATCCACCGGCACCGGTTACCAAAACGGACTGGCCAGAAATGCAGCGTTCCAGCAATTCGCCCTGGGCGGGCACCGAGTCGCGACCGAGCAAGTCAGCAATGTCGACTTCCTGGATATCATCAACTTTGACGCGGCCACTGGCCAAATCCATGAAGCCAGGCACGCTTCGGACATGCAGCGGAAACTTCTCAAGAAATCCCAGAATCTCTCGGCGCCGCGTGCGGCTGGATGAAGGGATAGCCAGCAGAACTTCCTGGGCGCCTGTTGTTTCGATCATCCGCTGGATGTGCCGCGCTTTGTAGACGTGCAATCCAGAGATCACCCTATCGGCAATGCTTGGGTCATCGTCAATGAAGGCAACCGGGCGCATGACTCGCCCCATCCGTAGCGCGGCAACCAGTTGATTACCTGCCGCACCGGCCCCGTAGATGGCGACTCTGGGCAGGCCATTGTCACGGCTGGTAAACGGAACGTGTTGCGCCGCTGCGAACCAATCGCCAAGGAAATACTGCCGCATCCCCAGACGCAGGCCACCGATCATGATCAAGCTCAACCACCAATAGTTGAAAATGATAGAGCGTGGGATGACGTTTTCGTGGTTGCTGTACCAATAAACCACAACCCCAAGAATCAGCGAGGAAAGGCTCACCGCTTTGACAATGGCGATCAGGGCGTCATTACCGAAGTAGCGCATGACGGCCCGATACATGCCAAAACGGACGAACAGAGGAATGGCAACGATGGGAGCCGCAAGAAATAGCCATAAGTGATGACCGATCGGATTGACCATCTCGTCAAAACCCAAACGAACCACAAAGGCTAACCACATCGCGCTCCAGACCAGAAACAGGTCCGCTACCACTTGCAACAAGCGTTTCTGATGACGTGGTAACGCCAACAAATACGCTCGAATCCGGTTCATAAAGCCATCCATCGTACGATTCCATTCCGCTAACAGGCTCGCGCCGCGAACCTTGTATTAAATGAACTACTGATCAAGCCTGTGTTTCAAGCTGCCCGGCCTTGTATTTAAAGGCGAGCAAAACAAGTGGAACATATGCAAGCAACAAGCCTGCCGCTCCGTCCAAGTAGCGCAAGCCTACGCTCATCGCAATCGGAAGTAACCAGACTACGTTTATAGCGATGACCGCAAGTGTCACCCTTTTGTGACTTCCCACCGCTCGAGACGCAAACTGATACGCGTGACTGCGATGAGCCTCGTAAACCTTGTCGCCTCTGACCAGACGGCGAACCAGTGTGAACGTCGCATCAACGATGAACACTCCCAGCATGATCAACCAGGCGAAGAAATATTCCGAGCCGGCCCAGCCAGCCTGAATCGATAGGCAGCCGAGCATGATGCCTAGAAATCCGCTACCTGCGTCGCCCATGAATATCTTTGCAGGGGGAAAATTCCACACCAGAAACCCGGCAACTGCCATTGCGAGCAGCAGCGGCGCCCAGATGAGGTGGCCCTGATTGCCCAACGCATAGATCAGACATAGAACAAGGCAACTGCTGATAGCCTCGACACTTGCAATCCCGTCAATACCATCCATGAAGTTGTAGAGGTTTAACATCCAGACCAGGTAGAAGGCAGCCAGGACGCCGCCCATCCACCCAAGGTTGATGCTGATCCCCACAACGTTCAATGGAGCCAGGCCGCCTAGCCAGTACAAAGCCCATGCAGCGGCAAGAAAATGCCCCAATAACCGCCATCTCGCAGCGATATGTCCGTGATCATCCATAAACCCGATGACAGCGATTAAAGTTCCGGCGCCCAGATAGGCGGTGAGGACAGGCCATGACTCATTCCCGTTCAGCCCTAAAACCATAAGTGCCAGCAGGAAGGCAACCACGATGGCGACTCCCCCGCCCCGGGGTGTTGGCACAGAATGCGAACTTCGTGCATTAGGGATATCGATGATGCTGCGATGAAGTGCATAACGCCTAAGGGCCGCTGTTAACAGCAAAGACAACATTGCGATGACAGGCAACACATACCAAACACTCATTTCGCTTGCTCATTCAAAAAATAATCGGCGGTCTTTTTCAGGCCCTCGTCGACGGTGACTACCGGCTCCCAGGCCAATAACGAGCGAGCCTTGCCAATATCTACCTGCAGGGAGCCGCACAGGCGCTGGGATAAAGATCTCTTCCCGAGCAAAATTGCCCCCGTCGACAAAAGCCAGACAGGAACAGGCAATAGTCGAGCAGAACGATGCAGCGCATCACCCAACTTCTGAAGCAGCTCAGTAGTCGATACATCATGGCCGTCACTGATTAAAAACGTCTGATTGGCTGCGGCCGGATGCTCTGCGCACAGCTTTATGAAGCTCACCAGATTATCGAGCGCCACCAGGCTGCGTTTATTGTTCAGAGAGCCGAAAGGCAGAGGCACACCTTTGCGTAGCCATTTCATCATACTTTCGAAGTTAGCCTTCACGCCGGGTCCGTAGACCAGAACAGGGCGAACGATCACAACTTGCATGCCTGTTTGCGCGGCGATGACCTTCAGTCCTTCCTCGGCTTCCATCTTCGAAATGCCGTAGGGGTCGACCGGTGCCGGTCTATCGGACTCTCGATACGCCTGCCCCACAGACGTCCCCTCGCCGTTTACCTTTACCGAACTGACAAAGACAAAGCGCTCCACACCGGCAGCGGCTGCACTTCTTGCCAGTTGCAACGTATGCCCCACGTTGACGCGCCGGAATGCCTCAAGCGGATCGGGATCGTTGTCATTCATGATGTGAACGCGCGATGCCAAGTGCACCACCACTTGAACTTCATTTAATGCGGGGTGCTGGGCATTGATGGTGCTGAAATCAGGTAGTACTGCGTAGTCGTCATGCGCCTGGAGAAAGTCAGGAACATGGCGCACAAGCATACGGACAGCAATTGCCGGATCCTGACGTAAATTCGATATCAGATGTCGACCGACAAATCCCGAACCACCCGTGACCAATAATCGTTTTTTCATTTCTTGTTTTTCACCAGTGCAAGAACAAGGCAAAGCCCAGCGAATACAAACTTGTCCCGAGGTCGCCTACGGCATCGGGCACTATTGAACGCAAGCCGAATAAGCTGAATGCGGCCCAAACTGATCCAGCCTCTGACGAAGGGTTGATCTGCCATGCCCACGAGCGGGGCAATGAGTGCTGCCTGATTGAAGTACCAGCCGTCATACACTTGGGATAATCTTGCCTTGAACGCTTTGACACCTCGATTGACGCCGACCTGGTTGTTTGCATGTTGCCGATACCGCATCCCGGCGACGCTATCGATGTGCCAGCGATAACCATTCGCCCTGCTGAACGCATAGAAATACCAGTCGTGCAGGGTAACAGTCTGGACCTGGGCGAAACGGGCCGACAGATGCTTCTGCAGTTCTACGAACAGTGGTCGGGTAAAGACGTAGGTGCACCCAGGACCAGCGGCTTCGAATAAAAAGTCATAGGAGACTTGCGGTTGGGACTTGACGATAAGTTTCTCTTTACCGTCCGGCCAGAAAGCCTTTACGTTGCCGGAATAGCCATCAACCCGTTGAGCATTGACGACGTCGACGGCACGACTGAGCTTATCCGGATTCCACACGTCATCCTGATCAGCCAGAGCGAAATAATCAAAATCTGAAAGAGGAGCATCCTTGACCAACCGGAAAAAATTACGCGCTGCGCCTCCGAACTTTTCACCATAGGGTAAAGCGCTCACTCTTGGGTCGCGGGCAGCCAGAGCACCGACCCATTCGTCGGTCCCGTCAGTGGAGATGTCGACGCTGATCAGCAACGTAACGGATACGCCTTGCTGAGAAAGAATCGACTCGACCTGCTCTGCTATCCATTTCATGCCGTTGTAAGCGGCCAGCAGCACCAAAAAACGCGGTTGCATAAATCTACCTTAAATAACCTGACGACCTCGCGGGCCAAAGGAAGCGATGATTAATGAACGGGTCCGAGACTCGCCTTCAGTCCATGATGCACGCCACGGAGCATCATACGAAGCGACTTGAAGCGATCGGTATCAATCACAATATTCACGACGAAGCGAAGCATGAGCGCCATGATCATTCTGCGTTTCCAGAGTGCAGGAGTGTGCTTCATGCGGCAAACGGCAACGGTATTGCGGAAGAAGAAATAACGACGAACCGGTGAATACCGAAAAAAACTCAGCCCGAATATCTTGACGGGTGGTGCATCTGACAGCGCATGTCCCATTTGGACGTTCAGGCAGCCGAAAAGGGTATAGCCCTTCTCCCGAACTCGGAAACACCATTCAGTATCAGTAAAATCAACAAACATGCCTTCATCGTATTTAATGCCTGCCTTCCATGCGCGCGTATCGACGAACATTCCTGAAGTGATCAATGCATCGGCTTTGACAAGCCCGCTTTCGGAATCCGAACTGTAAACAGCTTTAATTTCTCCGCTCACAGATTGATAGAAGGGGAAATTTATATTCTTTCCATCACGCCTGTCGAAAAATGCCGGACTTACTGCAACCGCTGTCGAGTCAACAGACTTACACTTCTCCATTGCTTCTGAAAGAAGTGAAATCAAATTGTGTTCAGCGTGACTGTCCTGATCAAAAGTAACTACGTACTCAGCCCCAGACCGCGTGGCAAGCTCAAAGCCTGCATTTAATGCAGCACCAAGCCCCTTGTTGCCGCCCATATCGTGGTAGACAAGACGCGCCCTTTCACATTTGGAGTCATAAAGAATATCAGCGCCGCCGCCGTTATCTACAAATATCAGCAAATCCACTTGAGACAAAAGTGAACGCAATAGATTATTTAGCACACCCATCTCTGGCAAATAACCCACTACCACCGCAGCAACTTTAACCACAAAAACCTCTCATTCGAAAACTAAAATGACGCAAAAGAAATGACGGAAAGGTCTATCAACTTAGCGCCACCGAAGTAACTTATCGACGTAAACATATATCCAAGCGCTAGTAATGTTGCTGTTTTGTAAATCCAGTCCAATGAGCCTCTCGTAATTGATAGCGAGAGCACTGTGAAAAATAAAGAAATATCGGCAACACGAACAGCAGCGGCGGGCATCTCCCCCATTCCGAAGTAAAACAACAGCAACCCTAAAGAATAGTAGGAGAAGATTTGTGCTTGGCGTGACTTTGATACTTGCACGTATCCAAACGTAATAATTATAAATAAAACCTTAAGAGAAAACGGGTTGAATTTTTCGGCATAGATGTCCGCTGCGTAAGACTCGTAGTAAGGCATGTATTTCAGCAGCACGCTGACCACGACAACCACCGCGCCGATAATCGCGTATTTAAATCTATTGAAATAACGCTGAACCAGCCACAGTGCCAAAATCATGAAGCTGACGTTGTGCAGCAAAATCGCCGCTAAAAAATAAAAAAGTGCGTTTAATTTTTTTTCTTCCAACAACGCTAAACAGCAGACCGCTACTGCGGCAGCATTCCTGATTTGAGTGAGTTCCCAAAGCGGAAAAAACGTTAGAAAATACAACAATCCGAAATATAGCCAGTCTGACTTCCTCGCGCCAGGAAGCCTCCTCAGTAGCACACATTTTCCATATATGGCGATGAAGGCAAATACAAATAATACACCTAAGAATTCAATCCCAAGCCCTGCGTTGAGCCAGACCAGAATTTTATAGCCAACTTCAACGTTGACCGAAGCACCCTGCAGGATGGAATTGTAATATTCCAGATAGTTCTGATAATCCTTATCCAAACCGAGTGGACGTAAGGAAATGATCAGCGAAACAGCAATGCAAAACAGAAATACCACGATACGACGAGTCGTCGTAACGTGCCACGGACGTTTCACCTGGCCTGGAGTATCGCTGTAAAACTCGCGCGCATCTTGGACCATACGTTCGGCTGAATCAGTGTCTGATTTGGTCATTTGCGAATTCTTACCAGTAAAAACCTAAATATGAAAAATGCCAGATAGAAACTAAAGTTCAAGTAAACACCCGCACCATGCCCCTTCAATATCTTTAATCCTTTGGAAGCCTGACCTGAACGGACCGCACCTAAAAAATGCAACGCCAGTACTTTGCCCATCGCTTTAGGATAGAGCTTCGCAGGTGCAAGCTTGGAAAGCATCTGCTTTACTATCCCAAACTGACGCTCGACATTTTTGTAACTGTTAGTCCCATGCTGTCTGTATTTAACAACTAAAACATCAGGCTGGTAGATAAAATCCTTATTGATATTCGGAAATCTAGAGAACATTTTTATGAACGTAGGATAGTCGTCCAGAAGGATCTGGCGGTCCCAGCCGCCGATTGCTTTCAATGCATCAACTCTGAAAAGCGTGGACTGCAGCAGTATTGGCTGGGGATAAGCTAGGAATAGCGCTTCGCTACGCTTTTTCTCAGATAATTGAAAGAACTCATCGTGGGCTGCGCCGTAGACCGAAGAGGTGAGGCTCGGGTCATCTTCGTAGTAGTTCTCACCACCGCCGACGCAAAATTTAAGCTCCGGAAAACGTTCCAAACTATCAAGGCATTGGACAATACCCCCCGGGATCAGAATATCGTCTGACGCGACAATGTAAATATATGGGGTGTCAGCCAGCTCCAATCCAAGAATCAGCGACGAGACCAGGCCACCATTTGGCTTGCTCAAGACCTGCACGTTATCCGCAGGAAACTTAGCCAAGTAGTCTTCGACCACACGAAGCGTACCATCGGTGGAACCGTCATCAATCACAATAACCTTTACACCCGGGATATTCACCTGTCGAGCGGCAGCAAGACTTTCGAGTACGTATCCTTGATGATTATAGGCTGGAATAATAATTGTCAGCATTTCAAATTCCTACACAACTGCGGATGAAGGAACAAGGCAGACCTTCTTAAAATAATATAAGGTGCAACCCACCATAATCGCCCAGTACAGTGCGTAGTTCAGCGCGTAGGCGATCGCCACGCCTCGCAGACCGAAAACGCTAACGAAGAATGCGCTTAATAACACAAAAGACACCGCTGCAAAAATTTCGGTGACGATAAACGTCTTATACATTGCCTTACCCAAAATCAGATAAGCAAGTATCCAGCTACCAATTTTCAGCGTATCCCCTACCATCTGCCAACCAAACAGTTCACGCATTGGCGCAAAGTCAGCAGTGAACAAAAGCTGAATGAGGAAATCTTTCAAGAAGTAAATCACGCCCCCCGCCATAATGGTAAGAGGGATAATAACCTTATACCCCTTCATTATTTCGCTTGTCAGCTCAGCTACACCTTTAAGCTCTGACAACCGAGGCAGGTAATAAACGCTAAGGGTGGTGGTAACCAAGAGTAAATACGCAGAACTTAACCGCCACATTGCTTCCCAATATCCCGCCGCTTCCCATCCCAATGAGTCACCGAGATCTTGCCTAATCAGCATAGTTGTCACGGGCATACACACCGCAGATGTCAACGCCATCGCAGTGAACTTGCCGAGGTCCTTTAGTGTCTTTTTGTCGATGGCGCCGAAGAAATAGCTTGCCGCGAACCAATCTGCACGCCGACAAAGTAGAAACGTCACAAAAAAACTAAGCGACTGATAGACAGCAAATGCCGCCAACGCTCCATACAATCCAAAATAAATAGCCATGATGGACGTTATTATCAGAGAGAATATGCTTCCCCCTATGTTCGCTATGACGTAAAGGAGAATTTCTTTCTTTCCGTTTAAAACAGCAAGCAGAAGCGTATTGAGGTTGAAAAGGATCAATGTAGCGGCGAATACTATAAACACACCGGAAAAGTCATCATGACCAAAAGCCCAGATCGACAGTGGGCCACTGAATATCACGATCAATACGGCAGCTGTGATCGAACCAATTATAACGATCGTACCTGCCGTTCTCCAAAGAGTGTGTAGGCGGCCGGGATCTTCTCCTATTTCGGCTGTGTACTTGGTCACGCCGGTATTAATGGCACCGCTGGCAAACATAGTAAGCATTTGGACAGCATTTTGGAACTGCCCCACCGCAGCATAGCCAGTGGGGCCAACATAGACAGCCAAGACTTTGTTAAGCCCCAGCAAGGTCAGCATTTTTATAGCGACAGCTATTCCATTCAAAAAACTGGTTTTAATCAGGTTCATACCGTTCCTGACTGGAAGCTATTACAAGCCTGAATGACGGCGTTCGCGTCTTCAATCGAAAGCGTCGGCCCTATCGGCAGACTGAGAATTTGGCTGTGGATTTTTTCAGAAACCGGAAACGAGCACTCTTCCCACTCGGTGTAAGCCGTCTGATGATGAGGGGGAATCGGGTAGTGAATCAGTGTCTGGATACCCAGTTTTGCAAGATGTTTTTGCAAAGCGTCCCGCTCGCTGCAAAGCACCGTGTAGACATGCCACACATGACCTTCATTGGAGGCTGCATTGAAGCCAGGATCTACGGGCAATTGTATAGACGCATTGCTGATGCCTCGAGTATAGAGGTCGGCAATATCACGACGATGCGCGGTTTGTTCATCCAAATAGTTCAGCTTCACCGATAGGCAGGCAGCTTGCATCTCATCGAGTCGGCTGTTCACACCACGATATAAATTCTCGTATTTCTTGTGAGAACCGTAGTTACGCAATGCCCTGAGCGTTTGCGCAAGCAAGTCGTCGTTGGTAGTGATTGCCCCGGCATCGCCAAGCGCGCCCAGGTTCTTTCCGGGATAGAAACTGAAACCCGAGGCATGCCCCCAGTTCCCTGACCTTTTGCCATCTATGGCCGCACCGTGGGACTGTGCAGAGTCCTCAAGCACCAATAAGTCATGGCGCTCCGCGAGCGCCATAATCGCTGGCATATCTGCGAGGCGACCGTAGAGATGAACAGGCAATATCGCCTTCGTCTTTGGGCTGACTGCAGCTTGAGCATTGATCGGGCACATGTTGAAAGTAGACGGATCGGGCTCCACCAAAACAGGCACCAAGCCATTTTCAGAAATGGCCAGAATACTTGCGATGTAGGTATTTGAAGGCACCAGGATTTCATCGCCTGCTTGTAGACGCCCAAGCTCTTTCCAGGCACGGATGACCAGCACCAATGCATCCAGCCCATTAGCGACCCCAATGCAATGGCTGGTACCGCAATATTCTGCAAAGCTATTTTCAAACGTTTGAAGCTCTGATCCATTGATATACCAACCGGAATCAATGACGCGAGTGCAGGCAGCAACTAGCTCATCCCGGCAGGTATTATTTATTTCCTTCAGATCGAGAAAATTAATCATTCAGATATGTACCTTATAACTCGTGCAGGATTGCCGACGACTACTGCTCGTTCCGGTACGTCCGCTACTACCACCGCACCGGCACCAACCATGGCACCTGCGCCTATAGTAATCCCAGGAAGTATGGTTGCATTCGCACCTACGCTGGCACCTTTGTTGATAGTAATGCCAGAAAACTTGTCCGGATAAACTTTAGAGCGAGGCATCGCATCATTTGTAAACGTCGCGTTCGGCCCGATAAATACGTCATCGGCTACCTGGGTGCCTTCCCAGAGATAAACACCAGATTTAACCGTTACGTTATTGCCGAGCGTGACACCATTTTCTATCAGTGTATGCGCGCAAATATTGCAATTCTCGCCAATCACTGCCCCATCGAACACCACGGCGTATTGCCAAATACGCGTGTCTTTTCCGACTTGGGAGCTTTTGACATCAGAAAGCGGATGTACCTTAGGCATTGTGGATTAACTCCATAAACTTAGAGTAGTCGCGTATGTAATCCGCCTCGTCATAGAAATCACTGGCCAGAACCAGTAATACGCACTGCGGGCTAAACTCATGCATTTCGTGCCAGACCATGGGCTCAATCACGACTGCCTTACTTGGCGTGTCGAGCCAAACCTCCTCCTGAATGACGCCATCATCCAGCTTCATAAGGCACTTGCCAGACACGCACACGGCTACCTGTACTAGTTCTCTATGAGCGTGAAAACCGCGAGGTACACCTGGCTGAGTATCTGTCAGGTAATACACACGCTTCACATCAAACGGAATATTTTTATTATTCTCGAGAACGATCAAATGCCCGCGCTCGTCACCCAATGTCTTCAGATTCAAAAGCTTAGTAAGACTCATGGGTTTACCGCCACAAGACTATCGACTGTTGGCGCATCATTGTCTTTTTTACTGATTATCAAGTCGCCCACTGTGGGCCATGCAATGCTCAGCTTTGAGTCATTCCAGAGGAGCGCTCCTTCCGATGCCTTGTCATAGTAGTCAGTGGTTTTGTACAGGAAGTGCGTATCGTCTTCCAAGGCCAGAAAACCATGAGCAAAGCCCTCTGGAATCCACAGCATGCGGTTATTCATAGCGCTCAACTCAACGCCGACCCACTGCAAGTAGGTTGACGATTCGGGCCGAATATCGACGGCTACATCATAAGCTGCACCGCGCACGACACGGACCAGTTTGCCCTGCGCGTGGGGTGCCCGCTGGAAGTGCAGCCCGCGTAAAACTCCCTTCGCTGAACAGGAATGATTGTCCTGAATGAACGCGCGAGGCACAGGTAACCCAGCCGCCTCCAGCGCCACATGGAATTTCGCTTCATTGAAGCTTTCCATGAACCAACCACGGTCGTCACTGAATACCGCAGGTTCAATGACGACCACATCAGGCAGGGCGGTTTGAATCAGCTTCATGCGTTTTCAGCCTCAGCCAACAGTTTTAGCAAGTATTGGCCATATCCTGTTTTCTTCAGCTTTTCTCCCTGCTCCTTAAGCTGAGCAGGTGTGATCCACCCCTGAGCGAACGCAATCTCTTCCAGACAGGCCACCTTCAGGCCTTGACGGTGTTCGATGGTGTGAACGAACTGGCTCGCTTCCAGCAAGGACTCATGCGTACCCGTGTCCAGCCAGGCAAAACCACGCCCCAGCATTTCGACGGTCAGAGATTTATCGTTCAGATATGCACGATTCACGTCGGTTATTTCAAGCTCACCGCGATCCGATGGCTTGATACTCTTGGCGATTTCCACGACACGATTGTCGTAAAAGTACAAACCGGTGACCGCGTAGTTGGATTTCGGAGTGGAAGGCTTTTCTTCGATACTAAGCGCTCGTCCGGTGCTGTCGAATTCCACCACGCCAAAGCGCTCAGGATCAGACACGTGGTAGCCAAACACAGTGGCTCCCGAAGTTTGAGACATGGCGGCACTCAAATTCTCGGAGAAGTGATGCCCGTAGAAAATGTTGTCCCCCAGAATCAGACAGCATGGATCCTTGCCGATGAACTCTTCACCGATCAGGAATGCTTGAGCCAGGCCGTCCGGACTAGGCTGCACAGCATAGGTCAGCTCGATGCCATACTGGCTGCCGTCACCCAATAGCTTTTGGAAGCTGGGCAAGTCCTCTGGGGTAGAGATGATCAAGACTTCGCGCATGCCCGCGAGCATCAATACGGAAAGCGGATAGAAAATCATCGGCTTGTCGAAGATAGGAAGCATCTGCTTCGAAACGCCAAGCGTCAGAGGGTGCAAGCGAGTGCCTGAACCGCCGGCGAGAATGATTCCTTTGCGTTTGATGACCGTCATCTGGCTAACACTTCCTTCAACATCCGGGTTACTCCACTCTGCCAGTCAGGCAGGTGAATAGAAAAGGTCCTGCACAGCTTGTCTGTATTGAGCCGTGAGTTCAGCGGCCGACGCGCCGGCGTCGGGTATTGCTCGGTCGGGATTGGCGTAATGCTTTCTACGGCCAATGCCTCTCCGCAGTCACGGCCAAAGTCGATGACCAGCGTCGCGTAGTCGCACCAGGAGGTGAAGCCCGAAGCTGCCAAATGATAGATGCCAGACACCTTGGCGTCACCATATGCCTGCCTGATTGCCACCGCTGTCACGTCAGCGATCAAATCTGCGCCAGTTGGCGCACCAATTTGATCAGCAATGACGTTTAATTGCGTACGATCCTTCCCAAGTTTTAACATCGTTTTCGCGAAATTGTTGCCACGCGCGGCATAAACCCAGCTCGTGCGGAAGATCAGATGCCTGCATCCCGACCCCACAATGGCTTTCTCGCCGGCAAGCTTGGTCAGACCATATGCATTGACCGCAGCAACCTGGTCAGACTCTTGCCAAGGTTCGTCACCGGTCCCGTCAAACACATAATCTGTCGAGTAGTGCACCAACAAACAGTCAAGCCTGCCGGCTTCCTGTGCCAGGAGCTCTACGGCATGCGCATTGATCAGTTGTGCCATGTCCAGATCTGATTCAGCCTTGTCGACAGCGGTATAAGCGGCCGCATTAACGATGACGTCTGGCGCGACTTGCCTAACGGTCTCTCGGAGCTGTTCCAGGTTCGCCAGGTCGCCGCAAAGCCCGTTCTCTCCTTGGCGGTCCAGCGAGACCAGCTCACCCAGTGTTGCCAGAGCACGCTGAAGCTCCCAGCCAACCTGGCCGTTTTTTCCTAGCAATAAGATCTTCATGTCAGTGTGAACGCTTGGCGTAATTCTGATCGATCCAGTTCTGGTAGCTGCCGCTTTTAACGTGGCTTACCCAGGACTCGTTGCTCAAATACCACTCAACCGTCTTGCGAATGCCAGAATCGAACGTTTCCGACGGAACCCATCCCAGCTCACGTTGAATCTTGCCTGCGTCAATTGCGTACCGCTGGTCATGGCCGGGACGGTCCTGAACATAGGTGATCAGCTGTGCATGAGGCACGAACTGCGAGTCTGGCCTTAACTCATCGAGCAACTCGCAAAGTTTCAATACAACGTCGAGGTTTTTCTTTTCATTGTGACCGCCAATGTTGTAGGTCTCATCGATGACACCTACCGTCACTACCTGGTACAAAGCCCGCGCATGATCTTCAACGTATAGCCAGTCACGAACCTGATCTCCCTTGCCATAGATAGGTAAGGACTTACCCTCGAGCGCATTCAGGATCACCAGCGGGATAAGTTTTTCAGGAAAATGAAACGGGCCGTAATTGTTGGAGCAATTCGTGACAATCGTTGGAAGCCCGTATGTTCGGCTCCAGGCTCGCACAAGGTGGTCTGAACTGGCTTTGCTGGCTGAGTAAGGTGAACTGGGTTGATACGGTGTCTGTTCGGTAAAAAGATCTTCCGGGCCTTCAAGGTCGCCGTACACTTCGTCAGTGGAAATATGATGAAAGCGGAAGGCACCCTTGTGCGCCTCATCCAGACCATTCCAGTAAGCACGGCTCGCCTCTAGCAGGGTATAGGTACCGATGATGTTCGTCTGGATGAAATCTGAAGGACCGCTGATCGAGCGATCTACATGAGACTCAGCCGCCAGGTGCATGACGGCGTCAGGGCGATGCTCGGTGAAGACACGGTCGAGCTGTGCCCGATCACATATGTCGACTCGCTCAAACACATATCGCTCATTTTCTGCCACATCGAGCAACGACTCGAGGTTGCCGGCGTAGGTGAGTTTGTCCACATTGACGACAGAATCGCCTGTGTTAGCGATGATGTGACGCACTACAGCCGAACCAATGAAACCCGCGCCGCCAGTTACTAAAATCTTCAAAACGCTCTTCCTGATAGCGATGACGGAGCTTGATTCATCCGTCGTTATTCTTTGCACGACTCGCTCCGCAGAAACGAGGGCCTATGTCGGAAATCTATGCAGCATTCACCACACTTGGGTACGGAGGGCTTGCATCGGTATCTATGCTTTTTCTGACCAACAGGAGCCGAGTACTAGCGGGATCGCTGTCCTTTTGTAGTTAACAGTCGAAAAAGGCGGCCATTATGCCTGATGGCCAACGCCGGGGGCGATGGCTTTCACGTAGCAGAAATTTGGTCTAAAGATGAGCGGTAGCAATGACGGAACGCATGTCACTGGCTGAAAGCGTGCCGTGACTATGACTTGCTGCGTTCGTCTGCATTTTGGAAGGATGCCGGACACTTGATCGGCTCGCGGATTTGAAAATGTGCGATAACGCGGCACTATACTCTAAACGAGACCGCTTTGACGTGGCGAGGGTGGGGGGAAGGCTACGCCTAACTGCTCTACGGAGTAGAACTTCACCGCCCCCCCCCAATAATCATTCAGAAAACAGCACCCCAACCCAGCAAGTAGGAAGCTTTTACTCCGTAGCCGCGCACGGATAAAACTTAACTCCCGCCCCCCCTTTTACGAAACGTTCACCGCCTTACGTCTTTTGGAAACAAACAGACGAATCAGGCAAATCAGTACACCTAAAATTCCGCCACCTACAAATCCACCAATAATGATCATCGCTTTTTTTGGTTTCAGCGGACGATCTGGAACTTCGATAGGCCCGTCTCGGCGATAGACTGACACATTCTCCGGATTGACTTGGAGTGCTTGAAAGAGGCTTCGCTTAATTTGAAGAGCACGAAGATTGGCAATAAAAGGATCGTCTGTCTGCCTTTCTTGAAGATTCTTTATCTCAGCGATCAGCGCTTTGCTACCTCGCATATACGTCAGTTGACCGTCCATAGTGGCAGATACCTCTGCCGCTACATTGCCCGAGATTATTGGCGGGTTTTCCAGACCGATCGCTTGGGCGACACTTAGCGCTTCCTTCAAGCGGGTAATCGAATCAGTCCGTACCTTGCCTTCTGTTTCCTGAAGAATGCTGATCTGCTGGGAAAGGTTACGGGCACGCACCTCTGCCTCACGCGTGACGTTGGTGATCATTTCCTTCTCGGAAGCAGCACCTGCTCGTGCCACGAAGTCTTTGATCCAGTCAGTTGCCTCAACAGGATCATCGCTCTGAACAGCGACGGAGTATCGATCAGGCTGATCTTTGGTTGGAGTACCAATGGTCAAAGTATTCAGATAGTTGGTGTACAGCAAGTCTCGCGAACCTGCTCTTTCGGACTCAGACAAAGAAGGCAGATAAACTTCGTTAAAAAAAGCGCGCCGCAGGGATTCGCCTTGGAGGTTGCGAGTGAATACGCTGTAGACCTCTCCAATAGAGTAAGGATTCAGCTCTGCATCCCGGGTCCTTCCGTAGTTAAAGTCGGCGATCCCGTTGAGTGTAGGAGGCTGCAAAAACACCCTTGCTTCATAGACAGGCTTGCTAAGAAACGCATAAGCCGCGGCTGCCACAGTTACAACTAACGCAATGCTGACTATTAATAGTTTTTGCGCCCAAAGTGCACCGACGAGCTCGAATAAATCTATTTCGTCTGACTGTTGCATCGTCGTTGGGTGGGGAGTTGCCATTCAGGTAAGACCTTCATATATTTTATGGGCGCTTTAGACTGTTGACGTCTAAAACATCAGCTTATTTTTAGCCGAGGGACCGTTTACCGAGATGCGCAGGTGGCCGGAAGCCCCGAGCCCTCTGTCCTTCGCAAGTCATTTATTGAGCTGCTACACCGGATCGAGCCGCCCTTCTCATACTGATTTGGGCTTGCGGCGTAGGTGCGTTATCCAGGACAGGATTGGCCCGAGGATCATACCAACCAACAACGCCAGAATCACGGGTACCGCGACAGAAAGTTGTGGCGCAGCCCAACCGAAAAATACCAATGAGACATGCTGTTGATTTTCCAGCATGAACACTACCGTCGCCGCAACGATCAATAAGACGACGATAAAGAATAACAGTCGTTTAATATTCCGCATTTACCCCTCCTTTGACAGGCTATTGGAGGCCTTCCTCTTCTTCTTCGTTCACCCGGTCACGCAATTCTTTCCCAGGCTTGAAATGGGGTACGAACTTACCGTCGAGGCTGACAGATTGGCCAGTCTTAGGGTTGCGACCAACGCGGGGCGCGCGATAGTGCAAGGAGAAGCTGCCAAAGCCCCGTATCTCAATACGGTCGCCAGTGGCCAGACATTGAGACATTTGCTCGAGCATGGTCTTGATGGCCAACTCGACATCCTTGGATGAGAGAAGCCCTTGATGGGTGACAATCCGTTCGATCAACTCCGACTTCGTCATATTTTTCCCTTCTTTTTCAAGCAGCTAGGAAAAGCAGTCCGAAGGTTTTAGCATGACCAGATCGATTTGAACAGCCCATGCCGAGAGTTATGTACGCCAGACATTCAGGCACAAGGCCACCAAATTGCTCGCACGAATCTCAGACACAAAAAAGGGCGACCGAAGTCGCCCTCTTTAAACGGCTAAGCTGAACTTAGTTCTGCTTTTCCATCTGTGCGCGCAACAGATCACCAAGAGTGGTTGGACCTGTGTTTTCAGCGGTTTCAGGCTTGCTACGCAGGCTCTGAATCGCTTCTTTCTCGTCTTCTACGTCTTTCGACTTGATCGACAAGCTAATTACGCGGCTCTTGCGGTCAACGCTGATGATCTTGGCTTCGATCTCTTCGCCTTCCTTCAGAACGTTACGCGCATCTTCTACGCGGTCACGGCTGATTTCAGAGGCTTTGAGGGTAGCTTCGATGTCGTCGGCCAGAGTGATGATGGCGCCTTTGGCGTCAACTTCTTTGACGATACCGCGAACGATGGCGCCTTTGTCATTGACAGTGACGTACTCGGAGAACGGATCGCTTTCCAGCTGCTTGATACCGAGCGAAATGCGTTCGCGCTCTGGATCAACCGACAGGATGACGGTGTCGAGCTCGTCGCCCTTCTTGAAGCGACGTACGGCTTCTTCGCCCACTTCGTTCCAGGAGATATCGGACAGGTGTACCAAGCCGTCGATGCCGCCGTCCAGACCAATGAAGATACCGAA
>Ga0247742_10001038_pt1 | contig 20325 bp, 17 predicted proteins | sample UWRJL208509C2_FD_180944 | JGI IMG/M metagenome (GOLD analysis project Ga0247742, IMG submission 180944) | Plant litter microbial communities from Arlington Agricultural Research Station in Wisconsin, United States - UWRJ-L208-509C-2 | ecosystem: Environmental > Terrestrial > Plant litter >... | reverse complement strand
ATTCGGGGGTGAGATCGGTGCGAAGTCATCTACGCAGGCGGCACATCTGCGTCAGGATCTCCGTCTGCGTCCATATCGGCATCATCTTGTTGCAGAATGGTATTCAGTGTCGGATTAGTAGATAAAGGCAGTTGGACAAACCATTAGCACCACCATCATGATTGAGATTGTTTGTGGCCTCATTTTCTTGTATCATGTCAGCATGCATCGAGACACCATAATAGGGAAGCTTACCTTTATTCGATCCGCCTAGACTAGAGTCATCACCGTTCACCGCCAGAGGTATTTGTTCAGCATCATCCTCCACAATCAAACCGCTTTCCAGGTCGGCCATTTCTTCGGAATCCTGGTTTGACGCTGACCTATCGGGAATGGAGCTGGAATTCGGCTTCCTCGATTGGAGGACGACTCCATCAAAGACTTCTTTCCCTTTGCTATTTGGAGCTACAGCAACGCTGGCAGGAGCGCTTTTCGCAGGTCGCCCTCGTCCACGTTTAGGCGCTGAGGCCTGTCTGTCGTCCTTGAGTGAAGTACGCCTTATCTCTGCACGTTGCTGTGTCGCAGAAGAGTTCGCAACATTCTCAGCGGCCTTTCTTCCCGACCGTCCACTCGCGCCTGTAGAAGTTGTAGTAGTGCCAGTTTTATGTCGTGACCTTGGTGTTGAAGAGCCCGATGACTCCATGAGGGCTTTCCCTACTTTGACGCGTTTTACGCCTTTATAACGAGTGTTGTACGTCCGCGATGAGACGACCAGCTCGCTATCTTCGTTCGAGTCGCGGTTTGAGTTCTCATCTGCACCTTCAACATCTGAACCTTTTCGCTTCGCCTGGGATGGGGTGGATGTCACTTGAGCCTCTCGAGGCTTTCGAGCCGCCCTGACGCTGTCAGATGCCTTCAACGAGAATTCAACTAGAGTAGAGATGATCAAAGAAGTCCTGTTAAGCGTTGAACAGAATGGGCAGCACTTGGGATACTGACAACAGGAATAGTAGCGACTTACGACCGTGTTCGTGGACAGAGTGTAGAAAAGAAACCATCTCATCCCGTTTTCCGAACCAGATCCCGCTTCTCTGTTCCGTAGACGTAATGAGCTGAGAACAGACCAGGCGAAGGCAATTGGCCTTCAACAATTCCCAAGGGAAGTGGTCGCTTCCCATTCTTCTTAGTCCAATGATGAGATGATGCAATAGTGATTTCCTAGTCTTTCTGAGCGACCGACCGGGATTGAGCTACGTCCAGGATGATGGTGAACGTTTGAAAGATGGTGTTTAAGCGCAAGCTCGACGTGGGTAGGCACCGAATGCACGTGATTTCAAATTGACGCCCGATAATTTAAAAACATTAGTTGCAGTTTTATGGAATCCATTCAAGTTCAGACTGATTGTTCACTGGTGAGTATATACAGGCATATGAGCGGTAATTTCTGCATGATTCCTATCGAACGTATCGAAGTGGAAACCCCACAGCTGCGTTCTATATCAATGTAGATGCGAGGTTCATAACATTCAGATTTGGGTATTCGGAGGCTTCTCTTCATTGTGTGGCGCTTCGGTAATTGATCATGACGATTACAGACACTTACGCCATGACACTGGCAAGAAGTGCCATTCGGATCTAAAGATTTTGGGAAGTCAGCTCAAAGAAACTGTTTCGTGAGTTGAATACATACAAAGAGACCGTAGCGCATCTGTCGAAAGTAGACTGCCCTACGAGAGTCGAAGTCGACTTCAGGATCAATTTCTGTTGTAAATTAATGAGCCGGGAACGATCGTTCAAATCTTACAGAAGCACTCACCGTTAACTCTTGGCAGAGGGTGCATAACGATCATGTCTTCTTTAGCCCTGGAGAGCACCGCATGATCTATTCTGTAGGCATCTTTAACCTGTGACCATTCAGTCTCGCTCTCGAATCTCTCCTTCTGCACCCTGGTGACATAGAGCACATCCGTATCGGCCAAAACTTCGTCTAGGCTCTCGCAGATTGTCACTGGGATCCCAGCCTTCCGTGCCGCAGAAATTACACTTGAGGGCATGGCAAGGCTAGCCGGAGAGACAAAGTTCAGACGCACAGAGTACAAGCAGAGTAGAGTGACTAGGCTGTGCACCGTCCGACCATTCTTGAGATCTCCTAAGAGGGTAACGGTGCGCCCGTTGACAGTACCCAATTCAGAACGAATGGTGAAGATGTCGAGGAGCGCTTGAGTGGGATGTTCGCCGATGCCATCACCGGCGTTGATGATAGGAACAGGGGAGTATTTGGCAGCCTCTTGAGCACTGCCAACTTGCGGATGCCTGATGACGACCGCATCTCCGTAACATGCCAAAGTGCGGATAGTATCGGCCAAACTCTCGCCTTTGACAATGGAAGAGGTCTCGGCAGTGACTTGTACAACCTGTCCACCGCATCGTTTCATGGCCGCATCGAAGGACGAGCTCGTGCGGGTGGAGGGCTCGTAGAAGATAGTGCAGAGCACCTTGCCCTTGAGAAGATCAAGGCTGCCGTTACGTTCTACCTGGAGGCGCATTTCGTTCGCTACCGCAAACAGATCGTACATGTCACGTTGCGTGAACTGCTTGACAGACAAGATATGTCGGCGATGGAAAGCTGGGTGCGGTTGGACGTGTAATAACGGTGAAGCAGGGCCGTATTGACTCTGCAATGCCGCCGGCTGGGTAAAAACGCCGTTTGGCATCGACGTCACGGGCGGATGTGAGGTACTTTCTTCCTTGGATGCAGCATGGGTAGCGAGCGAGCTGGATATGTCATGACCACCTTGTGTCGACGTCAACTCTCCGTCCAAGAAAGAGGTCTGACCATGGACAACGACACGATGAACGGCACCGGAGGTTTGCTGGACTGGCGACCAGCAGGTTAGAGGAGTTGAGAATTTGCTTTTACGCCCAATGACAACCTCGACGCTGGTATGACTTTGATCAGTGATAGAAAAGATATGCACTGGGTTGTCGTGCAAACGAATGCGGATGTCATCGAGAGTCAATCGACCTTCAGACACTGCGGTCAAGAGAAGCGGAAGTGTCTCTCCAACACCAGACCATGTCGACGCCGACTTGCCGATAGCGGCAGCGAGACGGTATGGGACACATCCAACAGAGAATGCATCTATGACATCGAGCGTCTTCCAAAGTGCTTTCTGAACTTCAGCTGATGGAAGGAGGCCGACGTCGGGGTATTGCTCTGCTGTGAAGAATAACGAGTATACCGAGACGTCGCATGTAACCTTGAGATGCTTGGCCTTGCTTAATGATATGAGAAGGAGGTCGTCAGTGGTACGGACATCAGTGATATGTACACTTCGGCCGTGAAGACTGGCCAAGAGTAGGATAGAGGCCAGTTCAGACCCTTTGGCATCTGTGACTATGACTTTATCTGCAGGCCAGGCCGCGAAATGACCCGCGACAACAGAAAGAGGGGTGGAAGCCGGAACGAAGAGGGACTTGACTTCCGCTTGTAGTTCTTCGTCCAAAAGCCCGATGTTGGTGGCGGTGGCGGTGATGCTCAGCGCAAAATTGCAATGAGCATGTCCGGCAATGTTGGCGCGTGCTTGTTCAAGAGTATGGCGGTCTACAATCGAATTTCCATCGCCAACGGAGGATATTAAAGCAGTGGTGAAGCCGGCGCTAACAGAGGCCTCAGTTGCATTGACGAGGTCTTGATTTCCGGCAATGGCAAGACCGGGGGCGAAAGCTCCAATACTAACAAGACCGGGGAATATATGAGTGAGATGCGAACTCTTCGAGTCCAGGCTGGAGACATCTAACGGCAGCTTGCGTACGAGAGCTTCAGCCAACATCTTGGCGTTCTTGACGTTGGTGATGAGTGGTACGGCAAAGTCTACGGCCATTCGTCGAGTGTGATATCCTTTGCTAGTGTAGCTGGCAGGTCGACGGTAATGGTTCTTTGACGGAAGGTTGATGTACATGTCGATGAGGTTGTTCGCCAGATGCTGTGTTAGAGAATATTCCGACTTCTGCTTCTCGCGACTTTCTTCTCCGAGGGTTTCCAGATACTGGATCAACGTCAGAGAATGGCCCAAGTAGAATATCAGACGTTACCTTGCAAGGAACACCGTGCTCCGTCAAGAAATCCGCCGTGCCAGATGTGGCGAAGATATTGTATCCAGCGGCACTCAACTTCTGCACTGAGGGTAGAATTTCCAGTTTCTCGCGATAGCTCCCGATTGAAAACAAGATGTTTTTCTTCGGAGGGACGATCCCGGTCGATATCAAGGCCTTGAGGTAAGCTTCATACTTGTCGTGTCCGAAGCAAGCCACCTCTCCAGTTGAAGCCATTTCCACGCCCAAGACTGGATCTGCCCCCGACAACCGACTGAAGCTGAATTGAGGCACCTTCACACCAACATAGTCAGCTGGGAGGCCAGGATCTGGATAGGACTCCACAGGTATGTCAAGCATAACTTTCGTCGCTAGCTCGATGGCATCAATACCCGTCACCTTCGAAACGAAGGGGAAGGACCTGGCTGCGCGAAGGTTACATTCGATGACCTTGATCTCGTTGTTCTTGGCGATAAATTGGATATTGAACGGCCCAGTGACGTCCAGAGCCCTACCGATCTTTGCAGTGGCCTCGACAATCTGCTTCACAGTCTGCGGGTCGAGATCTTGTGGGGGATGGATAAGCGTGGCGTCGCCAGAATGGACACCAGCGTTCTCGACATGCTCCGAGATGTAGTGCATGACCATCTTTCCGTCCTTTGCAATTGCGTCCATCTCGATCTCTTTCGCCTGCTCGATGTATTTGGAGATAACGACCGGGTGGTCGCGGGAAACCTCCGCTGCTTGGGTCAAGTAGTTGGCGAGATCATCGCTGGTGGAAACGACATTCATAGCAGCGCCGGAGAGCACATAGGATGGGCGGACAAGCACCGGATACCCAACCTTATCGCAAAAGTCAGCAGCGGCTTCGAAACTGGTCAGCTCCTTCCAGAGGGGCTGGTCGACTCCAATCTGGTCGAGCAGGCGAGAAAATTTGTATCGATTCTCAGCCGTGTCGATCATTTCAGGAGATGTGCCGTATATCTTCACATTCTGACGGTAGAGTGGAAGAGCGATGTTGTTCGGAGTCTGCCCACCCATCGACAAGATGACCCCACGGGAACTTTCGACGTCGTATATGTCGAGAATAGTCTCCAAGCTGATGTTTTCGAAGTACAGCCGATCTGCCTCGTCGTAGTCTGTGCTGACAGTCTCTGGGTTATAGTTTACCATGACCGTCGGTAGGCCTTGGTCTCGAAGGGTCCTTATCGCACGAACTGCGCACCAGTCGAACTCCACCGAAGAACCGATGCGATAGACTCCGGATCCGAGGACGATTACTCCACGATCCTTGAACTCGATGTCATGTTCGATGGCATTGTAGGTGGTGTAGAGGTAGTTGGTAAACGCTGGAAACTCAGCGGCGACGGTATCGATTTGCTTAACAAAGGGCGATATACTAGCTTCTTGACGAAGCCTGCGAACAGCGAGTTCGGTGGATCCAATGCAGCCAGCTAGCTGCCTATCGGAGAACCCGCATTGTTTAGCCTGGCGAAGGAGGTCGATTGGTATGTTGGAAACGGTACAGGTTCTGAAGAAGGGAAATGTAAACTTCGATGCCTGTTGCCAAAAACCCATAAAAAGAACTTACGAAATGCGCTGCTCAACTTTGAATATGTTGTACAATTTATTCAAGAACCACTTGTCGATATTCGTCATCTGCCAAATCTTGTCGACGCTATACCCTCGATAGAACGCGGTCGAGATTGCGAAAATACGTTTATCAGTCGGATTGACAAGCTCTTCGTCTATGTTCTCCACAAAGTCGTTCTTAGACAACCGACGTTTCATTAATCCATATAGTCAGAATTAAGGGAAGAAGACGCACTTTAGCAAATCCGCTGAACTGATCATCAATGGCCCTAATCGCTTTCTGTATCGTTTCTTCGAACGTCCTACCGATGCTCATAACTTCACCCACACTCTTCATGCTGCTACTCAGTAGTCGACTGACTCTGTTAAACTTCTTCAGGTCCCATCTAGGAATCTTGACGACGCAGTAGTCCAAGCTTGGTTCGAAACAAGCAGAAGTCACTTTTGTGACAGAGTTCTTGATTTCATTGAGAGGAATACCGAGACCAAGCTTGGCGGCGATGAAAGCTAGAGGATAGCCAGTGGCCTTGGATGCTAGAGCCGACGAACGAGAGAGACGGGCGTTGACCTACGGGGAATAATTCGTCACACTTTTATAATCACAACGACAGAAACACCAACCTCGATGATACAGTATTCCTGAGAGGTGGGATTGAGCGCATATTGGATATTGCACTCTCCAACAACCCCTAGATGTCGGATGACATTGATCGCAGTTGTTCTTAGCATATTGTAATCAGAATCCGACAGGGTTTGCGAAGGAGCCACGACGATAGAGTCCCCAGTATGAATGCCAAGCGGGTCGAAATTCTATCGGGGACACATCAGCCACTAATCTTGACCGTCAACCCGAAAACCCACCTCCATATTACAAACCGTGATGCAGTTATCCCTGCAATCCCTCACAACCTCGTACTCGATTTCCTTCCATCCCTTCATACTCTTTTCCACCAAGACCTGCGGACTCGTCGCGAAAGCTTTCGAGCACAATGCCCTAAGCTGTGCCTCGTCTTGCGCAAAACCCGATCCAAGACCCCCAAGCGCATATGCAGCGCGTACGATCACAGGGAACCCAATAGTCCGCGCAGCAGCCACCGCATCATTCGGATTGGTCGCCGTTTGGCTCTCGGCACACTTCTCCCCAATCTCCTCCATCGCCGACGCAAAAAGTTGGCGATCCTCGGTGGTGATGATCGTCTGAATCGGCGTACCGAGAACTGTAACGCCTAGGCTCTCAAACTCGTCCTTGAGCTTGATGCCGACATTCAACGCCGTCTGACCACCAAAAGTAACGTAGATCCCATCTGGCTTCTCGTAGTTGATGACCTTGCGTACGAACTCTGGTGTCACTGGGAGAAAGTAAACCTTGTCCGCAAGGCCTTTGGAGGTGGCGATAGTGGCGATGTTAGGGTTGATCATGATGGTATAAATTCCTTCCTCCTTCAATGCTTTGATGGCCTGAGAGCCAGAGTAATCAAACTCGCCTGCTTGCCCGATGGAGAGACCACCTGAACCGAGAATGATGACCTTAGTCACATTCGCGCGAGGGATACGTTTGTCGTTGTCCTCCTTCTTCCCCCCTGGCATAGAGATAGGCGACATTGACCCTGTCACAGCGCAATCCTCCACTCGTTGAAGGAATACGTCGAATAGGAACTCTGTATCTCGAGGACCCGCAGTCGATTCGGGATGGAACTGCACCGAAAAGAAGGGCTTATCTTCGCAATAAATGCCTTCGTTGCTTCCGTCATTCGCGTTACGGAAGAGTTCTTTCCAGTTGGACGGCAGAGATTCCATATCCACTTGATACCCATGATTTTGGCTGGTAATATAACACCTCCCAGAAAGCGCGTCGGTACAAGGAATGTTGTGGCCGCGATTTCCGTACTTCATCTTGGATGTTGTACCCCCCGCCGCAAGTGCCATGAGCTGATGGCCTAGACAAATGCCAAATATAGGGCGATCGGCCTTTTCCATTGCTCTCGCCAGTCGTGCTATGGTGTCTTTAACGATGGATGGGTCGCCAGGGCCATTTGACACGAATAATCCGTCATAAGGTTCGGAGTCTGAGATGAAATCATAATTCCAAGGAACGACCTTGATTTCCACGCCTCTTGCGGTGAAGCAGCGTATCTGATTGAATTTCATGCCAACGTCGATGGCGACGACGCGTAAAGTTCGTCCTGAGGGATGACGGCGGGGCTTTCCGGTCGGTTTGTGAAGCACGGGCTTGGGTATCGAAACCTGAGCCACGAGGTTCTTTTGGTTGGGGTCGTAGAGAGGTACGTCAAGGTACTCCTCTTTCCAGGGATAAGGCGTCGACGGAACGGAAGGGAGAAAGTCATGGTTGCGAGGCCGACTCATTCCAGGGCCACCAGAGCGAGCCAAAAGTTTGCCCAACATAGATCCCTTTTCTCTAATCTTTTTGGTGAGGGCGCGAGTATCGACGCCAAATATGGCCGGTACGCCATTCTCCTTCAGCCATGTGCCGAGAGAAGATTTTGCAAGGAAGTGGGAAAAGTCTTCCGAATAATATCCAACGATAAGGGCGGAAACATGAATCCGAGAGGACTCGAACTCTAGGGGGATTGCATCTAAAGCTGCTTTTGAGGGGCGTGCGGGCACACCGTAGTTTCCAACTAGTGGGTAGGTTAGGACAAGAATCTGCCCTTCGTATGATGGGTCCGTCAAGGATTCAGTATATCCAACCATACCTAGTCATATTTAAGTTCGGTTGTCAAACCAGATAGCTTGGCACTCACCAGTCTGAAATACACATTCTCCGGAAACGCTCTTCCCTTCGGCACCAAAACTAATGCCTCGGTATGCAGAGCCGTCTGCTAGCTCCAGTACACCATCGATCACTTCCGAGCCATCATCTCGAATTGGTGGCGCGGTGACGGGGGAAGCAGGGAGATTTGAGAAGTTGCTGGCCATCCTCGAGAGACCAGGCCGCACAGGAACAGCACCAGCAGGTCCAAGGGAGTTGAGAGCAGACATGAATGATATTGGGGTGCCGTCAGTCGTCTTCCTCTCCACTCGGATGAGAGATACTCTTATTCGAGTGGGAGGAAGAGGAGAAAGAGAACTCAACTAAGATTAGATCTATGAAAATCTTTGTTTATCTTTGTATGTTCGCGGATCTGATTGCCGATAGATAATTGAGGTCATCAAAACCGGTCAAAATGTGATCTGGGGCCGGTGTGATAGTTTTGACTTCTCAGAAGAGTGATGAAATCTTAAGTTGTAATCACTAAAGGGCATTCGTTATGGTCACTACGCTCTGGCATGAATCAATTCTGGATCGTTTGACAAACTGTCGAAAACTGAAGATCGCATTGAACCCACCTGCAGAAAGCGTGGTCGTTTGACGGCCGAAGTCACGCCATGACTCATTGCCAAAAAGTGTATAGATAATTTATTCAAGCAGATCATAAACGTCATAAAAGTCGTGCAATTGGGTATAAGGGGACCTATCAATTCGGGCTCCAGGAATTTATTCATCCCGGAGCCCGCTAGTGTCTTCTACTCAGGGCGTTCAGCAACCAGAATTAGAACAATCCAAATCACGTACCGACAACACCCGCAAGTCAAGCAGTCGACGACGCTGGCCAAGCAATTGGCGATAGCTAACAGAAATCGAAGTTAGTTTGCATACACTCGTCCTGGTTCCGTCGATGCGAAAGGTCTGGTAATGGCAAGACGTACACCCAATTATACACTCCAAGCAGCCAGCAATCGCTCCAATGATACACATAATCGCATCTCCGATACATTCGAAGATGCCTCCAATACAGGAAACGATACAGCTATCAAAACGGGAATGGGATTAGTACTCCAGCTTGAGTGCGAGTCGAATGTTTCAAAGGCACGCACCCCATGGTTGGTGGATCTGAGGCTGAGCGGTAATTAAGACTCTTCTTCACGTTCCTAGGGCTCCTCTTTATATGCCTAGAAGTATGACGTCGAGCGCACATGACGACAGCATTGGATTAGGAAGGTAGGGGATCTGCGGACATTGGACAAGCACCGGTTACCCTTCACGCTTCAAGCTTCACACGTTCTGGTGCACGACTGGATGGATGGAGATCCCGCATTGGTAGAACTCTGAGAACGAGTCAAGTAACGATTAAACATGGAACATGGTGCATGATATTTGAAGATATCGATTTCAGGGCTATTCAATGTATATGTGAAGTCAAGCGCAAGCAAGTTGAAACATCGGACGTCGGAGAACATACTGCACGGCCGGAACGTGTGTTGGACCATATATCCGAGGTCCGTTCTGACACATGGATATTCACATAAAACCCTAGACAGATACAAAAAAAAAAAATACAGTAGATTTTTACACTTAGAAAATCAGCAAACTAGAGACGCCACCTGAAGGCCGGATGGCGCCAGTCAAGATCCTGGATTTGTTTTTGGGTGAGACTCGCCAGTTCTTCATCAACATTTCTCTTTTCACGCTTCTTATTATCCGCGACCATCCACACCAACAGAAGCACTGATAGGACCAGCGTAAGGCTGGACGTCGCAAGATTCAGACCATTCCCGATCCTATAATTCGGGCCATCGAACGGCAAGAATGACCATGTCGCAATGAGGCCGCCGACATTGCCAAACATGACGCCCGTGCCTATCGCTGAGGACCGTGCAGTATCAGACACCACATTGTTGGAAATGTGGGCACTGCATAGGGCACCAAAGAAGAATGCACCGCTGGCAACGACGAATGTAGCACCGTAGCGCACATGTGGATCGGTCGAGGCGAGGAACATGATGTATCCCATCATAATCAGTGGTGCGCCGGCGATGAAGAAGATCATGCGTTTATCCATCTTCCAACTAAGGTATGGGAGGAGGATGGTAAAGAAGGCGCCGATGACGAAAGGAGGGACGGAATAAAGCTGCTGGGAGACGACAGAGTTTTTGGGATAGATCGTCCTTACGATAGTTGGGGTGAACAATGCGAGGCCTTGCACGGTGATGGCACCGAGTAGGAAGATTAGGGAGGTGGCAAGCGTCACTGGGTTGAAGATTCCTCGTAAAGTTTTCTTCATGTCGAGCTTATCGAGGACCTCGGTCGTAGCCAGGCGTTCCGATTTAACACGGGCGATAGCAAGATCCTTCTCCTCTTGTGAGAGCCAGCGTGCAGTTGCAGGTCGGTCCGTGAGTGTGACGAAAGCAATGAACGAGATACCACAGGTGATGATACCTTCAATGGCGAAGATCATACGCCATCTATGAAGGCCGCCGAAGTGAGGTAGGGTGAGGATTGCCGAGGCCAGGAGTCCTCCAAATGCGCCTGCCAATGGCGCCATAACGACGTAAAGGGCAAGGCGAAAGACGAGTTCGCTTCGTCTGTACCACCTCGACATGTAGTACGCAATACCCGGCAGCATGCCAGCTTCGAGGACGCCCAGGGTAAAGCGCACACCAATTGCAGCTTGCATGTTCGTGACGAAGGCGGTGCCGAACGAGGCTATACCGAATCCGAGCGTGATGGAGGGTATATACCATCCAGGGCCAATCCATTTGCAGGCCATATTGGAGGGGATTTCGAAAAGGATGTAGGAGATGTAGAAGACAGAGAGGACGATGTTGTAGTCGTAGCCTTTCAGGCTAAGGTCGGCCTCGAAGCCGGCAAGTCTTGCATTACCGATGTTCGCCCGATCAATGCAACAAAAAAGATAGAGGAGTGATACGGTTGGTACAATGTAGAGGTCGATCTTCCAGAGCAGCCTGGCTTCAGCCACAGGATCGAATGTCACCAGAGCGCGACCATACTTGTCGGTAGCGACATATCCTCGCTCTGCCGCTTGATGAGCTGTCTCTGCGTGCTCGATAATTTCTTTCTCGTTATCGAAGCCTGTCGAATGATTGGGAGAGGAATTGCCGAAAGATTTTATCCTGTCGTCCATCTTGTCGTGACCTTGGAGTGCCATTTCAATTACCTGCGCGCAAAGAAAGTGGAGCAGCAGGTATTTGTATGTTTTCCCAAGCTATCTCTGGTCAGGTGGTAGTGATCTGTGAACATTAGACAACAACTGGCCACCCTTCACACGTTCTGTGCACAACTGATAGAGTTGAATGTATGGAGATTCCGCATCGGTAAAACTCTGCAGATCTGAGGAAGAGTTGAGCAATAATTAGGTATGGAGTATGAAAATAGGCCATACCTGTCAGGACTATTCAATGTGTATATACGGTTGAGAGCAAGTTGCGAAACCGTTATCAGAAAGCATACTGCACAAGCAGAGCAGATGTGAGACTATCCCTGAAATTAAGGTGGTTCTAGCGTCTTGCAACAATCGTCCAATCCTATACGATCTCCCGCGTACCCTGCACATATCATTTGTTTCAGAACAAGGTATATTCTCCCAGAAGGTTGGGATATGAACTCACATGAGTACATGTACGAGTCTCTAAGACTCGTCGCTTGATCGTCCTGACTTTCGTAGCCTGAACTTGGCAACTTTCGCTCGTGGCAGGAAGGCTCAAGTGCACTAGCAGTTAGCGAGTTACTTGAGCTCGCAGTGTGTACTGCGTATGCACATCCGAGTCGGCCAACGCAGAATGCATATTTGCTTGGATCTGGCAACAATGGTCTAGCCGGTGAATCGATAGGTGACCAAATGCTCAAAAAAAAGGGGGACGCCGGCTTAGGCGGTATTGCGCGGACAAGAGGATGCAAAAAAAGGAAGAAAGTCATCGCTGCTGTACGCCAGAATCGAGTCCGACGATGCGTTGGGTGAGGGACATCAAGCCCAGATCCATGGCCCATGAGTTCCATACCCAATCCGCATTCCGTGCATTATGGCATATGGTCGCCCCTGTTCTTACTATAGACGCCTTTCTTCACGCTAGGTCCATGGTCAGAGGCAGCCAAGTCAAAGCCATCCCATGGGTCAAAGTCTGAGTCCGTTAGTGTACTGCCAGTATACTGTCGAACACAAGGATCAGAGCATACTGGAGTTGCGTCAATGATTCAGAGCGAGGACACGTCGATGGGTGGGTTTATATTTAGACTACACCCTGGCCGCGTAGGTTGTTGAGGTTGCCAACTGGAAGGTCATGGTGGGAAGACGGGAAGAGTATAGCACAGCCACATATGATATCGAACAAACGATTCTCCGCGCTCAAGCCCCATGTTGACACTTTTGTCCGCCATCCTGTCCACAAAAAATCACGATCCCACAATACATGGGAGTGGGAGTCGGGAGTCGAGTGGGAAACGGTGGGGATGGTTGGAGGAAAAGAGGAATAGAAGTCGGGGTTGCTTAGGTATTGGGTTCTCAATTCGACTTCAGAGGGGGTTCGAGCGGTATGAATCATGATCTTTATTGCTCGTTCCTGGGTCGTTGGCGGACATACGCACTGTATCATTCACGCGAATTCAGGCTGACAGTGTGGTTGAGGAGAAGAAAGACGGTCCTACCAAGGACTCGCTCATAAAGGCTCCTAAGAAGAAAAAGTGATGAAGGCTAAATACATAGTCCTAACATACACTTAATATTTTGTTATATTCGCAGTAATTTATAGCTTAAGCGTGCCTTGTAGACTAATACCTTTTCAATATCATCGCAAGCTTTGAAACGTTGATCAGCATATCACTTGCCGAGTTGTGGACCTGGGTTGAAAGCTCGTGGGCCTATCCTAATGGTCACAGAAACCCATAGATAAAGGTAGCTGTGGCACGGAAAACCCTCAGATCGCTCTGATTTAACACAACGTGGATCTAACTACATGGGTCAATTGATGGAAAGCCTAGTCGAAAGCAACCCGGGCCAACTAGAAAGTATGTACATAGGTTCCACCTTTATATCAATGGTAAGTGTGGTGACAGGGAGAGTCATTGAGAAGTGGTGGGTGAAAGGAATGAGGAGACTACTGAGTGAACGATAGAGATGTGCATGTGTAGTATGTTACAATAGTGATACAACAACAGAATGAGGCTTGGCGCAACAAAAGCAAGACAGAAGTTGAACGGACTCAGGTTGAATTGATGGGGACAGATGTTACAGTATTGCCGATTCTTTGTACATGCGCCAATAACCTGGCATCGCGAACGCAATAGCAAGCCAAATCTAAAATGCAGATGAGTGGCGTGAAGAAATTCAAAGATTAGAGGTGACATACGTTATAGAGGAAGTAAGATAGCTGGTCGTCTTTAATTGAACGCCATAAATAATACCGAATGCCAACGGTGAAACCAAGGCTGTGGAACGCAATGCTTGCCGCGAAGGTCATTTCCCAGATTTGCGATAGATAATTTGACCATAACATGAGAGATACTAATGGCGTGTAGCGGGAGAGATTCGGGAATGCGATAGGAAGTGTGAGGCGGCCAACCGATTTATCGCCCTCGACATCCTGAAAGTCTTGGGCTTGGATGGTTGTAACCAAAATAGCAACGACGACGAAAATAGCCAGAGCGCCAACAAAGTCAAGCTTTGATCGATTGATCGCTGGCAAATGGGCGCCAAAGTTCAGCCTCTACATGCTAAGAATATAAAATCAACGTAGTGCTCACAAGCAATCAGTGCAGAGCCAATAGCAAAGCAGCCATATCCGACAGCGTTCATGAGATTCTTAGTGAACCAGTGCTGGTCTCCGTGTAGCTCATGGTACATGGGGATGAGGATCGCGAACAAGAGGCTGGTGTAGAACACCTGCGCGCTATAATACAAGGAAACGAGTAGGCATACCACAGTGGCTACGCGCTTCAGAAGGATTGCGTTCTCAAGAGAGATACGACCGGAAGGTAGGGGCCGCCATGGTTTATTGCGTTTGTCCTCTTCTGGATCGCGTACTTGGTTTGCCAAATTAAACTCGAGGAGATGAAGGTAGATCCAGAAGATGGCTTGAATGGCATGGGATACGGGATTTTTGGGGGACAGGGGAGCTGCACCAATCGCAAGGAAGCTCTATTAAGAGGTAGGTGGATTAGATACAATTCCTCTGGCATGTGAATTAGCTAGAGCGACCCACCACAGGAATTAAGGTCGTCTTAATGTCCGACTTGGAGAAGAGAAAAATTGTAAAGACATGATAAGGAAGCGTTGATAATAACGTGAACATTGAGGACCGAGGAGAGGAGAGGAGAGGAGAGGAGAGGAGAAGGTGGAAAATGACATGCCCTTGCAGAGCTGGCTCGCTTTTAATCCCGTTATCTCATCCCTCCTCAGTTCTTGTAGGTGCGGTGAAATGCCACTAGTCCATTCCTCAGAACAGAAAGGCAGGAGGTGCACCCAGAAATCGGGAGGGGGGTTCAACTTTCTACATCTCGGTACCCAATTGGCGCTAAGCCTAGTTCTCAAACACCAAGAATGTCGGGTAGTGCCATTGACTTCAATCTCAGATTCTGCACATCGTGTTTCGCTCGAAGGGTTTATCGGGGAAATTTAAAAGATAACATCGTATATATTGAACGGCCATATTTAGAAGGACGAAAGCTTCATCCTCCCAAATATGATCGCTTCATTCGTAAGATCCCAAAATTGTTATTTTTTAACCGAGGCTGCCAATCAGCCAGACGTGGTCGTGTATGGGCGATATGGGGTGCAATAAATGCGACGGGGACATGTTGTCAAAACTCACATTTTGGGTACTAGTACAGGTTTGATACGTTCTCTAATTTCATATAGGCAGCTAGCTCTCCTAGTCTGAGGGAGGTGATCGACTGGCTTGGTGGGTAGTTACTAGCGGGGGGCCGGGCCAGATGGGTTGGGGTCCGGGGGGGAAAATACTGTTTCCCTTAGTATTTCTTGTAGCTCCATTCTACTTGATATCCGAGCCAGTAGACCAACATGTAGATCAAGATTTTGAGTGGGGGCCTCTGTCAATAGCGTCCTTGCGAGTTCTCCAATTTGTCAAGAGGTCAGCGACGAGCGCCGGGCGCTTATGTGTAGACTTTGATTGCCGCTGATTGCCGCCGTTGGAGACGGGATCCCAACACCCCGTAGCTCTTCAGGGAAGCCTTACCCAGTAGTTCCAAATAGTCTGAACGTTCAGAACCACAAGTCTCTTACCAGATGGTCGATTTGAGGCCCCACTGGAGGGTTGTAGACTTTGTCCATTAGGCATTGGAATGTGCGCATGTGTTCTCAGCATGTATTGTCCATCAGGGGAGGAGTGTTCCCATTGGTTGGGTTCCTTCTGATTTTGATCAATTCCCCAACGTATACCAAAACCGCGGATGAAGGCGAATTCAACCTGTGCCAATTTTCGCAAAATGGCTTCTCAAACCCGTACCAAAGTTAATTGGAATCTCATTGATTTCATAAACTTTTATTGCACAGTATATTGCCCATAGTCGTTCCCAACGGCAAACCACTCTGGGGCCGCAAGACAAAATCAAAAAAATAGATGACACCTATATTTCTGTTCAGTGAGATGTCACTTCACCCCCCATCGACCTCAACACCGACGAACGGAAGGCCTTTAAACCTGGACACTTAAGATTGTGTGATTGCTTTTTTGAGACGACTCTATGTACAAAAAAAATTGATAAACCCAATGTGCACCTTGAATAGCCTCCCGTTGAGCTATGAATTTTCAAACAAGCGACTACATTTTCAGAAGTGTCTAACGTCATAGGAGAGAATTTCGAATTGACTATCAAGTCTGAACATGTCAGTGTCACAATGCTAGAAATACTCTGAGTCATTCGCTGCGGAGTGGTGGTGGAGAAATTAATGCGGGGCTACTTTCTATGCAACAGTAAGCGCCCATCGGCTTCCCTTATCTTGCGCCCGGACCTGGGATTCAGTTAGCGGCCGTCCACACCTCAACACCTCCCGAAAACCCATTAAGAAATAGAATGTAGAAGGAGTTTGAATAAACCCGAGTACAGGCATTCAAAGTCTATTTTTTTTAGACTCGGTGAACATCACAGCCCAGGGACACACCGATTCGAAAGGAAGTGAATTTTGAGACGGTAACTAGTGAATTTCTCCGATTGACAATATCCGTTGCGGTTTTTATTAGTCATACTCCTCCCAATACACTGACGGCTTTCTATGTGGTAGACCTTACTTCGAACACATGACTTTCACTCGTGTTGTCGCAGGAGATCGCTTTACCTGTTCAGAACCCTCCATGTACTTCCGGGCGCCGGAAATGGTGAGTAAGTAGAACAGGTTAGTCGTTTTTGAAAAGCATATTTGATTTACCTGTTCGGAACCCTCTCCATGTACTTCCAGGTGCCGGAAGATGACGAGTAGAAGGAGTTAGTTGCTTTTGAAAGCGCATTCACCAATACATTGATAGTCTTTTCTATCAGACCGAAGGTGCTCTTACTTTCGTTGATGTCATTGACAGATAGCAATGACGTACCAGTGTTGACTTGGCCTGAGGGATGGATGACGCCTCTGGATGTACTATCTTTGCCGCTCGCATTCACTTAATTGAATTGTCCCGATGATCCAGGCTTATGCTTGCGAGTCGCGTACCTTTACCTGTACCCACAAACCCCCTCACATTCAAATGTATGGACTCTTCAATACTAGTTGGAATGGCGCCCAGGACAAATACTAACGTCAAATGATAAGCGTCAAAGGACCTTAGGTCAATATATGGGTTTGATTTTTGCTCCATTTACTGTGCTTTTTTGTAAAGTACGAGGCCTATGCGTAAGGATCCAGAAGCTCTCCATCCGATCGTAAAGCCGGCAACTCCATGATAGGTCAAAGATGTGCATGGAACCAGTCCCACACTGCTGTTCATCCAACTATCTATCATATACCGTATTCATCAATTAACTGGGACATTGGTCCGTTTGCTTGGACTTCATCTGCAAGATTTCCAGGTAGGCGGTTCATAGACTTGCATCAGCCTGTATTACTATCACAATCGTCACTGCGTGAATCCAGGCGAAAAGAAGCCAGGACCGTACACGTGTTTGGCCACTTGACCTGCACTGCGACGTTTTCCCTGTGGTCCGACATGGTATTCACGGCGGCTAGCACGGACACAGCAGATCATCGAGGTAATGACATCCCGATTTGGGTACTGAACTAAGACTAACTTACATTTCTCGAGGCACAGATCATTCCGCCCTGAAGCTTATTTTACCGATCCGCTAACAGCGGAGCGTCCCACTTGCAGCAATCGATTTTCTCGCACATGGAAACTTCTATCTTGCACCATGCCCACTCGAATATCTTAGACGCGCTTATACTGAGTGTTTTCTTGCTGCTTTCTCAACGAGAAACTTACCAATGAATGGCAGGAAACGCAAGAGCGACAAACTTACATCCAATCCCCATCTGACACCAACAACCCGCGCCCGATATGCCATAGCTGGGCACGAATGGTGAAGACCACCTATTCCTTAACTTTTTATAATGAGTATGATCCACCATGTTCGACGGACATAACGATGCACTGGCCGCCTGTGTAACCAGTAGGTACTGTGTACATTATCAGAGAATCAAGAGCTCGAGCCTGTAGTATTGGTTCAACGTCAAAATTTGTTAGAGTACAGGAAATGCAAATTTATCTGGGAAAAAGTACTCCTGTACTATAATCTACACTATCGAGCGATTTGGACTTGTGAAATTTACACCTGCCACCTCTAGGCCGATTGGGTCTTGGACAGAAGCGCTAGCGCGCGTGACGGCCGACCCCCAAGCGCTGCGGTCAATAATAATGTTCGTGTAAGCCTGGCGCCCAGTCTTACTTGCGTTCGAACACTTTAGTACTTTTATTCCTCCTCCAAGCGGTATACTACGAATAGGCCATACACACTTTTCATCTGAGCATGTATCCGCATCAGGAAAATGATTTTTGGCCCTTGATCTATTCAGGTGGCACTCACTTACCCAAAGCAGTAACTGGTCTGGGCCAAGTTTTCGGTACCTTGCGTGCTCTAGATGAGTCTGCTCAACAAAGGTGTATAGTTATTATAATGTTTTGAAATATTTCTCCTCTAATGTCATATTAAACCAATACTCTATGTTATATATTATAACGTTATCTAGATGCATGTCCATCGTATTAAGCTCGTTTAACTATCGCAAAAGAGGCAGCGATATATTGGCTTAGAGGGATGCCACATATCACACTTACAGACAGTGGGTAATAGTGTCGGGCAGAATCAGCCAAGCTCGCTGTAAAATACGGATAATTTGGGGGTGAGGGGCATTGTACGAGCGTGGGTGCTCGTGAAGAAGCTAATCTGCAAAAGGGGGATGAGTAGAGTGAGAGGCTCGGCCCTCAGTACCAGCGCAACGCCAAATGCTCACTCTCTTCCTCGAGCAATATTGAACGGGTCTTGGGGGGGCCGTTGGGGGTTATAAGTCAGCCGTTGATGTATTCCAGGAATAATTGCTAATCTAAGAATCAACTGTTTGTTAAATAGGATGAGCGAAGGCGAAGGAGGTCTCGCGGCTGACCTTGATCGACACGAACAGCAACTCTCTGTACCAAGCATTGAGGCTTCAATTCCTAATGCTAACGCCAATACCATCTGCTTGAAGCAGAGTAGTAGGCCGACTTGACGCTGGATAAAGACCAAATATGACAGAGGATCAGGACCGAGGACTCTGCGACGACAAGTCCGGCAGTCGAAGCTCGCGGCACGCAAGTTTCGTGTCTCAGAGCGCAAGGTACGTTCAGGTTGGAAGCGAGAGAGGGTAACGAAGACGAGCGATGCGGAGGCCCTCAAGGAGTTTCAGTATCAGCGTCCCTCGGATCTGTAGATGCGATGAACGATCGGTCGTTAGACATTTACATAGTAGAGCAAGTAATTGAGAAAAAATGAGTGACGTGAAACTTGCGCTCTGGAGCACGAGGAGTCTAATATTTCCTTTTGAGCAACGATGCGAGGAATTTTTGAACGGCTGCACCCGCGCCAGGAATACAGTCGAATCCATCCTCAAGCTCTTGCATTCTGCCCAAAACATGAGTGGCCCAATGACTGGAAGGCGGGCACTATTCCATTTAGATGGCCCGTTGGTGCAACACTGAAAAGGCGTTTTCGGTGTAGAGGGAGGTTCCGATGATTGACTGCCAAGCGGTTCGAGCTTTGAGTTCGAGAATATAAAGGTCATTATTCAAGTTGGGTGCAAGAGACTTTGAGCGGAAATGACGCCGACGCCGAGCATTCAGCTAGGTATAAAAGCACAAGCCAATGACATCTCGAGGTTCGCCGGGTTTGGGTATTCTGAAATCTGCACAACAAATGGTTAATCAGTAAACATTCATCGAGTAGTCGTTAAGCAAGGAGAGAAGACGATAAGCATCAGGAGATAACCGAAAACGAAAGCGAGAAGTGACAACGGTACAGATTACAGATAAGGGAGAAAAGACGCAGGCAGAACTGAAGGCGGCGAAGGTTCAAACGAAACACGAAAGAGAGCAGGGATGTACATAGGTAGTGAGCACAACTTCGAGCCATTCCATTTTCCATCGTCTCCTCTTCGAAAGTACCTCTAGCTGTCCAAAATCCAAATACAGAGAGGAAACGGCCATCAAAGAGCGATCCTTGAAGCTTGATATGTCGTCCAAGTTCGTACTCTCGTATCAGTAAGATCTGCTGTGTAGTAGATTGAACAAAACAAAACAAAAAACTCGAAGATGGCTGCACACACATACCTAGTCTAAGGCATTGATCCAACAGCTGCCGATACGTCTACCTGAACACCGCGCTCT
>Ga0247742_10001037_pt1 | contig 20343 bp, 20 predicted proteins | sample UWRJL208509C2_FD_180944 | JGI IMG/M metagenome (GOLD analysis project Ga0247742, IMG submission 180944) | Plant litter microbial communities from Arlington Agricultural Research Station in Wisconsin, United States - UWRJ-L208-509C-2 | ecosystem: Environmental > Terrestrial > Plant litter >... | reverse complement strand
TAGCTGAGGCGCACTGTCAGGTCGATATTCGTATTGGCACGGTAGGATGATCGGGTAGAAGTAATGTGATGTCGTTGTCTCGTTTTGATAAATTAGCAGGTCAATATCATAGCCAATAGTCTAGTTTCATGCGGGTACTCAATGAGGGCTGCGTTCGCCGATGTGCGGCTTTCTTTTTATCAGAGCCTGAGGACCGTTTGAGACTAAGCTTTCCAACGCTCATTCAACCTTGCTATCCTAGTGCAAATATTTTCAAGCTACTGTTGGCTACGGTCGAAAACGGATTGTATACTTATGTATGGAAGGGTCTGAGGCTGGTTGGATGTGGACTCGAAATGCTTATCAACATTTCAAAATAGGCACCTACGAATACATACTAGCCCGCCTATATAGGAACTTCATCACGTTCTTATTAAAATAATGGTACCTTTGTAAGGAAACATATTAGCGCCCTCCATGTAGCATGGAAAGCGGAGGTCACTCAAACCAAAGCGGGCTGGTTCAGTGTTCTTGCTCCAATGGTGGGATAGATATGTACTCAGATAAAGCACATGTGAAGTATGAAACCTACATAAGAAAGCCACATTGGTCTCCGGATAATGCTGGGTTTCTACCATGAACAATGAGGTCTTGGATGAGATGCTTAAACCCCAAGCTTAAAGGACAAGAAAAGGTATACTGCGCCTGAAGAATCTGATATTTAAACAATGATACCTCCAATCCACAACCAGAAGCCCATGTACTACCTCAACCACTCGCACTGGCGACAAGCGGATGCGAGCATCTCCCATGCCTGTGCCTCCCCCTCTTCTCCGGGACTGTATACCTGGGGAACTTCTACTTTGTAAAAATTGCTATCAAGGTGAGTTTCATCGTAGAACCTGTTTCAAACACAAGATGAAAATCAGGCAAAAACAAAGTACAAGGAACTATCTTACCCGAATCCAATAGCGTCATCTTTCATATTTCGGAGATTCCAAATGTCGAAGCGAACGACGGGGTCATCTTTATTAGGACCCTTGAGTTCGACGTGATTTGTATGACAATTGTGTTCAGATAAGCCCGAAACCTTGCGGCCGGATATTCTGGCCAAGAACTGTTCCGATTTTAGTAGCGTACATCAGGCCTAGGCTGTAACATTTCGTACCTCCAATGTTCGGGTGCAGCGTGGATCGCCATCCCACAAACTAACAGATGAATGAGTGCGAGTACACAAGGTCAAATCAACTTGACATACTATATGCGCAGTCTGGCGCGAGCAGTGTAGGAGTTTGGTACAACCTCCCAGGTAAAGGCGCTCCAAAAGGCTTTCAGTCTCGCGTCAACGCCAGATTCATGAAGACCGATAAATTGACTCTCCTGAATGGAAATAATTTAGTTCAAGGAAAATGGGAAGGATGAAATCCACGGACTGTTAAAATCGCACAGATCTGCCTCAAAATATCTGTGGCAGGGTGCCGTGTCCAGGGTGCCGAGCGCACAAATGACTCGTATTTCCCAAAGACGATGTTTGGCAGCAATTTATAGAGTCCTGGCGATACCTGAGCATTGCTACAGTGCGCAAGAGCAATCTCCACACGCTTTGAGACTGTATTCAGGTTCTTGCTTGAATATGTGTCGGTAAAGACCTTTGAAAACACTAAGTGACAAAGTGATATAGAGATTAGTGACGATAGATCGAAAACCACAAGATTATGTAGCTACATACCTTCGGTAACGAAAATGGTCCTGAGAGGTGCACCTCGGAGAATGAGTAGAGCATCACTGATATTGATACACAGCTCTTGCGACCTGGATGGATCAAGTAGGAACTCAAGGAAAGACGGCTGACGGATCATAATATCTGAATGTTCATCTCCAACTTCAAGCAGAGAATGAAATTCTCTGACAAGTTGCATCACCAGGTCGGGCTTCAGCCCAAGAATTGCCGTAATCCATCTTGGGGATGAAAAGTTCACAGGAACACCAATGGCGTCTATATCAGGCGGTATGTCTTTGATAACAATGACTTGTCCAAGGACTTGGAGAATAGTGTCTCGATGTGGTGAGTTGATGATTAGATGTGAGTATACTCGGTCATACATATCCTGTAGCCGTATCGATGAATTGTTGTTCCAGGGCATATTTGGACCAGGGAAGACCCTGGAGAAAACTGAATGAATGAAGGGCATGGGCATTATTCCACAGCGAATACATGCATAATATCATGCACACACCTTGAGCACCAAATACCTTTCTGATAGGCGCCGCAAGCTGGAGTGTGAGGCGTGCGTCGTCTAAATCAACATATAGCTCTCTCGATCTTGATCGATCAAGCAGAAAATCTTGGAAAGCGGGGTCCTGAATTTTGATATCCTGATCTTGGTTTCCAACTTGGAGCACCAAATTAAAGCAGACATCTGCGAAAATTCGTGTAATGTCGCCAGGCTCCAAACCAAGGATGACCTCAACGCGGTCAGGGGAAGAGGTGTTTGCGAGAGATCCAATGATGTCCATGTCGGAGGGCATGCCTTCAGCAACCATAACCTGGCCAAGGACTCGAAGGATGGTGTCACGGTGTTGTAAAGTGCCAACTAGATGGGAGTAAAGGCAGTCATGCGCGGCCTGCAAATCGATGGCGAACTCTTTCGATCGTGAAGAGTCAAGAAGGAAGTCGGGAAATGATTTGTGGTAGATCTGAATATCGCGCTTGTCGTCTCCAACGTTGACCACAGAATGCATGTCTCTTAAGCATCGCCGGACCTCCCCTCGTTTCAGGCCGAGAATCTCACCTAGCTTGAGTGGAGAACATAACTGTGAAAATGTGCCAGCGGGTGCGTTGGCAGTGGAAATGAGTCCATTGATGGTGATCAAAAGTGCTAGAATCTGCAGAATGTCGCCTCCGCGGGTAGCATTACGAATAATGTGTGTGTAAAGTTCATCGAGATTGTGGTAAGGTTCATCACCAGGGGGCGTCTCCAATAGACCTCGTATGATTGCAAGCCTCTCCTCCGGTGAATGGTATTCATACATGATGTACGGCATGACTGTGGTTGCGTAGATGAACTGCCCGGACGCCTTGTCAACGAGTTGTTCAACGACATCTTCTCCTGGCCAGTCCAGTGGTAGATCATCATCCTTGGCCCGAATTTCTTCGAACTTCTTGAAATAACGCCGGATATCACGATGAACGAGGACATCCTTCCGCAAGTCCATGATAGACACACGGTCCTCGGGAAACCGGGATTGAAGGCCCTGGATGGCCTCTACAATGTGGGGTTCCGGTCGACTAGAGACGAGGAAGCGGAGGGGTAGGCGAATATCATTCATGATGTTGCCTATGATCCTAATGATGTCGGTTTGGACTTCCTTGCCCGTAATTTCGTCAAGACCGTCGATGACAATGAGAGTCGGATACGACTTGAGCCCAAAGGTAATGGTTGAAAGAAAGCGCATCATCGTCGCTATCCGCTTGATTGGTTCTACAATGAGTGCCTTCATTTGCACCTCGCGTCCCTTGGAGAGGATCTGGGGATCTTGACGGAGAGCCTTGTCGATGTACTTTGCAGTGGATGGCAGAGACTGCATAAGCTGAACCGCCAGTGTGATGACGATCCGACTGCCGTCGCTGCAGTCTGCGATGCGATTCGACGCGAAGAATGCCCCCACTGAGCGTTTGTGTCGTTTGCAGAGGTCTACAAATGTGAGGAGCAGAGCCGTTTTGCCTTCACCGGCGCCTCCCAACATCCACTTCATCGTTGCGGCATCGATTGGGTTCTTCTCCCAGTCGTCCAACTCTGCGACAAGTTCGACACGTGTTTCCTCCATGCACCTCGGTTGATCGATCCTTGCTTCGGAATCGGGCAGAGCGGCGGGTGAAGCGCGTTCATACAGGAGGTCTTTGCCTAGGTAGTGGAATCTCAAAGGTTAGACAAAAATCGCAAAACTGGACGATAAATCACCTTTCAGCGGAGAGGCATTGTAATTGATCTGATACCCTATATTATTGTTGCCAATGCCCCCACCTCGTCCGCCCCGTCCACCGTCACCAGTTCCTATCATTAGAGATAAATCCAGCACCACTTCATTTTGGATATGCAATATCTTACTCAGTTCCGCTCCACCAAAGTTTTGGACAAAATTCCCACCAGATCCGTCAATGGGTGGATGCCGATTTCCCTCAGGCAGCATGAGATCCTAAGAGGGATACCAGGCGAGTTCAAATCGAAGCAAGAGCCCTTTTGTTGAAAGCAATGGCAAAGAAGTATGAGCGAGTTGAAGGCAGTAGAACCAGACCAAGAGACGCTTGGGCAAGTTTCCCACATGCTTTACAGCGTGTTGCTACATGAGGTTCAGCCAAATGAAGGGTGCTGCGTTTGACACTGAGTGGCGAATAGTACTTGTACACGGTTTGGCTCCGGACAAATTCATGAATGAGAAGGCGATACTGGTCGTCGCACCCAATGTATTTGTGCTGTGATACAATATTGACCGTCTGGCGATAGAGAATGATAGGTAGGTTGACCACCGCTCCGAAAATACTGCTAAACTTCGAATTTCCAAAATTAGCGATGTGCATAGTGAACAAGTGAAATGCACAGCTTGTAGCCGCACCTTAAGCTCGTGGTCGTGATAGAGCCTACCAATCCTATATATTTGCATTTGCCACGGCATTGAGGGCAGTACTGGCTTCCCGACTGGGTTTGGGACGAGTCTCGCTCTGGCAGTGAAACACACGGCCAACACGTTTGCAATTCGAGATCATGTATTTTTACACAGGTTTGGCCGCAAAACCCATGACGTCGGTACCACTCTAATCTGGAAACAAGTCTGAGATGAGCTATGCGATGAACAACAACGAATGGACAACATACCCCGACAGATATCGTTTGATGCATAGTACCGACCAAAACTCGACAGAGGGTCCGTCCACATATCTCCTCAATCAGCGATAAATTCGATCGCTCCCATGGATTAGCGCTTTGCATTTGGTGAAAGCCCCGCTCTGAAGATTATAATACGTTGTGGATCTTCGTTACACTGAGTGCTAACGTTGTTGAGATCTCCTAGACCAACGTCAGAACAACTTGCAAAGGGATAACGAGCTAAGATTAATTACCTAGCATTCTCGGATAACAGTAGTTGTACGCTCGGAAAAGACTACATCCTCCGATTCCGTTCTCCATGCCGCCTCAGCGCCTATCGTTCTGTAAACTCCACAACTGCCATCGACGTGTCCGTAGGAATGGCCGTAACCATCGAAGAAGCCGTAGGACTCGGGCTCTTGCTTGCATTGCCCTGTCTCCGAGACGCATAAACTCCCAACGGCCTCATCAGGCTTGGTCCTCTCAGCTTGGCCCATGGTAAACGAAGCGAGGTCGTTGGAGTATTCCATGGTGTGTCTGTCAAACCAGTTAGGGACTGGGTACCAGGGGGCAAGTAAGAAGATCAAACGCACCGACCAACTTTGAGACCACCACCTTGGCAGCTATCCCTGCACTTGGCGTACCCTTCTGAACCGGAAGTTTGAGGAGTAGAATCAGCGATGGTGTCACGTACACCAATGTCGCAGCTACCCTAGTAGTAATGAGCGCCGAGAGTAAGAGTTGAGGAACACAAGAGCGACTCACGACTATGCAGGAGGCCAACTAGTCTCCGACTTCAAGTCTGCTGATTTCTTCAGTGGTCCTTTGAGGCTCGATCCACTAGCAACAGTGCTATGGCACTCCATTGACCGTGGTTTCGCGGTGATAGGCTGAGTGGATGAAGAAAGCGCCCAGAGAGACTTGGTAGATGCACTGAAGTGGCGAAACAGCCAGCCAGAACCTTGATGAATCGCTGCATATGTACGAGAGGTACAGAGGTCCGGCTTCGGTGACGTTATGAGGGTTCTTCGTGTCCTATTCAAGAGAACTGGGTAAGCCGACTCTCTGTATGGAAGTACCAACGGCAACGTACCTTCCTCCACTGTGCATGAACCACTCTTTCATGTATCTTCATGGCGTTCACCAAAATCCGTAAGTCTGTTTTTGAGCACCTCGATTTAAACTTTGAGGTTCTCGTCACTAGTCGAAAATTTCAAAGTAAGTCGTCATCTGGTTGACGGAAACGGTGCCTACTTACTGGTCAAAAGCTGCCTTTTACCATTGAAAGAAATGTTGGGCGGAAATCGCGTCTCGCTTCGAAAAGTGCGCACAGGCATTAGGCTTGTCCTGATAGTGCTGCCAGGGGACCGTCATTAGTGTACAAGCATGCACGCAAAACAAGAACACTCACCGATCAAGGTCCTGCTTGTTCTGCTTGCCCAGTGGACGCGGTGTCAACAAAAAAGTTACAATCCGAGCGTCTGAAGCAGCTATAGCACATCAGACAAGATTGCTGGTATCCTGCGCGGTCGAGAAGTTGTGAGGCTGGGTGGTTGTCGTTGAGGAAGGGATTTCAAGAAAAGGCGGTCGAGAAGAATACGAGTGGTTGATGGCGTTGCCAGTGGAAGGAGGAAGAGGACTAGCCGTGAGTAGAATGTGTGCCTGAACATGGGCACAGCCGTGTTGAAGATTTATGTACAGCCCTTTGCATAAGTTCGTGAAAGTCAAACATTTCCGAATTTTGTCACGTGATGATGTGCCTGAACCAAACAAAAGAGATCCTGCGCTCGCCGCTCGCTACTTTCGAGTCCTACCCCCTGCCGTTGAGACTGTAATGAACGAGAGACTTACCATGCCTTGCCTATGGCCGCGCATACTTTCGTTTTTATTGTTCTACCCTCGCCTGAGAACGCCAGAGGCACGAACCATTATTCGCTGCGTTGCTCTCAAGAAACTCATTCATCAAACACAATGAAGCGTTCAACCGATGATGGGTCCGACATATCAACATCACGGACATCACAGTACCTTTTCTGGAGGTCATTAAGGGAGAGGATTCTTTCAGGGGGTGTAGTGAGGAATAAAGTCACCTTGTTCGACAGGATAGGCAGCGACAAGTAATGAAACCTCCTCAAATACAACTTCTCAGAGGTTGTTAATATAATTATAAACTATGCAAAAGGAGCAGCGTGGAATTTCTTGTATCTCACCGATTATTTCCTAAGTATCTCAATACTTCCTTCCAGTTGAAGTCATCCGTAAGTGATCTGAGGCGGCAGTGAGAGCCGCTAGCGCCTTTGTTTGGTTCAGGCATGTTGTCACGTGACAAATTTCAGAAATGTTCAACTTTCACGAACTTATGCAAAGGGCTGTAAACACCATTCTCTCTTTCCTGCGCCATTCTGTCACTAGCGACGCTCCGCAAACTCCACTCGTCGAGTCGCTCGTCGAGTCGTCCACCTGCCATCGCGGCTCTTCGCGTCCATAGTGCTTATCGTTCCTCTCCTGGCATCAAAATCCAGCCTCGTTGGCGCGCAAATCTTTGAGATAGAGGTTTGGTGTTTTGAAATACAGGTCGGTCACTTCGTTTCCCCATCCTTATCCTTTCCAGTCCCTGCTTGTAATCTTATATATATATCTCCCAGTCAAAGTTTACCTGCAGCTGTCCGCGTCATCATCTGCTCGTGCCGAAACGCCGTCAATGCATTTGCAGAAGCCCATGGGTCCCATCCCTCGCACCCACTGAACCAGCCTGCCCGTCCGCTATTTAGTACGCCCCTTTGAACCCCCTCAATATAGATTCGTCCGCCCACCGTGCTGGTTTTGATTCCTGCACCTCTGCGCACCACATCATGCAGCCATCCATGATTGACATAGGGAAGTTGGGCCGACCTTGGAGGAAAAGTCGGGGGTGGTAGTGCAATGTAGGTTGGTTACATCCATTCTCCCTCATGTACGAACGCCAATCTGACAATCGTTCTTCTAGTCCACGAACTTGATTCCGCATACCGCATCTCGCAACCTGTTTTCATATTCTTGGCGCTGGCCGACGTCGCCATTAATAATTTCCATGTCTGCCAAACCTCGAACTGAGACCGAAAAGCATGAGTTGCAAATCTCCCCGAATTATAGCAGGTCTCCGTATCGTTATGTGGCATTCGCCTTCAAACGGCCGAAGATCGACCTCTTCCTCTAGGCACTCTGCACTGGTCTCAACGCGCAAATTTCCAAGGCCATTTGAGCACGCTGTGATGGTGTCTTACTGCAACTTCGCCAGTGGCTTGCCACTACGTCCCCCTACTCGCACTCCGAACACATTCCGACATCCTGGCAGGCAGGCAGACGATCCGTCCTTGCGTCCAACGTTAGGCAACAGTGCATACATTCGGCCACAACCGCAATCGGAGGCAGTCGGTGTCCTGTCTATCGAAAATCGACCTGCGCCGTCGTATCATGCAAATGGTACATTCTTTATCGCATGCACCTTATCCCCTCTAAAACACCACCCTCTAGATCTTCCGCACACCGCTGTGGTTCCAGCACCCATTCGCCTCGGTGTTGCCCCAGTGCTTTCTCTGTTGCGAAGACAAGTTCAACAACTCTAGCCATTTCCGCGAAACGATGCACCAAGCCTTAGCTTGACGTATAGCATATCTTCGTTGGTATTGTCTGACATCTCGGCGAAGGAATTCGTTGTCGAAAATCGGGTTCTCGCTGATCGAACTCCCAAGCACGATGCCGTCCACAACAAACAGCCACGAGACACGAGCACTTTCAACCATGATTGCGTTGGCAGTAGCGAGTAGGCATGCATATCCCGACTTCCTCGAACAGCATCTGACACCCTTTCTCTGGTTCAACAGACGTCGAAGAGTCAACAGTACCTTCGCAAACGAGCAGAATTTTCAAGATGGTGGAGGTTTAGCATGGGATGTCCCGGAGGTGTCGACGTTGGTTGTGCTGTTCAATCCATCATGGCTAGTTTATGGATTGGATAGCGATAGACCCAGATGGCCACCCTGAGTCCAAGTCGACGTGTTTGCTGAAACATTTATCGGAACTTACCAGAGGGTAAGCATATCCGTTCGTTCAAGACTGAAAGTCGTTGACTCTTTAAGTAGGAGATTTATGTTCCTGAAACGCATTTATTACTCGTCTCTTTTAGAGCTTGTATGATCGAAGCCAGACAGTCACTTGTACTCTCGCCCTCATGAACACCACCACTCACACGTGTGTGTCAATCCGTTGAATCAATAGCCGTCTAAAGAGCATCTGCATTCGCGTGGAAGATCGAGTTGGACAGCCTGACCACAACTAACACTTGAACCTCTTTGCAGCGTCATCAAGTCAATATCATTCAGGGTACGTATTAATTTCTAAAGAATGATTTCGGTCCCGATACCCGAAGCTCAAGACCAACTCGTATGGCGTACAATACCTCTAACGCATCTCGCGTCAAAGTTCATATTGGCATGGTAGGATTGTTGGGTGGAGGTTGTTGTCTCACATTCAACAAGCCAGCATAGGCCCAGTTTTTGTGTGGGTATATATATCGAGAGCTGCGTATCGAGTCGAGGTTAAGAGGATCACTTACAGTAGACTCGTCAGGAATAAAATTGATTACTCCTTTCCAATATTCCATTGACATCGAAACCTCACTGCAAAATTTGTCGTATTTTCTCATCCATTGCGGTGGAAAACCACACATGTATCTGCGGAAGGATCTGATGGCGGTCGATGCGGACTTCAAGTGTTTATAATTGCAGTGGCTCAGGCCCACACCGTACTTCATCATGTTCTTAAGATCTTGTCAAATAGATGGTGCCCTTATAATGAGATGAGATTAACGCCCGTAATGTAACACTGAAAGCAAAGGTCACATCCATCTCAAATTAAAGCAAACCATTGCAACGCATCGAACCATTGACTAAATCTCTCGGAATTAGCTCGAGAAAGCTCTCTATGAACGCATCGAACTGTTACTTAACACGTCGGGATATGCGGTATGCCACAACGGAGTCTAGGTAATCTTTCTTGTTTACTTCGGTCACAGGAGTCTCTTCATATCCAGGCTTGAGATCGGTTGTAACGTGCTCGCCGAATCGTTCCTCAGAGTAGTAAATCTTTCGTCGAGAACGTCCGTGGTGTTGTTGTCCCTGCAAATAGAAAGGATTGAGCAAAAAGCTTACGAATGATAAAGTAATGGCATGTACTCACAGCATTCAATTCTAACTCCATACAGCTCATCCACGCTCTTGAGATCCGTTGGCACCACCTGCTTTCCTAGAACCGTTTTATACGAGCTCGGCATGAAATAAGCATGAAGGAATTGTCGGTGGAATATAGCGAGGTCCAAGCAACGGCCGATAAACTTGAAGTATGACGAGCGGTCAGATGCAGGCTTTATCTGGAGAGTGTAGTTGTCGTACGTTGGATGTTCGAAAAGGCCGTAGGACGGGTTGAATACGATTTTCTGTGAAGCCGCAGTTAATACGCGTGTAATGAAGGCACTGGTGAAAAGTATGTACCTTGAAACACCGCTATAATCCAATCCGTCCTCTCTATCGAAACTAACCACCAATCTTCTCTTCAGATCCACAGCACCATAAATATCCACCAACACCCTCGTACCCCTGACTTTAAAGTTGTATTTACCTGCCAGTACCCGCATCTTCGGCTGACTCTAGAAGTAAATCAGCTTTCGCCTGTAGTGTCGCATAAGTACTGCGGCGCGTTATCGTTGAGGTTTGGAGGCAGCCATGGGTCGTCCCAGGAAGTTGTTCGAGTATTATGGCCAAGGAAGTACACACGGCCGGTGGGTGTAAGATGGATCTCCCATCTCGAAGGTAGGATCAGGCCTGGAGACCGACGACGGCAAAGGGGCGTCATGGGTCGATCCACATTGTGGTGTGGGTGACATCAACAAAGTAAGGCCGTCCTTCAGGTGCTCGACGCTCCTCTCACCTGAGTGGGAGAGGGATGTCAACATAAGGGCCTGTATCAGACGCAGCACCAGCAGGACTCAATGTGCCTGTTGAAGATGCGGGGGGCGTAGCGGCGGGTGCAAGGTTGACCCTCAGCGTTTTTGACGGACCTTGTACAATGGGTTCCTAGTCTCGTCGTCCAACGATCTTCCTGCATTGTTGTTCGCGTTGTTATTTGGTGACACAGCAAAAATGGACAGCCTGCCTATATTTGACCCGATGCCAAACTCTGGTTGAAGCTGATCTTATTATGAACTGCCTTGCGATAGAGAGTGTAAAGGCGGAGGTCTTGCATCGGTTGTGGGTTTGGATGATTCAAGAAGTTGTGGGAGGTCGATAGGACCGGTTCACGACGAAGGAAGAAAAAATACGGGCGCCTGATAAGCAGTGGATGAGAATTATGGCAGACATCGTTGGATTCTGAGTCGTTGAGATCCTCGGCGGTTCAGGAGTTCTGGCTGCGCGATCGTAGCTGGTACCCGGCCAGGGGAGAACTATTCAGTATTCTACCGTATTGAGCTTGAAGGAAAGTTGTCAGAGGACGATGGCTAGTACTGTACCATTTCGTTCAATTCGGCCGTCCCCTGTCCCTAGCTGAGGTGGTTTGGACGAAATCGGTTCCCTGTCCCCTGTCCCCTGCCCATGTGGCCGACATCAAAGTGTGGTTTGAGAAACACATCAAAAATGGGAATTTCTCGAAAATCCTCGCTCTGAAGGACCATTCGAGGCTTAATCATCGTTGCACATTAATCGCAATATATTACTGATTTACTTCTATTATATTGGCACCCGACCCTTTTTTTGTCGTTAAATTTTCTTCTATCGGGTGCAGGTATGGCCTCACTTACATGTCAGTTGAGGTCTGGCCTTTACAAGATCACCGACAACTCGGGGGTCAGTTCTGCGTCGCGAACTGCTACTAGCACAAGCGGCCGAACTTTTACTTTGGCCGAAATCCGGGCAATGTCCCCTGTCCACCCTCAGGATGGCCGACGTCCAAATTTCGGCCAGCCTGTCCCCCTGTCCCCCCCCTGGCCGAATTGAACGAAATGGTACAGTATACGTCACACGTGACCGTTCCCAAAGGTCGCGTTCAAGTTGCAGTCGCTGCTTTCTCTGACTCTGAGTCCTTGGTCGTCCTCGTTCCATCCGATGCGAAGGCAAGTCATTGACTCCACAGCGATTCTCTTATGGCTTGGTGTTGTTCTCTTGGCGTCAAACTCGGCCAAAATCCAAAGACGCGCCAATCTGGGCCCAGTCTTAAGCCCGATCCGACTTTCTGATACTGTCCAGACTTCCAGTCCGTGCCTGCGATCTTTCCCATCTTCTGCTCATGGCCCAAATGCCTTCAAAATGCGCATGTTGTCTATCCCTCGTACCCAGCTCATCACCCACTGAACCTGCCTGCCCGCCCGCTATCGACGCCTTTCTAAGCCTTTCTAAGCCCTCCTCAATATCCATTTATCCACTCCGCATTCTGGCTCTTCGTGTTTCTCCACTATCCACAGGTTTGGAGACTTCCTTATCCTGGATAATGCAGTCAATCCGTGATTGATATGGAGAAGTTGGGTCGATCTTGGAGGGAAAGCCTTGTACTCTGGCTAGGCTGTGATACAGGTCTGTCAGATCTGTTCTCCCTCATTTCTACACGCCAATCTCATGACTAATCTTGTCTAGTCCGCATACTCGATCTCACATACTGCCTCTCTCCCCGATATTTCAACCTCACAGTCAACGTTGCTATCATCTGTCTCACTCGGAACATATAGCAGACCCCATGTCACTCAAACAGCCGAAGGTGGACCTCTGTGTTGGTTTCGACGCACAAAGTTTCAAGCCCCTTTGACCATGCGAACATGATGGATCGTGTCCTACCACAACGCCGTACCTTTACCCCCTACTCTTAACATGACTACCCTAGCAGGAAGGCCCTCTACGCTTACGCTTAGCGTTCAGTACTTTCAGTCACGGCGCACATATTTTCTCCCATATTCACGTTGAACAACACTCTTCCTCCGCGCTTAACCAAATTTGTCAAGCCGGGAGCACCTTCACAAACGAGTGGACCTTCGTATGAAATGTCCTGAGCGGCGACATCGCCGATGAGGTTCAATCGACTGCGTTAGTCCTTGGTGTTGACTCTTGCGCTGCACTCACATGGCCGCACTTAGGTGCTTCGACGCGTCGGTCGCTGTAGCGTTTATGGGGAGTGCTCGAGGGTAAGCAGATCCATAGCTTCCCGCTCGTTCAGGACTAAAGATTACTAATTGATCATTGGCTCTTATTCACCCCAGGCGACGTATCTCGCATGCATGAATTCTTACATGCAAAGCTCAAGCTGCGAAGCTGTCTTTGTTCCATGATGGGCTGGGCAGTGGTCGGCCGACGGACTCTCTCTTTCCTCGACGCCAGCAATCGCTTACTATGAACGCCTGGCCACTGCACCAACACTAAATAAACCTCCGCACTTGCGAAATTGGATATCATTCAGGGTGTGCATCAATCTCTCTCTGGACTACTTCGATATTGACGCATGGTATTGGCACGGTAGGATAATCAAGTGGAGGTCATTATCTCGTTTCGATAACCCGGCAGGGCAGTATCATGGCCAATAGTCTGGTTTTGTGCGGGTAGTCCATGAGGAGAGCAACCCCCGAGTCGAAGTTTTCTTTTTACCCTAAGGACCGTTTGAGACTAGGCTTTCCAACGTTTATTCAACCTTGCTATCCCAGTGCAAATATATTCATGCTACTGTTGGCTACGGTTGAAAATGGATCGTATACCTATATATGGAGGGGTCTCAGGCTGGATGGCGAAATACGTATCAATATTCCCGAGCCTGGGTGCCTAAATTGATGCCAGTTTCTCCACATACCTTTGTAAGGTGATTGTATTAGTGCCCTCGATGTAACATTAAAAGTGGAGGTTACATCGATCTCAACCTCAAGCGAGCTGATTCGGTATTCTCAGTCCAATAGCGAGACAAATGGATACTCAGAAATAGCATACATGAATGAAATCAACATGAGAAGCCACATTCGCGGTTGTAGATTAGAGGTATCGCGGTTGAAATATCAGATTCTTCAGGCGCAGTATCCCTTTTCGTCCATTAGCCTCGCCTTGGAAGTGGAGTTTAGGCTTCTCATCCGAGATTTCTTCATTGGCTATAGAAACCCGGCATTGTATACTGAAGACGGAAACCCATGTACTACTTCAACCACTCGCACCGGCGACAAGCGGATGCGAGCATCTCCCATGCCTGTGCCTCCCCTTCTTCTCCGGGACTGTATACCTGGGGAACTTCTACTCTGTATGCTTCGGGAAAGTGAATTCCATCCACGAACCTGTTTCAAACACAAGACAAAATCAGGCAAAAACAAAGTACAAGGAACTATCTTACTCAAATCCAATAGTGCCATCTTTGATATCTGTGTCATAGTAAATGTCGAAGCGAATGATGGGGTCATCTTTATCAGGACCCTTGATTTCAACGTGGCTTGTACCACGATTGTGTTCAGATAGGCCCGAAACCTTGCAGCCGGATATTCTGGCCAAGAACTGTTCCGATTTTAGTAGCGTACATCAGGCCTAGGCTGTAAGATTTCGTACCTCCAATGCTTGGGTGCAGTGTGAATCGGTATCATACAAACTACCAGATGAATGAGTGCGAGTGCACAAGGTCAAAATAACTTGACATACTATATCGTCAGTCTAGTGAGAGCAGCGTTGTAGTCTGGTAAAACCTCCCAAGTGAAGGCTCTCCAAACTGCTTTCAGTCTCGTGTTAATATTGGATTCATGGAGACTGGTAAATCGACTCTCCTGAATGTAAATGATTTAGTTCAAGAAAAATGGTGAGGGGGAAATCCACAGACTGTTAAAAACGCACAGATCTTCCTCAAAAACAGTGTGGCAGGGTGCCGCTTCCAGGGTGCCGAGCGCACAAATGACTCATATTCACTAAACACAATGTGTGGCAGCAACTTATAGAGTTCCGGCGATATCTCAGCATCCCTACAGTGCGCAAAAGCGATCGCCACACGCTTTGAGACTGTATTCAAGTTCTCGCTTGAATATGCGTCTGTAAAGACCTTTGAAAACACTAAGTCACAAAGTGATATAGAGATTAGTGACGATAGGTTGAAAAGCGGAAGATTATGTAGCTACATACCTTCGGTAACGAAAAGCGTCCTGAGAGGTACACGTCGGAGATTGAGTAGAGCGTCATTGATATCAATAGACAGCTCTTGCGACCTGGATGAATCGAGTAGGAACTCAAGGAAAGATGGCTGACGGATCATAATATCTGAATGTTCATCTCCAACTTCAAGCAGCAAATGAAATTCTGTGACAAGTTGCATCACCAGGTCGGGCTTCAGTCCAAGAATTGCCGTAATCCATCTTGGGGATGAGAAGTTCGCAGGAATGTCTATGGCGTCTATATCAGGCGGCATGTCTTTGGTAACAATGACTTGTCCAAGGACTTGGAGGATGGTGTCTCGATCTGGTGAATTGATGATTAGATGTGAGTATACTCGGTCATACATATCCTGCAGCTGTATTGATGAATTGTTGTTCCAGGGCATATTTGGACCAGGGAAGACCCTGGAGAAAACTGAATGAATGAAGGGCGTCATTCCAAAGCGAATAAATGGATAATATCGTGCACGTACCTTGGGCACCAAATACCTTTCGAATAGGCGCCGCAAGCCGGAGGGTGAGGCGTGCGTCTTCTAAATCAACGTATAGCTCTTTTGATCTCGGTCGATCAAGCAGAAAACCATGAAAAGCGGGGTCCTGAATCTTGATATCCTGATCTCCGTTTCCAACTTGGAGGACCAAATTGAAGCGGACATCTGCGAAAATTCGTGTAATGTCACCAGGCTCCAAACCAAGGATGACCTCAACTCGGTTAGGGGGAGAGGTGTTTGCGGGAGATCCAATGATGTCCACATCGGAGGGCATGCCTTCAGCAACCATAACCTGGCCAAGGACTCGAAGGATGGTGTCACGGCTTTGTGAAGTGCCAACTAGATGGGAGTAAAGACAGTCATGCGCGGCCTGCAAATCGATGGTGAACTCTTTCGATCGTGAAGAGTCAAGAAGGAAGTCGGGGAATGATTTGTGATAGATCTGAATATCGTGCTTGTCGTCTCCGACGTTGACCACAGAATGCATGTCCCTTAAGCATCGCCGGACCTCCCCTCGTTTGAGGCCGAGAACCTCACCTAGCTTGACTGGAGAACACAGCAGTGCGAATGTGCCAGCGGGTGCGTTTGCAGTAGATACGAGTCGATTGATGGTGATCAAAAGCGCTAGAATTTGCAGAATGTCGCCTCCGCGGGTAGCATTACGAACAATGAGTGTGTAGAGTTCGTCGAGATTGTGGTAAGGTTTATCACCAGGTGGCGTCTCCAATAGGCCTCGGATGATCGCAAGCCTCTCTTCTGGTGAATGGTATTCAAACATGATGTACGGCATGATTGTGGTTGCGTAGATGAACTGCCCAGAGGCCTTGTCGACAAGTTGGTCAACGACATCTTCTCCCGGCCAGTCCAGTGGTAGATCATCATCCTTGGCTCGAATCTCTTCGAACTTCCTCTTGAAGTAACGCCGGATATCACGATGAACGAGAACATCCTTCCGCAGATCCATCATAGATACGCGGTCCTTGGGAAACCGGGATTGAAGACTCTGGATGGCCTCTACAATGTGAGGTTCCGGTCGACTCGAGACGAGGAAGCGGAGGGGTAGGCGGATATCATCCATGATGTTGCCTATGACCCTGATGATGTCAGTTTGGACTTCCTTGCCCGTAATTTCATCAAGACCGTCGATGACAATGAGAGTCGGGTACGACTTGAGCCCAAAGGTGATTGTCGTAAGAAAGCGCGTCATCGTCGCTATCCGCTTGATTGGTTCGACGATGAGCGCCTTCATTTGTACCTCGCGTCCCTTGGAGAGGATCTGAGGATCCTGACGAAGAGCCTTGTCGATGTACTTTGCAGTGGATGGCAGAGACTGCATGAGCTGAACCGCCAGTGTGATGATGATCCGACTGCCGTCGCTGCAATCGGCGATGCGATTCGACGCGAAGAATGCCCCCACTGAACGTTTGTGCCGTCTGCAGAGGTCCGCAAATGTGAGTAGCAGAGCCGTCTTGCCTTCACCAGCGCCTCCCAACATCCACTTCATGGTTGCAGCATCGATGGGGTTCTTCTCCCAGTCATCCAACTCGACGACCAGTTCGACACGAGTTTCCTCCATGCACCTCGGTTGATCGATCCTCGCTTCGGAATCGGGCAGAGCGGCAGGTGAGGCGTGTTCATAGAGGAGGTCTTTGCCTAGGCAGTTGAATCTCAAAGATTAGACAAAAATCGCAAAGCTGGACGATCAATCACCTTTGAGCCGGGAGGCATTGTAATTGATCTGGTTTCCAGCAACTTGAATGTGCTGCGGACCAGTCACGGAACCGTAGATGTGATTCTGCTGATGCCCGAGGGCGACATTATTGCAGCCAATGTCGCCACCTCGTCCGCCTTGTCCACCAGCGCCAGTGCCTATTGTTAGAGATAAGTCAAGTACCCTTCATCGTGGATAGGCAATAACTTACTCAGTTCCGTTCTACTGAAATTTTGGGAGAAAAGCCCACAAGATCCGTCGATGGGTGGAGAATGGTTTTCCTCAGGCAGCATGAGATCCTAAGAGGGATAGCGGGGGAGTTCAAATCGAAACAAGAACTCCTGCTGAAGCCGATGGCAAAGAGCTATGAGAAAGTTGAAGGTGGTGGAACCAGACCAACAGACGCTTGGGCAAGTTTCTTGCGTGGTTTACAACGTGTCACTAACACGAGGTTCAGTCAATGCCAAAAGGTGCTGTGTTTGACATGGTGATTGGTACTTACACACGGTTTGAATTCGGACAAGTTCATGAATAAGAGGGCGATGCTGATCGTTGTAGCCAATGTAATTGTGCTACTATATAACGTCGACTGTCCAATGGCGGTAGAGGGTCAAGACGATAGGTAGGTTGACCACTGCTCTAAAAGTACTATGCTAAACTTCGAATTTCCAAAATCAGCGGCGTGAATAAGCGAAATGCACAACATGCTGCCTCACCTGCTAGTGGTTGTGATAGAGCCGTGACCACATATATCGGTAGCAGCCTTCAGGCTTCCCGCTTGCATATCGAATTTCCTATCTGGATAACCTGAAGTCGCCAGTCAGCTGGTAAGCATTGTGATAAGAGATGCCGGCGTCGTTGAGGCTAACAATATTGTGCATTGAGGGGCCAACCTTCGAGGACGATGGTTGCATACATCGTATAAGTACTTAGGAAGAAACGCCTTCTCCAACAGGGCGTGTGAACCAGATCACGATCCGTCACGGCGCCTATCTAGCGTGGTAGCATTCTTGCCCTCCTCTGGTTTACCTTACCGCTATAGCTAGGCTTTGAGCTTGAAAGCTTGAAATATTTGACGCGGAACAGAAGCAACGTTCGGAAGAGGCGCACCGTAAATTCTACAGAGAATGACCACTGGTCTCTCGCCGAGTCTGATCCTACACACCCCCTTGCCATCCGTGCGTCGCCCCGCACTCCTCCGTATCAGCAGACAGTCATCCACAAATAAACATCCATAATATTCATCCTTCCTCCTCGTGTCCACAACACTTATCATTCCTCACCTGGAACTCCATCACCCCCAGTCCCAAATTGAAGGGGTCAAATGTTGCGTATTCTGGCGGTGCATCAAGGCGTAGGTTAGTTACTTCCTCCCCATCTTTCTATCTGAACCAATCTGTCTCTGATCCTTTCCGACCTCTCCTCATGATCCTACATCTCTTTCCCCGCCAGGTTCACCAATCCGCGTCATCTTCTGCTCGTCGCCGAAACATCACCATTGGGGCGCAAGGGGTCTAGTCCTAGCTCCAGCTCATCTATCATCACCCATAAAGCAGCCTGCCCATCCGTTATCAGAGCTTTATGGACCCTCCTCAATATCCATCCACCATCCTGGCTTCCGTCAATGTGCATACTCCTGGAGATCTTCGTATGCCGCCAATCCAAGAATGGCATAGAGAACTTCGGTCGACCTTGGAAAAGTCTCGTACTTGAGCTAGTGTAATGAAGGTCATTCACATTCATTCATTATCTCTCATTTCTGAACGTCAGTCTCACAATTAAGCTCTTCTAATCCACGAACGTGGTCTCACATACCGCCTCTCTCCATGTTTTTGCCTTACGGGCAGACATCACCATAGTTCGCCTCTGCCCACTATCGACCCAGGATGGAGACTCATACTCTAGCAAATCACCTATCGTCGTGGGGCATTTAGTTTGAAACGGCCAAACATAGACCTCTTTCCCTCTGAGCACTCGGTAGTCGTCTCAACGCACGACTTCTCAAACCCCGTTGACCTATGCGGAGATGATGGCTCGTGTTCTACCACAACTTTGACTATGACTCGCCATTATCCTCTACTCGTACCATGGCTACCTTCGAATATCCCGCCGGCCTCTACACTTGCTTACCATTCGGCCATGGTGCATATATTCGCTCCCATATTCACGTCGAACGACACTCTTCCTCTGCGATTGACCGACTTTGTTGAGCCGAGAGCACAAATGGACCGTCGAGCTTGCGAACACATGGTGTGAGATTTTCTGAGCTGTGACACTGCCGACGAGGTTCGATTGAGGGTGTTAGTCTTTGGTGTTTGCTCTCGCGGTGCATTTAGGTCCTTCGACGTCTAGGCCGCTGTAATGTTTTTTGGATGAGCTCGAGGGTAAGCATATTCGTAACTTCTCATTCGTTCAGGACTGAAAGTTTCAGGTAGGTATTCACGATCAGACCAGGCGACATTTCTGGCGCGCATAAATCATACCTGTCTCTCTGTTCCATCGTAGACCGGGCAGCCGATCAACTTACAGACTCTTGTTTTCTCAATGAGTATAATCGGATATAAGCGCCCGCCGCTAGCATTATTACCAAAAAGAATTCTACACTTGCGTTGAAGATATGTTGACACCTCAACTTCTCTCCAAACGATATCACACTCTTCCTCGTGGATTCCAAGGCGGGGCCATTCAAGGTGAATATCAATATCTATATGAATGGTTTCGATACTAACGAGTGTACCTCCAGGCATAATACCTGAAGTTGAGGTTCAAATCGTACAGCGTAAAATACCATTGAGTCTGCATTGGTACGATAGTGGTTGTGAGGTTGCGTTGGTACCTAGCCAGGGAATAATTATTCATTGGACTTCGAGGAAGGGTGTTCCGAGAACAACAGTGGTCGACGGCGCCGCTCTCGTGTCACGTTCGGAATCAGACATGCATTAACCCATCTTTGAGATCTAGGTTATAGGAAACGTACAAGCGAATGACGGGGTCATCTTTATTAGGACACTTGAGTTCGACATGATTTGCACCACAATTGCGTTCAGATGGGCCCGAAACCTTGCGGTCGGATATTCTGGCCAAAAGCTGTTCCGATTTTAGTAGCGTACATCA
>Ga0247742_10001036_pt1 | contig 20370 bp, 27 predicted proteins | sample UWRJL208509C2_FD_180944 | JGI IMG/M metagenome (GOLD analysis project Ga0247742, IMG submission 180944) | Plant litter microbial communities from Arlington Agricultural Research Station in Wisconsin, United States - UWRJ-L208-509C-2 | ecosystem: Environmental > Terrestrial > Plant litter >... | reverse complement strand
CAGATGGCATGTAAAAAGTCAGTTTCCTGACTAGAACATCCACCAAGGACTTGAAGGACTCACGCAGCGTGGTGAACGTTTACACTCATACCCAGACCCGCGGCTTGCTGCTGCAAGTTTGTCATCGGCGACTCTGCCCGTGTTGAGGTCGACGCCTGGGAAGCATAGCGGGGGCGGTTATGCTTTTTCCAGCTGGCAGTTTCTGGTGGCAGCGCTGAGAGTGAGTCGTCCATGCCCGCGATGTGGTGGGGAGGAGGCAAGGTGATCGATGATGGTGATGATTTCCGGGGAAGAGTTGCGCTCAGGGTTCGGTGGCGGTGAACACGTCCACGAGAGTTGGTACCTCAAACCGGAACAGGCTCAAAATATAGCAAAACTGGTGGCAGGTGGAAAAAATAGGCGCTGACTGGTGTTCAATGGCCCTTAGCCAAATAATAGTACTCATTTAAAAGACCTCAAGTTCATTAATTCATAAAGGTGAGGATGTCAAATAAAAATCTATTAATCAACATCCTTCTCCTCGCCTTCTATTACCGTCTCTCCGTCTTCGCTGAACTTTAGATTCTCCTGCAAATCATCCCACACCATCAGAGGCTTCAAGGTAGGAACATGAATATTTGACTACTCACAGCATGCGATGATGACTTGCCGACATATTTTGTGTGGTCTGCGCATGGCAATGTCAATATGAATCTAGCGGGAGTAGAAGAGACATGACTTACATCCATAGGCGACAAGATCACCAGCAGGATTGGTGAAGTCCACGCGGGTGTATGCTAGCTGTTTCCCTACACGCAATTATATATGGGTAAAGAGTGAATTAATGAAAGAGTACCAACCCATCTGTATCAACGCGGCCTTTGCATGCAAGACATCTCCAACCCTACCCGCAGGGCGAACGAAGGATGTCCCAATATCCGTTGACACTCCCGTCATGAAATGCCCTTTCGTCGCGACAGCCAACGAGCCGAGGGTGTCAGTGAGTGACAAGATGAGGCCACCGTGTACTGTATGAGCAGATCACAAATTGTTGAGGAAGGAGAGCGAGTAGGTTACGCGACGGATCGGGAGGGTGCAGCAGAAGCACGCACCTGTCTGCCAAACGCAAGTTCCGTTGAAATGCATATATTGTCCGTCAAACTTCCGCCAAGTGGGTTTGGGAATTAGACGAAACACCCACCCCAACTCGATTTGCTGTAAAGAAGAGTGATGTCGACGGTCAGTGTGAGGCAAAGCACAAGGACGAATCCGGACGCACTGTTATACTGCTCGACTTTCAACGAAACCTCGACACTCCCAGGAACCGCGCGGTGGATTTTGAGCTAAGAGAGATGCCCTCGAGTTAGGACGCGTCTAGAGCAAGAATAAAGTAGATCTACGTTCGGAAAACATTGTGCGTCGTGGCCTGTATCTCGTTTAGCAAATCGAAGGCGTCGATGAGAGATTACCGACCCTTGTTGGTTAAGAAAGACCGAAAGACCTAATAGAGTATTAAATCGACAGAGCTCGACCGAAAACTGATCAAATACTTACTCGTTGAGTAAAGCGGAGGCAGGCAGCCATGGCGGTTGGTGGAAGAGTGTCTCTGTGCTACAGCCCTGCACCGGCATCAAGTAAACGGTGCCGGAGGCGTTTAATCGTTATTGGTTGGTGCTTTACGACTGCGTCATGTTTCCTGGCTGCTCCTGGCGCCGGCGAGTTTTCCAGTCATCTCTCCCATTATAGGTATACTTCATCGACTATTTGAAAGTCCTCATCGTTACCCTTTAAAAAGGTTGGAGATAGTGTACTTACATGACATCTTCGATACTAATATTCATTGATAGGGTGAGCTCAACAAACTCCTTACTGCCAAGTTCGTCACGCTGGCTTATCATTTCAGTTACCAACTGCGCACAGACCCGCTTTCTAGAGCTCCAAGGGCATTACTTTTTGATCATCTTTCAAGACTAAATGATCGTATTAGTTTCGCCTGTGTACTCGTAGATTTATCCTTCTCGGTGTTACAGCAAGTTAATTGTTGAGATAATCGGGTCCAAGAGCAAACCCAAAGAGAAGAAAAGGGGTAGAGACTAGAATCCATCACCAGGACATACGGATGCAAGGAGAACGAGGGCATGGAAGAGAAAGGGATAGATACGAAAAGAATAGCGGTCACAAGAAGGCACAGAATTCCTACGCATTGAAGCCAGTGACCCACTGAGGCAATATGCCAACCACATATTCGACTCCTAATGACATGAATAAGCAATCCGAATGATTGATGAAGCATCGATGTACTTACTGGCTTGGCCGATGATATTGGAGCCACTGGCATACAAACGCTCCCAAGTCCACCGTGACCAGCTTGCTTGCTCAGGCTGAAGCAATTCACCTTTATCGCAATACACTGACAGGCCGAGTAGAAGATCGTCGGCAGCCTCAGGTTCTAGTCGACTGATTAAGGAAAGATAGGTGTCATCAGCTCCACCCCTGTACAAAGCGAGTAGCGTCGCCAGAGCTTTGGGGCGGTTGGATTGCCGGATCCTGGCGATGTAGTCGACAGCTGCTTTGGATACTTGTTATTGAGTTTGACGATCATCTCGGTGTCCGCAAGAAAACAAGCGAGCATCGCCCGGTTTTGAGAGGCGAGGAGATCAGGAGAGTTGAAACCTTGAGGTACACCGACCTGGGTGGGCATGGGCTGGGAGGGGGCTGCAGGGGATGCCGGCGACGTCGACATCTTCAAGTGAACACGGTTGTCGGTGCGGTTCCGTTTCGTTTAATAGAGAGGTGTGGTGCAAGACGAGGGAGAAAAAGTGGCTGGGTCGCCCCCGAGTCCATATTGCTCTTGAGTTGCGACTGATTTGGAGTGATACTGGTAGTCTGCCTTGCAATGGACGTCCGTCGGTCACGTCTCTAGTCTGCGGATAGGTTTGACTGTCGTCTGGATCCCGCTGAGCAGTGAAGCTGCGGTGCGAGTTGGAAAAGAAAGAAAGGAATGCAAAATCCATGGTCATTTATTGATCTCGTCCCAGTAAAGGGGCTCAATGATGTCTGTAGATCATGGATGTAGAATGAGGTACAACAGGTTAGCGATTGTATATCAAATGCCTTGAGCTCAACGTCGACATCTTGATACGAAAAGATCGAAAGAGCTGATAGAGTATTGGAGTTGGAACTAGATACGTTGAGACGCGACTGGATTCAAATTGCGCGCCTTGTTTGGCAAACTCTTCGATCGGCGTGGCTTGGCCTCCTCCTCTCAATAATCAGAGAGAAACATGCTACTGGGGCCAGAAATAGCTCCATCTGACAAGGGGATGGGTCAAGTGACTAGCACACTCGCTGTTTCAATTCTGCCACAGTTCCTGAAACCCTCAACGTAGGATGCGCGTCGAGGAAGGATTCCAACCCGTACGTCCTTCAACTCTTTGCTCCGAGTCGAATCATGGGCTTACCGTGACGTTAGCTTGCCCCTCTAGAAGGAAACGCCTTCTCAACCGACCCTGTTCTACCGAGCCTCCTCAAACGAGTACTACCACAATCGTACGTCACTCCTTCGCCCCCGATTCCTTGTCAATGAACATGTCCATCCTTCCAGTGTATGGCAAGATGTCGAACAAGACCTTGACCGTCTGGGAGCTGAAGTGATCACCAGTGCGTCCTCTCCCTTAAAGTTCATTCATCTTCGTCAACTCTGCATCGAAAGCAATTCGTGCACTCAGTGACAGCAGCAAAGTTCACCCCCCAACGCTTGTTCAGTATGATCAATGGGGCAGACGGATCGATGACCTGCAGACGAGCGAAGGCTGGAGAGAACTCAAGGCTCTTGTTCAAAAGGAAGGTTTACCTGCTATCTTCTACGAGCGCAAGTATGGCGACTTGAGTCGGGTTGTCGGATTTGCCAAGATTGCACTTATGGTGGGAGACACCAATGAGGTACCAATCAACTAGCGTCTCTTGAACCTGTATTGACAATTATATTTCAGATATTCTGTCCGATGAGCATGACAGACGGTACAGCCAGAGTCATAGAACTCTCTGGTTCTCCGAAAATGAAGGAAGACCTACTACCGCGTCTTATAAGTCGAGACCCTGCCTTTGCTTTCACTTCCGGACAATGGATGACAGAGGTACTGCTGCACACCAAAAACATGTTGACTCGTTCTGACACCCCTCTCATAGCGACCTGGTGGTTCAGACGTCTCATTGACAGAAACAACCGCAACAGCTGTCGGCGATTCCGGCCCTTATGGCCCTCGGTACACTCTCAACGGTTTCAAATGGTTCTCCAGTGCAACTGACAGCCAGACATCCGTTTGCCTCGCCCGGACTGGGTCTCTGAAGGATGGATCTCGTGGCCTGTCACTTTTCCTCGTCCCACTCCGCCTCCCTCTGATACCAACCCCATCCGATCCGGTACCTTCACCCATCAGCAACAACGTCTTCGTACACCGTCTCAAAAACAAAATCGGCACGCATATTTTACCCACCGCCGAACTCAGCCTCGAGTCAGCCGAAGGGTATCTCATTGGCAAGTTGGGAGAGGGCGTGAAGAGTATCACACCTGTGCTCAACATTACACGGCTATGGTCAGCCGTCACGTCCGCCGGAAATCTACGAAAATGCCTCGCCATCGCTACCTCTTACGCAAAAGTGCGGGCTATTCAGAGCGGCAAAGTTCTCCTCAAAGACACTCCCGCACATGTCGAACAACTGGCTTCGATAAACCTGCTCTACCGTGCCCTGATGCACCTCACTTTCGGCGTGGTTGGCTTACTTGGCAAATCCGAATGCGGAACTGCGACCCCCGATGAGCTACGTCGTCTGAGGATGCTCACACCGGTAGCCAAGGCGTATGCTGCAGACAAGGCCTGTGCAGGAATGGAGGAGGCGATGGCAGCTATGGGGGGTGCCGGGTACATGGAAGAGAACGGCTTTGGTCGGTGCATTAGAGATGGTCTTGTGGAAAAGTAAGTCTGTGTCGTCGCCTCTTCAACTTGGTCGCAGCTGATATTGCGAGCAGGATTTGGGAGGGAACAGTTGTGGTGCTTGCAGTTGACCTTGCTCGGTCGGCAAAGGATCCTGCATCGATGAAGGCATTCACATCTGTATGTGCTTAATATACACAAAATGGCCTTCTCTAACGTCACCTTTTTTCAGTGGGCCAATTCGATCATAAATTCGTGCCCTATACCACTCCAGGAGCGTTTCGCACCATCCCTTGGACTGCTGAGGAAAGCTCTCTTGGAGTTGGAATCATGCTACATGCAACCGATGGATCCTCTGATTCCACGGCCCGCTCTCATGCTAGTCGGGGCTGTTGCTTCAAGCCTCTACCTCCTTGAGCATGCCATCTGGTCTTACAAGAACTCTGAACTGACCAAGGAGTTGGATTCAGAGGTGTTCAGGAGATGGGTCCTGGAGGGCGAAGTTGAAGGAGCACTTCAGGCAGTCAGACGTATAAGAACTGGGGATTCACGGAATCGAGCTCAGGTCAACGCTCAGTTGGCTTTCGGTGGCGTAGTCGGCCCAAAGCTATGAAGCAGTGTAGTATTGCTTTCTCTGAGATTCACCCAATAATAATCATAAATCTTTCCCGCTTAACCACCTGTTCACAAGCTCCAGAGACTCTTTGGGTTTATCATAAGGCACCTGTGAGAAGGAAGACTTGCGATCAACGAATGGCCCACACAAGTCAGCAAAAAAAGGCACCATATGACCAGCACCCTCAATTGTCGCAAACGTCAGACCACCAGCACTTCTTGTCATACCAGCAGCCTTCCCGTCGACAATCCACTCTCTCAACGGCTGACTCGAAAATTCATCATGTTTCGTCCATTCCAGATCCAACGTCCAGCGCTCGTTTCCGACGTGGTTGCAGATCCAGTCGTTCTTGCCAACGTAGATGAGGGCCTTAACACCGCGTTCGAGCAGAGCGGCGACATAGTGTTGGGTGGGTCGATATGCGTCCAAGGTGCGAATGAATCCACGTCCGACTTCTGAAGAGCAGGAGGTGAAGTTCTTTTGGACGACCGGGTCCACTCCAAGCATTGAGCGGACTTTTGGTCGGTCGAGGTATGATGAAATGTGTCTGGAAAATCGTTGAGATCGGTGGCTAGAGTTGTGGGGATAAGATTTTACGACGTACTTTGTAACGGGATAGCAGAGTGTGTCTGCGATATCGCCTTCGCACTCCCGACTGATATCGTATGGGTTTTTTGCTTCGGAAGAACGCGTAAGTGGGGAGGCTATTTGAGACGAGAGAAGATATGGCGCACATGATTCAAAGAATGGGGTGGCCAGGGAATCGTCGCAGAATGACCCGGCAGCACCACAACTGATAGCATCGAACTGGTCAATACATGATTCCTTGAGCCACTTTAGGCATCTCGGCAACTAAAAATCTCTTTCAACAAAGGAACTGCAGGTAAGTGGGCAAAATCCTACAGTTTGCTTCATTCGCATACATGTCCTGCAAAATAAATTCAGAACCTGAAAGTCTTGAAGCCAGATTGACTTGCTTACCCGATACTCAGAATGGGCGATAGCGTAGCAGGAGTACAGGTCATATCGTAATAGGACGCCGCCATTGAATAGGGGTCTGTGTATCCGTTTCCTATCATAACCGATGTCAAATTGATTGGTGTGAGCCCGGCTTGGACAAGCTTCGCATTCTGGTCGTAGACTTCGGAGGCAAAGACAGGAAGGTACCGACCCTAATACGGGATCAGTAAAGCTTGGTCAAATTCGAAGATAGAGGACTGGAGAGGCATACCCCATAGGATTCCCCTGCCATGTGGAAAGCCCTCCCCTTGAACTTGCTGAAATTCGCAAAGAATATAGCCACGAAAGCTGCAATGTCCTTGGCTGCCTCTTCTGTCGTACTCTGAAAGCATTTGGTAAGGGTGGGAAATGATACAACGAAGAGACACGTACCACTGTCTCGCCATAGTCGGCATACGAGAAACCGACCCCAATAGGCTGATCGACGAAGAAGATGTTCGCGTTGGAGTTCCAAGATTCAGGATGGAATTTCGTTCCGTTTCCATCCAGAATTCTGCAAGGACCGAGCTCCATGAAAAGCCCAAGGGAAGACGAACATCCAGGTCCTTTGCTGGCTTAGCAAGTAGACCGGCGTTGTTAAAGAACAAAAACGAACCTCCATTCGTCCAAAAAACTACATCGTCTTTGTCCGGGTTGCTCCTGCTTTCGAAGAAGTAGAAGAATATGTGGCGAGCTTCAATATCTATATAGCCCGTGTAAGACCTGGAGGCAAGTTATAGGTTATTGCCAGTGGGAAATGCAAATACGCTCACTTTACTGTCTCGTCACAAAATGAGGATTTCTTCATCCTCACGCTATACCGCGGAAACACAGGATGCCCGAGAGTCGTAAACTCATTCTCTGCTAGGATAGATAAATCTTCCGCAGGGCTGAATAGATCTTGGTCATAGGGTTGGTAGGCTCCTACGGGTGTCCAATGAGCAATGTTGAACGTATTTCTGATAGTTTACAGGGCGACATACCTGGAACCTGCATGACATACTGCCCGGCCAATAATGAGGCAACTTGGCTGAGCACGACTGTCCATAACAGCTTCATCTTCATTGTTGACTGTTGGTGGAGGTGGTGGTCAGACGACAACGATGCCTGCGAAATATCAGAGCTGATAACCCTGGGCTATCTATATCAGCGCGCATGTGGACTGCTAAATATCTGTAGACGCAGAGTGATTACGAAAGGAATGTAACGAATCGGTAACTCAAACTTGAACCACCATTGTCCAATCCAAGACCAAACATGTCGTCTGGTTCAGGTCTTCCCCAGAGGTGTTAGATCTCATATTTGGCTTGCTGAGGGACTCAAGCGAATCTTTAGAGGCATGTTCATAGGTGAACCCGCTATTCTCCAAGCTTGTCGAAGGCACCTGTATCACCATGTCGACGACTCGTACCACTACGCTCACAGGAAATCGGGCTCAAGACACAATGTTTACCATCCATACCTCCATCCACATCCAAGTTCCTCCATTTCCTTCAAGGATCCCCGCATCTCGTCCTCCGTGTCGAATCTGTACGGATCATCTTCGATCGGGCGGATATCTCGACGAAAGGTCAAGGGCTAACCGATGCTCATCTGGACTGAATCTGGAAAGCCAGTCAGAGAGATTCAGATCTATCCTCCTGCTGGCGTAAATGGGCTCCCTTTACCAAACTGCCTAACGTAAGAACACCTACGGGTGCGCTTCTGAAGCTCGCCTGGAAGAAAGCGCAAAGAGACTTCTCGTGTCCTTTCACGGTAACGAGCAAAGCCCGAATGGGCCCGCTAAGTTGCGCCAGACAGATCACTACCCTCAGGATTAAGGCTGCGCTGTGACTCGAGGAGCCTACTTCGGCGACCGGTCCACAAGGAATTCTGGTATTGTCGAAGAAGCTCTGGGTGTTCGAGATATCCCATGTCATTCGATGACATTCGACGAAGAAGACATAGGGAGGAAGTGGGTTATGCAAGGTCATTTCATTCTCTCTTGGGTCGTACACAGGTTGACATTTTATTCTTCTGCAGGCTGGTCAAACACATTCTCCCTGACTACTCAGATCCACTGCATGCAATATGTTAAACACGTTCCATTGCTCCGCCATACTCTCAAACCTCAACGGGAGAGCGTTGACGCTCGAAAATCATCACGGGAGGCACGAATTCTTCCGCAATGGCCTATTTTCGACAGAAACGCTTTGAAGGCAGTCCCGGGAGCGTATATACAAGCAAAGGCAGAAGGTGGCGCTGGACGGTAGTTGCACACCATGTCTTCGACGACGGCAAAATCACTTAAGTCCCTGCATCCTCCAAAACCGGCTACAGCTCCACGAAATTGGCCTCTGCCCCTCGACAATGCAGCCTGGCGCCGAGATTTGTCCGCCGATATGGATTTTCTGGTGCTATTGTTTAACTACCGCCTTCAGGACAAGAAACTTAGAAAGGCTCAGACCGTAAACCTTGAAGCATCTGTTGTTTGTTAGGTGCGAGTCAGTACGACCGTAAGGTCCTCCCTCTCAGCCGGGCCCTAACGCAAGGTTCCGGACATTCGTTTCTTCAAGGCGTATCCCCTCCATTTGTAATATCAGTATTCCGACCCCACTACGACAGCAAGACAAGTGATACGTGATACAATCACACTAGACGGTTGCTTGGGCTGGTTCTTCTGCTCGACCTTGACGTTGCAACTCGTTTGTCAGTTCTTACTGATGGCCGCGAGTTCATACAGGTATGTTCCCAGTAACTTGGACTGATTGTGATTTTATTTAACCTCGGTCATTCAGGTGAGAAATTGTATAGACACGCACCCCTTCAATGAAATTTGACTTATCGAGTTTCTCGTTCGTCGAGCTGTTATAACAATTTCGGTCAGATGAGTCTTTGAAAGACGGCATGACCAGAGCTTACTGTGCACCATCGTCTCCTCGGCCCATGGGAAGCAGCAACACGTTCACACCAAGAGAGTCTGCGAACGCCAAGGTTACAGGAATCGAACCACCTTCTCTCGTTAAATCTGGTTCTTGCTGGTATATCGCCTGGCAATTCTGGTCAGCCTTATCTCGACGGAGCAGTGGGTAAGTGTACCTTCGTCGCTTTCTTTGCAGCTTCGAAGTCCCAATGACGATGATCTATCACCCATGGTTTCCCGCCACGCGGCTTGTCGATTGACAGCGTGTTCTTGCTCTTCAACGCAGCAAATGCCTTCTTGAGGTGGTCGATCACAATCGGATCAACCAACTCGGGTGTCTGAGCCTAGGCTATGAATTGCCAGTCAGGCCTTACGGCTGGGGATGATCAGTCTAATGGCGTACCGGATGCTAAAATTCCCGGAAACCTTCGCTGGGATCACTGTCTTGGCCCCTGCACCGCCTTCAATGTCATGAATGGACAAGCTGGGGAAACGCATGCGGCCCATCAAAACGGCAACTTTGTCGCAAGACAGAGCGATTTCAGCGCCAGCCGCATCCTCAACGTCCTTGACAGTATAGTCCAGTGCATCGTAGATGGCTCTGCAAACGGCTATCAGTCAAAATATGGCTTCAATGGGAAGAACGGAACAGCATACTTCTCCTCGTCGTCTGGAGGCGGGACCATGTCGTCGACGCCTTTGATGGTGATATCACCTTGCGAGTTGACAAGAGTTCCTAGAAGAGTGATGAGGTCTGTCATGGGCTCGTGCACGGTGCGTCCGAAAACACCAGAGTGCAGATCGCGTGCAGGTCCTGCCACAGTGACTTTATAATATGACAGACCCCTCAGGCCATATGTAAGTGCAGGTGTACGTGTGTTGAGCCAGTAGTTGTCAGACTGGATGTGAGTGAGCCAAAGTTTGTGCGATGCTCTGTTGTACTCACGATGCAGACACAGTCTACTCCATCGAAATAACCTCCCTTCAGGGACTCTCGACGGACAAGTTCATCCAGACCTTGCCTACCACTTTCTTCCATTTCCTCAAAGCAAAAACCGAGGTTGACTGGCAATGGGAATTTCTTTTCATGGTGGTACTGCAGCACATTGAGCCATCCTAGAATGGGTCCTTTGTCATCGGTGCTCCCTCGACCGATGAGGCGCCCAGTCTCTTCGTCGACAACCAGTGTGAGGGGTTCAGTGTCCCATCCGTCCGACTTATTTGCCTACCAAACGTGTCCCCATGAGCATCGGCTGGCTCGGATACAGGATTACGCACTGGCTGAACATCAAAATGACCATAAATTAGTAACGTCGTCTTACTAGAGTCATTGCCGATGCGACCGAGGATAGCCGGCGGAAGAGATAGTACTTGATCATCCATAAGGTGCTTCCCCAGGTCGACGAGCTGGGTATCGACACCAAGCTGCTTCAGCTCCGTATTCAGCCAGTCGGCCATCGCTAGTACGTCGTCTCTGTACGCTGCATCGCCTGAAACTCTGGGTCGATCGCCTGCGATCAGCATATCTCTGTTTGTTAACTTGATACAGCTCACGAAGGGATTTTCACTGCAGCTGCGAGACATTGGATGAATGAATTGGCATTCTCGTCAATATATCTCAAAAAATCTGCTGGGGCAGGCATCCAATTTGTTGGTAATAATCGACGTGGTGGTGGAGAGAATCAAGGATCGCTTACTGGGAGGTCGCTCTATATAAGCGCGATATTCTTACCTCAACTACAGGAAGAACTTATGATGGCTGCCTAGGTCCACGAGGGATGGGGCACATCCGTCCGATCCTGACGCCAGAAACCAGGCCAAAATTTGCTCTTGCTCTGATTCTACTCATATCTACCCGGTTGTCCTTTTGGCTGGAAGTGATAATTGCCAATCGGCAGTCTAAGCACTTTTTTGGGCTCTGATTTGGGGAACCAAAGCAGTAGATTATGTCAGCAACTGCCATTCTTCCTCAACACTCACAGCACTCGACACCACTCAGATACGTGTTATAATGAACACCTAAATATGAGGCATGTAACGACATCTGTGCAGTGCATATTCTGAGGCGCTCTGCCAAAAGGTACCAGCTTATTCTGGTTTGTTTGTCTGGGCACCCTTTTGTAATACTAGTACACACCACCGTGACATGGCCTCCCCTGGACCACTTGATCGCTGCCTTGACATCGATGGCATACGGACCTCGCCCAGTTGTACCTCAAGAACTCTTTGACTCGATTCTCGACGAATTGGGTTCGCCATTCAAGTCCGAGAACTCCAAATCCACACACGCATCTCTCCAATCTAGCGCACTTGTTTGCACCCCCTTCAGGTTACGCGCCCATCGACTCCTTTTTCGTCATGTCCGCTTTGTACCACGTCATTATCTGGCTTCCGACTCAAAACGAATATCGCACATTCAAGAGCTGTATCATTTGTTGGAAGCAGACACCTACCTCACCTCCTGTATCCGATCACTTGATATCAACATCGATGCGGATGGAACCCAACAGGGATTGAGCTCTTTGCCCGGTGTTTTGGATATTCTTTATATATCTACATCCCAAGCTCAAGGAGTTATTGAGCTCATTCTATCCGGGGCTGTACCACGTCATGGCACGGTATCAGTACACCAGCACAACAATCATTACTTCGGCTGATCTGTGGACCAAAAACGAAACTCAAGAAATTGGCGCTGGAACATTTCATGAACCTACCCTTTGACATGTTTGCTCTATCCCAATCCGTCCAGTCGTTGTCGGTCGATCATCGTGCCTCGATCGACGGTCCTCAGGCTCTCGAAAACAACGACCGAGTCCCTACGTCTAATCTCAACTTGTCACTCTTCCAAAATCCATCTCAGAGCCTCAGGAGCTTGATTGGTGGATAGGCATTGGGCCACTGAACGATTTATTCCAACATTTATCGACCATACTACCGGACTCGATCAAGGCTCTGACCTGCAATCTACAAAGTCTATTCTTAACCAATTTCTGGGATCACTGTCTATAGAAGATGAGCAAATACTGCGCCAGATCCTCCGCTGCTCGGCTAGTTCCCTTGAAACTCTGACGATGTGAGTTCTTCGAGCATTGAGGGCTCCGGGCCTACCAATATCTTCAACTTCTGACATGCTCTCCTCCCTAGATTTTCGTCGCCACCTCCATGGCCATTTATGGCTGCTGATTTGCGCCAGTCTGCAGGAATCGTGGATCTCTCGCAACGTATGCGACTACATTCCCTCAAGTTCGTCTGTGATTGGTCTCTAGAGCGGTGGAGCTTTCCAGCGATCTCTCTCATTATCGATTTACTCGCCCATTCAGCATCTACCCGGCCGCTATGTTTGAGAGTCCTCACCATTACCTTCTGGACATGCTTTAACAAAGTCAGAGATAGTGCAGGCGACATCTTCTATACTAACCCCCATCACTGGGGTGAGCTCGACACACTGCTTACCGGACCCCAGTTCATCACGCTACAAGAAGTTATGCTGGCTTTTCATTTCGATTTGACACGCTACCCACTGCACACGGAAGAGCTAGGACGGCAACCGGGAAATAACTCTGAATATCTTTTTTCAACGTCTTTTCCCGCTCTCTAGAGCTCCAAGACCATTACTTTTCGACCGCTCCTTAATGTTACCTGTTGTATTGGTTTCGTCTGCGTACTCGTGTACCGATTCCGGATTTATCCTCGGTGCTGGTGACATGCAGCAATTCTATTCTGATGAAGTATATCTGAGACAATCTTGTCTTCATTGAAGCCCAAAGAGAAGGAAAACGGGCAAGCAGTGAGTCCGAGGGAGTGGAGAGGAGATATGCATGGAAAGAAAAGTAGTCACAAGAGGGCACAGAATTTTATCCAGTAACCAACTGAGGCAATAGGCCGACCACATGTTTGACTCCCTGGTGACATGAATGAGCAAAAGTAGGATGCCTTCCAGTCTAGATCTCCAGAACTATCGTAGCCTCAGCCAAATTTCAAACAGATGCTTGACTTTTGTCGCTGTTCGACCAGTGACACGAATGACAAATGAACTTGACCCACTTCTACCTCGAGAACTCTTCGACTCGATTCCCGATTAATTGGGTCGGCCATTCGAAGACTTCCAATCCCTCCAATCCTGCGCACTTCTTTGCACCTCCTCCAAATTGCGTGCCCATCGGCTTCTTTTCTATAGTATCTTTTTTGCATCAGGACCAGAGCATGATCTGAATGGTCCAGCTTCAAACCTAAAAGAAATATCGCACTGTTTGAGCGGAAAATACCCCAACTTATCTCTGACCTGTACAGCTTATAGAGTGGAACAACGAAGGGTGCTGTTACATTTGGCAGGTGAGCACAGATTTGAGAATAAATATTTTCTCGTAGCTCAAGACCCATTATACTTGACTGCAAGGGGCATGGCTGTCCGGACAAGGGAATTGACTTGGTGAATCATAATTCGGCGTTCTACAGGTCCTTCAAGTATTCTAGTGATAAACATCTTCCGACCAGGATTCCCACTTGTCAGCGGCTTCGTTCAAAGACTCGGCCTTGGCCCTCGCATCAGCAATGGCATTCTTGTGAATAGGGAATCTGAATGGAGGATCCTCCAGGGCTGCGATTTTCAAAAAGGCAAGTGCCGCTTTCTCAGGGTCTCCGGATGCCTCTCCCTTGCTGATCCATTTCCTCGCGAGGTTGGTTGGTAAGGCGTCGTTGGTGTATGCCGGATGAGGAGGAAGAACAACGGCGTTCTCCTTGATTGATTTCGTCTGGAATGGGCCCGGCTCGACGAGAGTAATCTGATTATTAACGTTAGATCGAACGGGAATGCGAGGGAACTGTCGCTAACCTTGATGTTCCATGCAGGATCGATCTCCTTTGCGAGAACGTCTGTGAAGCTTTCAAGAGCAGCTTTACTGTCGCACACAAATTAGCCGACAGTTAATATCGATAGGAGACTGTAAAATATACGCGGCGGAGTAGTATCCTACCCCAGGATAGGCTTGCCAGCAAACATTGGACGAATTCTGGATGAGGTGTCCTCCGATGGGGGAATTCTCTCGGAAGTACTTCACCGCGGTCTTGGACACGTTGGCAGCGCCAAAAAATAGGACCTTCATGCAGAAGCGTTAGGAACAAACTTGTCAATAATAACTGGCCAAAATGTCGTACCTCAAACTGTGCACGCGCTTTGTCGTCCGGGGTGCCTTCAATTTCTCCAACCACGACGAAACCAGCGTTGTTGAAGACAACGTCAATGCGACCGAAAGCTGCTTTGGCTTTGGCAAACACAGCTTCGATCTCGTCTGGCTTGGTAACATCAAGCTTGACGACAAGCAGCTGGTCAGTCGAGTAGCGGGATTGGAGATCGACGATTGCATCAGGTGTGCGAAGAGTTGCCACAACCTTGTCCCCGTTCTTGAGCAATGCCTCAGTCGTGGCTCGTCCAAATCCGGAGGATGCGCCTCGTAGACTTTAGTGACTTGGGCCTTATTTCTCTGCTTTTTACAACATACCAGTGACTGTGGGGTTACGGTCAGCAAATTAGGGCGGGTGCTGTGACAGAAACCAACTCACCAAGCCAGACTTTAGCGGATGTCATTGTGGATGGGAGTCGTATAGAATGATATGAGTTGGATTCTTTTAACCTTCCATGATGAACAACTTGAAAGGCCTTTTATCTTTCGTCGTTGACTTCTGACATCAGCACTGTTTGTAAGCTCGAGAGAAGCGACGCGTCACCATCTGATAAAACGGCAATGTTCGGTCTCAGCGCTCTCATGTTCACACAACAATGAATCTGATGCAGGAAACTACTCGGTGCGGCTCGCAGGAGCAAATGAATAGTTCCTTGCTTCCACTAGAGCTACAAAGGCTGATATTTGAGCTGGCCTCAGTCAGTAACAAAGAGGGATGTGGTTGGAGTGAGGACATACTCAGCATTTTGCTCGTTGCAAGACGCGTCTATCATTGGTGAGTGCATCGATTCTAGTCTAATCCCCTTTTGAAATACAAATTGCAATACTTAGGATTAAACCAATACTCTACTGCGTATTCAGGCCCCCAAACACATTGATAAAACGCGGCGAAGATTTCCCAAATTCGCCCACTAAGCTGGAAGATGTAGGCGCCCATGTTCGGCATGTTTTGTACAATGGCGATGGCGACGTCGAGGAAGATCTAATCCAGCGTGTCTTTAAATTCTGCCCCAATCTCGAGGATTTTGCCCTTTGGCACTCACCCTTTCATCCAGACTGGCTTCCGCTCGTATCACGGCTGCAAGGCCTTCGGCTACTCTCCGCGAACCTAAGCGTTCTAGTGCCTATGGTTTACCAGAACCCTATCTTTCACAACCTCACTCACCTTGACGTCGTAGAAAGTTCAGGAATTCGCTGGATCGACTGCTGGAAGCAGATGACCCGACATCTTTCGTCGCTCACACATCTGAGCATCAACGAGGATGTGGAAGTGGAGGTCCTCAGAGAATTGCTGGAACAGTGCCTCCGCCTTCGTCTTCTACTTGTTCTTAACTCAGCTGCCATAGAAGAAGAAGATCCAGAAGGCATTGCTGGTTCATACCTTGACCTTGATGACACTCGTCTCGTCCTGATCGAAGGATATCACCTCCCTCATGCAACGCAGGATTGGGAAAATTGCGCATATGGACGCTATGATCTCTGGGATTTTGGGGCCAGCTGCAGGGACGCTCGGAATGGTGCGTACTCATAGCCTCTGTCATTTGCTTTTTGGCTTATGTCCCTCGAATCATCCCAAATCAAGGTCATTTCTTTCAAGACAACGAGCAGAGATGGCTGACTCCTGTGAAATACTTTGATTGGGCAACAGAACTCAATCAGCAAGGAGTTGAATGGTACGAGTGTAAGTGAACAAACTTCACCACTCACGAGTATATGCCGATACTTAATCATTCTAACAGCCAAGTGGGGCAGTTTAGGCGAAACCCAGCCCGCAGAAAATGCTTGACGATGTGGAAATATGCATAATACATTCATGTGGAACCCGCTCAAGGAGAAAGTATTGGTCGACACGAACGCACCTCATCCGGCCTAACAGCCGACATCTCAGGACTTCAGCAGATTGAAGTCTCCGAACCTTATTTCTCAAATGTCAGAGTGTTCTACCCGCCTGAGGCTTTGGATATCTCTGCCAGTACCAGTAATGAAAATCGAAACGAGCAACAGAAATTGAATAGCAGTAGACAACATAGTCATATGAGCAGCAAATGTGACATCCAGTCTTAATGAAAGGTCATCAACTGCTAGGGAGGTGAATAGGGAACGATGTGACATCTGAGAACAATCAGCATTTTCCAATGGTACCTACGAGATGGAATACGTACCCAAGCATGCCTCTGCCTCCCCAATTCTTCCGAGGTGTGAGTGTCAAGAATACAGTCTGATCTGAGCGCAACACTCGGATAGTAATTGCTCGCTACAAGTTTTGTCAATGGACTAGCTTCCAGTAGATGTGACGGGAACACATACACCTTCATTCTCCGTAACAACATCGGCGAGAGGTTGTAGAGAGCCCGACCCGAACGAACTCTGATCTAATCGCCCGAACTTAACGATAAGATCATCTTTCTGCATGTTCTATAGGCAAATTCGCTGAGCTGCATAATTACAACGTAGGAGAGAATTTTACTTACGGCTTCAGCAGCAGGACTTCCAGGGGAAATGCCATTCACTTTTGCAAACGGTTTCAGGGATTCAGAGGGTCCAGACCCGCTTGAGGCGTCTGACACAGAGGGATCGAATACCCCCTCCAATGCTCTTCCAATATTGTCCATAACTACCTTCAGGTCGTTTCTCAGCTCCATTATCCGCACTCTCGCTGTCCTGACATTCCAGATATCAATATCTGCTCGAGGAAAGCCGTCGTGGTCGACAAGCGGTGTTTGCATCGTGACATTATTCGCCTTCAAGATCGATAGCTGGGTTTCGAGTTCGAGCTCAATGGCATCTTTACGTGCCATCAATGTGCGCGCCTGCTCCATAGGGCTGTCTGGACTGGGTAGGGTCATTCCCATGTGTTCTCGAAGTATTCAAGGTAATTAACAATTGGCGTGATGGTAGAAGGAGAGTGGGATTCAAGCTTCAAGACTACATCCTAACTTGGTAATTAGAGACGTAAGCGCAGAGTCATCGGGCCGACCAAGAACACCTCACGAGCGCCTACATGCAAATGGTTCTAGGTACTTAATCGCGTAAGTCTCTGCTGTATTTAGAGGGCACATCAAGGATCTCATGTTCTTAGCAATAGCTTCGCTATCGCAAATATGAAGTAGACATACGCATCGCAAAGAGAAGAAAGAATCCACAGTGCGGGACGGCAGTTTGAAAACACCGCCAAATCTATCCTACCAGGCATCGTACTCTGTCCCTTTCTTTTCAACAGTTACAGAAAGCAGCCCACGATTTATCAGCCTAGACAGGACTGCATCTTGACGAAGCCCCTTCTCGATGGCAGCCTTCGACGGTTCATTGAGGTGGTCTACAAAAACCATCAACTCCAACTTCACCAATAACACACAGCCAAAAACTGCTTCTTCCAACGCCGACCAGTCGATATTTATGTCGGACCCCAGTGGCGAGCCGTTACTAAACGCAAGGATAATGCAGATATACCGTAGAGAAGTGGATGGGGGAAGGGTTCTGATGAGTCGACAAATTGATGGAATCGGGTTTTCGACAAATCTTCGATAATAAAGGTTGTCGTGCAAATTTTCCACCGCAAAGTGAATAGTTAGGTTTTCGAGTGACGAAGCGTCTGAAAGTGATAGGGTGATAGCGTCGGGGTCGGTAATGTGCCTTTCTATCAGATCCGCGGGGGTGTAAACTATATCAGAAAAAATATCAGAATATGTCTCAAAGAGGATGTAAGAGGAGTGGCTACAAACATGACAACGAAGCATCAAATTCGAGGGACACCAGCGTCTTTACACACGCACTGAGGATGCGACTAAGCCACCGTAGGTCTATAAAATCCCGAGTCGTTCGAAGGGTCAAGGACCGTAGACCACGAATAGTGTTTGGTGCTAATGACGTTGGATGGGAAAACCAGCGTTCCATCGCCAGCAATACCGAAGTGTCGCAGAGCCTCACGCAAAGCGATTGAAGGTGTCGTGGATCATAGTGAAGGGCTTGAGGTTCATTGCCGAGTCCATGGTCAAACGAGAGCACATCCGAAAACGACAGGTGTTTGAGGACGATACACTTATTTAACTCATGGATCGGAAAGCCATCAAGGCCATTGAGGCAAACCTCCTCGGTATTTACAGACTGAATCCGCTCCAGAACTGCTAAACGATAGGGCTGCGGCAAATTTGTCCAATGTTTCCATTCATCATGCCTATAGACATGGATCTTCTTGACTCTTGGTAGGCTCGAAAGCATAGATTGAAAATCTTCAACCTGAGTCTCTGAGTGACCAGCATGTAAAGAGGAATCTCTATTGAAGATAATCCGCAGAGATTCGACATGAGTTGTGAGATGTGGGGTTTCATGAAACAGTTTGGATAGTTTGGAGGTGGATGTAGATGCGATCAACGATAGCACACCTGGATTTTTACCTCTGAGACTGTATGAGACTTCGACCTCGTGATAAAGATGTCTTTCGGTAAGTCCTGAGAAGACCATGTCCACTTGTGAACATGCCTCCAGGGATTCTTTGCAGTCCCTCAGGGATCCAAATATAAGATCCAGAATCTCTGGTGGAAGAATAAAGCGAGATGACCCAACCATTTTGACGAAACCGAGATGGTGGTTTGAGTGATAGGTTGGCAATCTGTCTGCATTTATGGCCAATGACTACAACCGGGCCGCCTAAAAGTTACGTCCGAAGACACCGCACCCTTCTTACTGCATAACCACTTCGACACTACCCAATATTCGACAATCTTTCACATTTACTCATTGCACCCATATACGAGCGCACAAAGTGGCTCACCACAAAATAAACACTGCGCTTGATAACGGCTTTATTCAGTTGTCTGACGGCCATCACGCACGCCTTCACCGCCTCAACCTCTTTACTAACACCCAACTCATCTCTCAACTCGGATCGGCGATGCCTTCGCTGAATTTTACGAGTGGAGAGGATCCTCTTTCTTTAGATCGCATTCGGTCCGTACTCGTTAGGCTTGAAGATACAATCATTTTCTCTCTTATCGAGCGTGCGCAGTTCACGCATAACCCTCGAATGTATCAGGAAAGTGGGTTTAAGGAGCTTACAGAGCTGGGTTTCAAGGGAAGCTGGCTCAAGTGGTTCTTGAAAGAGATAGAATCTTTCCATGGTGTGTTGGGCCTATCTACAAGCGATCTCAAATGCTAAACCAATTCCCATTCTTTGCTATAGCCAAAGCTAGACGATACACAAGGTGAGGCTCATACACTTGTATATATAACCAAAATTTGATAATTCTATCCTCAGTCCAGACGAATATCCTTTCACGAATGATCTTCCCGAACCCGTGCTCCCACCATTAAACTTTCCAAGCATCCTACATCCCAACAAGATAAACGCAAACCAGTCGATCCTTTCCTTTTACACCAATGCTATCGTACCGCGGATAACTCGACGAGCAACATTGGCTCTTGCCGCAAAGAAACGCGCTCAAGGAATCACAGGGAGTGAAGAATACGAGGATGACGGCAATTATGGAAGTGCTGCTACGCTTGATGTCGAAGTGTTGCAGTCGATCAGCAAGAGAGTACACTATGGTATGCCCTGGTTCTCCTCCTCCAGATCCACGTCATGGGGCTAACAACGTCAACAGGCAAATTTGTCTCTGAATCCAAATTTACGGAGGAACCATCGGCATTCATCCCCCATATCCTGAAACCAAACCGAGATGCTTTGGAAGCACTCATCACAAAACCCGAGGTAGAGCGGAAATTATTGCTCCGTTTACAAAAGAAGGCGACGACTTATGCTCA
>Ga0247742_10001035_pt1 | contig 20377 bp, 19 predicted proteins | sample UWRJL208509C2_FD_180944 | JGI IMG/M metagenome (GOLD analysis project Ga0247742, IMG submission 180944) | Plant litter microbial communities from Arlington Agricultural Research Station in Wisconsin, United States - UWRJ-L208-509C-2 | ecosystem: Environmental > Terrestrial > Plant litter >... | reverse complement strand
GTGCGACTGCTGCCCAATGCGCCGACATAGAACGGATTGGCGCGCAGAGCCGCCTGCAACACCGGTATTTCGCGGTCGAGGTCATGCTGAAGAAGCGCAATGGCTGTGTCGTCGTCGATCAATCCATCCTCGGGCATGTCGCCGGACAGTGCGTCGCAACACACGACCTCGTAACCGGCCGCGCGCGCGACTTTCGCGGCGACATCGACTTCCAACGTGCGGCCGGACAAAAAAATCCGCACGTTGGGCCGATAAGTGGTCAGAAAGGCGTCACCCTCCCATCCGACGCGCGCGTTTTCGGGGGAAACGGACAGTGATTGTGTGCCTGGCACATAGGAGAGGCCGGCACCGCGCCGCGACCGCAGCCGCTCGACGACTGCGCGGACCGGGTGAATATCCCTCAACACATGTACCGCTACGGTCAAGCCGCCGCCACACGGCAGAACGATATCGAAGAAGGGCGATCCTTCTCCCAGCATCACAAAGCGGTCGTGTGCCTTGGCAAGCGCCTGCAGAGCCTCGGCTGCCACGGCCGCCTCGGTGCATCCACCGGAAACGTAACCGCAATAAAGGCCGTCATCGGAAACTGCCATATGTGCGCCGAGAGACCGTGACGAGACGCCACGGATTTCCACCAACGTACAGAGCGCCACCTGCCGTCCCGCCTGCGCGGTCCGGAGGGCAAAGCGCAGAACGTCCATGGCTGCATCCGTCGAAAACGCCTTGACGGGCGCGGGGAATGCTTCGGCGACAATCTTCAGGTCCGCCGGAAGTCCGGAATTGTTCGCAATGGGAAGGAACTCCTTCCCCTGTTCATTGTTCTTGCAACTGGGATGTGTTGCTACGGTCATCAGATGCGCCCGCCGATCGTTGCCGGAATAAGGTTCAGGTCCTGTTTGCCGATCTCGTTTGATCGAAACACATCAGCTTCATCCTGTCTCAGATCTGTTTTCGACATGACATCCACCCCGTTCTTGATCTAAGAATTGGACGGCACTCCTAACAAGCGGAGGGGCCTCCGTTTAGAGTTAGTGGCTGGCAATCGTTCGTCAAGCCCGTGGTGGAATGAAATTTCGATGTCGAAGGAGCCGACAACAGCGTCCGATGCGGAGCCGAGGTTACGCGCCGATGCACATCGCAATCGTTCGCGCCTTGTAGAGGTGGCCGCAACCGCGTTTGCGGAGCGCGGCGCGAATGCCTCGCTTGAGGATATTGCCCGGCGCGCAGGTGTCGGCATCGGCACGCTCTACCGCCATTTTCCGACAAGGGAACATCTCGTCGAGGTGGTCTATCGGCGTGAACTGGAACTGTTAGCGAACGCAGCGACCGAACTCATTGCGCAAAAGTCGCCCGATGTCGCGCTGGAAGAGTGGATGGACCGCTTTGTCAGCTACATGGCCGCCAAACGTGGCATGGCCAGCAGTCTGAAGCTGCTGTTCACTTCGAACTCGGCACTGTTTACGGAGGGATCAACGCTGATACACGCAGCCTTCGACACTCTCCTGCGTGGCGCCATCGACGCCGGCACGGTCAAGGACGATATCGAAACTGCAGATGTGCTTTATACGTTGTTCGGGATATATTCGATCCCGGATATGCCGGACTGGCGGCAGCGCGCCCGGAGGATCGTCCGCCTGATCATGGACGGGCTACGCCACCACCCTGGTGGCTGACGGCCCCGGCTCATCTTTAATGCATGAGATCGAGGATGCTCCTGACTGGGATGCAAGACACCTATAGCATGAGCGACCGGCATCTCGGTCGCAATCGTCATTTGGCCGCCGGCAGACCGATCCGGATGGCACTCGCAGCCGGCCACAAGTTTCCGTCGACATTCAAAAGCGTTGCCCTGATGCGACACGTCGCAATGCGGCCGATCGACAGCCGGGCGAACAACGTCAATCTCGTGACCGGTTTGCGACATTCAGACACGCACATTGCCTTTGAAGGCCTCGACGTGATGCTCGTGCGATCGGGATCATGAGTCCGGCATGGTAAGCTCGCTGACGGCTTGCCTGCGGATCCAGGTCTCCCAGGAAAGTTACCTTTGACCAATTTTTCGATCCAAGTTGGCGATTATCTCCCGCACGGAAAAGTCGCTTCTTCTCAATAAGTTGGGCGATCTCGAGCGCAATTTCTTGGCTATCCGTCGCGTTCGAACGCGGCTAGGAATATTGGCTGGGGACCCGCAGCAAGGCAAGTTTTGGGCCGACAACTGACAGTAGATTTGACTTCGACCGACGTGGCAGCAAACGACAATCTGGCGCGAACGCCACTTCAGATTTGGCCGCAAAGCTGCTGCACGTTTCGCCGAAGCGATCGTCACAATACGAGATCCGGGAACGGAAATTACTTTCACTCACGCTGTTGATTGACGAGGTCCACTGTCATGGCATTTGGCTGCCTGGCCTAAGCAAGAAGCGCAGCGCCGCGAAGCTCGCTTATTTGGCCGGGCTGCCAATCATCCGCAGGTGTCGGATCTCGACCGGTCTTGCCAGCAGTCTGTCGATCTCGGACAGAAGCGGCATGAGATGCGGCATTTTCATGTGCTGGTCCAGATCTTCCTGGCTTCGCCAATTCTCGTAGAACACGAAGATGCATGGGTCTGTCGCATCCACATGGAAATCGTAGTTGATGCAGCCGGCTTCCGCCCGTGTCGGGGCAACCTGCCTGGTGAGAATGGCCTCCAGTTCGGCGCGGCATTCGGGGCGAGCCGTGACGGTGCCAATGATGGTGACGGTCATGATGCAGTCCTTTTCTGGCTGAGGGCGACGGCAAGGATGATGATCCCGCCGCGGGCGATGAGCTGCTGGCTGAATTCGAGGCCCATCAGGATGAGGCCGTTGTTGATCAGGCCGATCATCAGCGCGCCGACGATGGTGCCGACCACGGTGCCTTTGCCGCCGAAGAGGCTGGTGCCGCCGAGCACGGCTGCCGCGATGACCGAGAGCTCATCCCCTTCGCCAAGCTGAAAGCGGCCCGACTGCAGGCGCCCCGCATAAAGCATGCCGGCCAGCGCGGCGGCAGAAGAGGACATGACCAGAACCTTGAACTTGATGTTGCGCGTGTCGATGCCGGAATAGCGCGCTGCCGTCTCACCACCGCCTGTCGCCAGCACCCGGCGGCCAAAGCCGGTGCGGCGCAACACGATGTGGCCGATTACACCAAGGATCACCATCCAGATCAGCAGGACGGGCACGCGGCCGAGATTGCCGCCGCCGAAGAGCCAGGAATAGCCGGGCGACAGGATCGGAACGGCGGCGGTTGCCGAAATCCACATGGCGACGCCCTTGGCGATTCCCATCATCGCCAGCGTGGTGAGGAAGGAGGGGATGCCGATCCGCGTGGTCAGCCAGCCATTGAAGGCACCCACCGCGATACCCGTGGCGATCCCGGCCAGCACGCCTGCAAAAGGTCCACCGACGGCAATGGCCATAGCGACCGTGACGGTCGTCAGACCAGCCACCGCGCCGACCGAGAGGTCAATCTCGCCCGCTGACAGGACGAAGGTGATGGCGATGGCCATGACGGCGATCATCGCCGTCTGTCGGACGATGTTCAGCAGGTTGTTGGGTGTGAGGAAGCCCTTGTCGTTCAACGCCACCGCAAAGATGACGAAGATGACGATGAAGCCGATATAGATGATGTTCTGGCGCCAGTCGGCCGCGAAACGCTTAAGCATTGGTTGTCTCCTGGGCTGCGAGCGCCCGCTGTATCTCGGTCTGGAGTTTTTGCTCCGCTGCCTGCAGGCGATGCGCCAGGTCGTCTTCCGGCACCGTGGGGTCATCGAGGGCTTCGCGCGGCAAATCCGCGTGCACCCGGCCATCTGCCATCACCAAAATTCGGTCGCAGGCGGTAAGCAATTCCGAAAGTTCGGACGAAATCATGATGATCGCCTTGCCGGATGCAGCTAGCTCCCGCACGAGGCGGATGATTTCCGACTTCGAGCCGATATCGATCCCGGCGGTCGGTTCATCGAGGATGAGAATGTCGGGGTTGGTGGCAAGCCACTTGCCGATGACCACCTTCTGCTGGTTGCCGCCCGACAGGGTGGAGACGGCATGGTCGCGGCTGGCGGTCTTGATGGAGAGGCGGCTGATCTGCGTGTCAGTGAGATCGGCTGCGGCCTTCTGGTCAACGAAGCCCGCCTTCGACAGCCGGCCAATGACGGACAGGACCATGTTGGACGCCACCGAATGGGCGGGAATGATGCCCTGCGTGGCGCGGGCTTCCGGCACCAGCGCCACGCCACATGCGATGGCATCGCCGGGGTTGCGAATGGTGACCGCCCTGCCCTTCATGCGCATGGAACCCTTGGCTGCGAGATCAATCCCGGCAATCAACCGGGCCAGCGAGGAGCGGCCGGAACCGAGCAAGCCCGCGAGGCCCAGCACTTCGCCGGCATGCAGCGAGAAGGACACGTTTTCCGGCTTGTGGACACCACTGAGGTTCGACACGTCGAGGAGCACCTCGCCCCGCACCGTCGAGCCGCGGACGACATCCGACAGGCCTTTCGAGCGTTTGCCGACGATGTGCTCGATCATCGTGTCGATCGGCAGGTCCGCGAGCGGTGCGGTGATGACGTGCCGGCCATCGCGCAGGATGGTGGCACGGTTCGCGATGCGGGCGATCTCGTCCATGCGGTGGCTGACATAGATGATCGCCACGCCCCTGGACTTGAGCTTGCGGAGGAAGACGAAGAGCCGCTCGACATCCGACACCGCAAGTGCGGTCGAGGGTTCATCGAGAACCAGCACCTTCGCATCCTGCGAAATCGCCTTGGCGATTTCCGTCAACTGCTTCTGGCCAGCGCCGAGATCGCCGACGACGGCGCGGGGATCGACGGAGACTTCGAGGCGGGCGAACAGTTCGGCGGCGCGGCGTTCGGCGTCGGCGTCGTCGATCAGTCCCATGCCCGTCCGGCCCTCACGGGTCAGGAAGACGTTCTGGGCCACGGTCAGCGTCGGGATCAGGCTCATTTCCTGATAATTCATGGCAATGCCGGCGCTGCGCGATTCTTCCGGCGTGTGGGCCGTCAGCGCCTGCCCGCCGACCTCGATTGTGCCCTCATCCGGCTTGTGAACACCGTTCAGGATCTTGAGGATCGTGGATTTGCCTGCGCCGTTTCCGCCCAGAAGCGCGTGAACTTCACCCGGCATGATTTCCAGATCGACCCCTTCGAGGGCGCGGACGCCCCCGAAGGATTTCGAAATGCCGGTCATCCGGACGGCTGCGACGCTGGCACTCATCCCACTCTCTCCCATATGCCGCTCTCACCTGAGCGAATGAAGGCGTCTGCCACCAGTTCGGTCAACAGGCCGTCATCGAAATTCGGGCTGGCCTGCTTGCCCTTCGCGATCGCCTGGAAGAAGTCATAGCACTCGACGATCTTGGTTTCGGAATAACCGATGCCAAGACCGGGGATCGGCCACAACCCGCCGCCATAGGGATGCGCAGGACCGGTATACACAGTGCGGAAGCCACGCGCATCCGCGGGATCGTCGGCAAACATCACCTGCAGCTCGTCGCGACGTTCGTAGTTGAAGTGAATCGAGCCCTTCGTGCCGTGGATTTCCAGCGTGATGAAGTTGTTGCGTCCATAGGCGTTGCGGGTGGCCTCCAGGCTGCCGATCGCGCCATTGGCGAATTTCAGCATGGAGACGACTTCGTCATCCACATCCACATCGCCCCGCTCCGCGTCAGCCGCCTTTTCCGCCGCACCCAGCTTGTCAACGCCGCCCTGCTGCAACGGGCGGGTCTTGTTGTAGGTGGTGGTCAGGGCAATGACTTCGGCAATGGGGCCGACGAGGTAATGCGCGAGATCGACCACATGGGTGCCAATGTCGCCAACGGCGCCGGAGCCGGCAATCTTCTTCTTGAAGCGCCAGGAAAGAGGCGAGTCCGGATCGGCCGACCAGTCCTGCAGATAGGTGCCGCGGAAATTGAGGATACGGCCGATGCGGCCTTCCTCGATGTATTTCTTCGCCAGAGCAACCGCCGGCGTGCGGCGGTAATTGAAGGCCACCATGTTAATGACGCCGGCCTTGTTGACGGCTTCAGCCATGGCGCGGGCTTCTTCGACGGTGCGGGCCAGCGGCTTTTCGCAGATGATATGCTTGCCGGCCCGTGCCGCCTCGATGGCGATTTCGGCGTGGACATTGTTCGGGGTGCAGATATCGACCACATCGATATCCGGACGGTTGACAGTGGCGCGCCAGTCGGAGGAGGCTTCTTCAAAGCCGAACCGCTGGCGGGCTTCGTCGGCCATTCCGTCGGTCACATCCACCACGACCTTGCGGTGGGGAATGGCCGGGGCCGGCCAGAAGAACATGGGCATGGCAGCATAGGCCATGGCATGCGCCTTGCCCATGAAGCCGCCACCAATCATGGCGACGTTCATCACTTTCGTCATTGCGGTTTCTCCTGATTGTCGCAGCCATACGCTGCTTCGTGTTGCCGGCGGGATCCGTGATCACCTTCAACCGGCTTGCGGGGACGCGGCGCGATGAGCCGCGACGCGTCCCGGCTGCTGTCAGTTGCCGAGGCTGGACTTGACGTTGTCGGTCGCTTCGGTCGAATAGACCGTCTTCCAGGAGTCCAGCAGGTTTTCACGCGTCACCGGCAAAGCCGGCAGGGCGACGAAGGCAGGAGCCTCTTTACCGAGAAGCGCATAACCAGCGAGCTTGGCTTCAACAACACCCGCATCATAGGGACGCTGGGCGCCAAGGCCCTTGACGAAACCGTTTTGCGCCATCGAGATCGCCACGTTTTCTCCGAGGTCGATCGTGGTGATGATCAGGTCGTCCCGTCCGGCATTGCGCGCGGCGGCGATGACGCCTTCTGCCGGCACGTCCCAGACCGCCCAGATGCCCTTGACGTTCGGGTTGGACGTCAGAATGGCGCCAGCGGCCTTTTCGGCATCACCGGAGAAATCCGGGCCGCCGATGCCCTGCTCGGCAACGATCTTGATCTCAGGATAGTCCGACGTGATGGTTTTCTTGAAGGCGTCATAGCGCTGCTTGGTCACGAAGAAGTCGGCAGCGTGGAAGACGAGGCCGATTTCGCCCTTGCCACCAAGTGCCTTGGCCATCAGATGCGCCGAGGCAACGCCATTGCCGTAATTGTCGGCGGAGACGACCGAGACATAGTCCTTGCCTGCCTTGAAGCCGGCCGGCACGTTGTCCATGAACACCAGCTTGGTGCCGGCATCGGCGGCAGCCTTGTAGGCTGCTGCGGTTGCGGTCGGGTCGGTCGGAATGGACACGATGATGCTCGGCTTCTGCGCCATGATGGTCTCGAGGTCCGCCACCTGCTTTTCCGGCTTGAAGCCGGCATCGGTGACGGCAATGACCTTGATGCCCATGGCCGCAAACTGCGTCTGCAGACCGTTGATCTGGGCACGCGACCAGTCGTTTCCGCCATAATGCATGACGATGGCGGCCGTGGCACCCATGCCCTTGACCTTGGCGAGTTCTTCATCGCTCAGCTTGATGCCAGAGGCCGGCGACGGGTCTTCGCCCGACGGACCTTTCGACAGAACCGAATCCTGCAGCTTGGCGAGCGCAGCATCGGGATCGGCGGCCCATGTCGGGGCGGCGATGGACAGGGCTGCCGCGATGGCCGCGGAGCACAACAGAATGCGTCTGGTAATCATGATTTCCTCCCGTGGATGGGGCCTTGCCCCGGTGGCCTTCAATCCTTCTTGGGACTGGCCGATTTCAGATACGTCATGCTGGCACGAGCGCCCTCCAGCGGGTCGGGCCAGGCATCAAGTTCCGCGCAGATCCAGCCGGCAAAGCCGATATCGCGCAATGCGGCGATGATGCCGTCCGTCGGCACGTCACCACGATCGAGGGGCGTGAAGGCGAAGGGTTCGCGCTGCAGGCCCTTGAGATGGACATAAGAAATGCGCGAAGCGTGATCCCGGATAAGCGTTGCGGGATCGCCGCCGGCTGCGGCGAGATGCGCCGTGTCCGGGCAGAAATCGATACCCGTGAGGCTGAAGATCTTGGCAACCTCCGCCGGTCCTTCCACGATCGTGGAGAGATGGGGATGGTAATGGGCGCGCAGGCCGCGTGCGCTGGCAATCTCCCCGACCCGATCCAGCGCTGTGGCAAGCTTGTGAAAATCTGCTTCTCGCGTTCCATCGAAACGCTTTGCGCCGCCACCGACGACCAGATGCGGAGCGCCGAGTTCGGCGGCCCGATCCGCCGCACGGGTGACCCGTGCCAACTCCTCGGGCAAGATGTCGTCGAAGATGAAGTTTCCACCGGCATAGGCCGCGACCAGGCTCAGGCCATGGTCGGAAAGCAGGGCACGCATGTCGCCCGCAGAGAAATCGAGCAGGTTGCCGTCGAACAGCTCCACGCCCTCATAGCCTGCCGCTGCGATATCGGCGAAGGCGCGGCGCATGTCGCCGAAGGTTCGGTAGGAAAGCTGCGTGATCGAGGTGACGCCGACGGCGCTTCCACCCAACTCCCCCCAGCAATTGGCATGATAGGCCAGTTTGCAGCCATCCATGGTCCTCTCCCCTCAAGATATTTCCACCAGATGACGACTTTAATGCGCCCATATAAAACGTATGTCAACATTTAAAATGCATTTATCAGTCCACTTATGCTGATTTAATGCAGAAGTTTGTTGTTGCGCGTCTCAAGAGGAGCATTTATCAAGGTTCATCCGCTTTGTTCGGGCGAAAGGAACAGACATGCCTGCCACGGCGAAGATGGACGCCCATCTACAGCCCCGCCGAAAGGGCCGCCCGCGCACGGCGGAGACGGCTGCGCCCAGCCTGGTGGAAATTCTCAACCTGGTGCGCACGGAGAAGGCCACGACCCGGCAGGAGCTGGAGCGCGAGAGCGAACTCGGCCGCGCCGTGGTGGCGGATCGTCTTGGCACGCTGACCGAGCTCGGACTTGTCGATGAAAGCGAACTGGGGACGGCCACAGGCGGACGGGCGCCGCGGCTGGTGCAGTTTTCTGCCCATCGCGGCAGCCTTCTCGTCGCGACCCTCGATCAGACGGCGCTCGGCGTCGGCCTTGCCGATCTCGGTGGCAAGCTGAAGATGGAGCATCATGAGGCGGCGGATCTGACACAGCCTGTCTCTGCACTGCTCGACCGGCTCACCACGCTGTTTCGCTGGATTGTCGAGATGCAGCCGGATGCGGGCGAGCTCTGGGGTATCTCCATTTCGGTGCCGGGCGTGGTGACCGACAGTGGCGAGAGCTTTTTTCAAAACGCCACGCCCCCGGTCCTGCCCGGCTGGGAAAGCTTCCCCCTAGTCGAGAAACTGGTCGAGGCATTCGACGTTCCCGTGTGGCTGCGCTCCAGTGTCGAAACCATGACCATGGGTGAATTTCACTCCGGCGCCGGCGTCGGCCATCGCGCCATGCTGTTTGTCAAGGTGGGCAAGCGGATCGGCGCGGGTCTCGTCAGCGACGGCCTACTGTTTCGCGGGGCACAGGGGGCGGTTGGCCTAATCGGCTCCGTGCCCGTCAGTGCCGGCGAGCGGCACGGCACGCTGGAAACCATGGCCGGCTCCGAGGCGATCATCCGCGAAGGCCGCCAGCAGGCGGAAAGGGGATTGAGCCCGATCCTCGCCGAGCATCTGCGGCGCGGCGGAGAGATCACCGCCGTCGAGGTGGCGCAGGCAGCCCATATGGGCGATGCCGGCGCGATCGACATCCTCTCCCAAAGCGGTCGCATGATCGGCCAGGTGGTGGCAACACTCGCCAACATGCTGAACCCGGAGCTGATCGTGCTGTCCGGATCAATCGCCCAGAGCAACGACATTCTTCTCGCGGCGGCCCGCGAGGCCATCTATGGCGCCTCTCATCCGCTCGTCAGCCGCGACCTCCAGATCATCCGCTCGCAGATGGGGAGTTCGTCCGGCCTTGTCGGCGCGGCGATCGTGGCGACGGAAAGCCTGTTTTCGCCTGCGGTCCTGCGCGACTGGATCATGGCCGGGCGGCCGCAGGCGCATCCACAATTCGAGGCCCTTCGCGGCCGCCTGGAGACGCAGACCGCTGCCGTTGCCGCGGTCATGCCGCCTCCGAAAGCTTGAGGTGCGCCGATGGTGATTGAAGGACTGGGTCCCCATGGGGAACGGGCATCGGCCCCGGAACGGGTGCTGCTGCTGCCGGAGGACAAGGCGCGGGCAAGGGCGGCCGGCCTGCGCGTGGCGATCGTGCTGCATACGCTGGCGAGCGACTGGGCCAAGCAGCAACTGGCCGGCATCGTCGGAACGCTGGGCGATTGCGGCGTGGCGGTCATCGATGTCGTCGATTGCGGTTTCACGCCGGAGGTACAGATCGAGGCGCTGGACCGGCTGATCCGCGAGGCACCGGACGCGATCATTTCGCTGCCCGTCGCCAATGCAAAGGTTGCTGCCGCCCATGCCCGCGTTTCCGCCGCCGGGATCAAGCTGGTGCTGCTGGACAATGTGCCGACCGGCTTGCTGCCTGGCAAGGATTACGTCTCGCTGATTTCAGCCGACAATTTCGGCCTCGGCAAGATGGCGGCCGAGGGTCTGGCGCCGCATCTCGGCGAAGAGGGGGATGTCGGCGTGCTCGGCTACGACTCCGATTTCTTCGCAACCAACGAGCGCGAGATCGCCTTCGTCAAATGGATGCGGATCAACCGCCCCCGCCACCGCCTGCATGTCGCCCGATTCCCGTCCCTTGCAGAGGCGGGCACCAAGGCCTCGGCGCTGGCAGAAAAGCATCCGGGCCTGAAGGGCCTGTTCGTGGTCTGGGATACACCCGCAAGCGCTGCAGCCGCCGCCTTGGCCTCTGCAGGTTTGTCCGTTCCGATTGGCACCGTCGATCTCGGCAAGGAAGCAGCCATCAGCCTGTCCGGCGGCGGACCGATCGTCATGATCGCGGCCCAGCAGCCGTTCAGGCAGGGGCAGACGGCAGCCTCGACAACGGTAACCGCCCTCCTTAATCGTCTTACGCCAGCTTGGGTTGCCCTGCCCGGCGTCTCGGTCACGGCTTCCAATGTGGTGGAATCTTTCCAGACGATCTGGCGCTCTCCGGCACCCCGAGAAGTCTTGAGACAGCAGAACCTTCTCCGCTGAGCTTGGGCTGTCTGAAGATTTAGCGGTGAGACAATCCCTTGTCGGTTCAAAATTTGGACTGATGAGACCATAACCCGGATTGGTCTCATGCGATCGGGCGCAGCGCCTCCACTCGTACAACTTCATTGTACTGCGCGATGTCCCGCATTTTCGCGCGCAAAAATTAGCTCATTAACCCGGAAATAATTGCCCCTCGCCCGCCCTGTTGACTGATGCCCAAAGCCAGGGCACAAAGGTGGCATCCACGGTCGCTCGCGGCAGGAAAATATAGGGAATTCAAAGGCGAATTAGCTAACCATTTGAAATAATGTGAGAATCCTAGATCCCCAGGCAAGCGATTTTGGAATATATTTTTGCTGTTTAGAAGCTGCCATTCCCCACTGAAAAAATGACGTCCTTACAGCCACCTGGTATAATCTTGAGTAAGAAACTATGTGACGTTGACCAGATCCCGAGAACGTCCAGAGCTCAGCAAAAGACGGCTGGGTACCCTTTTCGAGCTTCAAACAGTTTGTGACTAACGGGTTTAGGGACCGGCGGCTGACAGTCAGCTTGGAAAGGCACTATCGAATGCGGCCGTTCGTGCGGCGCTCTATCCTGCGTCGCACTCGAAGAAGATAGCGTGGTGCTGGCTTATAGAGGGATGCGTTCAGGTTCCCGTCAGCATTGCAGTGCAACCGTCACCGACCTAAAATCTCAGAGGTGACAACCTATGCATTCCATCCGAAACACAATTGCTGTTCTCGCTGTCGCTTGCCTCGCCACGCCTGCTTTCGCCGCGACCACGGTCAAAGTCACCGAGGGTGGTGAAGGTGGTGGTCCGATGACTCTGACGCTTGATCAGTCGACAATCAAAGCCGGCGAGACAACCTTCCTGGTGCACAACGACGCAATGACCGAAGAGCACGAAATGGTACTCGTGAAGCTGAAATCGGCCGATCAGAAAATTGGCGTCGATGCCGCCAAGGATCGGGTCAATGAAAAGAAGCTGAACAGCATGGGAGAAGTGGCGGAGCTGAAGCCCGGCGCCGACGGTGAGCTGAAAGCCAAGCTTGTGCCCGGCTCCTATGTCCTTCTCTGCAATATCAAGGGTCATTTCCAGGCGGGCATGCGTGCCATGCTGACAGTCACCAAGTAAGCGCGCGTCGTTGGTATTGTTGGTAATCTCGAGGGCCGCGGTAAGCCGCCCCCGAGATCACACCTATTTTAAGCAGAAAGTGCATATTTCACTTGAACACACCCGTCGCATTTTCCCTGCTGCAGCGTGTCTTACACTGGCTGACAGCCGGACTCGTCTTCTTCAATCTGCTGCTTCCCGATGGCATGGAAGAATGGAACCGCAGTATCAAACGGACGGGGTCGGCAACAGCGGACCAGGTTGGCAGCGCCAATATCCATGCCTATGTCGGCATCGCCATCCTGATCCTCGTCGTCCTCCGTCTCGCCTTTCGGTTTATCCAGGGCGTTCCGCCGTCATCGCCACTTGAACCCGCTATCTTCAGAGCGGTGGCCAAGATAGCCCATGTGCTCCTGTACGGTCTTCTAATCGCTATGCCGGTCACGGGAATGGCCGCTTACTATCTGGGCTATGATGGAGCTGGCGACGTGCACGCCGATATCCTCAAGGTCGCGCTGTGGGCGCTGATTGCCGGCCATGTGCTGGGCGCTCTCACGCACCAGTTTTACTGGAAAACGAATGTCCTTCGCCGGATGACGGCGGGATGATCCCTTCCTGCCGATCAGTCGGCAGGAGCAACGCGTCTGGCGAATGGCAGGCACAGGATGGCGCAGGCGGTCAGACCAGCAATAACCAGCCATGCCTCGTTGAGAGCCTGCACTGTCGCTGCTGTTTGCAGCAACGGGTCGATCATCGCCATCGTCGCTTCGTCCAGGCCGCCTTTATGCTCGGCCAACGTCTGAAGCGGTACGCCGATGAATGTCGCCGCATCGGTATCCCCCGCTTGCAGGCGTTCCAACAAAGACCGGCCAAGCGGTTCCGAGCGCGTGTAAATGATCGTGTCGATCAGCGCGATACCGATGGCACCACCCAAATTACGCATCAGGTTGAATAGCCCACTGGCATCCGGAATCTTGTCTGGCGAAAGGGTGCCCAGTGCCAAACGCGTTGGCGGCAACAGGCAGAACATGATGGCGACGCCGCGGACGATCTGCGGCCAGAACATCGCGTCATAGTCGGATTGTGGGTCCTGAAACGCGCTCATCGCGATGCCGACGGCAAACAACGCAAAACCGGCGGCAGACAACAACCGGGCGTCGATGCGCTTTTCCAATGCGACGGCAATGGGTGCGGTCACGAGCTGCGCCACGCCGGTCACAAGCATTGTCATGCCGATCTCAAGCGCGTTGTGCCCTCTGACAAAAGCCAGAAAGACGGGCATGAGGTAGACCGAGCCGAACAGGCCAATACCCAATACGAAGCTGAAGATCGATCCAATTAGAAAGTTTCGATCGCGGAAAGTGCGGAGTTCGACGAGCGGACGCGTCCGGATTAGCGAACGCCAGACGAAGATGCTTCCGGAGAGGACCGAAAGGCAAAGCAAGCCGGCGATATAGACCGATGTCCAGCCATTGGTCGGCGCCTCCTTCAACGCAAGCTCCAGTGAGGCCAGGCTGACCGCCATCAGCAAAAGCGAAAGGACATCCAGGCTCCGAAGTTCGGTGGTGTCGAGACGTTCGCGCGGCAAAGATCGCACAGCGACAAGAGCAGCGAGAATCCCCGGAATGATATTGATGAGAAACAGCCAATGCCAGGAATAGGTTTCCGTCAACCAGCCGCCAACGATTGGTCCAACGGTTGGGGCGAGCACGGCCAGCACGCCGGCAATCGTTGTGGCGATAGCCTGCCGTTCTTTCGGAAACAGGATGAAGACGGCCGAAAAGACTGACGGGATCAACGTGCCGCCGGAAAAGCCCTGGAGAACGCGCCATGACACCAGGTCACCGAATGTGCCGCTGCTCGCGCAGCCGGCGGATGCAAGGACGAATACCGTCAGTGAGGTGACGAACAGCCAACGCATTGTCAGTAACCTTGTCAGGAAACCGGTCAGTGGGATCGCGACGACCTCGGCGATGAGATAAGCGGTCTGTATCCAGCTCATCTGGTCTGGATTAATATCCAGTGCCGATTGGATGGTCGGCAGCGAGGTCGCCACGACCTGAACGTCGAGAATGGCCATGAACATACCGGCGCACATCGCCATGAACCCCGTCCAGACCAGGAGCGGGTTCACGGCGATATGTGAAGGGTCAGGCCTGTTCGGCATGGGATAATCCTGAAAGGGCTGCGTTTTCGGCCCTGATCCGTATCATCAGGATAACAGCGTTGGCGACCGAGAACATAAGCGCGTACAGCGGCATATCAAAGCACAAGGGAAGGACGGCGATCTCGCCGATCACGACGACGTAGTTCGGATGACGCAGCAATCGATAGGGGCCGGCTGTCACAAGCCTCTCGCCGGAAACGACGATGATCCGTGTCGTCCAACGCCGGCCAAGGGTGGACAAAGTCCAGAGCCTCAAGATCTGAAGCCCGGCAAACACCGCAACCCAACCCAAGTGAAGCGCCGAATTCCTGGCAAGCAACCATAGCCCAACCAGCCATGCCGCATGCAAGACAACGATAGCCGGATAGTGGCCGGCCGCAACCTCGATCGCTCCTCTTGCCATCAGCGCTTGGGTGTTGCTTTTTGCGAGCCAAAGCTCGCCTAACCTCTCAAGCGTAACAGCCGTGAGGAGCAGGATGGACCAGATCATGCTGCAGCCTTTAGGGACACGCAGCTCAACGTAAAGCCTGGCCCCATAGCCGTCAGCAGTGTACGTCGAGGCAGGCCGGCGGTGATCAACCGATCCAATACAAACAATGCCGTCGGCGAGGACATGTTGCCATAATCCGACAAGACATCCCGTTCGTGGTTCAGGCTGCCCTGGCCAAGCGAGAGCGCCGTCTCCAGTGCGTCGATCACCTTCGCACCTCCGGGGTGGCACGCAAATCGGTCGATGTCGTTAACGGTCAGATTCGATCGTCCTAAGATAGACGTTACGGCGGGCTGAATATTCGCCGTTGCAAACGGCGGTATAGCCCGGTCGAAGATCACGCCAAGGCCCTCCGGATCGACGCTCCAGCCCATAATGTCGAGCGTGTCAGGCCAGGTATGCTGACCGCTCATCTCGACTTCCGCAATGCCTTCATCGGACGCCTGTAAAACACATGCTGCCGCGCCGTCACCGAACAAGGCTGTTGCGACAATGTTGGCTTTCGTCAGTTTGTCGATCCGGAACGCCAGCGTGCAGGTTTCCACGGCAACCAGCAGAACGACCGATCCGGGCCGGGAAGCCGCCAGGCGCGACGCAATGGAAAATCCCGAAACTCCGCCGGCGCAACCGAGCCCGAAAACCGGGACACGCTCGACGTCGGCGCGAAAGCCCATCTGTGTGCTAACGCGTGCCTCAAGGCTCGGCGTGGCGATGCCAGTGGAGGTCACGGTCACGATCGTATCGACATCGCCAGCGGACAGACCCGCTGACTGCAATGCCTTATTGGCAGCAGATACGAACAGGGCACCCGCACCCTCGATAAAGGCGTCGTTCCTGTGTGGCCAGCCCGACGTCTGGACATACCATTCGAGTGGACGGACGCCATAACGCCGCCGGATGCCTGAGCTTTCGAAGACCTTCGCCAGGCGTTCGAAGTCTGAATATCGAGATGAAAAGGCCTGATGAGATGCCAATGCCGCTTCACGTTGATCAATGGCATGCGGAGGGACTGCCGTCCCGATGGATACAAGCTTTACGGATTCCGGCATGAAAATTCCCACTGGGGCGCTTCAAGGATTGGGCCGGCTGCGCCACAGCGGGTCCAAACTATGAACGTGCCGTTTTGGGAAAGGTTTCTTATAGACGCAAACATATTTAGAAACATTCTAAACTGTGGCGCTCATGTTTCGGCTTTATTCTACATAAAGTTTAAAGCCCTGTTCCGACAAGTGCGCCGATGCCTGCAGTCAGCGCCATTGCGAAAGCGCCCCAGAATGTGACGCGCAGGGTCGCGCGCAAAATGTCAGCGCCACCAGCCTTTGCACCGATCGCGCCCAAAAGTGCGAGAAACAAAAGGGAGGCGATCGAGACCGTCATCACAAGCATGGACGGTGGTGCTACCAGAACCATGAGCAGCGGCATTGCCGCACCAACCGAAAAGGTTGCCGCGGACGTGAGTGCTGCCTGAATGGGTCTAGCCGTGGTCATATCCGAGATACCGAGCTCATCGTGGGCATGGGCGACCAGAGCTTCTTTAGCCATCAGTTGATCTGCGACCTGACCGGCAAGCGTGGCGTCCAGCCCTCTGAGGACGTAGATTTGTGCCAGTTCCTCGCGCTCTTGGTTCCGGCTGCGTGGCGAGCTCGAGACGCTCACGATCGAGGTCTGCTGTTTCGGTGTCGGACTGGAAACTCACGGACACATATTCTCCGGCCGCCATGGACATCGCCCCTGCAACGAGACCGGCGACACCTGCGACCAAAATCTGCGAACTGGCGGCAGACGCAGAAGCAACACCGACGATGAGGCTCGCCGTCGAGACGATGCCATCATTGGCACCCAGAACTGCGGCTCGCAGCCATCCGATCCGGGAAACAAGATGATTTTCTCTGTGCAACCGGCTCATTGTTGTATCCTTGAATTGTCGAGGAAACGCACCAAGTTGCCTCAGCGTGATTGCTGCACGATGGGCCGCCCGAGCCGCCAAGACCGCTAAACTTCGTGCGCTTCGGTTGGCTAGCGAAGCGAAAGCGGCAGAAGCGCGCCCAGCCAAAAGCATATCGCGGCTTGAGGGCGCATGGGTCGACAAAGCAATGACGGCGGGAACCTAGCAGTTGGAGCGGAGTTATTGCCGAGGTCGCCATGCCCCAACTCGTGGTGACTAGGCGAAGAGCTTATCGAGCCCCCATGCTACGGGGCTCTTCGCCGCTAACTCTGCCGCGAAGCTCTTGACCCCGCAGACTGGTTCACTACCTTTCACGAAGGAATTCGTCTCTGACCTTTGACCACGGATTTACTGGCATCGACCATCGAGACGATTGAAGGTCGGCACCGGGAGGTACCGGCCTTTTTCTTCTCCCGGAACATCGTGAACGGATCGAGGTTAGCGTTGCTCAGGCTCATGGAGCCGGGCCTGAATCTCCTGGCGGTAGCTGCCGCCCAATTGCCCCGCCACCCCACGGGGCTTTCTTTTGGCAATCAGACTTAAGGCCACCTTGGACGGGCGGTGGCATTGCAGTATATTTGCCAATGCATTCTACGAGTGTCGCCAAGATGAAAACTGACATCGACCACGTCGACCATGGCTGGGCGCTACTGGCGTTACGAAATTCCGAAATACAAGCGCTGTCGGAGCACCGCCAGTCGATCGGCGAGCTGTGCGAACCTACAGCATCGCTGTCCTGCACCTGCGCGAGTTGAGAAACCTTGGCCCCGACAACGAGCACATCACCGAGTATGAGGGCCTTATCGCCGACATCGAGCGCGAAACGTCGTATTACTTGACGATGCGCGCCCGACTTTCGGCCTAGCCCTGCCGGAGCGATCAGTTGTCCCTACCAGCGGCTGGCTTTGTGTTCATTTGATCGATCGTGCTTGGCGTCAACGTGAGATCGACCCGATATCGGGGTATCACCTGGGCGCCTCGTAACGCATTTGGCTTCAAACGGGTGGTGAGTTTGTTGGAAGCGAGAGGCCTTTTGTCGGTTCGTCTATTGAGAGACAGCGGAGGCATTGTTGTTCTCCTTCTTCGGCTGTGTCTAAGGGCAACCACGAGACTATGTATGTTCCGCCCTCATCCCCAACCATAGGCCGCAAAATCTCGATCTCGGCCATGAGCGTCGGCTGAAACCAGAGTTGCGGCGGCCAGCGTAGGCGACGGCCGGTGCCTTCGTCTGCAGCTTGTCGAGCATTGACCGCAGCGCGAATCGCCTCCCTCTCCTTGAATCCGGTACCGACTCCTGCCCCACTTAGGGTCCATCAGGGCATCTAGGGATCTCCCGGTGCTGCAAGTTGCATTTTTTTGATGCGGACAAATCCGAAGTGCCGCCTTGCGCGTGTAAATTATCAGTTGCCATGGTTATCGATATGGAAGGACTGATGAAACCGACGGACGGGAAGCAACAAGATATCAACTACACATTGGGAAAGCGGATCAGGACTGCTCGCAAATCTCTTGGGTTGAGCCAGACCCACATTGCGAAAGCCCTTGGAGTATCATTTCAGCAGGTCGGAAAGTATGAAAGCGGCGCTAACACGATGTCCGTTCCAACCTTCTTGGTGATGTGTCGAGCTTTAAATATCAAGCCCTCGGTCCTGCTGGATGAGTATGCGCGACTGTGAGCCCGGAACATTATCACGCCAAAACGGTTGGTGCTTTGATTGTCGGTGGCGGGGCTGGCACTGACAATTCGGCGAAGAGCCCATTTCTCCCCAAAGCAATCGGGCTCCTCGGCGCTCGCCTCAGACATTTGCTCGCTCAACGGGTGAGGAATAGCAAAGACTGGTTGAACGATTACGGAGCTACGATGTCGAAACAAAGGTTCTCGGTGACGATGACTGTGTCAGTCGAGGCGGAAACACCTCAAGAGGCTGCAGAGGCGGCGTTCGCCGAACTTACAAAATCTCCTCCAACAAAGTTTGACGTCGTGGATGAGAGTGGATCGACTTTCCACGTCATCCGTGAGCATCCGCAGAGGTCCGTAGACACGATCGAGAGCGAGGTCGTGCAGTATCCGGAGTTCATGGAGAATGACGCTCCTCCAGGTGCCGGCGGTTGACGGGAGGGTCTCGTCACTGACAAAATCGTGGCTATTGAACTCCACGTGGTGCTTTACGCACAATTAATGCAGTGCTGTGGTGGTAAGTTCAATATCGGCACGGAAGAGAGAGACGAGTGAAAGCAAAATCGCGACCTATAGAGTTCGCCCTGCGCTTGGCCATTCAAGCGGTCAAACCGTCTTCGCTAACGCTACATATCGGCGCGGAATCGATCCAGCCGCGATGGCGGCAGTGCTGCTCACCAGCGTGAACCGCCTCCCAGCGATCAGCAAATGGTCCGACCAAGATCACGGCACAGTACCCGAACCTCCCTGTCGTTCTGACCACTCGTTATGCCGATATCGAAAGCATCAGTGCGACGTCTCGATTCCGCCCGCTTGAAAGCTCTATACCCGACGGTAGGTTGCTGAAGCTTTGCGGGAAGCCATTGGCACTTCGCGCGACAATCGACGAGTTCTTGCGCTACCCACAAGCCAAAAAGTGAGACCGCTTCAGTTCGATTGCCGAAGTGCACCCAACGTGGGGGCGACTTCCGTTTACCACGCCCAGAAGCAGTCGGGCCCGAAGACAGCCCGTCGGTCGCCTGACAAACTGCCGACATGGCCGTTTAATGGCGCTGTCGACGAGGTGGTTGCCAAGACGATGCGAGCTCGAGGCAGGCGCGAGATCGGAGCGCGCGTCATGGCCGTTGGAGGGCTAACTCGCAGTCAAACTGCGAATTATTTCCGCTGCCGCCCTCCAGTTTACTGCTAACCAAAGCCAGAGAACAAAGGCGGCATGCACGGTCACTCACGACAGGAAAATATAGGGAACTTCACGGCACTTCCACCTAGGTCATTGAAATCACGTGAGATTGTCCCGCGCGATGAACCATGACGGCATCCTGATCTTTCTCTCCGACATGCCTGATGTTACGACGGACAATCTGGATCGACTTATCGAAGCTACGAGGCATCGGAAGTGCATTTGATCTTCCGCGCTTGCCATGCCGACGTTCCGGGCAATCCCGTCATCCTTCCCGGCGCGTTCTACAACAAGCTTTGCGGGCGGACCGTGGCGAAAAAAGACTGATAGAAGCCCGCGGACTTTGGAAACTTTCGGCTTTAGAAGAAGATGATCCTCCCAGTGTTTGAACGGAGGACACCATGACAAGCGAAGCGGCGATTACGGACTTCAAGCCGGCCTCGCAATGGTCGCGTCATCCATGATATCCATTGGACCAAATAACCTGATGTTGCTACGCGAGCGGCTGATGAGCGGAAGACGCTGCCTGGGGTAAGCCTCGTTCTCTGTCGCTACAGCCTGTTGGTCTCTCTCGCATTGGCCATGGCATCAATGCCATTCTCGCTTGGGCAGGAATGGCAGACAGCCTTGCGCTGAGGTGGTCTGGCGGCGCTGTCCTGGTTCGCTTACCGGTCATTTCAGGCAGCTTTCCGAACGTTGTCGATGGACACAAGGGCTAAACAG
>Ga0247742_10001034_pt1 | contig 20395 bp, 14 predicted proteins | sample UWRJL208509C2_FD_180944 | JGI IMG/M metagenome (GOLD analysis project Ga0247742, IMG submission 180944) | Plant litter microbial communities from Arlington Agricultural Research Station in Wisconsin, United States - UWRJ-L208-509C-2 | ecosystem: Environmental > Terrestrial > Plant litter >... | reverse complement strand
ATGACGTGCGCGTTGTAGTTACCGACGGCACCGTTGATCTTGCCCGGGATCTCGATGGCGACGAGCTGGCGGCGCTGGCGCTCGAGGCGCGCGACGACATTGGCGATTTCCTTGCCCATGGTGGTCGGCGACGCGGTCTGGCCATGCGTGCGTGCGAGCAGGGAGAGGCCCGCATGTTCGTGCGCGAGGCCGCGAAGCTTCGCGATGACCTGGTCCAGCGCCGGCAGCAGCACCGACTCGCGTGCATCGCGCAGCATCAGCGAGTAGGCGAGGTTGTTGATGTCTTCGCTGGTGCAGGCGAAGTGCACGAATTCCTTGGCCTGGGCGAGGGCGGGATCGTTACCGATCTTTTCCTTGATGAGGTACTCGACCGCCTTGACGTCGTGGTTGGTGGTCGCCTCGATCGCCTTGATCCGCTCGCCGTCTTCGATGGAGAAGTCGTCGGCGATGGCGAGCAGGCGGGTCACGGCATCGGCGGGGAACGGCGGCAGTTCGACGATGCCTGGGTCCGCGGCCAACGCCAGCAGCCAGTGGATCTCCACGTGCACGCGGCGATGCATGAGGCCGAATTCGCTGAAGATGGGGCGCAGCGGCTCCACCTTGGAGGCGTAGCGGCCGTCCAGCGGCGAAAGGGCGGTCAGCGTGGCGTGGGACATGGGGCGATCCTGGAGGCTAGGCGGGGCAGCCGCCGATTATAAGTCATTGGGCGGGCAGGGGTCCCAAACCCCTGTAGGAGCCGATTCATCGGCGATCCCGCGGAGGCGGGGCAGTTTGGGGCGAGCGCCCTTCGCCGATGAGTCGGCTCCTACAAAAGCAGCGGCATCGGCCTTACTGTAGGGGAATCTCCCACCGAGGTTCCCCGCATGAGCAGATTCCGCACCGAACGCGACAGCATGGGCGAGTTGAAGGTACCCGCCAAAGCCCTCTATGGCGCCCAGACGCAGCGGGCGGTGGACAACTTCCCGGTGTCGGGGCTGACCATGCCGCGCGAGTTCATTCGTGCGCTGGGCCTGATCAAGTCGGCCGCGGCGGAGGCGAACGTCAAGCTCGGGCACCTGGACAAGGCCTCGGCCAAGGCCATCCGCGCCGCTGCCGAGCAGGTGGCCGCCGGTGGCGTCGACGAGCACTTCCCTATCGACGTCTTCCAGACCGGCTCGGGCACGAGCTCCAACATGAATGCCAATGAGGTGATCGCACACCTCGCCGAGGGGGCTGGCACGATCGTTCACCCCAACGACCACGTCAACGCGGGCCAGAGCTCCAACGACGTCATCCCCACGGCCATCCTGGTCAGCGCCACGCTGGCGACGACCGAGAAGTTGCTGCCGGCGCTCAAGCACCTGCGCAAGACGATCGACACTCGCGCCAAGGAACTGAAGAAGGTAGTCAAGACCGGCCGCACGCATCTGATGGATGCGATGCCGATCACCTTTGGGCAGGAACTTTCAGGATGGTCGGCGCAGATCGCCGACGCGTCCGAACGGATCACCGATACGCTCAAGCGCACGCGTCGCCTGCCGCAGGGCGGCAGTGCGGTGGGCACCGGTATCAACGCCGACCCGAAATTCGGTCCGGCCGTCGCCGTGGAGCTGTCGAAGCTCACCGGCGTGAAGTTCGAATCCTCCGAAAACTATTTCGCGGGCATGGCGGCACAGGACGCTCCGGTCGAGCTCTCCGGCCAGTTGCGTGCGCTGGCGGTAGCGGTGATGAAGATCGCCAACGACCTGCGCTGGATGAACTCCGGCCCGCTGGCGGGCCTGGGTGAGATCGAATTACCGGCGCTGCAGCCGGGTTCGTCGATCATGCCGGGCAAGGTCAATCCGGTGATTCCGGAAGCTGCCGCGATGGTGGCTGCCCAGGTGATCGGCAACGATGCCACGATCGCCATCGGAGGGCTGTCAGGCAACTTCCAGCTCAACGTCATGCTGCCCGTCATCGCATACAACCTGCTGCAGTCGATCGAGATACTGGCCAACGTGACCGTGCTGCTTGCCGACAAGGCGATCGCCGGCTTCAAGGTCAACGAAGAACACATCCGCGAAGCGCTGGATAAGAATCCGATCCTGGTGACAGCACTCAATCCCGTCATCGGCTATGAGAAGGGCGCCGCCACGGCGAAGCAGGCCTATAAGGAAAAGCGTCCGATCATGGAGGTCGCACTCGAAACCACCGGCCTGTCGAAGGCCGAGCTGGCCAAACTGCTCGATCCCGCCGCCCTGACAAAGGGCGGCATCCACGGTGGCGGTGGCGGCGGTGGCGGTGGCTGATCCGGGTCGCGCCTAGTTCTTCACCCTCGGCCTGGGAATCCAGAGTTCGAGGGTCTTGGCCGTGCCCATGCCCGGGGGCAGTGCGATCGCGCGTGCAGGCGCGCGCGACAGTGCGGGAATAGCGGCGTTCGCCCAGTTCACCAGCGCAGTGGCGCAGGCCTTGCCGTCCGGTGCGTAGAGCACGGTGGGCGTCTTCCACTCGAACGGCGCATGCCGCCCATTGCGTTTGGCCAGCTGGGTGACGTTCTCGATGCCGGGGACGTTGATGCCCAACTCACGCACGGGTGTCAGGCTCTTCAGCACGTCGGCACGCTGGGCTTCGTCGTAGATCTGCGTGTAGAGCATGAAGGACTGGCCGTTCTGGCTGCAGTTCTCGAGCGCTGACTTGTGCAGCTGGGCCACGTCCAGGGGTGCCGCTGGTGGCGTCGGCGGCGGGGCCGGGGACGGGCTAATTTCATCGGGCGATGCCGGAGGCGCTTTGGCGACCGACATCGGCGCGGGTGGCGGTGACGGGCTGGCTCCCGCAGCTGCGGGCGCGGCGCCGGCGCCGGTGTTCATCGGTGCGCCAAGCCCCACGTCCGTTGCGGGTTCAGCGTGCGTCCTGGCCGAAACGAAGGCCACGGCCTGTGGGTCCCGCCAGCCCATGTAATTCTTCATCGCGACATCCCAGAGGCTGGCTGCCGGCACCCCGCTTCCCGCGAAGCGCGTCAGGTCCTTCGTGCACTGGTCCTGTAGGTTGCCGTCGGGCGTACGGTTGCAGATGGGCGAAAGCATGTTGGCGACGTCCTGCAGGCTGGCCGTCTGTTCGTCGCTCAGCGGGACGTTCGCGATCTCTAGCATGAGTCCGTTGAGCGTCACGTCGAGTTTCGGCGTGAACTGCGAGTACTGCTGTTCCGCCGCGTCGAGGTCGTCGAGGACCTTCTTCACCTGATCGTTGACTTCCTTGGCCTGCGTAATGCCAGCCGCCCGGACTTCCACCATCTGCTGCTTATGCGCGTCCCAAGCCTGCCAACCGGCGAGTAACGCGGTCAACAGCGCGCCGATACCGATGGAGGTGCCGACCGTGGTGGCGATGCGCTGCGTGCGTGTCAGCGGCGTGGTCGCCGGTGACAGGAGTGCGGAATTCGCACCGATCACCGGCGCGCTCCACGCCCATGAAGGCAGGTGGTTGAGCAGGGCGGGGTCGATCGGTGCGCCCAGGATCGTGCCGAGTTCGCAGTAGCTTTCCCACTGCGCTTCGCTGAAGAACTGGTTGCTCGTGCTCTGCTGGGGAAACGTTTCCTCGCGGTCCGCATATCCCGCGACATCCAGGGGCATGTCGGTGGTCGTGCGCGGCTTCACGATGAGCAACGTGCCGTGGCTGCCGCTCGCATAGGCGATTCGTGCCAGCAAGAGGTGAGCCTCGCCCGGTCCGTTCGAAATCGAATCCGGCGTACCGAACAGGGCGGCCAACGGCCCCGCGAGCGGGGCGAGCCCGGCGGGATCCACGAAGGAGATCGTTGCGTCGTAATCGATGCGCGCCTTGCGCACGAGGTTTTCGACATCGGCAAAGCAGTAGTCCGGGTCGGCGCCGCAGTCGGCGAGCACAATCAAGGAGAGCTCTCGCTTTAAGAGCGCATAGACGCCCGTGTTGTCGAAGTGACCGCCGTCCGACAGATACCAGTTGGGGCTGCCCAGCCCCGGAAAACGGGCGAACATTTCGCGCAGCATCGCGAAGTACTTGCGCACGAGGCTGTGACGCTTCGTGTAGCCGACCGTCAGGTTGTCTTGCCAATACCCCAGGCGAAGACCGCTGAGAAAGGCCATCGCCGCGGTGCCCGGGCGGGTCAGCGAGCCCATGCCCGAGCCCAGCGCCGCACCGGAAATGGCAATCCATTCGGCGACCGTGGTGGAGGCGAGCAGGGTGTTCGAGCGTGGCTCGACGGCATGCGTGCCGGTTTCGATGCCTAGCGAACTGACCGTGAGGTTGATGCCCTTGCGGTCCGCGTTGAAGGTGCCGGTACGATCGTCCACGGTCTGGTTGATGCAGCAATTGACCAGATGGATGGGGCCGCCGAACCGATGCGGCGTGTACCCGGTCATGGGTGTGTCGTCGCCGTCCATGAGCGAGGTGACCTTCGCTGTTCCCTCGGTAAGCGCGCGAGTATTGGCCACCATGGGGCTTTCAGGAAAGCGCGGGCACGGCGTGCCCGATCCTTCGACGTTGCCCACCGATACATAGGCGCGCGCGATGCGCGAACGGTAGTAGAAATGCAGCGACGAGCGGTTGAGTTGCTGCAGCGCCCTGCCGTTGAGAAGCACATAGACCAGGCTGATGGCGGCCACCGTGGCCCAGCGCGCGTAGGCGTTGTGCAGGAGTCCTTCCAGGTCGTCGCCGGCGTTGGGGAAAATCACCGTCTGGAAAATCGTCATCCAGAACAGCGCCAGGGCCATGACCAGCACCAGGCCGAGCACGTTGGCCAGCATGCCCCACGGCAGCTTCGCGATACCGTTCTTGCTGCCGGTCTGCAGCATCGGCAGGACGAAGCGGGCCATGCCGATCAGGACCGTGGTGATGCCGACCCCTGTGGCGACATGACCACTGGCGAGGTCGCCGCCGAGTTGCTGCAACCACAGACGCATCGCCCAGCTCAGCATATCGAGCACGCCGAAGGCGAAGACCACCGCGATGGCCTTCAGGCACCACGCCAGCGCCTTGGTATAGCGCACACGGTTGGTCTCCTCGGACCGCCGCAGCCCGCTGACGCGCGCGCAGATCCATGCGACGGGCGAGGGCAGCATGCCGACGGCGCCGAGCGAGAGCAGCACGCCGTCGAAGGCGAGTTGCGTCGCATGGGCCTGCACGGCGAGGTACACGCCGACGATCGTCGCCAGCACCGCCGTGGCGAGACCTCCGCCGGTCTCCTTGCCAAGAAACCAGTACGCGTAGCACATGGTCACCGCGCCGGCCGCAGGAAGGGGTAATACCCAGTACCACCAGAGGCTCATGGATACGGGCAAGCCGTCACCTACCGCGTAGACGAATGAGTAGGCGAGATGCGGCAGGGTGATGGCGCAAGCGAACAGCATGATCAGGACGGCGGTTTCGACCTGGGTGGCGAGGAAGCCGCGCAACTGGCTGGCCAGCGCCTGCACCAGGTCCGCGGCGCCTGCTGGCGCGAGGAAACGACCGTTGTTGCGCAGCCACCAGAGGAAGAGCGAGCCGTCGTTGGCGATGCCGGCTTCGACGGAGGTCGGGTCGCCCTGGGCACCGGCGTGGAAGAGCCGGCCGAAGGCCGAGCCGATGTAGCCGCCACCGGAGACGGTGGAAAGATAGTCAAAGCGATGCAGCACCTTGTTTCGGGCGAGGGCACGAAGTACACCAAGGCAGAACGTGGCGCTTCGGATACCGCCGCCCGACAGGGCGAGCCCGATGCGCGGCGCGTGCGGCTCGATGCGCGCGGCGGCGCGTCGTCGTGCCAGTGCTTCGCGTTCGCTCTCCGCGATGGGCTCCGCTGTCGCGGCGTCTTCGGTCGTCATGGCGAGGATCCCCTGCGGCGGACGCAAGCTCGTGCCCTCTTTTAGACCCAGCAGGGCGCATTGCGCAACACGCCAGATAGCTCATTTCTGTGCGTTGGAGCACGTTTGCGGGGGAGCTTCGCCGCTGAAGCGGCTCCCACAAGGAGCATCAGCTCCGACAGGGAGCACCGTGTTCTAGATAGAGGGCGTTGGCATGACGCAGGCGGTGCGGGGCATCTTTTGGCCGGCCTCGCCCCTGAGCTCGGGATGATCGAACGGGATGTAATTTTCCCAATACCAGGGAAAGCAGCTCTCGCCGATCGTCACCTCGAGCAGGTAGGCGAAGATGCTCTCGCCGTTGGAGCTGTTGCTCATCAGCAGCACGCAGGTACGCGAGTCCATCTGGCAGACCGCAAGATTGTTGGTGCCGTCATCGTGGCCGGCTTTGAAAAACGCAGGGCCGTTCGACGATTGGTAGCGGGCCATGCCCAGGCCATAGCTGAGCCTGATGGCATCGTTGTCCGTTGTATCCGGCGCGCCGATGGTCGGGAACTGTTGGACCGAGCGGATCGCCACGCGCGGTGCCAGCCAGTTTCGATGGGCGGCGGCACTCAGGCCGTCGCCACGGACCATGGCGGCAAGCAACTGGGCATAGTCGTGCGGTGTCGTGTCCATCGAGCCCGCGGCACGTACGGATTCCCGACGCTTGTGACCGAGCGCCTTGCCATGTTCGTCGTAACCGATGGCGACGTTGGCGGCGAAATCCTCTCGCCAGGTCATGCTGGTACGCGTCATCCCGAAGGGCGCAAACAGGCGGTCGCGCATCAGGGTGCCGACGTCCACGCCCTTGCCGTTTTCGATAACGAACTGCAGGAGGTTGATGCCCTCCCCGGAGTACGCATAGCGCGTGCCGGGGTCGAAATAAAAGGCCAGCTTGCCGTTCGGATCGTAGTCCTTGCCCGGTTGCCAGAAACGGAAGTTGGGGAAGCCCGAGCGATGACTGAGCAGGATGGCGGGCGTCAGCGCCTTCCAGCGATCGTCGCCGGCGAGGTCGGCGTATTTTTCGTAGGCGGGAAGGGGCTTGGGCAGGTCGGAGGCGATGCTCGCATCGAGGTCGAGCCGATGCTCGTCCACCAGTCCCATCACCGCGTACGAAAAGGCCATCTTGGTAATCGATGCCGCGTACATCACGGTGTCGGTCTGGAGGGGAAGATGCTGCGCCGTGTCGCGCTCGCCATAGGCGTGCAGGTAGGTCACCTTGCCGTTTTCGATGATCGCGATGGCGAGACCAGGCACGTTGGCAGCTGTCATCAGCTGCTCGACGCGATGGTCGAGGGCGTCACCGCGCAGGCGCTGCACGGTGGCGGGGGCAGCGGCATGCGTGGCGCAGCCTGCAAGCAGAAGGGCGAAAGGAATGAGCAGGAACCACGGCTGACGAACCATGACCATCCTCCGGAGTCGCGCAGTTGTAACCCGAGTTGTCGTGCCCCTGAAGCGACGACGGCCCCGAGGGGCCGTCGGTGTTTCGTTTAGCTCTCGTCTCGCCAGCGGCGGAACCAGACGGCGCCAGCGATCATCGCCGCACCGGCCGTCGCGCCGATCCAGAGCGAGGGGCTGGCCAGGGCGCTGTAGTGGTAAGCCAGGTCGAGGCTGTCGAGCAGGGCGGCCGGATCGTTGTGGCCGGGAATCACCAGCGGCGAGGCGTTGCCGACCCAGCTGCCCGGTACCAGACTCCCCAGCAGACGGCTGACCACGTTCTTCCAGTACCAGTCGGTCGAGAGGTTGAACAAGCCCATCAGCCCGAACCAGGAGACGATGACGCCTGAGCCTACGGGCAGGGCGATAGCCCAGAGGAACGGCTTGCTCTTCGCCCAGGCCGAGCAGAGCAGCAGCCAGCCCAGTGTCGGCAATGCCCAGATGGCGTAGAGCGGGAGCAGCAACACCAGGTTCATCGCAACACGGAGCGGGTGCGCCTCCATCAACAGCGACCACAGGCTCAGGCCGTGAATCGTGGCAACGACGGCGAGGAACAGCGCCAGCACCAGTCCGACGATCACGCCGACGACAATCGCGATGGCCGGAGCGAGCAGGGCGGCGCTCGCCAGCTTGGACAGCACGGTCGAGGTATCCGACAGCGGTAGCGACTTCCAGAACAGGATGCTGCGATCGCGGCGGTCGTCGTAGAGCGCACCCAGGCAGTAGAAGAACACCACGATGGCGGTGACGCCCAGAATGATCGCGGCGACGGTGTAGAGCATGATGTCGATGCCGGCGCCCACGTTGCGCAGGTCGGCGAGACTCATGTCGCTCTGCATGTGGAAATCGCCGCCGCCGAAGCGCAGGCCACCCCACTTCCGTCCGAAGACTTCGCCAAGGACGATGCCCATGCCGTTGAGCACGAGGAAGACGATACCGGTGACCACCGGGGCCCAGAAGAAGCCGCCCTTGTGTTCCCAGAACTCGCGCTTGACCAGCCAGTAGAAGGTTTTCATGCGTAGGTGCCCTTCATGGTGGCGACGAAAAGGTCGCCGATCGACGGGCGTCGTACCTCGCCCAGGCGTTCCAGCTCGGGCCGGCTGACGTTGTCGAAGAGGAAAATGCTCTTTCCGAAGACCTGGCGCTCGTCGAGCGGCTTCAGTTCCCGGGCTGCGTGTGCGAACTCGGCGCCGACCAGCACTTCGGCGAAACGCTCGCCCAGGCTGTCCATGTCGGTATCGAGCACGATCTTGCCGTCGCGGATGAACATGAGGTCGGTGAGGATGTGTTCGATCTCCTCGACCTGATGCGTGGTGACCAGGATGGTCTTCTCTTCGTCGAAGTAGTCTTCCAGAAGGCTCTGGTAAAACTGCTTGCGGTAGAGAATGTCCAGGCCAAGCGTGGGTTCGTCCAGTACCAGTAACCGGGCATCGATCGACATCACCAGCGCCAGGTGCAACTGCACGATCATGCCCTTGGATAGCTGCTTCACCTTCTGCATCGGCTGCAGCTTGGTGCGGGCCAGGAAGGCATCGCACTTGGCGCGATCGAAGCGGGGGTGGGTGTTGGCGACGAAGTCCACCGCATCCTTCACCCGGATCCAGCGCGGCAGCACGGCCACGTCGGCGATGAAGCAGACCTGTTCCATCAGCTTGTCGCGATCCTTGCGCGGATCCAGGCCGAGGACGTTGAGCTGGCCTTCAAAGGTGGTCAGACCGAGGATCGCCTTGAGTGCCGTCGTCTTGCCGGCGCCGTTGGGACCGATCAGGCCGACGATACGGCCCGACCCGATCTGGAAGGTGGCACCATCCAGTGCCTGCGACGACTTGTAGCGCTTGCTCAGGCCGGTGGCGGTAACGACCGCGGTCATGACGGATCCTCCGTGGAGCCTTGGGCTTCACGCATCAAAGTCTTGAGGTCTAGGCCCATGCGCTGGAGGCGGGCAAACAGCGCCGGCCACTCTTCGCGCAGGAAGCGCTCCCTTTCACTCTTGAGCAGCGCATCACGCGCTCCATCGATCACGAACATGCCAAGACCCCTCCGTTTCTCAACCAGTTGTTCGTCGACCAGCTCCTGATATGCCTTGGAAACGGTCAACGGGTTGATCTGAAAATCCCCCGCGACCTGGCGTACCGACGGCAGCGGGTCGCCTTCGTTCAAGGCGCCGTCCAGGATCATCGCCACCACGCGTTCGCGGAGCTGGCGGTAGATCGGGACGCTGTCGTTCCAGGTGATGGACATGTATTTAATCCTTGGCCGTGCGGCGCAGTGCATTACCAAACGAATAGTAGGGCATGGCCAGCTGAGCGCCGATCAGCGCAGCGGCGCGATCTTCCGCGCTGCGCTTGATGGCGGCAGCCGCCGAATCCAGGGTGGCCTCGCTAGCCAGGGCTGCCTCGCGCACATCGGCGTCGGTGGGCCGCACCTGGAGAGCAGGCAGGTCGACGACGCGGACGCCGTTGACGAAATGGGGTGCGGCGACCAGTGCAGCGGCGCGGTCATCGAAGGAGCGCAGGGCGAACACGCTGGTTCCGGCGATTAGTACAGAGGCGGTGAGTGCGATGAGGTTCGGCGCTTTCATGATTCGACTCCGATGACTTTGCTGCAGGTCTTCAAGGGGTTACAGGGAGGCGACTGTGGCGTCGGCGTTGGCGTAGACAACGATCGGGGCCAGGTCGGTGACGTGCGTGCCGTTGATCACGGTGAGCGGGGCGGCGGTGGTGGAGGTGCTGTGGAAGCCGGCGAGGGAGGCGGTGGCGATCGCGAAGGCGGCGGCGAGGGCGGCGAGGTTCAGGTTTTTCATGTCAGTACTCCAGTGGTGGTGTGGGTAACCGGTGTTGTAGTGAACTATAACACCAGATTTTCGGTCGTCAACCGGAATTTCGTGAAATTCCATATGACTTATGGCCTATGCCGTGCCGCGCTGTGCTGGTGGGGTGCGTCGGTGGCACTAGCTCTGATGCGGCTTTGGGGGGAAAGGTTTAGGCGGGCACGCCGTCGCCGATGAATCGGCTCCCACAAGGGTGCTCCCGGCCAGCAAAAAAAACGGCCGGCCCCCGAAGGGGCCGGCCGTTGGCCGATCGAGGTTGCGCGGGCCTTACAGCTCCGCGCGGAACTCCACGCCGATGATGCGCGGGTCGTTGACGAACGCCGTGCGGTTATTGAAGTCGATACCGCCGGTGATCACCTTCTTGTCGGTGATGTTGCGCCCGTACAGGGCGATCTCGCGCTTGCCGAAGTCCCAGTTGTAACCGACGCGAATGCCGCCTTCGAGGAAGGGCTTGCTCTTGAACTCTTCGGAGTCGTACAGGAAGAAGTTCACTTCGCTGCGGTAGTTCCAGTCGGTGTAGACGAAGAACTCGCCGCTCTCGCCGTATGGGATGCCATAGCGCGCGGTCCATGTGCCGATCCACTGCGGTGCGTTGGGCAGTGAGTTGCCGTCGATCAGCGCATTGCCCGAGGCATTGAGTGGATCGAGCACGGTGCAGCCGCCGCCGCAGGGTGCGATGGCCAGGTTCTTGTCCTTCAGCTCGGTGTGGTTATAGCTTCCGCCGGCGGTCATGTAGAACTGCGGCGTCAGATAGGCCTCGAGATCGAACTCGGCGCCGTAGCCTTCGGTCTTCTTCGCGTTGATCAGCTCGGTGACGTTGCTTGCACCACCGACCGCCGTCAGCTGCTGGTTGTGCATGTTGTACTTGTAGATGTCGGCGTTGAAGCGGAGCTTGTTGTCTTCCGTGGTCGACTTGAAGCCGACTTCGTACGACGTGACTGTCTCCGGCCGTGCGGTCGAGATGCTGTTGGAGAAGTTGATGCGGCCCTGCACGCTCGGTGCGCGGAAGCCGTTGGCCACACGTGCGTACACGTTGGCATTCTTCGACAGCTGCCAGGTACCAGTGAGGTCGCCGCTCCAGCGCGAGTCGGTGGGCTTGGAGGTCAGCGGACCCACGGGGCCGGTGAATCCGATGAAACGCTCCGCGCTGAAATCGCGCTTGTCGTGCGACCAGCGGGCGCCGGCGCGGACATCGAACACATCGGTGAATTGATAATCGGTGGAACCGAACAGCGCCCAGGCCTTGGTGTGCTGGCTCTGGTCGACCAGGCCGTTGAGGGCGTGGTTGTTCAGTGTGTCGTACGAGTAGTTCGTGATCGCGACATCTTCGTCGAAGTAGTACGTGCCGACCTGCCACTTCAGGCGCTCCGCACTGTCGTTGGACAGGCGGAACTCCTGGCTGATCTGGCGATCCTTCGGCAGGGCGTCCGCGGTCTCGGAATAGAACGGCGTGGTGCGGTTCGTGTCGCTCGGGCGGGCCGGTGTCTCGGAGGCGTCGTAGCCACCATCCACATCGCCCAGGCTGTACGTCTGTGCGCGCTCGAGGCCGGTGATCGAGGTGAAGTTGAGGTCGCCGAAGTGCCAGTTCAGGTGCAGGTTGCTGCCCCAGGTGAACAGGTGCTGCTTGTTGTTGCCATCCTGTGAGACCGAGTCGCGATCGAAGCCCTGCACGAACTGGTCGCTGCCCAGGGTGATCGCGTTAGCGCGGTTGACCATCGCGCTGCCGTCGAGCAGGCGGCCATGCACGTTGATCAGGGCGTCGAAGTCGTCGGAGTGCTTGTACAGGGCCTGCAGGCGAACGGCGCGGTCGTTGTAACCACCGAGGTCGTCTTTCTTGCCCTTGTAGTCGTTGTCGATCCAGCCGTCACGGTGCTGTGCGATGGCCGACACGCGGCCGGACCAATCGGAGCTGATCTTGCCGCCGAGGGCGGCTTCTGCATTGGCTGTGCCGTACGAGCCGTAGGACACGCGGGCATAGCCCTCGGTTTCCTGCGTCGGCTTGCGCGATTCGAACTTGATCACGCCGGCGGGCGAGTTACGGCCGAACAAGGTGCCCTGCGGACCGCGCAGTACTTCCACCTGTTCCAGATCGAACAGCGGAAAGCCCTTGAGGATGGGATTTTCCTGGACGATGTCGTCGTAAACCATCGACACCGGCTGCGACGCGTTGAGGTCGAAGTCACTGTTGCCGAGGCCGCGGATGTAGAAGCGCGGGAACTCGCGGCCATACGACGTTTCGGCATACACGCTGGGTGCGCGCGCGGCGAGCTGGAGCACGCCATCGCCGGCCTGGCCGAATGCTTCGAGCTTCTCGGCCGTGATCACGGTCATCGAGATGGGCACCTTCTGCAGGTCTTCCGTGCGCTTTTCCGCGGTGACGGTGACCGTCTCCAGCGTGGCCGTCTTGACCTTGGGGGCGGTGGGCGCGGCGTCCTGCGCGATGACCGGGCCAGCGGTGAGTGCCGTGGCGATGGACAGGGCAATGACGAGACGTCGCGGCATACGGCGCGAGCTAACGAGAGACATGGTGTGTTCCGCCTGGGAGGTCCTGGGGTGAGAGTGCCTCGCCAACTGCGGTCGAGCCGGTCCCCTGGCGAGGGCGCGTCTTTGCGAATTATCCCTTGTGACGTGGTCATGACGGAAGTGTTGCAACGCAGAAACCTGCGCGGACCGATGTCATCTGCCGCTGTCATGGAAGTGCAATGGGTGGTCGATAACGTTCGCACCTGACGAGCGCGTTAGCGACGTTTACGGTATATAGCCGTCATTATCGCCGACGTTTGAGGTTTTTCTCAACCATTTCTATGAGAATATTCGGAGCCAACCACCTATGAAAAGATTCCCCCTGGCCGCCGCCTTCTGGACCATGTGCGGTACCGCGGCTGCGGAGGGCGCACCGCAGGAAGCGATCGAGCTCTACGTTGATACGACCACCCGGCAGCTATTTGCGGAGCCGGGGCCGGGGCGGCAGCGGCTGGGCAAGTTTGCGCAGGTGACGGATACGCCGGCTCCCGTGGCCGCGGTAGCGCCGGCCTCCGCGTCCACCGCGGCGCCCGTGGGCACGCCGGCGCAGGCAGTTGCGGCGGCCAGGCCGGCAACCCAGGCCACCAAGGCCTGGTACGACAAGATCGGCATTCGCGGCTATCTGCAGATGCGCTACAACCAGGAAGCCGGCGGCGACGCGAAGGACCTCAGGTCGCCGGGCGATCGTTACATTGGCCGTGAGCAGGGTTTCGGCATCCGTCGCGCACGCGTGGTTATCAGCGGCGACGTCACCGACAACATGTCGATCTACATCCAGCCCGACTTCGCCAGCACGCCCACGGGTTCGAGCACGGGCAACTTCGCCCAGCTGCGCGACGCGTATGCGGACCTCTGGCTGGACAAGGACAAGACGTTTCGCATCCGTGCCGGCCAGTCGAAAATCCCCTATGGCTGGGAAGACCTGCAGTCGAGCCAGAATCGCCTCGCGCTCGATCGCGCCGATGCACTGAACTCTGCCGTGCGCGACGAGCGCGATCTGGGCGTGTTCTTCTACTGGACGCCGAAGGAAATCAAGGAGCGCTACGCCTACCTGGTCAAGTCGGGCCTGAAGGGATCTGGCGACTATGGCGTGGTCGGCGTCGGTGTGTACAACGGGCAGGGCGCGAATCGCCCGGACCGTAACGACCAGCTGCACTCGGTCATCCACTTCTCTTATCCGTTCAAATTCGCCAACGGTCAGTACCTGGAAGTAGGCGCGGACGCATACTCGGGACGCTACAAGGTGACGACCGGTTCGGCGAGCATCGGCGGCGCGACGTTCACGCCGACGGTGGATGCGCCGGTTGCCGGCTCGACCGACCGTCGCGTGGCAGCACACGTGGTGTACTACCCACAGCCGTTTGGTTTTCAGGCGGAGTGGACGGTGGGGCAGGGCCCGGAGCTCGATGTCGCACGCAGGACCATTCGTACGCAGTCGCTGCGCGGCGGCTATGCGCAGGTGATGTACAAGTTCGACGGCGGCTACGGCTCACTGATGCCGTACGCGAAATGGCAGACGTATCGCGGCGCGGCGAAGTTCGATACGAATGCGCCGAAGATGCAGGTGGACGAGCTGGAAGCGGGTGTGGAATGGCAGCCGTCCAACGCTGTCGAGCTGGCGGTGGCCTGGGCGAACATGCGCCGGACGGATGTGAGCACGGCGCCGTATCGTCGTATCGATGGACAGCTTCTTCGCATGCAGCTGCAGGTGAACTACTGATTTGTGGGAGCCGCTTCAGCGGCGATTGGGGGCTCGCGGCGAGCTGGCCCGCTGCCGCGGGTTCGCCGATGAAGCGGCTCCTACAAGGGGAATGATCGTCTGGCGTGACGTTTCCCGGGGCTACTTTTTCTTCTTCGTCGGAGTGGCGAGAGACTTCTCGCGGATGGCCTTGAACTCGCTGCCGTCTTTCCACACGGGCCAGACATCGCTGTCGGCGAGCTTTTCGCCGAGGGCGTAGAACGCTTTGACATTCTGCGTGACGCCGTCGAAGTTCCAGCGCATGTCGTAGACATCGGTGGGCTGGTGGTAGTGGTTCTTTACGTAGTCATCGGAGGCTGCTTCGCCGGCGGCCTTCCCGCCGACCACCATGTCGATCCCGCCGTTGGCGGCGAGTGCAGGGACGCCAGCCTTGGCGAAGTTGAAGTGATCGGAGCGGAAATAATGACCTTTCTCAGGGGACGCATCGCCGCTGACCACGCGACCGTCCGCCTTGAGTACTTCGGCGAACATGTCTTCGAGATCACCCTGGCCCAGGCCGACCACTTCCATATCCTTCGTCGCTCCGATGATCGGTAAGGCGTCCATGTTGATGTCGGCCACCGTCTTGTTGAGCGGGAAGGGCGGGTGGGCGACGTAGTATTCCGAACCGAGCAGGCCCGATTCTTCCATCGTCACGGCGGCGAAGAGCACCGTGCGTTTGGGTTTGTCCTGGGCGAACTTGCCGGCGATCTCCAGCAGGGCGGCAATGCCGGTGCCGTTGTCGACCGCACCGTTATAGATCTGGTGACCCTTTAGCGACGGATCGTGACCGAGGTGGTCCCAGTGCGCGGTGTAGACGATCGCTTCGTCGGGCTTGTCGCTGCCCTTGACCATGCCGATGACGTTATTGCTCAGCGAATGGGTGATCGTGCTCTGCAGGTGGATGGATGCCTTAGCATCCAGCGGCACCGCCTTGAAACCACGTACATCGGCCTGCTTCGCGAGGTCGTCGAAATTCTTGCCGGCCTTGGCGAACAGCCGCTGTGCCGCTTCGTGGGTGAGCCACCCGGCAACGGGCAGGTGAGGCGAGGGATCCTCGCTTTCGGGCAAGTCGAGCTTCGGCATGGACCAGCCGCTCTGCACGACATTCCAGCCATAAGCCGCCGGTTGGGTCTGGTGCACGATGAATGCGGCGGCGGCGCCCTGGCGCGCGGCCTCTTCGAACTTGTAGGTCCAGCGACCGTAGTAGGTCATCTCGCGACCCTTGAACAGCTTGGGATCGTTGGCGTTCCAGCCTGGATCGTTGACCAGGACGATTACGGTCTTGCCCTTCACGTCCACGCCATCGAAATCGTTCCACTGGGCTTCCGGGGCGTTCACGCCGTAGCCCACGAAAATCACGTCGGAATCCTTGAGGTCCACGTCGGCTTTGGCCTGGAGCGTGCCCGCGACCATGTCGCTGCCGAACGCGAACGCTTCCTGCGAGCCACCTTCGGCGACACTGAGCTTCACGTTGGCCTGGTCGTTCAGGGCGGTCGAGACGGCGGGCACGGTCTGCACCCACTCGCCCTTGTTGCCAGGCTCCAGGCCCATCCGCTTGAACTGCTCGATGATGTAATTGGTGGTCAGCCGTTCGCCCAGGGTGCCCGGCTTGCGACCGTCGTACTCGTCGGATGAGATAACCCGCAGGTGGGCGGCGAAGTCGTCGGGCGTGATCTCCGGACTGAAGGTGTGCTGCTCGTTGGCCACGGCTGGAAGCGGCGGAGGCGGCGAGGTGACCGCCCTGGCTGGGGCGGGCGGCGGGGCAGCCGCCGTCTTGTCTTCGTCGTGGGACTGGCAGGCCGCCAGGGTCAGGGCGGTCAGGCAGGCGAGAGCGAGTCGACGCATCGGCGGAGATTCCCCTGGGGTGGATAAGGTGGGTTCCGAGTGTAGCCGCAAGGCCGGCCCTGTCGCCTGGCTGGTGGTGGCCCCATAATGGTGGGTTATCCCGTTCCCGGAAGACCTTCCCCATGCGTATCGGCATCGATTTCGGAACCAGCTACTCGGCCGCCGCGGCTGTCGTGGGCGGCCAGCTCGAGCTGGTCCGCTTCGGCAACGCCAGCCAGTTCCGCACCGCGGTGTTCTTTCCCGAGGTGGTGCCTAACGTGGACGACTTCGTGCTGACCCCGATCCTCGAGGCTCAGGTCGACGCCTTCGTGCGCGCCGCTCGTGCAGACGAACGCCAGGCCGGCCGCACCCCGCGTGGCGACATGGACCTGCGCCGGGACGCGATCCGCGTGGTGCGCCGCCAGTGGATGGAGGAGCGTACGCGTGAGGCCTCGGCGTCCGTCGCCAGTTTCCAGGATGCCCTGTTCGGCGAGGAAGCCGTGGATGCCTATCTCGAGGAAGGCACCGGCAACCTGATCGAATCGCCGAAGTCGATGTTCGGCTACAAGCTCGATCCGCGAGTCCGCAAGACCATCGTGAGCATCGCGGCGCACATCCTCGAACATGTTCGCCTGGTGGCCACCCGTCAGTTCGGCATCCCCGTTCGCGAGGCGGTCATCGGGCGCCCGGTGGAATTCCGCAGCTCGATGGGCGCGGCCGGCGGCGAGCAGGCCCTGTCCATCCTGCGCGAGGCCGCACGGATCGCCGGCTTCGATGAGGTGTCCTTTCTCGAGGAGCCCGCGGCCGCGGCCATGCACTATCACCAGTCACTGGCGGACCGGCAGCGGGCGATCATCGTCGACATCGGCGGCGGTACCACCGACGTCGCATACGCCGAACTGGGCGCGGGCGAGGTGCCGGTCATGCATCGCAGCTGGGGCTTGCCGCGCGGCGGCACCGATCTGGACGTGGGCGTGAGCCTGCATAGCTTCATGCCGCGGTTCGGCAAGGACCTGAGCGGCGTGCCGGTCCACCACTTCGTCGAAGCGGCCAGCGTGCATAACCTTCCCAAACAGCGCGAGTTCCGCAAGCAGGACTATCGCCAGGTCGACGAGCCGTTCGGCTCCCGCCTTCGTGCCCTCCAGGCAAGCGGCGCCACCACCCGGCTGAACCAGTCCGCCGAGCGGATGAAAATCGACCTTTCCGCTTCCGATGTCGCCTCGGCGTCGCTGGATTTCATCGAGGCAGGTCTGAAGATCGACGCCGTTGCCGGTGATTTCCACGCAGCTTCCGAGGACTTCCTCGACCGGATGGGGCGCCTTCTCGAGCAGGCGCAGGCGGACATCGGTGAAGCGCCGGAGAGCGTTTTTCTTACCGGCGGCACGTCCCGGTCACCGCAGGTTCGTGAGCGGGTAGGCGCAAGTTTTCCCGGAATCCGCGTCGTGCACGGCGACCCATCGTTGGGTGTAGTCTCTGGACTCGCACAAGCAGCACTTTTGTCAAATTCATCAACTGCTTCTGACAGTCGTTAAGCGAATTCGGCATATTCACAAAGTGCTGGCATAACCTGCATTACATCGTTAGTAATGAGCGTCGGCGCAATCGGCTTGGAAAAGCGGGTTAATGCCGACCGATGGAGGTTCAGTCGCGTGCAGGGGTCGCCTGCCGGTGGATGCTGTGGGGGTGCATATGGGAAGGGTTAGCGTTCGGATAAGGATGGGCAACGAGTGGGGCGTTGCTGGGACCGCATGTTATGCGAGTGATGCCGTCCCGCCGATGCAGGGAACAACCAACCGCGGGGAGGTAGGCGCATGACTCGCCCTTCCAACGTGCAGGGACTGGACGACTACGATCTGGTGACCCTCGGTGCGGCGCTCGGCATGTGTGAGGTCGATCTACTGACCCTCAGCCCGGCCCGGCCGCGCGCTTCTATCGCGTCGAAGACACACGATGCCGTGACCTATCTCACCGGGCATATCGATTTCGACGTGCGAGGGTCGCTCACCGTCCCCGATGACGCGTGCATGCTCGTTTACCTGCATGAGACCGGTGAACGTAGCTGGTGCCAGGGCGTCAGTGTCGAATCGGAAATGGGGGTGACGCTGCTGCGCGGAACACCGACCGATTTCATGTTCGAGAGAGGCACGCAGTTCACCCTGGTGGTGGCCCCGTACGCACGTTTCCGTTCGCGGTTCATGGCCTCCGACCATGCGGACGTGGACATGGCCGCGCAGCGACTACGCCTGTTCTCGGTGACCTCCGAACATCTCAAGCGCGCCTATCGGCAGATACGCGAGCGCGTGCACGAAGCCGAGGACTTGGCATTCGGTCCGGTCGAAGACCTCCTGGACGAGCACATCCGCGTCGCCCTGGGTTCCTCCTCCGAAGAGCGGCCGGTAGCATCGCGCGGGCGCCGTGCGCACTACCAGGTGATGCGCCGTGCGGAACGATTCATGCGCGCCAACCTTCGCCGCGATATCTATTCGCAGGAACTCTGCCAGGCGGCCGGAGCCAGCGAGCGCGGCCTGCGCTATGCATTCGACGACCTGCTCGGGATTCCGCCGAACAGGTACCTCGCGATGCTTCGCCTTTGCACCGCACACCGCAGCCTCGTCACGGCGGAAGCTGGCCGGCGTTCGGTCAAGTCCGTCGCGCTCAGCTGCGGCATGTGGGACCTCTCACGCTTCGCTGAGAAGTACCGCAGCGTGTTCGGTGAGCAGCCGCGCGAAACCCTCATCCGCAGCGTACCGGCGGACGATCTCGCCGCGGCGGAAGAGTTCGAAGGCTGGTAAACATCACGGCACACGGATCGTGCCGTATCGATCTCCACTCCGGCGCGACGCCGGCTCAGCGCGGACGAGGGGATCGCATTGACGAGTAGCCGATCAGACGCCTGTGAAGCCGGTCCGGACAACTTCGGGTTGCCTTCACGCGGTCGTAGAGGTATTGGTAGTGCAATTCACGCATTGCCAGTCATGCCTAAACGATTCGAGATACGTCTTATAGCTCCCTCCGGTTACGCAGAAGACCGCGCCGCTTGCCAGCGAGGTATCGAGCGCCTGCAGGCCGCCGGCCACACCGTTCTCGGCGCCAATGTCGTGGACCGCGTGGCGCTGCGCTTCGCCGGAAGCGATGCCGAGCGCGCCGCGGACATCAACCAGCTCGCTGATCCCCATCGGCCGCTGCCGGACGTGGTCATGGCCATTCATGGCGGCTACGGCGCCATCGCGCTGCTGGAGCACCTCGACTACGCAGGGCTGGCGGCCCGGTTCTCAGACAATTCATGTGTGCTCGTCGGCCATGGTGACTTCACCGTCATCCAGTGCGCGCTGTATGCGCGCAGTCGCATCGGTTCGCTTTTCGGGCCAATGCTCGTGCAGGATTTCGGCGCGGGTTACCTGCGCGAAAACACGTGGCGGCACTTCTGGCAGACCCTGCAGTCACCGCGCACCGACATCGCCTGGGTTTGCCCGGAAGGGCAGGAGGATCTCCGCATCGAGGGCACCCTCTGGGGTGGCAACCTCTCGGCGCTCTGCAGCCTCATCGGTACGCCATACATGCCGGCGATCAACGACGGCATCCTCTATCTGGAAGAGACCGGTGAACAGGCCTACCGCGTGGAGCGCATGCTCTATGAGCTCCAGTTGAGCGGGGTGCTCGCCGGCCAGCGGGCCATCATCCTGGGTGGCCTGGGCGGGCAGCGCGTCAGCGAGTACGACAACGGTTACGATATCGATCATGCGCTGGAGCGCTTCGCCACCGCGTGCAACATACCCATCGTGCGGGGGCTCGCGTTCGGCCATGGCCAGGACAAATGGACCCTGCCATTCGGCGCCCATGCGGTGCTGGACGTATCAGCGGGCACCGCCGACCTGCTGGCCAGCGGGTACCCCTACAAGCCTTGAGTGACGCCGCGCTCAGCTGAGCGCGGTGACCTGGGTGGCGCCGATCACGCCGATGAAGACGATCGAAAGCATCCAGAAACGTGCCGGGTCGCGCCACACGCACACGCCCAGGCAGACGATGCCAAGGACGCAGGAGACGATGCCGGCGGCATGCAGGCCGAGTGTGATCAGTGACGGGTCGGAGCCGCCCGTGGCAATCATCATGGGTCTGAAAATGGCGTACCAGGCGAGCACGAGGCAGGCGCCACCGACGATGCCGAGCAGCCAGTTGGCGGGATGATTCTTCGGCAGCATATTGATGCCGAGATAGATCGCGAGAACAACGACAGCG
>Ga0247742_10001033_pt1 | contig 20412 bp, 20 predicted proteins | sample UWRJL208509C2_FD_180944 | JGI IMG/M metagenome (GOLD analysis project Ga0247742, IMG submission 180944) | Plant litter microbial communities from Arlington Agricultural Research Station in Wisconsin, United States - UWRJ-L208-509C-2 | ecosystem: Environmental > Terrestrial > Plant litter >... | reverse complement strand
ACAATCGCTTCGGCGCCCGCGTCAACCTGGCTCAGCACGGCGGCGACACAGCGATCGACGATGAAACCAAGCGCTCGCAACTGATTGCCATCGCACTGGACTATCGCGGCGAACGCCTGCGGGTTTCCACGGACCTGGGCTATCAGAAAGAACGCATCAACAACGGCCGCTCCGTGGTGTATCCGGTGGGCACTAAAGTACCGCACGCGCCCTCCGCCAAAGACAATTACGCTCAGGACTGGACATGGTCGCAGCTTGAAGACACCTACGGCATGGTGAACGCCGAGTACGATCTCAACGATAACTGGACCGCCTACGCAGGCGGCGGCGCCAAGCACACCCGCGAGAACGGTGAGTATTCTTCGCTGTACGTGAACAACGATGGCAGCGGTCGCGTAGGGTTCCTGTATTCGCCACACGATGAAGACAACAAAAGCGCCATCGCGGGCCTGAACGGTCACTTCAATACCGGTCCGGTCACGCATCAGATGAATTTCGGGTTGTCGGGGATCTGGGGCGAGCAGCGTTCGTCATTCGAGGCGATCCTGGTGGCCAACCGTGTGCCCGGCAATTTGTATAACCCGATTCAGGTGCCACGCCCGACCAATACCTATTTCGGCAGCGACATCCACGACCCACGCATCGTGGGCAAGAATCGCGTCAAGAGTGCGGCAGTCTCCGACACCCTGGGGTTTATCGACGACAAAGTGTTGCTGACCGTGGGCGTGCGTCGTCAGACCATCGAAGTCGACGCATGGAACACCACCTCCGGTGCGCGCAACGCGAACTACGACGAGTCCATCACCACGCCGGTGTATGGCCTGGTGATCAAACCGTGGGATCACGTTTCGTTTTACGCCAACCGTATCGAAGGCCTGGCCCAAGGCCCCACCTCGCCCGCCACCGGCGTGACCAACCCCAACGAAGTCTTCCCTCCCAAGCGCAGCAAGCAGACCGAAGCCGGGGTCAAGCTGGATTGGGAAAGCTACGGCGCAACGTTCGGCGTGTACCGCATCGAACAGCCGAACAACTCCACCACGCTCAACCCAGGCTCGGTGCTGGGGACGTTCAACGTGGACGGCGAGCAGGAGAACAAAGGCGTGGAGCTGAACGTCTTCGGTGAACCGCTCGACGGCCTGCGGCTGCTGGCCGGTGCGACGTGGATGGACACAGAACTGAAGAAAACCGCAGGCGGTGCAACGGACGGCAATCGCGCGGCCGGGGTGCCGCGCTTTCAGTACAACCTGGGCGCTGAATGGGATATCCCGGGCATTCAAGGCGCTGCGGTCAGCGGCCGGATGCTGCGTACTGGCGGTGAATACGTCAACGCCGCGAACAGCCTGAGCATCCCCGCCTGGACCCGCGTCGACCTTGGAGCCCGGTATGGTTTCAAAGCGGACGACAAATACATCACGCTGCGTGCCAACGTGGAAAACGTAGCGAATAAAGCGTATTGGGCGTCTGCGTCAACGGCAAACAATTACCTGACTCAAGGTGAGCCCCGCACATTGAAGGTGTCCGCGACGGTGGATTTTTAATTCATTTGGCCTAGAACAGCGGCAGGAGCTGCACATCCAAGGTCGACCGACCGCTACCCATCGGAAGACTGCAGGGTAGCTCTTGCAAGATGACCAAGCACCGTGCTCCAGGCAGTCAAACAACTGCGCAGCTTGATGTTCAATTCAGTAATTCCCCGCCCGCCGTCACCGATAGATTTTGCGTTAGGTCGAATGACGACGGGCTGGCCTTTATGATCGCCGTTCATGGGGTACCCTCAACCGTGGTCCCTATTTATGCCAAGTGCAACGACGGCTATCGGCCGACTCTGTTGAAAAAGTCGGATTTTCAAATTGGAAGATTTCGTATTCGGGGCCCTGAGAGGTCAGTTTCGCCAGTCTTCTTAGATTCTGTACCGCAACCGCCAAGGTAAATTCGTCGTTCGCCCCGATCATTCCTCTTAGTCGTAATAGGTTCTGGTCAGCAGCATCCTCATATTCGGGCGGGGTCGCTCATACAGCTGCCGCCCAGTACCAAAATAAGCTTCCTCCCACCCCACCTAGCTTTCGTAGTCAGTCGATTGCTCTCGCAGTATTCGGCGTGTTTCTTCGAAATGCGCAAAACCAGAATCGGTAAAGTTCTCCCAGTCTCGCGCGGTCTGCTCGGCGATGTCATCTGGCAGTTCGCGTAACGGTTGGCCGGTGGCGTAAGCCAGCATCAGGGTGCGGCAGGCGCGCTCCAGGTGATAGAGCGTGTCGAACGCTTCGGGGATGCTGTGCCCCGCGACCAGCACGCCGTGATTGCCCATGAGCAGGATCGGTTGCTGCGCCAACAAACGGGACAGGCGCAGACCTTCGTCGGCGTCGTCGGCCATGCCGCTGTAGTGATGGTCGATCACCACCCGCTGATGAAAGCGCGCCGTGGTCTGGTCGACGGCCTTGATGCGTGGATCGGCCAGGCATGACAACGCCGTGGCATAAGGCGTATGCAGATGCAGCAGGCAACGCAGGTGCGGCAAGCGAGCGTGGAGCGTGCCGTGAATGCTCCACGCTGTCGGGTCGGGCGCATCGGGCCGTTGCATGACGTCGGTGTCACGCGCATCGAGGGCCAACAGATCGCTGGCACGCAGTCCGCCAAAGTGACGCCACTTGGGATTCAGCAGAAAACGCTGCCCATCCTCGGATAACGCGACGCTGAAATGATTGGCGACGCCTTCGTGCCAATCCAACTGCGCAATCATGCGAAAAGTCGCAGCCAGTTGCACCCGTAGCTGCCATTCGTGGGGATCACACTGCGTCGCTGTCATGGAACACGGCCTCATCGTCAATGAACGTATCGTAGGGGTCTGGAGTGTGGTTCGCGCCGCGGGCCGTGGCCGGCTGGACGTGCATGCGCTCGGTGATCTGCCTCGGCGTGCGGATGTTCTGCTGACAGTGATGCAGGAACTCGCGGGTCGGCCCCGTCAGCTCGGTAGCACCATGCCAGGCCATCACGGTGCGTGACGGCGTCATGCGGTCGGTCAAAGGTACCGTCACCACTTCCTTGCCATCGAAGGTCTGGGAGTTGGCGGGTTCGGTAACCAACACCGAAATCCCCAGCCCATGGCCCACCAGCCCCCGCACCATGTCCAGCGAAGACGCCTTGTAGGCCACGCGCGGCGAGACGCCGGCCTTTTCGAACAGGCTCAGGAAATATTCGTTGCTGGGCCAGATATCCAGCAGCACCAGCGGATCGTTGGCCAGCATCGACAGCGAAATCGCCGAGTGCTCCGCCAGTCGGTGGCCCTGGGGCAATACAGCGTGGGCGAACAGATCCGGCAACAGCGCGACATGCTCGATCACAGTGGGCAAGCCCTGCACGTAACAGATGGCGATGTCGTATATCCCCGAGCGCAAGCCTTCGATGATTTTTTCCTGGGAGCCCACATGCAGGCGCACTGAAACGTCGGGGAAGCGCTGCTGAAAGGATGCAATAAGGTGCGGCGCGTAAAGCGGCGCCAGGGTCTCGAAGCAAGCCAGGGAAATTTCGCCGGCGATCAGGCTGGTTTCGCCGAAAGCCTTCTGCTCGAACTCCCGCGAATGGCGCAGCAGGTTGACCGCATGCAAATAGAATCGCCGGCCCACCGCCGTGGGCGACATGCCGGAAGACCGATGTCGCAGAAACAGCTTCATGCCAAAGCTGGTTTCCAGATCCTTGATCGCAACCGAAATCGAGGGCTGCGAAATATTGATATGACGCGCCGCCTGGGCCACCCCGCCGTTTTCGACCGTAGCCACGAAATAGCGCAATTGACGCAGAGAATAGGTCGCCATCGTTGCTGTCCTCGATCGGTACGCATCAGCGCAAGCCACCATAGACCGCTCGAAGGAGGATTCGAAACAATAAAAATCCTAATTAGCAATGCGGAAAATTCGATTCTCTTTGCTTGTCGCCAGTCCTTTTCAGGCTGGTATGCTCGATCTCGCAACGTATCCCCTGCTGGACTTTCGAGGCTAACGAGAGCCACGGGTGCGATCACACAACGCTTGCCCCTTCCCTACTGCTGACTCATTCCCTTCTTTCTCAGGATCGAATATGAAAAAGCAGTTGAGCTCTTCCCTCATGATTTCCATGGCTGCCGCGTTGCTCGGTACCAGCCCGATGACGCACGCCGCTTCTCAGGAAATCGCCGTCATGGCCTGGGGAACGACCTGGGAACAAGGGCTACAGGTGGTCGCTGACAAGTTTGAAAAACAGACCGGCATTCATGTGGTCCCGGTCACGCAGTCCGGCTCAGCCGACGGCTACGCGCGACTGCAGTCAATGCAGGATGCGCCGAAAATCGATATCTGGTTTTCGACCTCAAGCCTCGCGGCACGGGTGACCACGGACAAAAAACTGTTCGCCCCGATTCCCGACGCCTCCTTGAGCAACCTGAGCGCGTTGATTCCCGGCGCCAAGACGCCAACCTGGGTCGCCGCCTACTACTACCCGCTATCGATCATCTATCGGCCGAGCCTGATAAAGACCCCGATCACTGCCTGGACAGACCTCTGGAAACCGGAGTTCAAGGACAGCCTCGCCGTGCCGGATGTGCAGACTTATCAGGCACGAATGCTGATGGTGTCGGCGCTGACCAATGGCGGAAGCATTGACAACGTGGACCCTGGCTTCGCCGCGCTCAAGCAATTGCGCCCCAACATCGCCATGTTCTACGGATCGGATTCCGACTCGCGCCGGGCCCTGGCCCAGGGCGAAGTCTCGGTACTGGTTGGCCCGCCGTCCCAAGCCAAACCACTGAGTGACGCCGGTGTCGACGTCGCCGTTGTCAGCCCGAAACCGGCGCCGGTGATGTTCGACGTGATGACCCTGGTCAACACACCCAAGCAAGCCATGGCGCTCAAGTTCATCGACTTCGTGCTGTCCGCCGAATCGCAATCGACGATTTCCACGCTGTACAACATGGGCCCGGTCAACCACACCGTCAAAGCCGCGCCGGAACTGGCGGCGGTATTGCCCAAGGAAGCCGATCAGGTCAGCTTCGATGAAGCCAAGATCAACGAGCATGTAGCCAAGTGGAACGAGCGCTTCAGCGCAGAGATCAGCCGGTGACAATGGCGTTGGCGACACCGGCACTCGAGCTGGTGGGATTGCGCAAGCAGTACGGCGAGCACCTTGCGGTGGGCAATGTCTCGCTGGCGGTGCCCAAGGGTTCGTTGCTGACCCTGCTGGGCCCCTCGGGCTGTGGCAAGAGCACGCTGCTGCGCATGATTGCCGGCTTCATCAAACCTGACAGCGGCTCGATCAGCATCGAAGGTCAGGACGTGACGGCATTGCTGCCCGAACGTCGCCCCACGGCCATGGTGTTTCAGAGCTACGCGCTGTTCCCGCACATGTCGGTGTTCGACAACGTCGCCTTCGGCCTCAAGCTGCGCAAGCTGAGCTCCGCGCAGCGACGGGCAAAAGTCGAGGCGACGCTGGCGCTGGTGCGCATGGAGTCCTTCGCCGAACGGTTTCCGTCCGAGTTGTCGGGAGGCCAGCAGCAACGGGTAGCACTGGCCCGTTGTCTGGTGATCGAGCCGCAGATCCTGTTGCTCGATGAGCCGTTCGGCGCACTGGATCGCCACCTGCGCGAAGAGATGCAGGTGGAACTGCGCAAGCTCCAGCGCCAACTGGGCATCACCATGCTGGTGGTGACCCACGACCAAGACGAAGCCTTCATTTTGTCCGACGTGGTGGCCGTGATGAACGGCGGCCGTATCGAGCAGTTGGCGACGCCGGCGGACCTGTACGATCGACCTGCAACCTGCTTCGTCGCCCGCTTCATGGGCATTCCCAATGTGTTGCCCGGCACCGCGGTGCATTACCAAGGCAAGCCGACCTTTCGCCATGAAAAAGGCGCCTTGATCGGACTTGGCCAGGACACCAACATCGTCGCTGGCGAGATGGCGCACCTGGCCCTCAGGCCGGAAACCCTGCGCCTGGTGCCCCCCGCTGATGATCAGGCCGACATGACCGGCACCCTGGTGTTCGTGACGCTGATCGGCAGTCGCCTGCAATACGAAGTGGATCTGGGCTGGACCACGTTGCAGGTGGTCATGCCCCGGGCGGAACAGACCTGGCAACCCGGTCAATCGGTGGGTATCGCCATCGACCGTCGCCACGCCATCGTGCTCTCGGCATGAAGTGCCGCGCACGCCTGTTGCTGCTGCCCGCAGCCGTCCTGATGGCGATCTTCTTCGGCGCCTTTCTGGTGTTCGCTGCGGTCGGAATGCTCACCTCCGCCCCAGGAACGCCGGGCTACAGTGCGCCACTGACCTTCAACAATTACCTGCGTTTCTTCACCGATCCGGTGGGCCTCGGGATTCTCGGCTGGACCGTGATTTTTTCGCTGTTGCTGACGGCGGCCACCATCGTTGCCGGTTACCCCTTCGCCTACCTGATCGCCCGCACGCAATGGCCGTGGGCACGCAATCTCCTGCTCGGCGTGCTGCTGGTGACATTCCTGTGCGGCAGCATCAGCCGTGCGTATGGCTGGCTGATTCTGCTCGGCAGGCGCGGCCTGGTGAACGAAGCGCTGATGTGGACCGGCCTGATCGATCATCCCCTGGCGCTGATCTACAACGTCAGCGGGGTGTTCATCGCACTGCTGCACTTCACCTTGCCGTACTTCGTGCTCACGGTATTCGGCGCCATTCGGGCCGTGCCCTCGCAAGTCGAAGAATCGGCCCGAGACCTGGGGGCCAGCGCGCTACGAGTGTTTTTCCAGATCACCGTGCCCCTGACCCTGCCGGCGATTGTCGGCGGCGCGGCGCTGGCGTTTTCCCTGGCCATCAGCGCTTTCGCGTTCCCTTTGCTGCTCGGCGGTGGACGCGTGCGGCTGATCTCCAACTACATCTATGACCAACTCTTCGTTGCCTTCGACCTGCCCTTTGCGGCGGCCGTATCGTCGCTGTTCCTGATCGTGGCGCTGGCGATTCTGTGGGGCTTCTTCGCCATCGAGCGCTGGGCGACGCGGGCTGTTTACCGGAGGGCCGGCTGATGAAGCATTACCTGGGCAAAGCCCTGTGGCTGCTGTTCGGCGTCGCGATGCTGAGCTTTTTGCTGGCGCCGGTGATCTTCACCGCCGTGTATTCGGTAGGAGAATCGCGCTACTTCCAATTCCCGCCGCAAGCCTGGTCACTGCAGTGGTACACGGCGTTCTTCCGTGCGCAAAAGTTCTACGACGCGATGATCAACAGCGCCATCCTGGCCGTGGTGGTTACGCCGTTGTGCCTGCTGGCCGCCCTGCCCACCGCCCATGCACTGGCGCGCTACCGGTTTCCCGGCCAGCGCTGGATCGACGCGCTGGTGCTTTCGCCGTTGATCGTGCCGGGAGTCATCACCGGCGTCGCGCTGCTCAGCCTGTTCCGCATCCTGCACCAAGACATCGGTCTGGTGCGGATGAGCGTGGCGATGATGGTGGTGTGCTTCCCCTATGCGTTACGCGCGCTGGCGGCGAATTACCAGGCCGTGGACCCGGCCACCGAAGAGGCCGCGCGCGATCTGGGTTATGGCCCCTTGCGCACCTGGTGGACGATCACCTTGCCGCAATTGCGTACCGGACTGCTGGCCGGGGCGGTGTTCGTCTTCGTCGAGGTCATCGACAACTTCTCGGTCAACGTCTTTCTGGTGGACCTGCACAGCAACACCCTCCCGATTGCCGCCTACCAGCACATCCGTGATGTCGACGACCCCCTGGTGGCGGTGATGTCGACGCTGCTGTCGATTCTGTCGGTGCTGCTGGTGCTGGGTTTCAGCCGGATGATGGGTCAGGAACGTATGTTCAAGAATCGCTGACCGTCATCGGAAAATCCTAAGTGCCGCTTCGTTTGTTTGAGTTTGACCGAGGCGCACGGCCACAGCACCATCCAGTGACTTCAGGCAGCACCAGTGGTGACCTATGAAACAGCAACTTTCCTCGACGTTCGCTTCACCTTCTTGTGAGATGGCTGCATTTCTTAGTGCCATGGGTGGTGCGGTCACCGGCGTCGGCATCGTCGCCACCGACGGCCCCGGCGGGCGTTTCGGGGTCACGGTCAGCTCCATGGCCTCGGTCTCCGCCGAGCCGCCCATGCTGTTGGTCTGCGTGCGCGCCAGCAGCCCCAGCGCCCAGGCTGTGCAAGCCAACGGGCGGTTTTCGCTGAACCTGTTGCACGGCGAGCAGGCGCACCTGGCGGACGCTTTTGCTGGACGCCCTCGTAGCGGCGCGGCGTATGCATTCAGCGATCCGGACTGGGTTGACGCAGACCACCATATGCCACGCCTGGAAAGTGCCTGCGCCACGTTTGTGTGTGAGCTGGAATCAGCCCAGCAGGCAGGCAGCCACTTGATATTGATCGGCCGGGTGTCGGCCTGCTACCAGCAGCAACAGCCACCATTGTTGTATTGCGGGCGTCGCTACGGCGTGCCAGCCACTCTCTGATTCGACATTGAAACGTTACGTCAAAGCCACGTTTAAAAGGATAAAGCACCTATGTTGCGCACAGGCGAGCAGTACCGGGATTCGATTCGCGACGGTCGACGGATCTGGATCGATGGCGAACGGGTCCAAGACGTCACCCAACACCCGGCATTCAAGCCGATGATCGATGTGCGCAGCCGCATCTACGACATGCAGCACGAAGCGGCAACCCGCGAGACCATGGTCACCCGTGATCGCGACGGTGACGAAGTGCCGGTGGGTCTCGCGCTGCCCTGGACCCAGGACGACCTGCGGGCCAAACGCCGGGCTGTGAATGCCGTACTCGACGACGTGGGTGGCGTGGTCTCGCGCGTTGGTGACGAAACCATCGGTGAAATGTGGTCGCTGCATGACGGGCTCGATGTGATCAAAGGCATCGATTCGAACTACGCCGACAACATCGAGCCGCACATCCAGCGCATTCTCAAGCAGGACCTGTTTCACGTATCGGCCAACACCGATCCCAAAGGCGACCGCTCCAAGCGCCCGCAGGACCAGGACCCCGACATGCTGTTGCACGTGGTTCGCGAAACCGACGCCGGCATCATCGTGCGCGGCGCCAAATACGAAACCGCAGCCGCCTACGCCAACCAGGCGTTCGTCAAGCCGACCATCGCCAACTGGGGCGATGCCAAGCTGTCGGAATACGCCGTGGGGTTCATTTCCGACTTCAGCGCGCCGAACATGCGCTTTATCTGTCGCTCCGGTTTCGCCGGACGTGGCTCGCTGGAAGACTACCCGTTGTCCAACCGCTTCGATGAAGTGGACACTCTGGTCATCTACGACGATGTGCTGGTGCCTTGGGAAAACGTGCTGTTTAACAAGCACACTGCTGCCGCCGGTTTTATCCGCAACACCCTGCATCGTTACGCGGCCTTCCCGTTCCTGCAACGGCTGGAGCGCTACGCGGACATGCTGATCGGCGCGGCCCTGCTCAACGTTCGCCAGACGGGCCTTGAAAAGCAGCAGGCCGTGCAGGAAAAACTCACCCAGCTGGCCTGCTACCGCGAGACCATCAACGCGCATTTGACCGCCTCCATCAGCGAAGCGCAGACCAGCCCCAGTGGGTTGTGCATGCATAACCAGTCGCTGATTTACGCCGGGCGCATGTTCGGCTGCGGGCAGCTGCCACACATGATGCACCTGGCCCGTGAGCTGTGCGGCGGGCAGATCTGTGTGACCCCTTCCGCCTCCGCCTTCGAAGACCCGGAAACCGCCGACTGGCTGAAAAAATACTACTCGGTCAATGCCAACTGGCAGGCCTCCGATCGCCGCCGCTTGCTGGCCTTCGCTCGGGATCTGCTCAACTCCGACTACGCCGGACACCGCCTGACTTTTCACCTGTTCGCGCAGAGCCCGCCGTATGCCCAGTCGGGCGCGGTATACCGCAATTTCGATTGGGAACATTCTGCTGCCATCGTCGAAAAAGCCGCGCGGTTGTCCCCGGCCATTCACGGCACGCAAGGTCTTTGACGTCATGACTTTCAGTCTTGTAGCGCGTTGTCCACGCACGGGCATGCTGGGTGTCGCGGTGAGCTCATCCTCACCGGCGGTGGCGGCTCGCTGCGCCTATGTGCGGGCGGAGCAAGGTGCCGTGCTGACGCAGAATTTCACGGATCCGAGCCTTGGCGAACGCGGCCTGGAATTGCTGTCACGCGGGGCCAGTGCCGAGCAGACGGTGGAGATCCTCGCGCGCACCGCAAGCGATCCGGCGTACCGGCAGCTGGCGGCCATCGCCCTGCAAGGTGCGCCGGCCACCCACACCGGTGAACACTGCCTGCAAGCCATGGCGTCGGCCATTGGCGTTGATTGCGCAGCCGTGGGTAACTGGCTGGCGGCGGACGACATACCGCAGCGCATGGTCGAGGCGTTTGAAGCAAGCCATGGCCATCTGGCCCAGCGCCTGTTGGTGGCCATGCGCGCTGGCCTCGAGGCCGGGGGCGAAATCGAAGCCGTGCATTCGGCCGGATTAAAGGTGGTGCACGAACTGCCCTGGCCCATCGCCGACCTGCGTGTCGACTGGACCGAGGCATGCCCGATCACCAAACTTGAAAGCCTGTGGGCGCTCTGGGAGCCGCGTATGCCGCTGTATCTGGCCCGTGCCCTGCAACCGGCGGACGCCCCTGCGGAGGATTTGCCATGACCACTCGCTCCAGCGACGTTTCTGTGCCTGACAGCGTGTCGATCCTGCGCCGGCTGGTGGGTTTTCCCACCATCAGCCCGGACAGCAACCTGAACCTGATCGACGACATGGCCGAATTTCTCGACGCCTACGGCATCACCAGTGCCAGGGTGTTGAGCGAAGACGGCAAAAAAGCCAACTTCCACGCCACCATCGGGCCTGCCGACCAGCCCGGGGTGGTGCTGTCCGGACACACTGACGTGGTGCCCAGCGTGGGTCAGGCGTGGCTGGCCGATCCGTTCGTGCTGCGCGTCACCGAGGACCGGGCAATTGGCCGTGGCGCGGTGGACATGAAAGGCTTCATTGCCTGCGCGTTGCGCTGCGCCGCATTGGCCAGCACCCGGCAGCTGCGAAGGCCGCTGATCCTTGCGTTCAGCCACGACGAAGAAATCGGCTGTGTCGGTGTTCGACGATTGCTGCCCGCACTGGCGCAACTGCCGGTACAGCCATTGCTGTGCATCGTCGGCGAGCCCACCGACATGGGCGTGGTCACGGCGCACAAGGGCAAGGTCATGGGACAGATCCATTGCACCGGGCTTGAGGGGCATTCCAGCGAGCCAGAGAAAGGCGTCAATGCGATCCACCTGGCCGGCGAGATGATTGCCGCATCACGGGCCGTTCAATCGCGCTTCAGCCAGGTGCCTTACCGCGACGCCAGTTTCAATGTGCCCTACTCCACGCTGCACATTGGCCGCATCCACGGCGGGACCGGGGTCAACATCATCCCCCGTGATTGCCTGATCGATTTCGAAATCCGCAACCTGCCCAGCGTCGATCCTCAACCCATGCTCCAGGCCCTGGCCGATGATGCGGCGCGCATCGCCGAACCGTATCGGCACCGTGCCGAACAGGTTGGCGTGCAGATCCACGTCCACAACGAGTACCCCGGTCTGGACATCGACGATCAGCACCCGGTGGTGGGTTTTGTGCAGACGCTGTGCGGCATACCTGGCACGCGCAAAGTGGCCTACGGCACCGAAGCCGGCCTGTTCCGCAACGAACTTGGCCTGCCCACGGTGGTGTGCGGCCCCGGCAGCGTCGATCAGGCGCACAAGCCGGAAGAATTCGTGACCCTGAGCCAGTTGCACGCCTGCGATGTTTTTCTTGAGCGCCTGCTGGACCGCCTCACCGAAGATTTCACCCTATGACCGCTGCCCACTGCGCATCCACAGGAGCTTTTCATGCTTAACGTGCAAGAGATTACCGAGCGGGTCACCCGCGACGAATTGATTCAGATCGTCAGCGAACTGGTGGCGATCCCCAGTTTCAAAGGCGAAGAAACCCCGTTGGCCCTGCACGTCGCCGCATGGTGTGAGTCCCGCGGCTACGACGTAGAAATGGACGAAGTTGAACCTGGGCGCCTGCAGGTCATTGCCACCCTTAAGGGCACCGGCGGCGGGCGCAGCCTGATGTTCAACGGGCATCTGGACATCAATTCCCTGACCCGTGGCTGGGAGCGTGACCCCTGGACCTGCTGGGTAGAAGGTGATCGCTTGTATGGCCACGGCGCGCAGAACATGAAAGGCGGGCTGGCGACCTTCATGGTGGCCGCCGAAGCCGTGCGCCGCAGTGGCGTGTCGTTGGCGGGCGACCTGGTGCTGGCATTCGTGGTCGGTGAAACCCAGGGCGGCGAAGGCATGCATCATCTGATGAATCGGGGGTTTCGCACCGATATGGCGGTGATCACTGAACCCTTCGGGGCGGACAACATCGCCACGATTCACAGCGGGATCATGCATTTTGCGATTCACGTTACCGGCCGCTCCGGACACCTGAGCCAACGCGAAAACACCGTGCATGCGGTAAACAAGATGGCGCTAGTGTTGCAGCGACTCGAACACATGACGTTTACCGCCGAGCCCTACCCGCCACTACCAGCCCTGCCAAGACTCAATGTCGGAAGCATCATCGGTGGTCGAGGTGAACACTACCTTTCGGAGCCGCCCTACGTCCCCGACATGTGCACCATCGTAGTAGATGTGCACTTCGTCCCCGGCCAGACCGTAGAAAGTGTGCTGGCCGATGTGCAGCGCGAACTGGATCTGATCAAGGCCGAAGACGATGACTTTGTGTCTACCATCCAGATGCCGCCACCGGACTTCATCAAAGGTCGCCGGCGGCTGGTAATGGAACCAGTGGATGTGGCAGTAGATGCCGATATCGTGCAGTCGCTGGCCAGCAGTTATGAAACCATCACCGGAAAGCCTCCGGCGCAGATCGGCGCGATCTTGCCCGCCTCCTACTCAGCCTGCGACACCGCCTGGCTGTGCAAGGCCGGTATCAGTTCGGTGAATTACGGCCCGACTGCCGCCTTTGCCGCCGCAGGCCCGGAAGGCGCTTACGTTGTCATCAGCGAAATGGAAACCGTGGCCAAGGTACTTGCACTGACCGCCGTGGACATCTGCAAATCTCCGAAAAAGGCATAGTTCGTCGCAGGTGCCACCTCTATGTATTGCGCAGACGCGGTGCCTGCAACGGTATCAACGCGGCGACTTGAAATCGCCTGCGTCGATCGGCCTTTCTCAAGGAGCGATCGGTTTACGTCTGCAGCGGCCCGGCTTCCCTCCTTCTCGAGTCATTGCGACCACCTACTCCAGACCAATAGGAGACATGAGCGCCGCGAAGATGACGCCCGCCTTCATCTGGTAAGGTGCATCTTGATTTCTCCCTTTTGACAGGAGCCAGCATGGCGTTAGGCAAACGTGAACGTGCGCGGATCGAGCGCCTTCTGGTTAAAACACTGACTCAGGCGTGCGAGACAGCGAAAGGTGAAATCGCGGGTTTCGCATGGCTGACCCATACGGCAGATCCGAACGCATTTGCACACACGTTGGAAGTGACCTGGGTGTTCGAAACCCTGGCTGATAAGCGACTCGCCCAGACACACGCGAAAGCCCGAATTCTCGAGCTGACAGGCATCGCACTGGCCGAGGCGAGTATCGGTGTGAAGTCTTTAGAGCACACCGTCCGGTTCGATTCTGAGGAGCAATGTCTGAGCGGCCACGGTGGCGATTGGCACAGACGCCTTGCGCGATGACCCCCGCCCTGCCCCGGCGTTCAGCCGCGACAGAAACGAGGCCGGCATCCTCTTCCGTCAGCCAGTCCTCTCAGTAACCCACACCCCGAACCCCGCCTGACGCCCGGATAGATTCACCGGTCACCCAATGGGCGTCTTCTGATGCGAGGAACACGGCCAGCGGTGCGATATCTTCCGGTTCTCCGAAGCGCCCCAATGGCGTTCCCGCCAGAATTTTCTCACCCAGTTCGCCGGCGAAATGGCCCGCGGTGGCTGGCGTGTTGGTGTGCCCTGGCAGTATCGAGTTGACCCTGATGCCACGGCCTCCCAATTCTCTGGCCAGGGCGAAGGTCAGCGTATCGACTGCGCCCTTGGTTGCCGAGTACACGCTTGAGGCCAGGTAGGGATCGGTGCTGAGGATCGAGCTGATATTAATGATGCTGCCCTTGGGGCCCAGCAGTTTGACCGCTTCACGCACAGCAAGCAGGTGGCCCAGCACGTTCAGATTGAACTGCTTGTGGAAGGCCTCCTCTGTCAGGTCATCGATCATCTGGAACACTGCAACACCGGCATTGTTCACCAACACATCCAGAGTGCCGTATCGGGTGCGGACCGTATCGAACAAGCGCACGACGTCAGCCGCCTGGCTCATGTCAGCCTGCACAGCGAACGCGCAACCGCCCTGCTCCGTGATTTGGGCCACTACCGCGTCGGCTTCGGGTTTGCTGGTGGCATAGTTGACGATGACCGTCGCGCCCTCTGCGCCCAAAGCCCTGGCAATTCCGGCGCCTATGCCTTTGGACGCCCCGGTGACAACCGCTATTTTTCCTTCGAGTTTCATACACTGCCCTTGTTGAGTTGGAGGGTAAGAGGCCTGGTTGCAGTCAGCTTGTGGAGGGCCGCCATGCACCAAACCGCGTGCCATCAGTATTGGGCTATCGCAGGAGCGGACGTTTGCCGGTTATTCGCACGTCCTTGCCTATTCTTCTCAGTCGGCTTGCCATGCCCTGAGATATGGCCCACGGTGTGGGGCATGGAAAAGTCAATGGCAGAACTGCGTCACATCGTGATGCGCGCGCAAGACAAGTGGACAGAAACCGGATTGCCCCGCGTGGCCATGGTCAGGGCCGAGGCGTGCGCCGATCAGGTCTACCAGCCGATGCTGCATCTGGTGCTGCAAGGCACCAAGACGTTATCCATTGGCGATGAGGTGTCCAGATACCCGGCGGGCAGCTATTTTCTGGTGCCTGTGGACGTGCCTGCGACAGGACAAATCCACGCGCACGCGTCGAATGAGCCTTACCTGGCCGTGAGCCTGACCCTGGAGCCTGACGTGATCGCGACGTTGCTGATGGACGAAGGCAAGGCGCCCAGAGCGCCGCAAAATTCGTGTTTCGAGGGGGTGGTCGCACCGGCGCAGATGATTGATGCATGGTTGCGCATGATGCAGCTGATGGATCGTCCGCAGGAGATTGCGATCCTGGCGCCGATGATCGAGCGTGAAATTCTGTTCCGGGTTTTACAGGGCCCGCTGGGCGGTATCCTTCGAGACGTTGCACGACCTGATGGCCGGATGACGCAGATCCGCCGGGTCACCCAATGGATTCGTGAGCACTACGCCGAGCCTTTTCGCGTAGAACCTTTGGCGCTCATGTCTGATATGAGCGTCGCCGCCTTCTATCGTCACTTCAAATCCGTGACCGCGATGACGCCGATTCAATACCAGAAGCGCCTGCGCCTGCTGAGGGCGCGCTGGTTGCTGCTGTTCGATACGCTGGACGCGACGACTATCGCTTATACGGTGGGGTATGAAAGCGCTTCGCAATTCAACCGCGAGTACGCGCGCCTGTTCGGCTTGCCTCCGGTGCGCGACGCGGCAAGATTCAAGATGCCGACCCCTGCCGACGCACTGGCCAAAGCCCCTTGAACAGCCGCGCTTTGCGTTATAAGTCGGTAATTACTGTGCCGGCAATAGTCTGGGCGAAGTCACCGCCAAAGACACCGGTCGGCGTTGCAAAACCCGGTCGGCGTTCACCGTTCAACACGCGTCGGGCCGCCTCTATGGCGACTAGAGGCGTATAGGAATAGCCGTTGACGGTTTCGATCACCGAGCGTGCAATCGCGCCATCGATCCCCGATACCTCAACCACTGCCCGCGCCCGATGCACCTCCCTTTCTTCTGCCGTGGGACCGTCGGGCAACTGCGCCAGATCACCTTCGGGAAATGCATCATCGGCGATATGTACGTACATCGCGATATTGGCAATACCCGTCGAGTGCCAGCCCGTCACCAGATCACCGAAAGACAACGGTACGCAAAGGACCAGCCCCTGACCAAAATCAAAATGACGCGGCGCAGCATCAGGCGTCGCAACGAGTTCGCCGTCGACCCTGGCGAGCACTCCCGCGCCGATGATTTCACTGACGCTCATGGCAGATCCGCGAGACATCGAACCGGGCACCTGCAGCGCGATGCTCAGGGCGCATGGAGTCTGGACACGTTTGGCGACATGCACTGCCAGCGAATCGGTAGGCACCACATCCCAGCCCACACCGGGCAACAGCATGACGTTATGTTCAGCGGCCTGCGCGCCTGAACGCTCGGCGAGCCGGTACACGTTGATTTCGGCCGTGATATCCAGGTAGTCGACCCCGGCTTTGATACAGGCCTGCATCAACTGCTCGGCAGTGTGCGCGAAGGGTCCGGCGAAGTTGAGTAATACCGAGATGCCGGACAACGATGCCGCCGCATTGTCGGTATCAAACACTCGATAGGCCACGTCCAGGCGTGCAGCAAGTGATGCCAGGCGCTGCTCGTGGCGCCCGGCAATTTCGAAGTTCAAGCCCAGTGCTTTGGCCCGCTCTGCTGCCATCCGCCCGGTATAGCCTGTGGCGCCGTAAATCAACAGTGTGCTCATTGGACGTGCTGCCATTTTTTGTAGACGAATTCGAGGCTGTACCCATCCGGGTCCAGAACGTTTGCCGCGTAGTAATCGGGGTCATAGTGCAATCGTGGGCCAGGCGGGCCGTTGTCCACCGCGCCCTGCCCTATGGCGGCGGCATAAGCGGCGTCCACGTCAGCCTGGCTGTTTGCGACAAAGCCGACATGGACAGCGCCCCCTTGCACCGCGCCGTCACGCAACCAGAAAAACATCCGGCCATTGGCGCCGAAACCCTTGAGGTCCGGATGACCCGGTGGGCCATCCTTGCCGTCGTAGTCCAGGCGCGCGGTGATGCCTAAAGGGGTCAAAGCGGCATCGTAGAAACGGACGGAGCGCGCGATGTCGCTCACGTTAAGAAAAACATGATCAAGCATTGAGTGACCTCAGATGTTGTAGCCGCCGGCGACTTCGAGGGTTTGAGCATTGATCCAGCTCCCTTCTTCACACAGCAACAGGGTGATGACGCGAGCAACGTCCTGAGGCTCACCGACTCGGCCCAGCGCTGTCTGCGCCGCCAGCATTGCCTCGAACTCATCGCTGAGCCCGCCGCCCAATTCGGTGCGGATGGCGCCGGGGGACACGGCGTTGGCCCGTATGCGGCGCTCGCCAAACTCTTTGGCCATGTAACGGGTCAGCACCTCGAGCCCGCCCTTGAAGGCTGCGTAAGGGGCAACGCCGGCGGTGGCGACCCGGGTGGTGGCGCTGGTGACATTGACGATTGATGCGTGTTCGGCAAACAGCGGCAGCAGGGTCTGGGTGAGGAAGAACGGACCTTTGAGGTGCACGTTGAACAGGCCGTCGAATTGCCCTTCACTCACGGTGGCCAAAGGACTGAACAACCCGTGGCCTGCGTTGTTGACCAGACCGCTCAGCGTCGTGACGCCCCAGGTTTGCGACAGGGTCAAGCGCACCGACTCTTTGAAAGCCGCAAAACTGCCGATGTCAGCGACGTCAAGCTTGAGCGCAACGGCCTTGCAGCCCGCCTGCTCGATACGCTCCACCACCGCAGCAGCAGCCTGCGCATTGGTGTTATAGGTCAGGATGACACCCAGCCCTCGTTGAGCTGCGTGTTCGGCTGCACTTGCTCCGATGCCACGGCTCCCGCCGGTAATGACGATGACGCCCATGGGAAATTCCTCTGTGGTTCGAATGTGTTGCCACAGTACCCAGTGCCGGCCCCTGGGTCTTACCGGTTCCTGCTCCAAACCTGCCTGTTTCTGCTTTTCACTTGCGCAGTGAAGGGCTCTGCCTTCAGCATGCCGGCCATGGACAATCAATTGAATGAACTCAGATCGCTCGCGGCCAACGCCGAAAACCGGCGTACCGAGACAGGCATCCCACGCGTGGCCATGGTACAGGGCAAGATTCCCGAGCATTTGCTGGCGGCAGTCTATGACCCGATGATCAATGTGATCCTGCAAGGCAGCAAAAGCATGAGCGTCGGCGACAGGACGCTCAGGTACGATCCAGCAACCTACTTTGTAATGTCCATCGACCTGCCCGCCGTGGGCTCGGTACATCCCGCCAAATCCGGAGAACCCTACCTGGCGGTCAGCCTGACGCTGGATCCTGCGGTGTTAGCCTCGCTGTTTGCCGACTTGCCCGAACCTGTCATCCGGGGCGAAAACGACCCTGGATTTTCGGTTGCGCCGGTCACGACCGAACTGATGGATGCGTGGGTACGAATGCTGCGACTGATGGGTGACCCGGACGCCATTGCCGCTCTGGCCCCGGTGTACGAACGCGAGATTATCTTCCGGGTACTCCAGGGCCCTCACGGCTGGATGTTGCGGGAAATTGCCGCCCCGGACAGTGCAATGGCCAGGGTCAACATGGCGATCCAATGGATCCGCCGCGACTTCGCCGAGCCCATCAGGGTTGAGCGCCTGGCAGAACGAGCGTCCATGAGCGTCTCGGCATTCCACCGCCACTTTAAGGCGGTGACTAATTTGAGCCCGTTGCAATACCAGAAGCGGGTACGCCTGCTCCAGGCCAGGACCTTGATGGTGGCCAATGCCAAAAGCGTGATGGCGGCAGCGTACGAAGTGGGCTACGAGAGCGCAACCCAATTCAGCCGCGACTACGCCCGCGTGTTTGGCCTTCCTCCCGCCAGGGATGCCGGGAGGATTCTCGGGCAGTCGAGAAACGTCAGAAGCTAGTCAGTGGCGAAGCAGATGGCGGTGCTCGCCGATACCGATGACAGCCGGACCTGGCACCGACGCGACAGTGTTTCGGACCATCGCGCTGATGGGGTGAAATCCGTTTTCAGGCGTCTAATCGATTGCACTGATGATTACTATCGAAAGACCGGCCTGATGGGCCGGCAAAACCACCCCCTATAATCGCCGGCGATTTTCCCCGCTCCTCGCGTCTGTCTTCAGGCGACCTTCCCCCTTGGAATCCAGCATTATGCCAAGCGCCAGTCAGGCCCCTCAGGGCCTCCCCGAACATAACCAACAGAGCGTCAAGCAGCAGTGGCTGGCGATTCTGTCAGTCGCCGTCGGCGCCTTCGCCCTGGTGACCAGCGAATTTCTGCCGGTGGGCGTGCTCAACGATGTTGCCAGCGACCTGGGCATCAGCGCAGGCCACGCCGGTCTGATGGTGACCCTGCCAGGCATTATGGCTGCCCTCGCCGCACCCTTGCTGTCGGTGGGCATCGGCGCCCTGGATCGGCGCTATCTGCTTATCGGGCTGACGCTGATCATGATCATCGCCAATTCGGTGGTGGCCTACGCCAGCGACTTCAACCTGCTGCTGTTTGGGCGCGTGCTGTTGGGCATCAGTATTGGCGGCTTCTGGGCTACGGCCATTGCCCTGAGCGGGCGGCTGGCCCCCAAAGGCGTAGGCGTCGCCCAGGCCACCTCGATCATCATGGTCGGTGTGACTCTGGCCACCGTGCTGGGCGTTCCCGTAGGCACCTGGCTCAGCGGCCTGATGGGCTGGCGCATGACCTTCCTGGTGACCGCGCTAGTAGGCATACCGGTGCTGCTGGCGCAGATCTTTCTGTTGCCACGGCTCAATCCGGACAAGGCGATTCGCATCAGTGACCTGCCAGCCTTGTTTTTCAACCCACAGGCCCGGGTTGGGTTGATCGCCGTATTGCTGATTGGTCTGGCGCACTTTGCCGCGTACACCTACGTCGCGCCCTTCTTTAAGGAACGCGCCGGTTTCGATGGGCCGACTATCGGTTCATTGCTGCTGCTCTATGGCGTGGCCGGGGTGTTGGGCAATATCTTCGCCGGTTTCGCTGCCAATCGCAGCGTGCGTCACACCTTGTTGCTGGTCGCCCTGATGATCGGCATCAGCACCGCCCTGTTCCCCTACTTCGCCACTGGTTTGACGGGCGCCGCGATGCTGATTGCGCTCTGGGGGTTTGCCTTCGGTGCCTTCCCGGCGTGCGCCAGTATCTGGATGTTTGTCGTAGCGCCCAAGGATGTCGAACGCGGCATGCCGCTGTTCGTCGCCTTGTTCCAGGTGATCATTGCGTTGGGCTCGTTCTTCGGCGGGCAGATCGTCGACCAGCTCGGCACCTCGGTGCTGTTGAGTCTTGCCACGGCACTGGTGGGCTGCGGCTTCGTCACCGTACTTGTGCTGGGGCGCAATGTCAGTAATAACCTGGTGGCCCAACCCTGCTAGGCCACCAGCCCTGCAGCGCGAAGGCCGCCCGCCCCGGATTGGCTAAACATCCGGGGCAGTTTCACGGCCCGCAACCCACGTTGAGCATGCAAAAGGTCCCAGGCGCATAACCCCGCCTGCGCGACAAACCCCCGCAAAGCGATCATTAAATGCCAGA
>Ga0247742_10001031_pt1 | contig 20424 bp, 19 predicted proteins | sample UWRJL208509C2_FD_180944 | JGI IMG/M metagenome (GOLD analysis project Ga0247742, IMG submission 180944) | Plant litter microbial communities from Arlington Agricultural Research Station in Wisconsin, United States - UWRJ-L208-509C-2 | ecosystem: Environmental > Terrestrial > Plant litter >... | reverse complement strand
AAGGCATCCGGCGGTTCGCTGTCGGCATCCGGGCGTTGCAACACCAGGATGTGGCAATGCTGGAGCAACTCTTCCCAGCGGTGCCAAGTGGGCAGGCCGCAAAATGCGTCCCAGCCCAAAAGTAGAAACAACTGGTCGTCAGCGGCGAGTTCCGCGCGCATCAGCTCCAGGGTGTCGATGGTGTAGGACGGTTTGTCCCGCGCCAGTTCCCGGGCATCCACCACCAACGGCGCCACACCGGCCACCGCGCACTCGACCATCGCCAAGCGGTCCGCCGCCGACACTTGCGGCGTGTCCCGGTGCGGTGGTCGCGCGCTGGGGGTCAGGCGCAACTCATCCAGGCCAAGGGACTCGGCGACTTCCAGCGCACCGCGCAAGTGGCCGATGTGCACCGGATCGAAAGTACCGCCCAGCACACCGATGCGCCGGGGTCCGCTGACACTCAAGGCAGCCGACGGCTCGAGGTCGCCCAAGTCAGGCCGGCTCCTGGCCGCGCAACTGACCGTCGCCGACCACGATGTATTTCTCGCAGGTCAACCCTTCGAGACCCACCGGGCCACGGGCGTGCAGCTTATCAGTTGAAATGCCGATCTCGGCACCCAGGCCGTACTCGAAGCCATCGGCGAAGCAGGTCGGGGTGTTGATCATCACCGACGCCGAATCGACTTCCGCCACGAAACGCCGGGTTTCACCCTGGTGTTCGCTGACAATCGAATCGGTGTGGTGCGAGCCGTGGGTGTTGATGTGTTCAATGGCTTGTTCGACGCCGTCGACCACGCGGATCGACAGGATCGCCGCCAGGTATTCGGTGTCCCAGTCTTCTGCCGTCGCAGGTTTGACGTCGATGATCGAGCAGGTGCGCTCGCAGCCGCGCAGTTCGACGCCTTTTTCGCGGAACTGGGCGGCCATCGCCGGCAGGAAGGCCTCGGCGACCTGCTGGTCCACCAGCAAGGTCTCCATGGCGCCGCAGATGCCGTAGCGGTAGGTCTTGGCGTTGAAGGCAATGCGCTGGGCTTTCGGCAACTCGGCGTGGGCGCTGACATAGACGTGGCAGATGCCGTCCAGGTGCTTGATCACCGGGACGCGGGCGTCGCGGCTGACCCGCTCGATCAAGCCCTTGCCGCCCCGGGGCACGATCACGTCGACGTACTCGGGCATGCTGATCAGCGCACCGACGGCGGCGCGGTCGACGGTTTCCACCACTTGCACCACGGCGGCCGGCAAGTCGGCGGCGGCCAGGCCGCGCTGGATGCAGGCGGCGATGGCACGGTTGGAATGAATGGCTTCGGAGCCGCCCCGCAGGATGGTGGCGTTGCCGGACTTCAGGCACAGGCTGGCAGCGTCGATGGTCACGTTGGGCCGCGACTCATAAATGATGCCGATCACGCCGAGCGGCACGCGCATCTTGCCAACCTGGATGCCCGAGGGGCGGAAGCTCATGTCGCGGATCGCCCCGACCGGGTCCGGCAGGGCCGCCACCTGGCGCAGGCCGACGATCATGCCGTCGATGCGCGCCGAGGTCAGCGCCAGGCGTTCGAGCAAGGCCGGTTCAAGACCATTGGCGCGGCCAGCCGCCAGGTCCAGCTCATTGGCAGCGGTCAGTTCTGCGCGGGCAGCGTCCAGCGCATCGGCAGTGGCCTGCAAGGCGCGGTTCTTCTGCGCGGTGCTGGCACGGCCGATGACGCGAGAGGCCTCGCGGGCAGCGCGACCCAAACGGGTCATGTAGTCAAGAACGGACTCAGTCATGGTCTGGCGTGGTCTTGCAAAGATGAAAGCGGCAGATTATAGCCGTCACGGTCAACGACTAACAGCGGTGACGGGCGGATGGTCAAAATGGACGGCAAATTGTGGAGGTTCAGCGGGGATTAAGCTCTGAATTGTTATCATCGCGGCTTATTCAACCGCGATTAATGCTGCCCGCCATGTCCGACCTGACTGCTCCTGCCCCCGCATCCCTAATGCCCACGGCCCTTGCCGATGCTTTTTTCGACCGTGACGCCCAAGTCCTGGCGCGGGAACTGTTGGGGAAAGTGATTCGCCACCGGGTCGGCAATTTATGGCTGTCGGCGCGAATTATTGAGACGGAAGCCTATTACTGCGCGGAAAAAGGCAGTCATGCGTCGCTGGGTTACACAGAAAAGCGTAAGGCTTTGTTTCTGGATGGCGGCCACATCTATATGTATTACGCCCGTGGCGGCGATTCGCTGAACTTTAGTGCCCAAGGCCCCGGCAACGCGGTGCTGATCAAATCCGCCTACCCCTGGGTCGACGCCCTCAGCGGCCCGGCGAGCCTGGCGCAAATGCTTCTGAACAACCCGGATGCCAACGGCCACCCGCGCGCCTCGCAAAAGCTCTGCGCCGGGCAAACCCTGCTGTGCAAGGCGCTGGGCCTGAAAGTGCCGGAGTGGGACGCCAAACGGTTCGACCCCGACGTACTGCTGGTGGAAGACACCGGCCCCGCGCCCGCGCACATTATCCAGACCACCCGCCTCGGCATCCCCCTGGGTCGGGACGAACACCTGATGTACCGCTTCGTCGACTCGGCCTATGCGCCCTACTGCACACGGAACCCGCTGCGCCGGGGACAGGTCGAAGGTCGCGATTATTTTTTGCTCGATTGAATGCATCAAGCCCCTGGGAGCAGGCTCGCTCCCACAGGGGATTACAGTTGTTTTGAAGACTGGGGTCGGCCCTCGGGCCCGCTAACTATTTGGATGGAGTTGTTGTTATGGGCCCATGGCTCGATAGCGTGACCGGCTGGTTATCGGCCAACCCACAATGGCTGGCCGTCGCGGTGTTTATCGTGGCCTGCGTGGAATGCCTGGCGATTGCCGGCCTGATCGTGCCGGGCACGGTGCTGCTGTTTGCCATTGCGGTACTGGCCGGTAGCGGCGCGCTGTCGCTGAGTGAAACCCTGTTGCTGGGATTCCTCGGCGGATTACTGGGGGATTTTGTCTCCTACTTCCTCGGCCGGCACTTCCACCAGAACATCCGGCGCCTGCCCGGGCTGCGTCATCACCCGGAATGGATGGCCGGCGCCGAGGCGTACTTCCAGCGCTACGGCATCGCCAGCTTGCTGGTCGGGCGCTTTATCGGGCCTTTGCGGCCGATGCTGCCGATGGTCGCCGGCATGTTCGACATGCCGTTCCCGCGCTTCGTCGCCGTCAGCGTGCTGGCCGCTGCCGGCTGGAGCCTCGCTTACCTGCTGCCCGGCTGGGCCACGGGCGCGGCGATTCGCTTGCCGTTGCCGGAAGGTTTCTGGCCTGAGGCGGGCATCGTCGCCGGCAGCATTGCGGTGATGATCGGCCTGAGCGTCACCAGCAGCCTGCGCCGTCATCGCCACGCCACGGCCTACATCGCTGGCTTGGGCCTGTTGATCCTGATGGGTTTGTTCATCGGTTATCCCTACCTGACGGCGCTCGACCAGGGCGTCATGACCCTGGTGCAGGAGCATCGCGGCCCGATGCTCGATGAGTTGGCGGTGACCTTCACCCTGATCGGCGAATTCCGCAACATGCTGATGTTCAGCGCCGTGGCCACCGGCTTGCTGTTGCTCGCGCGGCAATGGCGCCAGGGGATTTTCGTCGGCGCTACGTTGCTGTGCACCGCACTGGCCAACACCGGCACCAAGCTGTTCTTCGCCCGGGTGCGCCCGGAAGTGCTGACCGATCCGCTGACCAGTTACAGCATGCCCAGCGGGCACGCGTCCGGCTCATTCGCGTTGTTCCTGTGCCTGGCGGTGCTGGCCGGCCGTGGCCAGCCGCCGCGCATGCGTCTGACCTGGCTGCTGCTGGCGTGTTTGCCGGCGTTGTCGATTGCCTTGTCGCGGGTCTACCTCGGCGCGCATTGGCCGACTGACGTCCTGGCCGGCGCCATGCTCGCCGCCTGCATCTGCGCCGCCGGGTTGTGGCTGAGCCAGCGCCAGGCGCCGCTCGCGGCCATGCCCGCCAAAGTCTGGTGGCTGGTACTGCCGGTGATGGTGGCGCTGTTCGGGTTTTTCCTGCTGCGGCACTTTCCGCACACGATGTTGCGGTACGCCTACTGAGGATCAGGCAAACAATTCGCCCTGCAACTCATCGAGCAACGCCTGGATTGCATCCAGCCGTTGCTGCGGATCGTCGAGTTGCAGCAGGTCGATCTTGTCCAGTTCCGCGAAGGGCAACAGGTAGGCCAGTTGGTTGGCCAGGGATTGCTGGCCGGTGGCTTCGGTGCCCATGTTCAGCGCTTCGACCATCGGGTGCTCGGCCAGGGCCTTGAGCAGCGCGACCAGATCGGCGTCTTCGTCTTGCAGCGGTTGTTCCGGTTCGTCTTCCAGCCACTCGATCTCAGCGACGGTCAGCTGGTCACGCTGGACCTCGGTGCGCAGCACATTGAAGCGCCGCCCACCCTGAACCCGAATGCCGAGCAGGCCGTTGTCCTGTTGTTTGAAATCGGTGATCAGCGCCTCGCAGCCCACCAGCGCATAGCCCTCGGGGGCGATCCCGACTTCGTCGCCGTCGAGGATACACACCACGCCAAACCCGCCGCCCTGCTTCATGCAGCGGCCGATCATGTCCAGGTAGCGCGCCTCGAAGATCTGCAAATCGAGGATGCAGCCGGGAAACAGCACCGTGTTCAGCGGAAAAAGCGGCAGACTCATAGACATTTCCTTACACCACCATCGACACCGCCAACGGCAGGAATACCGCCGTGGCCACGCCCATCAGACTCATCGCCAGCGCGGCAAACGCACCGCATTCATCACTTTCCTGCAAGGCCACCGAGGTGCCCACCGCGTGCGCGGTCATGCCCAGGGCCATGCCGCGCGCCTCGGGGCTATGGACACCGAGCCGGGTCAAAAGGCTCGGCCCGACAATGGCCCCGATCACCCCGGTGATCAGCACGAACACCGCCGCCAGCGCCGCGACGCCACCAATCTGCTCGGCCACCAGCATGGCAATCGGCGAGGTCACCGACTTCGGCGCCATCGTCATCAGGATCATGTGCTCAGCGCCGAACCACCAGCCCAACAGCACGCCGAGCCCGGTGGCGACCACGCCGCCTACCACCAGCGTAGTAAATATCGGCCAGAACAACTGTCGAATCCGCCGCAGATTCAAGTACAGCGGCACCGCCAGGGCGACGGTCGCAGGGCCGAGCAAGATGCTGAGGATCTCGGTGCTCTTGCGGTACTCGGCGTAGGTCAAACCGCAACTTACCAGCACGCCGATCACCAGCAGCATCGAGACCAATACCGGTTGCAGAAAGATCCAGCGGGTTTTCTCGTAGGCTGCCAGTATCAACTGATAAGCGCCGAGGGTGATGCCGATGCCGAACAACGGATGGTGGATCACCGCATTCCAGGCGCCCTGCCAGTCGAAGGTCATGGCAACTCCTCAGGCGGTGCGTGGCGCTTGACCAGGCGCTGCATCAACACCCCGGCAAACGCCATGGCCAGCACCAGCGACACGAACAGCGCGCCAACGATGGCCCAGAAATCGGCGGCGATGTCCTTGGCGTACACCATTACGCCGACGGCGGGTGGTACCAGCAGCAAAGGCAGATAGCGCAGCAGGCTGCTGGCGGCCAGGTTCAGCGGTTCACCGACCTGGCCACGGTTGATCAGGTAAATCAGCAGCAGCAACAAGCCAATGATCGGCCCCGGCAGCACCGGCACAAACAAATGATTGATGGCGGTGCCCAGCAATTGAAACAGCACCAGCCAGGTCAGGCCACGTAACAACATCCGTCCTCTCCCGCAGTTCTCATCGCCCATCACGACGCGCTGCGCATTATAAGCATGCAAGCGCTATGGATCGGCATTCGCCAAAAGCATGGTTGGTTGACCGGAGCAAATCGCCATGTTGATCTAAAGTGGTTATCCGGGAGGTCGAATCCCCCCTCACAAAACTATAAAACCAAAACCAATCGACACCGATGAACCCAAGGAGAGTCTCAATGCCCTATGTTCCCGTTGCAGAGCTCAAAGATTATGTCGGCAAGGAACTCGGACGTTCCGACTGGCTCACCATCGATCAGGCACGCATCAACCTGTTCGCCGAAGCCACAGGCGATTATCAGTTCATCCACGTTGACCCGGTGAAAGCCGCGCAAACCCCATTCGGCGGGACCATCGCCCACGGCTTTCTGTCACTGTCGCTGATCCCGAAACTGATGGAAGACATCCTGATCCTGCCGCAAGGCTTGAAGATGGTGGTCAACTACGGCCTGGACAGCGTGCGCTTCATCCAACCGGTGAAGGTCGACTCGAAGGTCAGGCTCAAGGTCGACTTGACCGAAGTCATCGAGAAAAAGCCCGGCCAATGGCTGCTCAAGGCCACCGCCACCCTGGAAATCGAAGGCCAGGAAAAACCGGCCTACATTGCCGAACCGCTGTCCCTCTGCTTCGTGTGACCCACGCCTGAATGCGAAACAGCCCACAGGCTGTTTCGTCGGGGCCTATATATCAGACACATAGCTGCGGCATACTCGGTCGCCTAATTGCCCGGATCCCGCTATGCGCTCACTCGCACCCCTCGCTCTTGCCCTGATGCTCACCGCTTGCGGAGACGGCGAATCGCCGTTGCCGCCCGACGCCCGCCTGCCGGACGGCGGTCGCTATCGCGGTGACTTGGTCGACGGCTTGCTGCAAGGCCAGGGGCGCATCGACTATCCCAACGGCAGTTGGTACGCCGGCCAGTTCGATAAAGGTCAATGGCACGGCCAGGGCGAATGGCATGGCAGCAACGGCGAGGTCTATCGCGGCGAGTTCCAGCAAGGCCTGTTCAACGGCCAGGGCAGCCTGACCACCCCCGGCAGCAGCTACACCGGCGGTTTCAAGCTGGGCCGGCGCGACGGCGAAGGCACCCTCAAAGAAAACGGCATGACCTACCGGGGCGAGTTCAAGGGCGACCAGTATTCCGGCCTCGGCCGCCTCGAACTGGAAGACGGCAGCGCCTACCAGGGCCAGTTCACCCACGGCAAACCTAACGGCGAAGGCCAGCGCAGCGATGGCAACGGCAACCAGTTCACCGGGCGTTTTGTCGACGGCCAACTGGAAGGCAACGGCACCTTCAACAGCGCCGACGGCGATGTCTACGTCGGTGGTTTCAAGAACAATCAACTGCACGGCAAGGGCCGTTACGAAAACGCTGACGGCGACGTCTGGCTCGGCCAGTTCAAGGAAGGTGTGCTCAGCGGCAAGGGCGAACTGATCGGCGCCGACGGCAGCCACTATATCGGCCATTTCAGCGATTGGCGCTTCACCGGCCAGGGTCGCTTGAACCTGGCGGACGGCAGCTTTTACATCGGCCAGTTCGACAGCGACAACTATCAGGGCCACGGCACCCTGGTGCTGACCGATGGCACCGTGCAGAGCGGCACCTGGCTCAATGGCCAGCGGGTGCGCGACGCCGATGGCAAATTGCTGCCCGACACCCTGGAACTGGGCTTGCTGGCCCAAGGCCGCTTGCTCGACGAAGCGCTAGCGAATGTCCCGGCGTCGACTTCGGCCATCGAGCTGTACACCCTGACATTGGGCGGCGACGGCAAGCAAAGCGTGTTCCTGCGCGAATCCGACTATGTCGCCAACATGCTCGCCAGCCGTTTCGGCGCCTACGGGCAGATCCGCCTGGTCAACCACCGCGAACACCTCGGCGATCGGCCCATGGCCACCCGCGAGAACCTGCGCCGGGCCGCCCTGACCCTGGCCGAACGCAGCGGCCCCGAAGATCTGATCTTCATCTACCTGACCAGCCACGGCAGCAGCGAGCATGAACTGGTGCTCGACCAGCCGCGCATGGAACTGGCCGACCTGCCCGCCGACGAACTGGCGGCCGTACTGGCGCCGCTGAAGAACCGCGACAAGATCATCGTGATTTCCGCTTGTTATTCCGGCGGCTTCATTCCGGCATTGAAGGATGAACGCACCCTGATCATGACCGCCTCGAGGGCCGACCGGGTGTCCTTCGGCTGCTCCGAGGAGGCCAACTTCACCTACTTTGGCGATGCCCTGTTCGCCCAGGCCCTGAACCAGACCGACGACCTGGAGCAAGCCTTCAAACTGGCCAAGGCCACCGTCGCCGAGCGCGAACTGGCGGACAGCTTCGAAGCCTCTGAACCGCAGATCTGGGCACCGAAGACGGTGTTGTCCCATTGGCAATTGTTACGCAAGCAGCAGGCACGAAAAGCGCTACAAAGTGTCTCCATTACAAGCAAGGAAGCCAAAGGCAACTAAGCTGAAATCGTATCAGGGGAGAAACACTATGTACTTGACGCCTCAGCACGTCCTGCTCGCCGGAGCCACTGGCCTGACCGGTGAACACCTGTTGGATCGCCTGCTCAATGAGCCCACCATCAGCCGCGTGCTAGCGCCCTCGCGGCGGCCACTGGCGGAACATCCGCACCTGGAAAACCCCGTCGGCGACCCGCAGGTGTTCCTGCCGCAACTGAACGGCCGGGTCGACATCGCTTACTGCTGCCTCGGCACCACCATCAAGCAAGCCGGCTCTGAAGCAGCGTTTCGCGCGGTCGACCTGGACATGGTGGTGGCCTTCGCCAAACGCGCCCGGGAAATGGGTGCGCGGCACCTGATCGTCATCAGCGCCATCGGCGCCGACCCGAAATCCTCGGTGTTCTACAACCGCGTCAAAGGCGAAATGGAACAAGCCCTGCGCGCCCAGGACTGGCCACAACTGACCATCTGCCGCCCTTCCCTGCTGCTGGGTGATCGCGTCGAACCGCGCCTGGCGGAAAAAGTCGCCGGCCCGCTGTCACGGCTGATCCCCGGCAAATACCACGGCATCGAAGCCTGCCAACTGGCCCGCGCCATGTGGCGCCTTGCGCTGGAAGAACAGGATGGCGTGCGGGTGGTGGAGTCGGATGAGTTGAGGAAGCTCGGCAAATAGCCGTGATCCCCTGTGACGACAGGGCTTGCTTGAGGTAAGGGACTTACTCTTGATCTTGCGGCTTCGGTCCTGATCTTATGACTTTGCTTTGATCTTGTGGCTTTGGTCCTGATCTTATGGCTTTGCTTTGATCTTGTGGCTTTGGTCCTGATCTTGTGGCTTTGCTTTAGATCTTGTGGTGAGGGGGCTTGCCCCCGTTGGGCTGCGAAGCAGCCCCCAACAAACCATTACCAAAAATCCCGCCGAGCCATTGGCGTCAGCTTCGCTGACGAACGGGGGCGAGCCCCCTCACCACAACAGCCCTGCACCCCACCACCGGGGCTACCCTACAACCCACCCGTCGCCTGAAACCCCACTCCAATCACGGTCAATAACGACAACGGCAACAACAGCGTGTCGAGCAACGCGCTGGCCGGCAGATCGACGCCTGGGTAGCTCGGCGCCTCCGCGCCAAAGCGATCCATGGCGCAGCAACCGCCATTCATTGCATACAAATCCAGGCGTGTGCCGGAATACACCACCGGCGCCCCTGGCTTGGCGGCGTCGAGGGTGCGGGCCGTGGCGCAACCGGTCAGTTGCAGCGCCAGCAGGATCGTCAGCAGTTTATTCATCGCTGCTCAAATGGTGTTCGCCCCAACGCGGCAACATGTCCTGCGGGATGTTCAGCAGGTTGAGAATCCGCGCCACGACGAAATCGATCAGGTCGTCGATGGTCTGCGGCTGGTGATAGAAGCCCGGCGACGCCGGCAAAATCGTCACGCCCATGTTCGACAGCTTGAGCATGTGTTCTAGATGAATGCTTGAGTACGGCGCTTCCCGGGGCACCAGGATCAATTGCCGACGCTCCTTCAAGGTCACGTCAGCGGCGCGTTCGATCAGGTTATTGCAGGCGCCGGTGGCAATCGCCGACAAGGTCCCGGTGGAACAAGGCACCACTACCATCGCCGCTGGCGCACCGGAGCCAGAAGCCACGGGTGACATCCAGTCTTCCTTGCCATACACCCGAATCTGCCCCGCCGCCGCACCGGTGTATTCGGTGAGAAAGGCCTGCATCATCTGGGTCTTGGGCGGCAACGAGACATCGGTCTCGGTGGCCATCACCAACTGCGCAGCCTTGGAAATCAGGAAGTGCACCTCGCGGTCTTCGCGGATCAGGCAATCGAGCAGGCGCAAGCCGTACTGCGCGCCGGACGCGCCGGTCATCGCCAGGGTGATGCGTTCCGGGCCGCTCATCCTTGCAACGCCTCGGCCAGTTTGCCGTGCAGGCCGCCGAAGCCGCCGTTGCTCATGATCACCACGTGGGTGCCGGGCTGGGCCTGGCTTTTCACCCGTTCAATAATGCCTTCCAGCGAGTCGCTGACAATCGCCGGCACTGTGCACAACTTGGCGGTCGCGCCCAAATCCCAGCCGAGGTTGGCCGGGGCGTACCAGATCACCTGGTCGGCATCGACCACGCTTTCCGGCAAGCCGTCGCGGTGGGCGCCGAGTTTCATGGAGTTGGAACGCGGCTCGATGATCGCGATCAACGGCGCATCGCCAATCCGCTTGCGCAAACCGTCGAGGGTGGTGGCGATCGCGGTGGGGTGGTGGGCGAAGTCGTCATAAATAGTGATGCCGCGCACCTCGGCGACTTTCTCCATGCGCCGCTTCACGCTCTTGAAAGCGCTCAAGGCTTCAACGCCCAGCGCCGGCACGACGCCGACATGACGCGCCGCCGCCAGGGTGGCCAAGGCGTTGGCGACGTTGTGCTGACCGGTCATGTCCCACTCGACCACGCCCTGGGCAACGCCCTCGAACGAGACTTCGAACTTGGAACCGTCGTCACTCAGCAGCTTCGCCTGCCATTGACCGCCGGCACCCGTGGTTTGCACCGGGGTCCAGCAGCCCATCTCGATCACCCGTTGCAGCGCCGGCTCGGTGGTGGGATGGATGACCAGGCCTTCGCTCGGAATGGTTCGCACCAAATGGTGGAATTGCCGCTCGATGGCCGGCAGATCGGGGAAGATGTCGGCGTGATCGAACTCAAGGTTATTGAGGATCGCAGTGCGCGGACCGTAGTGGACGAACTTCGAGCGCTTGTCGAAGAACGCACTGTCGTACTCATCGGCTTCGATCACGAAAAACGGCGTGCCCCCGAGGCGCGCCGACACCGAAAAATTCTGCGGCACACCGCCGATCAGGAAACCTGGGCTCATGCCGGCATGTTCCAGCACCCAGGCGAGCATGCCGCTGGTGGTGGTTTTGCCGTGAGTCCCGGCCACCGCCAGCACCCAGCGCCCGCGCAGCACGTGCTCGGCCAGCCATTGCGGACCAGAGACGTAGGGCAGGCCCTTATTCAGCACGTACTCGACGGCCGGGTTACCGCGAGACATGGCGTTGCCGATCACCACCAGGTCCGGCGCCGGATCGAGCTGCGCCGGGTCGTAACCCTGGGTCAGCTGGATGCCCTGGGCCTCAAGCTGCGTGCTCATCGGTGGATAGACGTTGGCATCGGAGCCTGTCACGTGATGACCCAGCTCTTTGGCCAGAACCGCCATCGAACCCATGAAAGTGCCACAAATACCCAGAATATGAATGTGCATAGTCGACCTCGTAAAACATGGCCGCAGGTTAGCGTAGGGAGGGGGAATTCGCACTCTTTAGGTGATGGGGGTGGATCTAACGCCTACCGCTCAATCCCATGCTTACGCAGCTTGCGATAAAGCGTATTGCGACTAACCCCCAACTGCTCAGCCGTATGAGTCATATGCCACCGCGCATGCTCCAGCGCATTCAGCAGCGCCATCCGCTCCGCATCCCCGAGCGGAGACTCAGACGGCTCGTCCATCACCACCGCAACCACAGGCCTGGCCTGACGAATCATCGCCGGCAAATCCTCCAGCCCCACCCGCCCTTCATCACACAACGCCGCCAAGGTCCGCAGCACATTGCGCAATTGCCGCACATTGCCCGGCCATGCGAAGCCCAGCAGGGCCTGGCGTGCCGGTTCGTCGATCAGCACCGTCTCACCGCTCGCCTCTTGCGCCAGCAGGAAGTCGAGCAATTGCGATTTGTCCGAACGCTCGCGCAAGGCGGGCAGGGCAATTTCCAGGCCGTTGAGCCGGTAATACAAATCCTCGCGGAAGCTGCCGTCCTCCACTCGACCCAGCAAATCCCGGTGAGTGGCGCTGATGATCCGCACGTTGACCGCCTCCGGCTCGCCGCCGATCGGCACCACTTGGCGATCTTCCAGCACTCTTAACAGCCGGGTCTGCAACGCCAGGGGCATGTCGCCGATTTCATCGAGGAACAAGGTGCCGCCATCGGCCTGTTGCAACTTGCCGCGCATGCCTTCCTTGCGGGCCCCAGTAAAGCTGCCGCCGCGATAGCCGAACAATTCGCTCTCGATCAGGCTCTCGGGGATCGCCGCGCAGTTCAGGGCGACGAAGGCTTTTTCCGCCCGCTGGCTGGCCTGGTGCACGGCTTTGGCAAAGGCTTCCTTACCAGAGCCGGTTTCACCGTGGATCAACAACGGCACATCACGCTCGAAGACGCGCAAGGCTTTGCGGAAGTCCGCCTGCAACGCCGTGTCCGCCAGGCAAATTCCGGGCAGCTCTGCCGATTTGGCCAGCACCGGGGCCGGTTCCACGGGCGTCGGCACGTGGCGTGGCTGCCCGCGCAACACGGCAAACAACGGCCGACCGTCGCGGGTACGCAACGGCCAACTGGCGCGGGCGTTCGCACTGGCGCGACCCATCAGGTCATCGAGGCTGCAATCGAAAAAAGCCTCCACTGCTTGGCCGAGCAACCCACCGCGAACCTGACCCAGCAGGTTGAGCGCACTCTGGTTCACCGCACTGATTCGCCCTTCGCCGTCGAACGCCAGCAGCCCTTCGCTGAACAGCCCGACCGACTCGGCTTGCAGATGAAAACGCAGCAACCATTGATTGTCGAAATAGCGCAGGAAATAAGAGCTCTCGATCATTTTCGCCGAGAGATTGACCAGGGCCATGGTGTGGAACTGGCTCTGGCGCGACACATCAGGCCGGGCCGAGGACACGTCGAGCACCGCGAGCAATTCGCCATGGGGATCGAACACCGGGCTGGCGGAGCAGGTCAGGCCGGTGTGGCGACCGCGAAAGTGTTCGTCGCGGTGAATGGTCAGCGCCTGGCGCTCCACCAGGCAGGTGCCGATGCCATTGGTGCCTTCGCAGGCTTCGCTCCAGTCGGCGCCGAGCCACAGGCCGGCGCGTTCGAAAATCTTGCGTTCAGCGGGGGCGGTGACGCAGTTGAGGATCACCCCACGGGCATCGGTCAGCAGCACCGCGTGGCCGGCACCGGAGAGTTGTTGATGCAGGCTGGTCATTTCGTTGCCGGCAATGCTGAGGACGTGTTGCAGGCGCTCGCGGCTTTCGAGAACGCGACCGTGTTCGAGCACGGTGGGCGCCACGGTCAGCGCCGGATCGAGGTGGTAATCCTCGAGGCAGCGTAGCCAGGAACGGGCAATCGACGGGTCGGTGCCGGCGCCGTGCAGATGCGCCTTGCCCTGGGTGACGGTCAAGACTTGCCGGGCATGGCGACTCAAATGGTTGTCGTGCATTTCTTATTATTCTCCCCGCAAGGTGAGTGCTGGAGTGTTTCCACATGCCTTTGATGAGGGATAGCTTTTGTGGTGAGGGGCTGCTTCGCAGCCCAACGGGGGCAAGCCCCCTCACCACAAGAGCAGAACCGCGTAGCGTGTTGTGGCCCAGCATCCTCCAGCCATTGATGCATTGCAATGCTGGCAAGACCGCCTAGTCACAGGCTGTGCCATAAAGGGTACAAACTGTCACCCGGGCTGTACCGGAACCGTCACAGGCCCGTCCCACTCGTCCGACACAAACCACGCAAAGCCTTGATTTGCCTGACCTGCGAGGCAGTGGCCCAACCTTTGCTCTACGCTTATAGCAACGCGCACATGCGCGCTTCTCTGATAAGTACAACAGCCAAGGAGAACCATCATGCGTTACGCTCACCCCGGTACTGACGGCGCCATCGTCTCGTTCAAGAGCAAATACGGTAACTACATCGGCGGCGAGTTCGTCGCGCCGGTCAAAGGTCAGTACTTCACCACGACTTCCCCGGTCAATGGCCAGCCCATTGCCGAATTCCCCCGCTCCACTGCCGAAGACATCGATAAAGCCCTGGACGCCGCCCACGCCGCTGCCGATGCCTGGGGCGCCACTTCCGCCCAGGCCCGTTCGCTGGTGCTGCTGAAAATCGCCGACCGCATCGAGCAAAACCTTGAAGTGCTGGCGATCACTGAATCCTGGGACAACGGCAAAGCCGTTCGGGAAACCCTCAACGCCGACATTCCGCTGGCCGCCGACCACTTCCGCTACTTCGCCGGTTGCCTGCGCGCCCAGGAGGGCAGCGCCGCCGAGATCGACGGCAACACCGTGGCCTATCACATTCACGAACCTTTGGGCGTGGTCGGGCAGATCATCCCGTGGAACTTCCCGATCCTGATGGCCGCGTGGAAACTTGCCCCGGCCCTGGCCGCCGGTAACTGCGTGGTGCTCAAACCCGCCGAACAAACGCCGCTGGGCATCACCGTGCTGCTGGAATTGATCGGCGACTTGCTGCCGCCGGGCGTGCTCAACGTCGTGCAAGGTTTCGGCAAAGAAGCCGGCGAGGCCCTGGCCACCAGCAAGCGCATCGCCAAAATCGCCTTCACCGGCTCGACCCCGGTCGGCTCGCACATCATGAAATGCGCCGCCGAAAACATCATTCCATCCACCGTGGAGCTGGGTGGCAAATCGCCGAACATCTTCTTCGCCGACATCATGAAGGCTGAACCGAGCTTCATCGAAAAAGCCGCCGAAGGCCTGGTGCTGGCGTTCTTCAACCAGGGCGAAGTCTGCACCTGTCCATCCCGCGCACTGGTGGAAGAGTCGATCTACGACGACTTCATGAAAGTGGTGATGAAGAAAGTCGAGCAGATCAAACGCGGCGACCCACTGGACACCGACACCATGGTGGGTGCCCAGGCGTCCGAGCAGCAATTCGACAAAATCCTTTCGTACCTGGAAATCGCCAAGGGCGAAGGCGCCGAGCTGTTGACCGGTGGCAAGGTGGAAAAACTCGAGGGCAACTTGGCGTCCGGGTATTACATCCAGCCGACCCTGCTCAAGGGCACCAACAAAATGCGCGTGTTCCAGGAAGAAATCTTTGGCCCGGTGGTGAGCATCACCACCTTCAAGGACGAAGCCGAAGCCCTGGCCATCGCCAACGACACCGAGTTCGGCCTCGGTGCCGGCCTCTGGACCCGCGACATCAACCGTGCCTACCGCGTTGGCCGGGCGATCAAGGCCGGTCGCGTGTGGACCAACTGCTACCACCTGTACCCGGCGCACGCCGCGTTCGGTGGCTACAAAAAGTCCGGCGTTGGCCGCGAAACCCACAAAATGATGCTCGATCACTATCAGCAGACCAAAAACCTGCTGGTGAGCTACGACATCAATCCGTTGGGGTTCTTCTAAACTCCGGGGCAATACAGAAGTTCTTGTATTGCCCTTTTTATTGCTATCGCCAGCAGGCTGGCTCCCAAATTGGATCTGTGTTCAACGCAGATCCCCTGTGGGAGCCAGCCTGCTGGCGATGAGGCCGTCACCGACATACAGCAAAAATGACCGAAGCGCTCTGGCACGAGCCTTGCTTTTTTGTTCTCAAACGGGTTGTTTGGCTGTGACCTGCCATATTAAAGGGCATGCAACATCCCGCAGAACAGATGGCGACATTGACCGGAGAACCGCCCCATGGCCGCATTTGCCCATACCGTCGGCGCCCAGACGTACCGCTTCGCCGACCTCAAGGACGTCATGGCCAAGGCCAGTCCGGCGCGTTCCGGGGATTTTCTGGCAGGCGTTGCTGCGCTCAATGACGGCGAACGGGTCGCCGCGCAAATGGCCCTGGCCGACATTCCCCTCAAACATTTCCTACAGGAAATGCTGATTCCTTATGAGTCTGACGAAGTCAGCCGACTGATCATCGACACCCACGACCCACAGGCTTTCGCCGTGGTCAGCCACCTTACCGTCGGCGGTTTTCGTGACTGGTTGCTCAGCGACGCCGCCGATGAACAGAGCCTGCGCGCCCTCGCGCCCGGCCTGACCCCGGAAATGGCCGCCGCCGTGTCGAAGATCATGCGCGTGCAGGACCTGGTGCTGGTAGCGCAGAAAATCCGCGTGGTCACCGCGTTTCGCGGCACCCTGGGCCTGCGCGGTCGCCTGTCGACGCGCCTGCAACCCAACCACCCTACCGATGAGCCGGCCGGCATCGCCGCGAGCATTCTCGACGGCCTGCTGTACGGCAATGGCGACGCCATGATCGGCATCAACCCGGCCACCGACAGCATCGCCTCGATCTGCGCCCTGCTGGAAATGCTCGACGCGATCATCCAACGCTACGAGATCCCGACCCAGGCCTGCGTGCTGACCCACGTCACCACCTCCATCGAAGCGATCAACCGTGGCGTGCCACTGGACCTGGTATTTCAGTCAATTGCCGGCACCGAAGCGGCGAACGCCAGTTTCGGCATCAACCTCAATGTCTTGCAGGAAGGCTATGACGCAGGCCTGAGCCTGAATCGCGGGACCTTGGGCCAGAACCTGATGTATTTCGAGACGGGCCAGGGCAGCGCGTTGTCGGCCAACGCCCACCACGGCGTCGACCAACAGACTTGCGAGACCCGGGCCTACGCCGTGGCACGTCATTTCAAGCCGTTTTTGGTGAACACCGTCGTCGGATTTATCGGCCCGGAATACCTCTACAACGGCAAACAGATCATCCGCGCCGGCCTTGAAGATCACTTCTGCGGCAAGCTGCTCGGCGTGCCCATGGGCTGCGACATCTGCTACACCAACCACGCCGAGGCCGATCAGGACGACATGGACACCCTGCTGACCCTGCTTGGGGTGGCCGGGATCAACTTCATCATGGGCATCCCCGGCTCCGACGACATCATGCTCAACTACCAGACCACCTCGTTCCACGACGCGCTCTACGCGCGGCAGACCCTGGGCCTGAAGCCAGCGCCGGAGTTCGAACAATGGCTGGCGAAAATGGGCATCTTCACCCAAGGTGATGGCAAGGTGCATTTCGGCCACAACCTGCCGCCGGCCTTCCGCCAGGCCCTGGCGCAACTGGGATAAGTGAACTGCCGATGGATAAACCACCCGTTTACCCGCATAACCCCTGGCTCGAACTGCGGCGCCTGACCCCGGCGCGCATTGCCTTGGGCCGCACCGGCACCAGCCTGCCCACCAGCGCGCAGCTGGATTTCCAGTACGCCCACGCCCAGGCTCGCGACGCCGTGCATTTGCCGTTCGATCACGCCGGCCTCAGCGCGCAATTAGCCGAACGCGGGCGTGAGACCTTGCTGCTGCACAGCGCCGCCCCCGACCGCAACAGCTACCTGCAACGCCCAGACCTCGGGCGCAAACTCAGCGATGGCTCCGCACAAGCCTTGCGCGAATACGCCCTCGCCCACCCGGGAGGCGTCGACCTGGCCATCGTGGTTGCCGACGGCTTGTCGGCCTTGGCGGTGCATCGCCACACCTTGCCGTTTCTCGCACGCTTGGAAGAACAGAGCGCGGCCGATGGCTGGTCACTGTCGCCGGTGGTGCTGGTGGAACAGGGCCGCGTCGCCGTGGCGGATGAAATCGGCGAATTGCTCGGAGCGAAAATGGTGGTGATCCTGATCGGCGAGCGCCCCGGCCTCAGTTCCCCGGACAGCCTCGGCTTGTACTTCACCTACAACCCCAAGGTCGGCTTGACCGACGCCTATCGCAACTGCATTTCCAATGTGCGGCTGGAGGGCTTGAGCTACGGGATGGCGGCGCATCGCTTGCTGTACCTGATGCGCGAAGCCTGCCGGCGCCAGCTCTCGGGGGTGAATCTGAAAGACGAAGCGCACATTCAGACCCTTGAGTCGGAAAGTGGTGGCGACATGAAAGGTAATTTCCTACTGAGTCCGCCGGAAGCCTGAACCGTTTCCGCATTGCGTTTTTGTGCCGCTTTCAGGCAGCATCGAACCACGGCTGCCCGAGTACGAACCGTATGCCGAGCGCACTCAGATAGAGCGCCTTGATAGCCACTTGAAGTCGAGACCTACCATGCGGATTACTCAAGCGACCCTGGAACACCTGGACCTGCTGACCCCGTTGTTCGTCAAATACCGCGAGTTCTACGGTTCCCTGCCCTATCCGGATTCGTCCCGGGCGTTCCTGGAAAAGCGTCTGCGTCGCAAGGAGTCGGTGATCTACCTGGCCCTGGCCGATGACGACGACAAGAAACTCATGGGTTTCTGCCAGCTTTATCCCAGCTTCTCGTCGCTGTCGCTCAAGCGCGTGTGGATTCTCAACGACATCTACGTCGCCGAAGACGCCCGCCGCCAACTGGTGGCCGACAACCTGATCCGCACCGCGAAGAAAATGGCCAAGGATACCCACGCCGTGCGGATGCGTGTGTCCACCAGCAGCAACAATGAAGTGGCGCAGAAAACCTACGAATCCATTGGCTTCAAGGAAGACACCGAGTTCAAGAACTACGTGTTGCCGATCAGCGACGAGTTGTGAACATGTGAGTCGAGGACTCCTGTGGCGAGGGGGCTTGCCCCCGTTGGGGTGCGGAGCGCCCCCAAAGTCTTTGCGGCCAGTGAAGATCCAATGGGAGCAAGCTCCGCTCACCACAACCTACGTGTTCCAAGTGTTAGAAATCATCGACATCCCTCGCTACAAACTCGACGCGCTTTTCGACACTCTCCCCGTATAATCCCGTCCTTTCGGCTTGTAAGAAAAATCACCCAAGCTTGTAGTCTTACACGTAGTCAACCGCACAGGCCTGCCGAGTCGGGCCGCCACCACAGGTGCCCTCCATGGATTTCAACCCGCTCGACCTTATCCTGCATCTCGATGTGTACCTCGACTTGCTGGTTAACAACTACGGGCCGTGGATCTACGCCATCCTGTTCCTGGTGATTTTCTGCGAGACCGGCCTGGTGGTGATGCCCTTCCTGCCCGGCGACTCGCTGCTGTTTATTGCCGGCGCCGTGGCCGCCGGCGGCGGCATGGACCCGGTACTGCTCGGCGGCCTGCTGATGCTGGCGGCGATCCTCGGCGACAGCACCAACTACGTGATCGGACGAACGGCCGGCGAACGCCTGTTCAGCAACCCGAACTCGAAAATCTTCCGCCGCGACTACCTGCAACAAACCCACGACTTCTACGAAAAGCACGGCGGCAAAACCGTCACCCTGGCGCGCTTCCTGCCGATCATCCGCACCTTCGCACCGTTCGTCGCCGGTGTGGCGAAGATGCCGTACCCCCGGTTCTTTGGCTTCAGCGTGCTGGGCACCATCCTCTGGGTCGGCGGCCTGGTGACCCTGGGTTACTTCTTTGGCAACGTGCCGTTCATCAAGAAAAACCTGTCGCTGCTGGTGGTCGGGATCATCCTGCTGTCGCTGGTGCCGATGATCATCGGCGTGGTCCGCGGCCGCCTCGGCGGGGCGAGCTCCAAAGCCGAATCGCGCTGATCGACGATGTGGTCCCTGAGCGCCTGGCGTCGCCGGCGCACCTTGACCAAGCACCCGATTGCCGATGATCTGTGGCAGCGGGTGCGCCACCACCTGAGTTTTCTCGATGGTATCAGCGCCGCCGAAGACCAGTGGCTGCGCGAAGCCTGTGTGCTGTTCCTGCAGGACAAAACCCTGACCGCCCTGCCCGGTGTTGAACTGCACCAGGAACAACGCCTGCTGCTCGCCGCCCAGGCCCAGTTGCCGCTGATGCACTTGGGCGACTTGAACTGGTACCAGGGTTTCCACGAAATCGTCCTCTATCCCGACGACTTCCTCAGCCCGCAGCGTCACCGCGATGCCAGTGGTGTCGAACACGAGTGGGACGGCGAACACAGCGGCGAAGCCTGGCAGCAAGGACCGGTCATTCTGGCCTGGCCGGGGGTGATGGCCAGTGGTGGCTGGGAAGGCTACAACCTGGTGATCCACGAACTGGCGCACAAACTCGACATGCTCAACGGCGACGCCAACGGCCTGCCGCCGCTGCACGCCGACATGCGCGTCAGCGACTGGGCCAAGGTCATGCTAGAGGCCTACGACGACCTCGACCAGCAGCTTGAACGCAACCCCGACGCCGAAACCGCCATCGATCCCTACGCCGCAGAAAACCCAGCCGAGTTTTTCGCCGTGACCAGCGAATACTTCTTCAGCGCCCCGGACCTGCTGCACCAGACCTATCCACAGGTCTACGAACAATTGAAACGCTTTTATCGCCAGGACCCGCTCGCCCGGCTGGCGCAACTTCAGGCTGAGGACCCGGTCTATCAGGCACACGACTAAGGTCTACACGACCTCTGGTCCATGGCGTCGACGCAGGAATACGCCTATAATCGCCGCCACTTTTTGGTCAATCCGGCCAAGTGTTTTTGGTCAACTAACGGGGGCACCGCCCAATGAGCTACAGCAAGATTCCGGCTGGCAAAGACCTGCCGAACGACATCTACGTCG
>Ga0247742_10001030_pt1 | contig 20436 bp, 19 predicted proteins | sample UWRJL208509C2_FD_180944 | JGI IMG/M metagenome (GOLD analysis project Ga0247742, IMG submission 180944) | Plant litter microbial communities from Arlington Agricultural Research Station in Wisconsin, United States - UWRJ-L208-509C-2 | ecosystem: Environmental > Terrestrial > Plant litter >... | reverse complement strand
CTTTCTCTGCGCTACTTCAGCAACATGCGCTACCCCTATCTGGACCTGCACAATCAGGTCGTCCCCAGCATGGTTCGCGCACTGCGTTCGCACGGTTACGAAACCGTGGCCGTGCACGGTCACGATCCCAATTTCTGGAACCGCCCGGCGGCTTTCAAGGCCATCGGTTTCGATCGATTCGTCTCGCGTGCGGAGTTCCCCGCCCATGCGAAGAACGACGGCACCTACATGGCCGACAGCGCCATGACGGACGAGATCATGGCGCAGCTGCCGGATGCCGGTCCGTCGCGCCTCGTCTTCGCGATCAGTATCGAAGCGCACGGTCCATACACTGGATCCGACAACACGAACGTCGCGGAGCGCGATGCGATACCCGTGCCTGCAGGCATCGAGGGCAAGGACAAGCTCGAGTGGCAGAACTACGTCTATCACATGCACCACGCGGACGCCGAACTCGGTCGCCTTGCCGACCTTCTGGCGAAGCGGGAGCGCCCGACCATCCTGTTGTTTTACGGCGACCATCTTCCCGCGCTGACGGACACGTATAACCAGGCGGGATTCCGCAACGGCCAGTCGTTCGACACGCAGATGGTTCCATGGGTTCTTGTCGACGCACACAACGACGGCCCGCCGCCCGTGCATGGTGACATCGCTTCGTGGATGCTTCCGGGTCTCGTGCTCGAGCGGGCAGGCATTCACGACGACGCCTATTTCGCACTGACCCAGGTTCTGGGCGGTTCGCTCGCCGCCCTCACGCGCTCGCCGGATTCCAACACGGCACCGGAAGACGCGGCGACGAAGCAGACCGACACCGCGATGGGCAACATCGCCTCGCTTCGCTTCAAGAACAAGCTCGACCCATTACTCGCACGCTACGCGTTGCCCGATGCAGGCATCGATGTAGCACGCCAGTCCGATGCTGCTGAACACGACGCCGAGGCCGGGGCCGGCCAGTAGCCCCGTCCGCCAGCGCCGGCGCCATGCAGCGGTGCCGCAAGCACCCCATCGCCGATGAATCGGCTCCTACAGAGAGTTGCTGCCAGCCACATAAAAAAAGCCCCGCTTGCGCGGGGCTTCTCGTAGTGCGAGCCGGAAGGCTGGACTTAGAAGTCCATACCGCCCATGCCGCCCATGCCACCACCGCCGCCACCATGGCCGTGGCCGTCGTCCTTCTTCGGCAGTTCCGTCACGGCCGCTTCGGTCGTGATGATCGAGCCGGCAACCGATGCGGCGAACTGCAGTGCCGAGCGAGTGACCTTGGTCGGGTCCAGGATGCCAAAGGCGATCATGTCGCCGAACTCACCCGTGGCCGCGTTGTAACCGTAGTTACCTTCGCCAGCCTTGACCTGGTTGACGATGACCGAAGCCTCTTCGCCAGCGTTCGTGACGATGGCACGCAGCGGAGCTTCCAGCGTGCGACGGGTGATCGCGATGCCGAGGTCCTGGTCCGTGTTCTTGCCCTTCAGGCCTTCGAGCGCCTTCAGTGCACGGATCAGGGCGACGCCGCCGCCCGGGACCACGCCTTCTTCGACGGCTGCGCGCGTGGCGTGCAGGGCGTCCTCGACGCGGGCCTTCTTTTCCTTCATCTCGACTTCCGTCGCGGCGCCGACCTTGATGACGGCAACGCCGCCGGCAAGCTTGGCAACACGCTCCTGCAGCTTCTCGCGGTCGTAGTCCGAAGAGGTCTCTTCGATCTGCGCCTTGATCTGCTTGATGCGCGACTGGATGAGTTCGGCTTCGCCGGCACCGTCGATGATGGTGGTGTTTTCCTTGGTGATCACGACGCGCTTGGCATGGCCAAGGTCGTTGATCGTGGCCTTGTCCAGCGACAGGCCGACTTCCTCGGAAATGACCGTGCCGCCGGTGAGGACAGCGATATCTTCCAGGATGGCCTTGCGACGATCGCCGAAGCCCGGCGCCTTGACGGCGGCGACCTTGACGATGCCACGGATCGTGTTGACGACGAGGGTGGCAAGGGCTTCGCCCTCGACTTCCTCGGCAACGATCAGCAGCGGCTTGCCAGCCTTGGCGACAGCCTCGAGCACCGGCAGAAGCTCACGCACGTTGGAGATCTTCTTGTCGTGGATGAGGATGAACGGGTCGTCGAGTTCAACCTGCTGCGACTGCTGGTTGTTGATGAAGTACGGCGACAGATAGCCGCGGTCGAACTGCATGCCTTCGACGACGTCGAGCTCGTTCTCGAGGCCCGAACCTTCTTCGACCGTGATCACGCCTTCCTTGCCGACCTTGCCCATCGCCGTGGCGATGATGTCACCGATGTTGGAATCGGAGTTGGCCGAGATCGTGCCGACCTGGGCGATTGCCTTGTCGTCGGCGGTCGGGTTCGACAGCTTCTTCAGTTCGGCGACGGCGGCGATGACAGCCTGGTCGATACCGCGCTTGAGGTCCATCGGGTTGATGCCGGCGGCGACAGCCTTGAGGCCTTCCTGGATGAACGCCTGGGCGAGGACGGTCGCGGTCGTGGTGCCGTCACCGGCCACGTCGGAGGTCTTCGAGGCGGCTTCCTTGACGATCTGCGCGCCGATGTTCTCGTACTTGTCGGCGAGTTCGATTTCCTTCGCGACCGAGACGCCGTCCTTGGTGACGGTCGGAACGCCGAAGCTCTTCTCGATCACGACGTTGCGGCCCTTCGGGCCCAGGGTGACCTTGACCGCGTTGGCGAGGGTGTTGACACCCTTCAGCATGCGGGCGCGGACGTCTTCGCCGAAGCGGACTTCTTTCGATGCCATGGTCTTTGAATCCTTAGATATTTATGGAGGGGGAAGCGTGGTGACGGGGGCGAGCGGAGCTCAGCCTTCGACGATCGCCACGATGTCGTCTTCCTTCATGAAGACCAGGTCTTCGCCGTCGATCTTGATTTCCTGGCCGGCATACTTGCCGAACAGGACCACGTCGCCTTCCTTGACGCCCATGGCACGGACCGTGCCGTTGGCCAGCGTCAGGCCGTTGCCGGCAGCGAGGACCTTGCCGCGGGTGGGCTTCTCGGTGGCGCTATCCGGGATGACGATGCCACCGGCGGAGACGCGCTCTTCTTCGAGGCGCTTGACGATGACGCGGTCGTGCAGCGGGCGCAGTTTGCTCATGACTTCTCCAAACATGTGTTTGACGGACAAGGAAAAAGGTCCACCCTGTTAGCACTTGGTCAGGGTGAGTGCCAGAATTTTAGCCCTAAGCCTTCCTGGATCGGAAGAGCTACGGATGGTCGACAGATGGCGGCGGCACGAAACCGTTCAAGGCCCCGGGTTCAAAAAAAGGCCCAAGGGGCCACAATCGGGCCATGTCCGAACCCATCGCCGTCCTCATCGCCTGCCCCACGGGCGAACCCGCCGAGTCCCTCGCCCGCGCCCTCGTCGAAGCGGGACTGGCCGCCTGCGTGAACCGACTGCCGGGCGTGCGGTCCACCTACCGCTGGAAAGGCAAGGTCGTGACCGACGAGGAGGACCTGCTGGTGGCCAAGACCACCCGCGAGGGCTTCGCCGCACTGGAGCGCTTCGTCCTGGCGCGACACCCTTACGAGGTGCCGGAAATCGTCGCCCTGCCCATCGTGGCGGGTCACGCGCCCTACCTGGCCTGGCTCGAGGCCAGCGTCGACGCAAGCTAACCCGGGGTCGCCCGGTCATAATGATCGACGCCCCACGCGCCTCGTCACCGCATCGCTCCACGGAGATCACCATGTCGTCGCTTCACCGCCTTGCGCGGAACCTGGTCGCCGCGTTCGGCCTGTTGCTTGTCACCCTGCCTGCGTTCGCACAAAGCGACGACGATCTGCTTCCCGTCACCGAGGCCTTCCACCTCACCACGGACGCCAGCCAGCCCGGCATGGTCAGGCTGCACTGGCGCATCGCGCCGGACTATTACCTCTATCGCGGCCGGATCAAGATCAAGGCGGCCGATGCCACCGCGGTCTCGCTGGGTGAACCGACCCTTCCCGACGGCCTGAAGAAGCACGACGAATACCTGGGAGACGTGGAGATCTACCACGGCGATATCGAAGCCAGCGTGCCGTACACGCTGCTCGCCGCAGGCACGACGACGCTCGCCCTCGATGTGCAGTACCAGGGTTGCCACGAAGTCGAGCCGAAGATCTGCTACCCACCGAACACCGAGCACCTCAAGCTCACCATCGGCGGCGCGTCGACCATTCCGACCGGTCCCGCACCCAATCCCGCCGCGCCGGCCGCGGCCACGCCAACCGCCGGCGGCGCCTCGCTGCTCGGTGCCCCGGCCACGGTGCCGGGTACGGACGCCGCCGCCCTGCCGGCTGAACAGGCCTTCCGCTTCGAAGCCCTGGTGAAGTCACACGACGCACTGCTGCTGCGCTGGACGATGCCGAAGGACTACTACCTATACCGCGACAAGACCGAGATAACGGTCGCCTCGCCCGCAGGTGTAACGGCCGGCGAGCCGGACTGGCCGAGCGGCGTGGCGCATCACGACGAGCACTTCGGCGACACCATCGTCTACTTCGATCAGGTGGAGCTGCCCGTCCCGCTGAAGGGCACGGCCAACGCGAAGACCGCCGAACTCGACATCGCGTACCAGGGCTGCCTCGAGAACGGCATCTGCTACCCGGTCATGACGCGCCACATCAGCGTCGACTTCGGTGCGGGCACAGCCACCGTCGGCGCGCCGGCTGCGTCGGCTCCCGTCGTGGCTGACGCTCCCGCCACCAGGGAAGTCGCGCCCACGCCTCCGCCTCCGGGCCTGGTGCCCAAGAGTGAGGCGCCGCTCGGCTTCATCGCCGCGATCGGCCTGGCCTTGCTTGGCGGCCTCGTGCTGAACCTGATGCCGTGCGTGCTGCCGGTGCTTTCGCTTAAGGCGATCACTGTCCTGGAAAGTGGCGAGAGCCAGGGTGCCGCCCGCCGTCACGCTCTCTGGTACACCGCAGGTGTCCTGGTCGCTTTCGCCGCTCTCGGTGTCATCATCGTCGGCATCCGCGCCGCCGGCCACGGCGTCCAGTGGGGCGCGCAGTTCCAGCAGCCCCTGGCCATCGGCATCCTCGTCTACGTGATGCTCGCCGTGGGCCTGTCGATGTCGGGTGTGTTCGAGATCGGCGGCTCGCTGGGCAATGTCGGCAGCGGCCTGGCATCTCGCTCGGGACCGTCAGGCGACTTCTTTACCGGCGTGCTCGCCGTCGTCGTGGCCAGTCCTTGCACGGCGCCGTTCATGGGCTCGGCCATCGCCTTCGCTTTCGCCGCACCGGTCCCCGTCGCCTTCCTCATCTTCCTGGCGCTCGGCCTTGGCCTCGCGTTGCCCTTCCTGCTGATCGGCTTCGTGCCGGCGATCGCCCGCCTGCTGCCGCGTCCGGGCCGCTGGATGGAAACCCTCAAGCAGGCCCTCGCCTTCCCGATGTATCTCACGGCGGTGTGGCTGCTCTGGGTGCTGACCAAGCAGCGCGGTGCGGACGCGACGGCGCTGGTGCTGGCCGGTGGCGTACTGCTGGCCATGGCGCTGTGGTGGTACGGGCGCAACCGCAACCGCAGCGGCGGCCTGTCCTGGATCTTCACCGCCGTCCTGGCCGTGGGCGCCGTGGCAGCGCTGTGGACTGTGCATGGCCTGCCGGCGCAGACCGCGACCACGGTCGCCACCGACGGCATCGTGCCTTACTCGCCGGCGAAGCTCGCCGAACTGCGCGCCGCCGGCACCCCGGTGCTGGTCGACATGACGGCCGACTGGTGCATCACCTGCAAGGCCAACGAACACGCCGTGCTCGACACGGATGCCTTCAAGGCCCTGCTCAAGCGCACCGGCACCGTGTACATGCGCGGTGACTGGACCGATGTGAACGCGACCATCGCGGCCTTCCTCGAGCAGTACCACTCGGTGGGCGTGCCGCTTTACGTGGTGTACCCGAAGGGCGGTGGCGACGGGCACAAGCTGTCCACGGTGCTCACGTATGACAGCGTGCAGCAGGCGCTCGAGGCCGCTGCGGCACCATGACGCGCGGCCCCACCTTCTGGATCGTCGTGCTGGCGATCCTCGGGGCGACGGGCGGCCTGTGGCTTGAGCACCGTCGCATGAACCCACCGCCGCCGCAGGGCGTCACGGTGACCGATGTCGGTGACCTGCCGCCCGAGGCCACCTTCGTGACCATCGACGGCAAGCCGCGCCAGCTGTCGGACTGGCGCGGCAAACGCGTTTTGATCAACTTCTGGGCCAGCTGGTGCGCCCCGTGCCGGCGCGAGATGCCCCTGCTCGATGCGGCTTACTCGCGCTATCGCGAGCGGAAGGTCGTGGTGCTGGGGCTTGCCGAAGACACGGCTGCCGGTGTCCGCGGCTATCTTGCCGAACGGCCGGTGACCTATCCCACCATGCTGGTCGATGCCAACGCGCCCGGTGGCTCGCTTTCGTTCGGCAATACGCGTCGCGTGCTGCCCTACAGCGTCCTGATCGGCGAAGACGGGCGTATCCTGCGGCGCAAAGTGGGCACCTTCACCGGGCCCGAACTTGACGAATGGCTCGCACCCGAACGATGAAGGAAAACCCCATGGACGGTCTGCCGACCCCTGACGAAGCGATCGAACACAGCCGCCAGTGGCTCGAACGAGCCGTGATCGGCCTGAACCTGTGCCCGTTTGCCAAGGCGGTGCACAAGAAAGGCCAGATCCGTTACGTGGTCAGCGCTGCCACCCAGCCGCTTGAACTTCTGGATGACCTCAAGCACGAGCTGGAATACCTGCGCGATGTGAGCGCCGAGACCGTCGACACCACGCTACTGATCCATCCGGGCGTGCTGGAGGACTTCGAGGACTTTAATGAATTCCTCGAGGTGGCTGACCTGGCCGTCGAAGACCTCGGCCTCGAGGGCGAGATCCAAGTGGCCAGTTTCCACCCCGACTTCCAGTTCGAGGGCACCGGCCCCGACGACATCACCAACTACACCAACCGATCTCCCTACCCGACCCTGCACCTGCTCCGCGAAGACAGCATCGACAAGGCCGTGGCCGCCTTCCCCGATGCCTCGAAGATCTTCGAGGCAAACATGGCGACGCTGGATGAGCTGGGCGTCGAGGGCTGGAAGAAGCTGTTCCCGGACGGGTGAGTCCGCCGCTGTACCTGCCCCTTGGCTGTACCTGTCCCTTGGCCGTCCGCGGGGAAACAGGGCGAAGCTCTACCATACGCTGCAGCATGGAAAGTCGCGATCTCCAGCGATCTACGCCGAACTTCACCGAACTGGACAAGTCAGGGTGACAGGCGCACACTGCGCGGCGTTCCGGAACCCCGGACCCAAGGCACAGGTGAACAGTGGCCAGGATCCTCGTCCTGCACGGACCCAACCTCAATCTGCTCGGCGTGCGCGAACCGTCGGTGTATGGGCATGAAACCCTTGCCGACATCAACAACTCGGTCCAGGCCCGTGCCCAGGCGGCCGGTCATGAGCTGAGCTGGTTCCAGTCCAACGCCGAGCACGAGCTGATCGCACGGATCCATCAGGCGCGCGACGAAGGCGTCGCCTGGATCCTTATCAACCCGGCCGCGTTCACGCATACCTCCATTGCTATTCGCGACGCCCTCGCCGGCGTGTCGATCCCGTTCATCGAGATCCACCTGTCCAATCCGCATGCGCGTGAGGCGTTCCGTCATCACTCGTATATGTCCGACCTCGCGGCCGGCGTGATCTGCGGCTTCGGTGGTGACAGCTACCGCCTGGCGCTCGAAGCCGCCCTGCTCCGCCTCGCGGTGCCCGCGGCCTAATTCCCTATTCCATCAGAAGGTTTGTCCCATGGACCTGCGCAAGATCAAGAAGCTCATCGACCTGCTCGAGGAATCGAACCTCGCCGAGCTGGAAATCAAGGAAGGCGAAGAAGTAGTGCGCCTGTCCCGCGTGCCGAAGGGCACCGTCGCCGCACCGCAGATGTACGCCGCGCCGATGCAGGCCGCCCCGGTGGCAGCCGCTCCCGTTGCCGCCGCGCCGGCCGCACCCGCTGCCCCGGCCGAAAGCGGCCTCCCGGCCGGCCACGTGACCAAGGCGCCGATGGTCGGCACCTTTTATGCGTCGTCCACGCCGGGCGCCCCGGCGTTCGCCACGGTGGGCAAGCAGGTCAAGGCTGGTGAGACGCTGGGCATCATCGAAGCGATGAAGATGTTCAACCAGATCGAGGCAGACGTCTCGGGTACCGTCGTCGCCGTCCTGGTCGAGAATGGCCAGCCGGTCGAATTCGACGAACCCATGTTCGTCATCGCCTGAGGTCTGACGTCATGCTCGAGAAGGTAGTCATCGCCAACCGCGGCGAAATCGCGCTGCGGGTGTTGCGCGCGTGCCACGCGCTCGGCATCAAGACGGTCGCGGTGCACTCCACCGTAGATCGCAACCTCAAGCACGTCGGCCTGGCCGACGAATCGGTGTGCATCGGCCCGGGTCCCTCGGCCGAAAGCTACCTCAACATTCCCGCGATCATCGCCGCCGCCGAGATCACCGACGCCCAGGCGATCCATCCTGGGTACGGCTTCCTGTCGGAAAACGCGAACTTCGCCGAACAGGTCGAGAAGTCGGGCTTCGTCTTCATCGGTCCCACCGCCGACGTCATCCGCCTGATGGGCGATAAGGTCGAAGCGATCCGCGCCATGAAGGCCGCCGGCGTACCGTGCGTGCCCGGCTCGGGCGGCCCGCTCGGCGACGACAACGACGAGAACCTGCGCATTGCCCGTGAGATCGGCTATCCGGTCATCATCAAGGCATCTGGCGGTGGCGGCGGTCGCGGCATGCGCGTCGTGCGTACCGAGGCCCATCTCGCCAACTCCATCGTCATGACCAAGCAGGAAGCCAAAGCGGCTTTCAGCAACGATCAGGTCTACATGGAGAAGTTCCTGGAGAATCCGCGTCACGTGGAGATCCAGGTGCTTGCCGACGGCCAGGGCAATGCCATTCACCTCGGCGAGCGCGACTGCTCCATGCAGCGCCGTCACCAGAAGGTCGTCGAGGAAGCACCGGCTCCGGGCATCACGCCGGAAATGCGTGCCGAGATCGGCAAGGTCTGCGTCGACGCCTGCCTGCGCATCGGCTACCGCGGTGCGGGCACCTTCGAGTTCCTGTTCGAGGGCGGCCGCTTCTATTTCATCGAGATGAACACCCGAATCCAGGTGGAGCATCCGGTGACCGAACTGGTGACGGGCATCGACCTGGTCCGCGAGCAGCTGCTCATCGCCGGCGGCGAGAAGCTATCCATCCGCCAGGAAGACGTCGTGTTCACCGGCCACGCGATCGAGTGCCGCGTGAACGCCGAAGACCCCGACACCTTCATGCCGAGCCCCGGCACGGTGAAGCGTTTCGAGGCGCCGGGTGGCCCAGGCGTGCGCGTCGACACCCACCTGTACGACGGCTACCGCATCCCGCCCAACTACGATTCGATGATCGGCAAGATCATCGTGCACGGCCCCGACCGCGCGACCGCCATCGCACGCATGCGCATGGCGTTGAACGAGACGGTGATCGAAGGGGTGAAGTGCAACATCCCGCTGCAGCAACGCATCATGGCCGATGTCGGTTTCCAGCAGGGTGGACAGAACATCCACTACCTGGAGAAACGCATGGCCGAACAAAAAGAAACTCCGCCCCAAATCTGACAAAAGAACCCCGCTTCCCAGCGGGGTTTCTTTTTCGCGTTTTTCCTACCAGGCGGATGCCACGCTGGCTACGCCCGTCGACGGCCGCTGATACGCACCCAGTCTTCAAGGGTGCGCACTTCGAGGTCCTCGAACCACGCCGCGTAGCGCACGAGAAGCTCTTCGTGCTGCCCATGCAGAATCCCCGACAGTGCGAACGGCGCACCCGGCTTCACGGCGGCAGCGAACGTAGGCGCGAGTTCACCCAGGGGGCCGGCGAGAATGTTCGCGACGAGCACGTCGGCCAGTTCGGTCGGCGCCTCACCCGGCAGATAGACGGCCAGATCCGCATGAACGCCATTGCGTTCCGCATTGTCGTGCGAGGAAATCAGCGCCTGCGGATCGTTGTCGATGCCGACTGCGCGGGCCGCACCCAGCTTCAGCGCGGCGATGGCGAGAATGCCCGAGCCGCAGCCGTAGTCGAGCACCAGCTTGTCGGCCATCTGCTGGCCGTCGAGCCATTCCAGGCACATGGCGGTGGTCGGATGGGTACCCGTCCCGAAAGCCAGGCCCGGGTCGAGCCGCACGACGATGATGTCACCTTCCAACGGCGGCTCGATGTTCCACGGATAGACCCAGAGGCGCCGGCCGAACGGCATGGGCTTGAACTGGTCCATCCAGGCGCGCGTCCAGTCCTGGTCGTCGACGACGCGCCAGGTGATCTGTGCCGGCTCGATGAAGGGCAGGTCGTCGGCGATGGCCTCCGTGAGGCCACGCTTGTCGGCGTCGGCGTCGAACAGCGCGTTCAGCACGATCTGGTTCCACAGGGGGAGCTCGCCCACGCCTGGCTCGAAGATCGCCTCTTCGTCCGGCGTTTCGGCGTCGGCGTCCTGCAGGGTGATGGACAGCGCGCCCAGGTCTTCGAGGGCGGTTTCGACCCGCGGCTGCTCGGCGGCACGGATCGTCAGGGAGAGTTCGAGCCAGGGCATCGGGACGGCCATTCGGTGGACGGGTCGACGATTCTACCGGTCGCCCACGTTATGATCTAACGATGTATACGCAGTGTCCCGAGTGCCTTACGGTCTACAAACTGGAAGCCGAGCTTCTGGTGCCCGCGTGCGGCTGCGTGCGTTGCGGGCATTGCGAGGCGGTATTCAACGCCCTGGGCACGCTTGCCGCGCAACTGCCGCCGGAGCCGTTCACGCGCCTGCCCGAGCGCGCACTCGATCAGGAGCCTCCTTTGGCCGAAGTCGCGGTATTCCGACCGCGGCCAATACCGCACGCGGCGGAGGACACGGGCATCGAGTCGGCTCACGCCGAGGCGCCCGCTGAGGATTTCTCCCAGCTGACATTCACGCCGAAGTTCGCCAAGACCCGGCGTCGCTCATGGCAGGGAGCCATATGGACGACCGTCTGCATCACGCTCATGCTCGGCCTCGGCGCCCAGCTCGCCTGGGCCAAGCGCGACTCGCTCATCGCCGACCCCACCATCGGCCCGGCCTTGCAGGCCGGCTGCTCTGTCGTCGGCTGCCGCCTGCCCCTCGTCGCGGAACCGACTCGCCTGCGACTGCTGGCCCGCGACGTCGAGCAGCACCCTTCCGTGCGTGACGGGCTGCTGATCACGGCGAGCGTACGAAACGATGCGTCGTTCGCGCAGCCCTACCCCGTTGTCACCATCGTGCTCTCGGATGCGCATGGCCAACGCCTGGCCATGCGCCGGTTCGAACCCACCGACTATGTGGGCGACGCCGGCGTGCGCGCACGCGGGCTGGATGGCGGAGCGACCACCGCGATGGTGTTCGAAGTGCAAGACCCGGGCCAGCGGGCTGTCGCCTTCGCCTTCAGCTTCGACTGACCATTCGAAAAAATTTCTTTTTACAAGCCTGCACATCCCCTCCCGGGACGAGTACACTCGATTCCCTTCGCGACGCTCGACCCCCCTACTACGGTGTGGCCGTGTCGCAATCCAAGCGGCCATATCAAAAGAACCGACCGGAGACTCGTGCTCCGGCCTGCGAGAGGGGAATGCCTTGAACGCTGTGAGACTGACTGCCGGCGAGGCCGCCAACGAGACCTCCATGCAGAGTGCCCTCAGCGAATGCGTCAGCCGTACCGTCCGTCGCTATCTGGCGGACATCGGCGATACCGAAGGCGGCGAAGGTCTCCACGCGTTGGTCATCCGTGAGGTCGAAGGTCCCCTGTTGCGTGAAGTGCTCGCTTTCCACGAAGGCAACCAGAGCCGCGCCGCCGTTGCCCTCGGCATCAATCGTGCCACCCTGCGCAAGAAGCTGGCTGCCCACGGCATTTCCTAAAGGGCCGCTATAATGGCGCGCTTTCCTCCCCGGAAGTGCCCATGCCCACGCCCGATCTCGTTTCCGTCCGCCGCGCGCTCGTCAGCGTTTCCGACAAGCAGGGCCTGACCGAACTCGCCCGACGCCTCGTCGCGGCCAACGTCGACATCCTCTCCACGGGCGGTTCCGCGAAAGCACTGCGCGATGCCGGCATCCCGGTGCGCGATGTGGGCGATCTCACCGGCTTCCCCGAGATCATGGACGGCCGCGTGAAGACGCTGCACCCACGCGTGCATGGCGGCCTGCTCGGCCGTCGCGGCACTGACGATGCGGTCATGGCCGAACACGGCATCCTGCCGATCGACCTCCTCGTGCTGAACCTGTATCCGTTCGAACGCACCGTGGCGGATCCGGCATGTACGCTGGAGAACGCGATCGAGAACATCGACATCGGCGGCCCGGCGATGCTGCGCGCGGCGGCGAAGAACTGGAACGATGTCGGCGTCCTCACCGATCCGACACAGTACGAAGGCGCACTGGCCGAGATCGAAGGCAAGGGCGGCCTTTCGCGCGCCACACGCTTCACGCTCTCGGTAGCGGCGTTCAATCGCGTTTCGAATTACGACGCGGCGATCAGCGATTACCTCTCGGGCGTCACGCTCGACGAAAGCCACACGGCCATCGCGGGCCATGCGGAATTCCCGGAACAGTCGAACGGTCGCTTCGTGAAGGTCATGGATCTCCGCTACGGGGAGAACCCGCACCAGGCGGGCGCGTTCTATCGCGACCTGTATCCGGCGGCGGGCACGCTGGCAACGTTCCGCCAGCTGCAGGGCAAGGAGCTCTCGTTCAACAACATTGCCGACGCCGATGCGGCCTGGGAGTGCGTGCGCCAGTTCGACGCGCCGGCCTGCGTCATCGTCAAGCATGCCAATCCCTGTGGCGTGGCCGTAGCCGCCGATCCCCTGGCCGCGTATGAACTCGCCTACGCCACCGACCCCACCTCGGCCTTTGGCGGCATCATCGCCTTCAACCGCCCGCTGGATGCGGAAACGGCAAAGGTGATTCTCAAGCGCCAGTTCGTCGAGGTGCTGATCGCCCCGGCGGTCGATGCCGGCGCCGTGGAAGAGGCGACGAAGAAGGCCAATGTGCGCGTGCTCGAGATCCCGCCGGGTGACGGCCGGAACACGCACGACATCAAGCGCGTCGGCTCCGGCCTGCTGGTGCAGACCGCCGACGATCGCCAGGTGCAGCGCGACGAGCTCAAGGTGGTCAGCAAGCGCCAGCCCACGCCAGCCGAACTCGACGACCTTCTGTTCGCCTGGCGCGTGGCCAAGATGGTCAAGTCCAACGCCATCGTCTACGCGCGCGACAACCGCACCGTCGGCATCGGCGCCGGCCAGATGAGCCGCGTGGTCAGCGCGAAGATCGCCGGCCTCAAAGCCGAGGAAGCCGGCCTCGTGGTGCCGGGCAGCGCCATGGCGTCCGACGCGTTCTTCCCGTTCCGCGACGGGATCGACGCGGCCGCCGCCGCCGGCATCCGCGCTGTCATCCAGCCGGGCGGCTCCATGCGCGACAACGAAGTGATCGCCGCCGCGGATGAGCATGATATGGCGATGGTGTTTACCGGCGTTCGGCATTTCCGCCACTAAGGGCTGAAGAGCTCGCCGATGAATCGGCTCCTACCAAGCAGGTCGCCGTAGTCCGCTCGGTGGGAGCCGATTTATCGGCGAAGGGTGCTCGCGACGAGGCTCGACTGCACCTCACGCCGCAACGCATACCTACGCGCCAGCACCGCGCACGTCATCAGCTGGATCTGATGGAACAACATGATCGGCAATACGATCAGGCCAAGCGGATGCCCGGCGAACAACACCTTTGCCATGGGCACGCCGGACGCCAGGCTCTTCTTCGAGCCGCAGAACACGATGGTGATCTCGTCATCGCGCGAGAAGCCCAGGGCACGGGCGCCGTAACGCGTGGTCAGCAAGGCACATGCCAGCAGTACGACGTTGACGATCACCAGTCCGCCGAGCACCGGTAGCGGCAGTTGCTTCCACAGCCCCTGCAACACCGCAGCACTGAAGGCTGTGTAGACCACCAGCAGGATCGATCCGCGATCCACGAAGGTCAGCAGGGTGGCGTGCTTGCGCACCCAACCGCCTATCCAGCGCTGCGCGACCTGGCCAGCGACGAAGGGCACGAACAATTGCAACACGATCGATCCCACCGAATGCCAGGACAGGCCGCCCTGGCCCGTGCCGGCGATCATCACCCCGACCAGCAACGGCGTGATGAAGATGCCGAGCATGCTCGATGCGGACGCCGAGACGATCGCCGCGGGAACGTTGCCGCGTGCGATCGATGTAAAGGCGATCGACGACTGCACGGTCGACGGCAACGTGCACAGGAAGAGGATGCCCAGGTAAAGGTCGGGCGAGACCAGCGGCGACAGCACCGGCTTCAGCAGCAGCCCGAGCACGGGGAAGAGCACGAAGGTGCTTGCCAGCACCGTGAGGTGCAGCCGCCAGTGGGTCATTCCCGCCACGACGGCTTCGCGCGACAGCTTTGCCCCGTGCAGGAAGAACAGCAGGGCGATGGCGACATCTGTCAGCCCTGCAAAGGCCTGCGCCGTCACGCCGCGGCAGGGCACGAAGCTCGCCAGCAGCACCGTGGCGATCAGCGAGAGGGTGAAACCATCGGGAAGGAAGCGGCGCATGGGAGTGACCGGCAAGAAGACGGGAGAGCGCTATTGCACCGCGTGCCGACTGATAAGACAAATCGTTTTATCTGATTCAGTGATACATTAACCGCATGAATGTCTCGATGCGTCAGCTTCGCGCCTTCCTGGCCGTGGCCAGCCACAGGCATTTCCGTCGCGCCGCGGAAGCCCTGCACCTCACCCAGCCCGCGGTGAGTCGCCTCATCGCCGACCTCGAGTCCGAACTCGACGTGCGACTGTTCGACCGCAGCACGCGCGAGGTGGTCCCGACCGAGGCCGGACGTTACCTCGAGCAGGCGGCATCCCGCGTGCTGGACGAGCTCGATGGCGTGCTTGCACAGGTGCGAACACAATCCGATCCCCTGCGCGGACGCGTACGCGTGGCTGCCGTTCCGACACTCTCCGCCGGGCTCGTGCCCGTTTGCATCGCCCGTTGCGCGACAACGCATCCGTCGATCGAAATCCTGCTTCGCGACCAGAGCCAGGCCCAGGTACTGGACGCCGTGCGCGGAGGTGAGGTGGACTTCGGGCTCACCGTGGAGCCGGCTACGCCGGAAGAGTTCGACGTAGAGACCATCCTGCGCGACCCGTTCCGCGTCGTCTGCCGGGCCGACCATCCGTTCGCGACGAAACGCCACGTCGCCTGGAAGGCGCTCGAGCACGAGCCACTCATTCTCCTCGACCACGCCTCTGGCTCCCGCCGGCTGATCGACACGGCGTTCGCCACACGAAACATTCCGGTGCGCGTGACGCTGGAGGTCGGACATCCCCATACTGCCTTTCGCATGGTGGAGGCCGGGCTTGGCGTAACGGTCACGCCCGCGCTATCGCTCGATGCCCTGCGCCCCGGACTGGTTGCCGTGAGTCTTTCCCCTGAGGTGCACCGCGAGGTCACGCTCATTCGCCGGCGCGCCCGCTCGCTATCCCCGCCCGCGCAGACCGTATGGAACGCCTTTCGCGACACGGCGCTCACGCTGGCTTGAACGGCGTCGACGGATGATGCCCGCCTTCCGACAGGAGGCATGCGATGAGCTATCAGCTGTACTACTGGACCGGGTTGCAGGGCCGCGGAGAGTTCGTGCGGTTATGCCTGGAGGACGCCGGCGCCGAATACACCGATGTCGCGCGCATCGAGGGCGATGAGGTGATGACACCCTTCCTCGATGGGGAACACGAAGGCGCCGTGCCCTTCGCGCCGCCTTTTCTCAAGTCCGGCCGACTGATCATCGCGCAAGCGGCCAATATTCTTCAGTATCTCGGACCTCGCCACGGACTGGTGCCGGAGAGCGAAGCGAAGCGCCTGCATGCGCATCAGCTTGAGCTCACCATCACCGATCTCGTCGCCGAGGTACACGACACGCACCACCCGGTGGCATCGGAGCTCTACTACGAGGATCAGAAAGCGGAGGCGAAGAAGCGCTCGAAGGATTTCCGCGAGCACCGCATCCCGAAGTTCCTCGATTACTTCGAGAAAGCGGTGGAACGCGGCGGCGGCAAGTTCCCGCTACGCGAGCACTCGTATGTCGACCTCTCGCTTTTCCAGATCATGGCCGGCCTGGAGTACGCCTTTCCCAAGGCCATGGCGAAGCAGAAAGTGCCGCTGCTGCGCGATCTGAAAAAACGTGTCGAGGACCGACCGAAGGTCGCCGCCTACCTGGCGTCGGAACGACGCATCCCGTTCAATACCTCAGGCATCTTCCGGTACTACCCCGAACTGGATGGTTGAGGCCGGATGGCCAGGACTCAGTTCGAGTTGACCGGCTTGGGCGCCGCACCCCACTCGTACACTTTGTAGTAGACCGGATCGACCGGCCCGTTCTTGGGGTCGTGCAGCTTGCCTTCGGGATCGGCCATGTACGTCTGCGGGACACCGTTCTTCGGCGTCACCACGATCATGGTCAGCTTGCCGCCCGAGCGGAACTCCTGGACCTGGTCGTCACCCTGTTGGCGGATGGTCACCTGGGGCGGCTCCTGGCCGCGCGCGTCGGTCCCGCCGTTGTCCTGCATGGAGGGCAGCGCGACGGGCGACCGCGGCGAGCCCTGGGCATCGGAGGTGGCCGGTGTCGTGCGGCCGTCCTGGGCCTCGTCGTAAGGCACCGGCCGCTCGATCGGCTTCTGTCCCGAGCGGTCCGGCTCGCCCGCCTTGACGCCCGGATCGTTGAGGGCCGGCGGCGGCGGCAACGGCGTCAGCTTCGGATCCGTGGCGGTCTGGGCGGCAACGGGAAGTGCCAGGGCCAGGGCGAGCGCGGCAACGAGGGCGTGCGAGCGGTTCATGGGGAATCTCCGTGCGGGGTGACGAGGATAGCAAGCCGCATACAGCTTTCCACGTGAACGGACGGTCCGCGTTCGGCCATGAGAGAATCGGGGGTATGCCTACGCTCACGCTCATCGACGGGTCCTCGTACCTGTATCGCGCGTTCCACGCGCTGCCTCCCCTGACCAACGCCTTCGGCGAGCCTACCGGCGCGTTGTTCGGCATCGTCAACATGTTGCGCACGACGATGAAGGCCGGTTCGGACTACGTGGCCTTCGTCTGCGATGCGCCGGGCCGCACCTTCCGCGACGACCTCTACCCCGAGTACAAGGCCAATCGCCCGTCGATGCCGGACGACCTGCGAGCCCAGGTCGACCCGATGATGAAGATCGTCGGTGCGCTCGGGTTTCCGATCCTCTGCGTCCCCGGCGTGGAAGCGGACGACGTGATCGGCACGCTCGCACGCCAGGCGGCTGAGGAAGGCATTCATACGATCATCTCGACCGGCGACAAGGATTTCGCGCAGATGGTTGGCCCGCATACGCTGCTGGTCAACACGATGACCAACACCACGATGGACGTGGAGGGCGTCTTCGCCAAGTTCGGCGTGCGGCCCGACCAGATCGTCGATTACCTCACCCTCATGGGCGACAGCATCGACAATGTCCCCGGCGTGGAGAAATGCGGCCCGAAGACAGCGGCCAAGTGGCTGGGCGAGTATCACAACCTCGAGAACCTCTTCGCCAACGCCGACAGTATCGGCGGCAAGATCGGCGAGAACCTGCGCGCGGCCATACCGCGACTGCCGCTGTCGCGTGAGCTTGTGACGATCCGTACCGACGTGCCGCTGGAGTATCGCCCCACCGGGCTGGCCATGCGCGAGCGCGACACCGAGGCGTTGCGCGAGCTGTACGCGCGCTACGACTTCAAGGCCGCGCTGAAGGACCTGGACACCGCAGGCACGGCCGCTACCGCGGCACCAGCCCCTGCCGTGGCACCTGTCGCCACGCATACACCACCGGACGCGTCCCTCTCGGCCGAAGGCGATTACGAACTCATCGTCACCGAAGACCGATTCGCCGCATGGCTGGAGAAGCTCGAAACCGCACCGCTTATCGCCTTCGATACCGAGACCACCAGCATCGATGCGATGCTCGCCGATATCGTCGGTGTGTCGCTGGCCGTGGAACCGGGCAAGGCTGCCTACATCCCGCTGGGTCACGACTATCCCGGCGCGCCGGTGCAACTGCCTCGCGACCACGTGCTTGGCGCGTTGAAGCCGATCTTCGAAGACGCCTCGCGCCCGAAGGTAGGCCAGCACGGCAAGTACGACATCAATATCCTTTCGCATTACGGCATCGACGTGAAAGGCCTTCTGCACGACACCATGCTCGAGTCGTACATCTACAACGCGACGGCGACGCGCCACGACATGGATTCACTCGCCACGCGATACCTCGGTTACACCACCATCAAATACGAACAGGTCGCTGGCAAAGGCGCCAAGCAGATCTCGTTCTCGCAGGTGGACATCGATACGGCATGTCGCTACGCCGCGGAAGATGCCGACGTAACGCTTCGCCTGCACCACGCCCTGTGGCCGAAGCTCGAAGCCGAACCGTCGCTGCGCGCGGTCTACACGGACATCGAGATTCCGCTGGTTCCCGTACTGGCGAAGATGGAGCGCACGGGCGTGCTCATCGACGCCAATGTGCTGCGCCTGCAGAGCCAGCAGCTCGGCAAGCGCATGGTGGAGCTTCAGCAGCTTGCCCACGCCTCCGCCGGCCACGAGTTCAACATGGACTCGCCCAAGCAGTTGCAGGCCGTGCTATTCGACGAGCTTGGGCTTGCCGCCAAGATCAAGACACCGACGGGCCAGCCCTCGACCAACGAAGAGGCGCTCGAAGCCATCGCCGAAACGCACGAGCTGCCGCGCCTGATCCTCGAATACCGCGGCCTCGCCAAGCTACGCTCGACGTATACCGACAAACTCGCCGGCATCGTCAATCCGCGTACGGGGCGCGTGCACACCAGCTATCACCAGGGCGCCGTCGCGACCGGCCGTATCAGTTCATCCGATCCAAACCTGCAGAACATCCCGGTGCGCACCGAGGAAGGTCGACGCATACGCCAGGCCTTCGTCGCGCCGGAAGGCTGGCGCATCCTCGCCGCCGACTACTCCCAGATCGAATTGCGCATCATGGCCCACCTGTCCAACGACGAAGGCCTCGTCCGTGCATTCAAGGAAGGTGGCGACGTGCATCGCGCGACGGCCGCGGAAGTCTTCGGCGTCCCCGCCGACGAGGTCACGACCAACCAGCGGCGCGCGGCGAAGGCGATCAACTTCGGCCTGATGTACGGCATGAGCGCCTTCGGCCTGGCCAAGCAGCTCAATGTGGACCGTGGCGAGGCGTCCGACTACATGGGCCGCTACTTCTCGCGCTACCCGGGCGTGCGTGCCTTCATGGACGCCACGCGTGAGCAGGCGCACCGCGATGGTTATGTGCAGACGCTGTTCGGCCGCCGCCTTTACCTCGAGAACCTCAACTCGCGTAACCAGGCCTTCCGCGCCGGCGCCGAGCGCGCGGCCATCAACGCACCCATGCAGGGCACGGCAGCCGACATCATCAAACGGGCGATGATCGCCGTCTCGGCGTGGATCGAACCGCGCGACGACGTCCGCATGCTGATGCAGGTACACGATGAACTGGTCTTCGAAGTCCGTGCGGACGCCGTCGACGACGTGCGCGCCGGGATAGAGAAGCATATGAGCGAAGCGGCCGCGCTCAGCGTCCCACTGCAGGTGGATATCGGCGTGGGCGCCAACTGGGATGAGGCGCACTAAGCGTGCACTAAGCGTTTTCGGCCGCGCTTGGCCGTCCATACGTAAGTTTTCCGTTTAGTCGATCATTTCGCCCTACCCCAAGTCGTTGAAAAATCAGCCCATGAACGCGGGCTGATTTTTTTTGCGCGCGCGGTGCAACTTTGCCTCGATTTGACCGTCTATATCTTCGGACGCACGCAACGGCGTCCCATCGGTGGGTCTCACCTCCCTGAGGCCCCCTCAAGGTGGACCGGTTCTTCCCCTGGTTCCGGTCTTCCACCCGGCCCCGAGAGCTCCCCTGGCTCTCGGGGTTTTTTTTGCCCACAGAACCTGCACATTCACACCCGCATCCTCGGCGCCACTTGAAACGGGAGGAATCACCATGCGCGCAGGTCTCATCGTCGTCGGCGTCATCCTTATCGGCCTCGGCCTGTGGGTCACCCTGGGCAACGGCAGCTACCAGAAGACCGATACGGTCGCTTCAATCGGGCCAGCCAAGCTCGAAGCCACGCACGACAAGTCGATCCCGCAGTGGGTCGGTATCGCCGGCATCGTCCTGGGCGGCATCGTCGCCGTCGCCGGGTTCTCCCGGAAGAACTGAGCCCCACCCGGTACAATGGGGAGATGGATGTTTCCCATCTCCTCGATTCCCTCAACGACGCCCAGCGCGAGGCCGTCAGCGCCCCGCCCGGGCACTATCTGATCCTCGCCGGGGCCGGTTCCGGCAAGACCCGTGTGCTGATCAACCGCATCGGTTGGCTGACCCAGGTCGAGCGGGTGC
>Ga0247742_10001029_pt1 | contig 20439 bp, 15 predicted proteins | sample UWRJL208509C2_FD_180944 | JGI IMG/M metagenome (GOLD analysis project Ga0247742, IMG submission 180944) | Plant litter microbial communities from Arlington Agricultural Research Station in Wisconsin, United States - UWRJ-L208-509C-2 | ecosystem: Environmental > Terrestrial > Plant litter >... | reverse complement strand
CCACCAAGGGCTATGACGGATTCGGCGGTCGTGACGACTCCCGGATCTGGTCACAAATGTGAAAGCAACTCCTTATATCCATTCAGAATTCCGTCTCGCAGCCCGCAGTTTCCTGCGACTTCTCTGAATATTTCCTAGGAATGGCGTTTTTTAACTTTATGCCAACAACTATCCGGATGGGGTTTGCTAACTTCACTGCTCGTTCACGGTCGTCCCACACGTTGGCGGCTTAACTTTCCGATGAAAAGGCCTTCTCGCTCATGCTTTTAAAGCGACTGACCGCTCTCGCGTTAGCCACCACTTGTATCGCTGCCGTAACACCTGCCTTTGCCGATTCCGTCACGCCGTCACAAGGTCTCGACCAGTCCGCTTCACTGTTGTTGACCGACCTGCCGGTGTTCGCCCCGGCCGCCGCGCTCGCCCAGTCCACGGTTCCCGACCTTGCTTCGCTGACCGCACCGAAGGCGCCGGCTCCGGCCGCTGCCCAGGTCGCTTCCGCCGCCGGCGATGCCGACACCGATAACCAGTCCGACGACGATGACGACAGCCTCGTCGCCGCCGCCACCGCCAAGCTCGCCGGTCACGTCGACGGCCATGCCCGCGAGTCGCTCCTGGCCTTCGCCATGAAGCTCCGCGATATCCGTTACCACCGTGGTGGCCGTGCACCGTCCACGGGCTTCGATTGCAGCGGCTTCGTCCGCTACGTGTTCATGCACAGCATCGGCCTCGATCTTCCGACCAACTCCGCCAGCCAGTTCCTCGCCGGCCTGAAGGTCAAGCGCAACGAGATGAAGACGGGCGATCTGGTTTTCTTCCGCACTCGCGGCAAGGCCATCTCGCACGTCGGCATCTATATCGACAACGGTCAATTCATCCACTCCCCGTCCGCAGGCAAGACGGTGCGCGTGGATAGCCTCAACGAGGCCTACTGGGCCCAGCACTTCGTCGGCGCCAAGCGTCCCGAAGGCATCGCAAAGATCTGACGGAAGCCCTTCAACGACTATTTCCGAAACGGCGTGCTCCGGCATGCCGTTTTTTTTGTCTGCGATATCCTATGCCGATGTCTCGCCAGCCTCCCCGCGCGCCCGGTCCCCGGCTGCGCCGTCCCTCGACACCCGTCTTCGGTCTCGCCCGCGTGCTGTCCAAGCGTGGCATCTGCTCGCGCAGCCAGGGTGAGAAGCTGGCGCGCGAGGGCAGGGTCCGTGTGGACGGCAAGATCGTTCGCGATCCGGAGTTCCCCATCGCCGGCCACGAGCGCATCGAACTCGACGGTGCCGGGACGACGTCTGCCGCACCCGTCTATATCGCCATGAACAAACCGCGTGGCGTGGTCGTCACCGCATCGGACGAGCAAGGGCGCGATACGGTTTACTCGTTGATCGAGGGCGCGGGATTGCCCTGGCTGGGGCCGGTGGGTCGCCTCGACAAAGCGAGTGAAGGCCTGCTGTTGCTGAGCAACGACACGGTATGGGCTGCGGGCATCACCGAGCCTGCGACGCACGTGGCCAAGACCTATCACGTGCAGGTCGACGGCCGACCCGATGAGGGAACGGTTGCCGCCATGCTCGAGGGCGTTGTCGATGAGGGGGAGACCTTGCGCGCGACGGCGGTCTCGCTGCTACGTCAGGGTGAGCGCAATGCCTGGCTGGAGGTGACGCTAGACGAAGGGCGCAACCGGCATATCCGCCGTCTGCTGGCCGCGCTGGGTTTCGAGGTGCGACGCCTGCTGCGTACGGCGATCGGCGATCTGGCGCTGGGTGAGCTGGCGAAGGGGCAGTGGCGGCACCTGACGGAAGCCGAGGTCGCGTCGCTACGGCGGCGGTGAGGTTTGCACCCCATCGCCGCCGTAGCGGCTCCCACCGCTTATGCCTTCAACACGCCCAAGGCCTTGCCCACCTTGGTAAACGCGGCAATCGCCTTGTCGATGTGCTCGCGTGTGTGCGCGGCGCTCATCTGCGTGCGGATGCGCGCCTTGCCCTGCGGCACGACCGGGAAGAAGAAACCGGTCACATAGATGCCCTCCTCGAGCAGGGCGGTGGCCATGGCCTGGGCCTGCTTGGCGTCGTAGATCATCACCGGGACGATGGGATGCTGACCCGGACGAATGTCGAAGCCGGCCTCGGTCATCTTCTCGCGGAAGTAGCGGGTGTTCTCTTTCACCTTGTCACGCAGGTCGCCGGCGGCGTCCAGCATGTCGAACACCTTGCTGCCGGCCGCGACGACGTGCGGCGGAAGCGAGTTCGAAAAGAGGTAAGGGCGCGAGCGCTGGCGCAGCAGCTCGATCACTTCGCGACGGCCGGTGGTGAAGCCGCCGAGGGCACCGCCAAGGGCCTTGCCGAGGGTGCCGGTGATGATGTCGATCTTGTCGAGCACGCCATGGACCTCGGCGGAGCCGCGGCCGGTATCGCCAAGGAAGCCGGTGCAATGGCATTCGTCGATGTGGACGAGCGCGTTGTACTTCTTCGCCAGGGCCGTGATCTCGGCAAGCGGTGCTACGAAGCCGTCCATCGAGAAGGCGCCATCGGTGGTGATCAGCTTGGTGCGCGCGCCGGCGGCATCGGCCGCCTGCAGCTGGGCTTCCAGATCGGCCATGTCGCAGTTGGCGTAACGGAAGCGCTTGGCCTTGCACAGGCGGATGCCGTCGATGATCGAGGCGTGGTTGAGCGCGTCGGAAATGACCGCGTCCTCTTCGCCGAGCAAGGGCTCGAACAGGCCGCCGTTCGCATCGAAGCAGGCGGCGTAGAGAATGGTGTCTTCCTTGCCGAAGAAGCTGGCGATCTTCGCTTCCAGTTCCTTATGCAGATCCTGCGTGCCGCAGATGAAGCGCACGCTGGCCATGCCGAAGCCGTGGGTATCCAGCGCGTCCTTGGCTGCCTGGATCACCTCCGGATGATCCGCCAGGCCCAGGTAGTTGTTCGCGCAGAAGTTGAGCACCTTGCGGCCGCCTTCGAGCTGGATCTCGGCGGACTGCGGCGACACGATGATGCGCTCGCTCTTGAACAGACCCTGTTCACGGATGGAGTCGAGTTCGCTGGCGAAGCGCGTCTGGCCCGGATAGGTCATGGTGGAAAGTCCGGTGGGAGGAATTCTCAATTGTGAGGCCTCCCGCCCGTTGAGAAAACCCGCCACTCCAGCGGCTGTGTCAGTGCAGGCCGAAATCCACGCGGGTGGTCTTCCCGGCGTCGTCGATCCCCTTCGGGTCGAGCTTCGGCGCCTGAACGAACAGTCGTTTGTCGTCGACCTTCCCCTGCAGCCATTGCCGGACCGCGTTGGCGCGCCGTTCGGCCAGGTGCCGCAAGGCATCCGCGTCGACGGGCATGTTCGTCTCCATCAACGTGCGCATTTCCTCCGGCGGCTGCGACTTGGTCAGGCCAATCACGTTCTTCGGCTTGGGGAAGTCAGCGTGACGATATGCGCGCTCGAGATACTTATCCTGCTCGTCGGCCGTCGGTGCCGTGGTGTCGTCGCCTTTGGCGCTCACCTGCTCTTTGTGAATGAGATCTTCGACCATCACCTTGCGCAGGCCAGACTCGTCCTTGCTCGGATCGATGCGTCCGATGATGTCCAGGCTGACCGACGGTTTGTCGCCCAGCACCTTGACGACCTGGCCGAGCTTGTCCTGGGCAGCGGCATCGAGCACGTCCGAGCCGGGGGCGAATTCCACGTAACCGAGGTCCTCACGGCCGCCTCCGATGGAGGCCAGCAGCCGGAACGGCGAGGTCACCGCTTTGACGATGAGATTGCCGATCGCACGCCAGACCAGTCCGCCCACACTGAAGTGCGGGTCGTCGAGCGAGCCGGATACGGGCACATGGACATCGATCCGTCCCTGGCTGTCCCTGAGCAGCGCCACGGCCAGCTTGACCGGCAGATGGCTGATGCCGGGCCCCTCGATGCGGTCGCCGAAGGTCAGCTGGTCGATGAAAATGTGGTTGTCCGCGCTCAGTTTGCGTTGATCGAGCGTGTAGTGCACATCGACGTTGAGTCGCCCGCTGCTGATCGGGTAGCCGGCGTACTTGCCGGAGTAGGGCGAGAGGTTGGTGAGCTGGATACCCTCGGCCTTGGCCGTGATGTCGAGGAAGGCGACCGGCGCGAGCGGGTTGATCGTGCCCTCGATGTCCACCGGCGCGTTGCCGTCCAACTGGCCCTGCAGGGTCAGGTCGGCGGGCGGCGCATTGCCGGCCGTGCCGAACGCACCGATCTTGCCGGTGAGTTGGGTGACGTCGGCGGTGTAGTTCGGCTTGATGAAGTTATCCGTGTAGTTCAGCTGGCCACGGCTTAGGGTGATCTGTCCAATGCGTATGTCGGCGTCGGGACCACTGGCCGCGGGGACGGCGGCTGGTGCGACGGCCGGCGCAGGATTGGCCTGCGCCTGGGTGACCGACACGGCGCCCGGCGCCTCCGGACTGGCGACCACATCCTGCAGGTTGAGACGTCCCGTCGCATTGATGATGACGCGGGCGTAGAAATCGTCGAGCGCCAGGCCGCCGATCGCCACGCGGGGAACACCCTGGCCGAGGTCGACCACCATGTTGCTGGCGCTGAGTGAGGTCCAGCGCAGGAAGTCGTCGTTGGTCACCTTATCGAGCACGCGGACACGACCCAGCGTGGCGCGTCCGCGATAGCCAATGCGCGCCGTGTCCTTCTGCGCGGCGTAACGCACCTGGCCGTCGAGACTGAGCAGGCCGCTGCCCACACGTACGTTGAGGGGGACGGTCACCAGGTTCTGCAGCGGGGCGACATCGATGCGGGTGGTCTGGATCTTCAGGTCCGCGTCGAGGGGATCGGGCCTGACCGTGCCGGTGACGGCGAAAGCGCCGTCGCCGAGCGAGCCCTTGAGGTCGAGCTTGAGCGGTTGCTGCAGGTTGTCGGACAGGCCGTCGATGCCGAACGCGGTCGCGTTCATCGTCACGGTGTTTCGCTTGCCCGGCGCTTTCGCGTCGCGCAAGGTGAGCTTGCCGTCGTTCAGACCGAGGTGGGCGACGCTCCAGTGCCAGTCCGAGCCGGCGGGGTGCGCGGCCGATGCCGAAGGGGGCATCACGCTCGCCAGGTCGACATCGCCGTTCGCCAGTCGTTGCACGTCCAGACCCAGGCCGCCCAGGAGGAGTTCGTCCACGCGCGCTTCGCGCGTGCTGAGATCGACCAGGGCGATGCCCGCCGACAGGGATGTCCAGGTGACGGGTGATGCGCGGGCACCACGCGGCACGAGCGTAAAGCCATCCAGGCGCGCCTTGGTGTTGGTGAGGCGCAGCGTCATGGCCGCATGCCAGCCCAGTGCCAGCGTGCCTTCCGCGTCGATGGTGCCGCCGGTGATATCGGCATTGAGAAGCGGCGGTGCCAGTGGCATCAAGGCGGGGAGGGACACCTCCTTGAGGGCGAGCTTGCCGGTGTAGGTGCTGGCCGGGAGATCGACGCTGCCCTGCGTGGACACGGAACCACCCGCCATCCGCGCCGACACATCCAGCGTGGCCGCGCGTGCCTTTACCGTGCTGAGTCCACGCAAGGTGCCTTGCATATGCTCGAGCTCGAGGCGCGCTGGCGCCGACGCGGTGAGGTCCGCGTACGCGATATGCGAATCCTTCAGGGTGAGGCTGTCGATGCGCACGTCCACCGGCGTGGCCTTCGCATCGACAGGAGGCGCGTTATCCGTTGGCGCCGTTGCCGTCAATGCATCGAAGTTGCTCTTGCCTCCTGGCAGAAGCGCATAGCGCACCGACGCGCGTTCGAGCGTCACCGTGCCAAGCCGATACCGGGAGGTGAGTGGCTCGAGCACGGTCAGGTCGGCCTCGCCATGGCCCAGGTCGAGCAGGGCCGAACCATCCTTGCCGGTCACTTTGAGGTCGTCCAGCGCCAGCCGTCCGTTGAGGCGGATGCTGGGGTGCGCTTCGGCCATGACGAAATGCAGGGCCAGTACGCCGGTCAGCTTGCCGCTGGGCACGGCGACGGGCAGCGGGGTGGGCGCGAAACCGACGTAGCGGGCAAGGTCCAGGCGATCGAAGCGGAAGGTGATCGAGGATTCGCGGCTGCTGGCGAAGGGCTTCGTCTGTCCCTGGGCTTTCAGTGGACTGCCATCGACGTTCATCGCCAGGAGTGGCTGCACGAAGATGTCGGTGTCGCTCGGCAGGCTGGCGATGAAGGGGATGCCCAATTCGAGGTGATCGATACGGTGCGTCGCGTCGAGCACGCGGTCGTCGAAATCGATCTGGCCGCCGTGCAGGGCGATGTTCGACACGGCAAAGCGAGCAGGGCCGGTGTCCGGCGCCGCCGGCTTACTCGCCAGGCGTTCGAGGATGTCGGTGAAGTTGAAGCGCTGCGGCGCTGTCCGCTGGATGCGTACGCGCGGACTGTCGATGCGAAGCTCGTCGAGGATCGGAGCCGCCCGGAATAGCGACGCCCACGACGCGTTCGCGGTCAGTCGGTCGATATCCACGAAGGCCGTCCGGCCGTCCGTTTCGCCGATGTGCAGGCGTTCGATAGTGAGTTTGAGTGTGAACGGATTGAGGCTGACGTCGCCGACGGTGACGGGCCGTCCCAGTGCCGTGCTGGCGCGCGAGGCGATCTGCGAACGAAGGAGCGTGGGCGCCGCCAGGAAGCCCAGCAGGCCGAACACGACGATGGCGATGAGGATGCCGAATCCGATGCGCCGCCCGCGCCGCGACCGATAGACGGCCAGGGCCTGATCGCGGCCCTTGTCCCAGCGGATGTTCCGCCACGCCTTGCGAGTGTCCATACTTCCGCCCCTTCACCACGTTGCCCCCGACGCAAAGTGTACTCGTCGGAGGCACGCTCGGGCGGGGGTCATCGACCCCGGTGACTCAGGTCCAGGAGCAGACGACCTTGCCGCACTGGCCGGCGTCCATCAGGTCGAAACCCTTCTGGAAGTCGTCGATGGCGATCTGGTGCGTGAGTACCTTCTGCAGCGGGAATCCGGTCAGCACCATCTGGGTCATCTTGTACCAGGTCTCGTACATGCGACGGCCGTAGATACCCTGCAACGTGAGGCCCTTGAAGATGACCTTGTCCCAGTCGATGCCGGCACCGCGTGGCATGATGCCGAGCATGGCGATCTTGCCGCCGTGGTACATGCAGTCGAGCATGTCGCCGAAGGCACGCGGGTTGCCGCTCATCTCCAGGCCGACATCGAAGCCTTCGATGTGCAGGTCCTTGACGACATCCTTGAGCGACTGGTTCGCCACGTTGACCACGCGCGTGGCGCCCATGTCGGCGGCCAGCTTCAGGCGATAGTCGTTGACGTCGGTCACCACGACGTTGCGCGCGCCGATGTGCTTGGCGATACCCGCGGCGATGATGCCGATCGGGCCCGCGCCGGTGATCAGCACGTCTTCACCGATGAGGTCGAATTCCAGTGCGCAATGCGCGGCATTGCCGTACGGGTCGAAGAAGGCGGCCAGCTCGGACGGGATCTGGTCCGGAATCGGCCAGAGGTTCGAGGCGGGCATCGTCATGTATTCGGCGAAGGCGCCGTTGCGGTTCACGCCGATGCCGACGGTGTTCGGACACAGGTGCTGGCGGCCGGCGCGGCAGTTGCGGCAATGACCGCAGACGATATGGCCTTCCGCCGAGACGCGGTCGCCGATCTTGTAGCCGGTGACCCCGGGGCCCATGTCGACGACGCGGCCGACGAACTCGTGGCCGATGGTCAGGCCGGGCGTGATCGTGCGCTGGGACCACTCGTCCCACTTGTAGATGTGCAGGTCGGTACCGCAGATGGCGGTTTTCTCGACCTTGATCAGGACTTCGTTCGGGCCGACTTGCGGTACCGGCACTTCTTCCATCCAGATGCCCTGTTCGGGCTTGCGCTTGACCAGCGCCCTCATCGTCTGCTGCATGGTTATCCAGGATTGTCGTGGGGACGGCCCGCGGTGCGGACCCAAACCGGCATTATAGTCCCGCAAGGCTCCCAAGGCTTGTGCGGCGCGGCATTGCCAGCTCCGGACCGGAGCCTCTATGGTCGGGCGTACTGCACGGCCGACAGGGGCAACGAACGACATGCGAATCCGTACGATGATGTTGGGAGCAGCCATGGCGCTGGCGCTGGACGCGAAGGCAGACGAGGGTATGTGGTTGCCATCGCAACTGCCGGGAATTGCGAAGAATCTCAAAGACGCGGGCTTCCGCGGCGACCCGAAGGATCTTGCCGAGCTCACCCGGGCACCCCTGAACGCCGTGGTCCGCATCGGCGGCGGCACCGGATCCTTCGTTTCGGCCGATGGCCTGGTGGTGACCAACCACCACGTCGCCTTCGGCGTCATCCAGTACAACTCGAAGCCGGACCGCGACCTGATCACCGAGGGCTACGTGGCCGCCGACCGCGCGGGCGAGCTTCCGGCCAACCCCGACTACCGCCTTCGCGTCACGGTCGGCTTCGACAAAGTCACCGACCAGGTGCTTGCCGGCGCCCGGGGCAAGACGGGCAGGGCATATTTCGATGCGGTGGATGCGGCCAGCAAGGCTCTCGTCGCCGCGTGCGAGAAGGACGGCATCAAGTGCAGTGTCGCCAACATGTTCTACGGGCGGGACTTCTACCTGGTCCGCCAGCTCGAACTGCGCGACATCCGCCTGGTCTACGCGCCGCCGCGTGCGATCGGCAACTACGGCGACGAGGTCGATAATTTCGTCTGGCCGCGTCACGCCGGCGATTTCACCATTCTGCGTGCCTACGTCGGCAAGGATGGCAAGCCGGCCGACTACTCGCCGGACAACGTGCCTTACCATCCTCCGTCGCACCTGCAGATCGCCACCGAAGGTGTCGCCGAAGGCGATTTCGTCATGCTGGCCGGCTATCCGGGGACGACCTACCGGCACCGTACGGCCGCCGAATTCGCCGACCAGATCGAGTGGCGCCTGCCGACGTCGGTCGCTGTGCTGAAAGCCTTGCAGGACGTGATCGAGGCCGAGGGCAAGGCTGACAAGGAGGCTGGCATCCGCTACGCCTCGCAGTTGCAGACCTTGAAGAACGGTATCAAGCGATTCAGTGGCGAACTCGAAGGTCTCGAGCGCAGCGACGCGGTGACGGTTCGCCGCGAGGATGAGGCCGCCATGCTGGCATGGCTCGCGACGCAGCCCGATGCAAAGACGCTGAAGCCGCAGATCGACCAGGCCATGGCGCTCATCGCGCAGGGCAAGGACGCGCGCGAACGCGACCTTCTTGTCGGCTTGCTGTCGAGTCAGACCCAGCTGATGCGTGGGGCGCTGTCGATCGATCGTCTGGCCATCGAGCGTCCCAGGCCGGACGCGGAGCGCGAGTCCGGTTACCAGAAGCGCGACGAGGAGCTGATCCAGAGCCAACTGAAGCAGATCCAGCGTCGTTACGATGCGCGCGTGGAAAAAGCCCTGGTCACGTCGCTGATGACGCGCTACCAGAAGCTGCCGGATGCGCAACGCCTACCCGAGGTCGACAAGGTATTCGGCCGGACGCCGGCCGATCTCGCCAAGGCGCTCGATCACATCTATGGGGCGACGAAGTTCGGCGATGAGCCTGAGCGCACGCGCCTGTTCGGGGCGGCGCCAGCCGAGATCGAAAAGAGTAACGATGCCCTGCTGGTGGCGGCCCGCGCCCTGCGACCTGCGCTGCTGCGCATCGAGGACGAACGCAAAGCGCGTGAGGGCGACCTGTTGCGCCTGCGTCCTTCCTATATGCAGGCACTGATCGCGTATCGGGAGAAGCAGGGCAAGGCGGTCTACCCGGACGCCAACTCCACGCTGCGTGTCAGCTACGGCAAGGTCACGCCGCTGAAGGCGCGGGACGCGGTGACCTATGCACCGCTGACCACCGCGCAGGGTATCGTCGAGAAGAACACGGGTGTCGCTCCGTTCGACGCGCCCAAGCCCTTGCTGGACGCGATTCACAAGGCGGACTTCAAGGGCTATGCGGATCCGAAGACGGGAGCCATGCCGGTCGACTTCCTCAGCAACCTGGATACGACGGGTGGCAACTCGGGTTCGCCGGTGCTCAATGCGAAGGGCGAGCTGGTCGGCCTCAACTTCGACAGCAACTGGGAAGCCGTCAGCGCAAGCTGGATGTACGACCCTCGCTACAAGCGCGCGATCCACGTCGACATGCGCTACATGCGTTGGTTGATGGACAAGGTGTATCCGTCACCGGCGTTGCTCAAGGAGCTGGGTGTTCCGGCGAAGTAGGGCGCGTTGTTACGAGTCAGGCGTTATCCACACGGATTGTGGATACGACCTGCATAACCGTGTGGATAAGTCGGAATGCGCTTTCGCAGGCAAGGGCTTGCGTTACGTTGGTCAGTGAGTAGCCACGAGCTGATCACTTGCCCCAAACAGATAACAACTTTATCAGTCCTGTGACGAATGCCCCGCCAGCGCCAAACCAAGCCAGCGCTATGGAGCCGCTCACGATGGGCGTGTACCAACGGATCTCCAGCTGGGTCTTCATTGTGTCCATGGCGAGTTTTCTTGCTTCAGCTTCAGCTTTGTCCCTCTAGGCGTGCACCTTCATCGTTTCATCGAAGAATCGGAATGATTCCCTGTTGAGCTTCCTCATCTCCGCGTAGAACCTCTCGGCCTCGGCGCGAGTACGGTTGAGGTCCGCGTAGAACTTCTCGCGTTTCGTGGCTTCTATGCCGGCGTGATCGGTCGGTTGCGCTTGCGCGGTCGTCATCGAGAGAACTCCATTGTCCTGGGCAGCGGGATATCCACAGCGCGTGTGGACAGAGCTTGCATAAGCATGTGCATAAGTCGGATAGCGGCTTGCCTGGCAAGCACTTGCGTTGCAATGGTCAGTAAGTGAGCAGTCGTCTGCGGAAGCGTAGCGCAGCATGCGAAAAGTGCGAGGTCAGCCGTCCCTGATTCTCAGGCGCGTGATATCCACAGCGAATGTGGATACCGCCTGCATAACCATGTGCATAAGTCGGATTCGGCCTTCATTGCCATGCACTTGCGTTGTGCTGATCACTGAGTGACCAGACGTGCGACGACGCGGTCGCGAGGGCGATATCCACAGGCTGTGTGGATACGCCTTGCATAACCATGTGGACAAGTCGGATTACGCCTTACGCAGCATGGGGTTGCGTTGCGCTGCTTATTATTTGACCGGCCTGGCGCGGCAGTCGGCGGGGCAAGCGAGCCACGCCTTGCTTTTGCGGTAGTCCAGCGTCATCACGAAAGCGTCGAGGACGTTCGCACCGACCGCACCGTGAACCGTGCGATCCATGTACGCGGACATGAACGACTCGAAGTTTGCATCCGCCCGCTCTGTGAACCAGATCGGCCCAACGACCCAGCCGGCAATGACAACGTCAGGCACCTGAATGGCTCTCGTTGCACTCCTTTTGTCGAACGCGTCGGCGGCGTTGACCATGGGCCACTCGGGATGAGCGGCATGCCATCGGTTCATGATGGAACGGGTGATGTAGCTCGCTACGCCTAGTCCGTTCACCGTCGGTATCTTCATCAAAGCCTGGGCCGCCTGAGTCGGTTGCGCGGTGGCGCCGGTGTCCAGCAGGACGTCGATGGGTGCACCGTCCACGTCGATCGTCACGCGCGGATACGCGGAGACCAGTGCGCCTGCCGCATCGCGCTGCATGCCCAGTTTTGTCGAATGAGTAGTGAGCGACGGGCGCCAGTGGTCGTCTTCCACGCGCAGCTCGTGTGCGGGGTAGTCAAAGGTCCAGATTCTTCCCTCGAGGTAGCGGCCGCCGGCAATACCGTCGGCGTTGTCGAAGCCGGGAGGCTTTGCTATGACGAGGACGTCGCCGCAGTGGTCGGTCGCCCTCGGTAGCGCCGCACCCGTGACATAGTCGGGTCGGGCGACGAACGTGATCTGCGAGTCCGCGCTGTGCGGGGCTGCCGTGCAACTCGAGGCCTTCAGTTTCAGCCGGGCCGCTGCATCGCGCGTGATGAAGTAGTTGCTGCCCCCGGCTCCCGTGTCGAACAGGATACGCACGGACTTGCCATCGCGCGTCGTCGGGGTGGCGTAGAAATGTCCGGCTTCGTAAACGGTGGGTACGACCGTGGCTCCCTCTGCCACGCAAATGCAGCCCGATGCGGCGGCAAGCGCCATCAAAACACGCAACATGCTTCAGTTCTCTCTTTGAGCGCAGGTCGATCCTCGCACCCGCGGCGGGCGTGTGTCATCGGGGTACGCTAATCTGGTGGTCGTTTGATCGCCGTCCGCGTGCATGAGTTTCGACGACCGCCCCCTTGCCATCTTCCTGATGGGCCCGACCGCGTCGGGCAAGACAGCGCTCGCCTGCGCGCTGGCGGATCGCTATCCCGTCGGGCTGATCAGCGTCGACTCGGCGCTGGTCTATCGCGGGCTCGATATCGGTTCGGCCAAGCCGGATGCCGCGACACTGGCGCGGTATCCGCACGAGCTCGTCGATATCCGCGATCCGGCCCAGCCTTATTCGGCGGCGGATTTCCGCAGCGATGCGCTGGCCGCGATGGCCCGGGTGAGGGAAGCGGGCAAGGTTCCCCTCCTGGTCGGCGGCACGGGCCTGTACTTCCGGGCGCTCCAGCGTGGCCTGTCCGACCTGCCGGAAGCCGATCCGATCTTCCGCGAGCGGCTGGGGGCGGAAGCGGCAACCGTGGGTTGGGGAGCGATGCACGCGCGCATGGCGGCAATGGATCCGGTCGCGGGCGAGCGAATCCGGCCAGGCGACGCCCAGCGCATCCAGCGCGCGCTCGAGGTCATGGCGCTCACGGGCCAGCGCCTGACCGATCTGCAGAAGCAGGCCACGGGTGACCGCCTGCCCTGGCGGGTGCTCAAGCTCGCCCTGTTGCCGGACGACCGCAAGGCACTGCACGCGCGGATCGCCACCCGCTTCGAGACGATGCTGGCCGAGGGGTTTCTCGACGAAGTGAGGGCGCTGAAGGCCCGCGGCGACCTGCATGCCGACCTCCCGGCGATCCGCGCCGTGGGCTATCGGCAGGCCTGGGAGTACCTCGACGGGCAGGGCGACGCCACGAACCTGCGCGACCGTGGTATCTATGCAACGCGGCAACTCGCAAAACGGCAGATCACCTGGCTGCGAAGCGAGCTCGACGCACGCACGTTCGACCCGGACCGGGGGGATCCGTTGCCGGAAGTGGACAAAGCGCTCGGGTTCTTCCTGGGAATGCCGATGTCGTCACGTCCTGCGCTTCCTGCCGGCATTTAAAAGCAGTTAAGATTCAAGACACTTGGGCTGGGGCGCCGTTTGGCGTTTTTTACCCGGACCCGTACGAAAGGCGTAGGGGAGAAGAAGAAATGTCCAAAGGGCAGTCGTTGCAGGATCCGTTTTTGAATGCGCTTCGCCGTGAGCGCGTGCCGGTCGCCATCTACCTGGTGAACGGTATCAAGCTGCAGGGCACGATCGAGTCGTTCGACCAGTTCGTGGTTCTGCTGCGCAATCAGGTGAGCCAGATGGTTTACAAGCACGCCATCTCGACGGTCGTGCCGAGCCGCAATGTGCGGGTCGGTGGCCACGAGAACCACCCGGAATCGGGTACGGGCGACGCCGAGGGTTGAGGGGCCCCGGCGGCAACCCATATGTAAAGGAACGGGTGCGCGTATGCTTTGGCATCGCGCGCCCCTTCTTCTCATGAGGTCATCCCCCTAAGTGTTCGATAGGCAAAAGAAAGGCGAGCGGGCCGTGCTGGTCCTGCCGCATTCGCGTGGCGAAGGCGACGCGATCCGCCGTGGCGAGGAATTCGCCGAACTGGTCGCTTCGGCAGGCGCCGACGTCCTGGTCAGCATCCCGGCCCGGGTGGCGACCCCCAATCCCCGTTTCTATATCGGTAGCGGCAAGGCTGACGAGGTCGCCGAAGCCGTGCGCGCGCTCGAGGCCGACCTGGTCCTCGTCGATCACGAGCTGACGCCGGTGCAGGAGCGCAACCTCGAGAAGCACCTGGGGACGCGCGTCGTCGACCGCGCCGGGCTGATTCTCGACATTTTTGCGCAGCGGGCCCGTTCCCACGAGGGCAAGCTCGAAGTCGAGCTGGCCCAGCTCAAGCATATTGCGACCCGCCTGGTTCGTGGCTGGACCCATCTGGACGCCCAGCGCGGCGGTGCCATCGGCAACCGCGGCCCGGGTGAAACCCAGCTGGAGACCGACCGCCGCCTGCTTGCCGAACGCGTGAAGATGCTGAGCAAGCGCCTGGAGAAGGTGCAGACCCAGCGCGACCAGCAGCGTCGCTCGCGTCTGCGTAACACCGTGCCCCGCGTGGCCCTGGTCGGTTATACCAACGCAGGCAAGTCGACCTTGTTCAATGCGCTGACCACCGGCGGCGTGTATGTCGCCGACCAGCTGTTCGCGACCCTGGATCCCACGGTGCGCAAGATCGACGGCTTGGCGTGCGGCCCCGCGGTCATCGCCGACACGGTCGGTTTCATCCGTGAGCTGCCGCACGATCTGGTCGCGGCGTTCCGCGCCACGCTGGCCGAGGCCCGCGATGCCGACCTGCTCATTCATGTCAGCGATGCCGCCGACGAGGAACGCGAGATCCTCCGCAAGGTGGTCAACGAGGTGCTCGAGGAGATCGGTGCCGGCGACGTGCCCCAGCTGTCGGTGATGAACAAGGTGGACCTGATCGACGCCGAGCCGCGCGTCGACCGCGGTGACGACGGCAAACCGCGTCAGGTATGGCTTTCCGCGGCCAGTGGCGCCGGCCTGGATGGGCTGCGCGATGCGCTGGGCGAGCTGCTTGGTGGTGACCGCATTCGTGCGGGTCTTGAGCTTCCTCTCACGGCTGGGCGTCTGCATGCCCGCCTGAAAGCGGCCGGAGCCATCGCTGGCGAGGCCATCGACGAGCACGGCTGGCACCTGGACATCGACGCTCCGCGCTCGGTCCTGGCGCCGCTTATCGGCGACGATGTCCACGGCAGGCCGCTTCGCGACCTGATCGATCCCCCTCACGCGGAGTTCTGATCGGTCGCGATCGAGCACCGATCCACACCCGTCTGCTAGAATTCACAACGTTTGCGTGCCCATTTGGGTTCACCTGAAGGCTTGCCAGCCGCCCACCCTCCGGTCCCCCAAGGAGACTGTCGCTCATGGCTTGGAACGAACCCGGTAACGGCCAGAAGGATCCCTGGAACCGCAACCGGTCGAGCGGGCAAAAGCCCGATCTCGACGGCATGCTCAAAAGCCTGAAAGCTCGCTTCGGCAAGTTCGGCGCGGGAAGCGGCGGCGTACTCGCCATCGTGCTCGTCTTCATCGTGGCCTGGCTGCTGGTCAGCAGCTATACGGTGATCGACGCCCGGCAGGTCGGCGTGGTGCTGCGCTTCGGCCAGTTCTCGCGCGTGCTGCCGCCCGGCTTCCACCTGAAGGCGCCGAGCCCGGTCGAGACGGTGACCAAGGTCGAGATGACGCAGGTCCGCTCGATTTCGGACAACGTGTCGATGCTCACTCGCGACGAAAACATCATCGCGATCGACTTCAACGTGCAGTACCAGGTCTCCGACGCGCGCAAGTTCCTGTATTCGAACAACGACATCGAAAACGGCACGATGAAGAACGCCTCGGAAGCGGCTGTCCGCTCCGTCGTCGGCGCCAACATCATGGACAACATCCTGACCACGCCGGGCGTCGACACGCCGACGCCGGCGCAGGCGTCCGCCGCAGGCGTCGCACCCGCAGCCAAGGAAACGCTGCAACAGCAGACGCGCGACATTCTCCAGGCCACGCTCGACAAATACGACGCCGGCATCCTGGTCACGGGCGTCAGCTTCCAGAACGTCTCGCCGCCGAAAGAAGTGAAGGACGCCTTCGACGACGTCAACGCGGCCCGCGAAGACAAGCAGAGCGAAGAGAACAAGGCCCGCGCTTACGAGAGCCAGGTCGTTCCGGTGGCGCGTGGCGATGCCTCGCGCATCGCCGCCGAGGCCCAGGGTGAGCGCGTCGAGCGTATCGCCCGTGCCAACGGTGACGTCGATCGCTTCAATGCGCTTCTGAAAGAATACCGCGCCGCGCCCGAAGTCACGCGTCGTCGCCTGTGGCTGGAGACGGTCGAGGAAGTCATGGCCGGCAATCCCAAGGTCGTCGACGGGACCAACGGCAAGAACATCATCCAGCTTCCGGTCGAGTCGAACGGCGGCACGGTTCGCAACGTGCCGGGTGTGGGTCCGGTCATCCAGTCGGCCACGACCGATGCGAACCCCAATCCGCAGGGGAATGCACAGTGAAATACATTTCCGGCCTCATCGTCGTCATCGTCGTCCTGCTGGGTTTCAACAGCGCGTTCGTCGTCAAGGAAGGCGAGAATGCCCTCCTGCTGCAGTTCGGCCGCATCGTGCGGGCGGACTACCAGCCGGGCCTGCACTTCAAGATTCCGGTCGTGCAGCAGGTGATGCGTTTCGACAACCGCATCCTCGGCCTGGATGCGCAGCCCGAGCGCTATTTCACGCTCGAGAAGAAGAGCGTCAACGTCGACTTCTACGTCAAATGGCGCATCGCCGATAACGCCGCGTATTACCGCGCCACCTCGGGCGAGCAGACGCAGGCCATCCAGCGCCTCACGCCGATCGTGAAGGATGCCCTGCGCCACGAGTTCAACTCGCGCAAGCTCGAGGACCTGATCGCCGGCGGCCGTGAAGACATCACCGGCCAGGTGCGCAAGGACACCGATCTCGCAGCACGCAAGAACCTCGGCATCGCCATCGTCGACGTGCGCATCAAGCGGATCGACCTGCCTGACGAAGTCAGTGGCTCGGTCTACAAGCGCATGCGCAACGAGCGCCTGCAGCTGGCCAACGAACTGCGCTACACCGGCCAGGAAAGCGCCGAGAAGATCCGCGCCGACGCCGATCGCCAGAAGGTCGTCCTGCTTGCAGACGCCAATCGCGAGGCGACCAAGGTCAAGGGCGACGGCGATGCCCAGGCGGCCGCCATCTACGCCCAGGCGTACAGCCAGGACCCCGAGTTCTTCTCGTTCTATCGAAGCCTCGCGGCGTACCGTAAGTCCTTCGCCGACGGCAAGGGCGTGCTGGTGCTCAAGCCCGATTCCGAATTCCTGCGCTATCTCAATGACGGCCCCGGCCGCGCGCGCTAACCAAGATCCACATCGCCCTCGCGGGCAACGCAACTAAAGAGAGTCGTCAAAATGGGTAAGTCAGTCGTTATTCTGGGCGCGCAATGGGGCGACGAGGGCAAGGGCAAGATCGTCGATCTTCTCACTGAGCGCGTCGGTGCCGTCGCTCGATTCCAGGGTGGCCATAACGCCGGCCATACGCTGGTCATCAAGGGCAAGAAGACCGTCCTGCATCTGATTCCCTCGGGCATCCTGCGCGACGACGCGCTCTGCCTGATCGGCAACGGTGTGGTCCTGTCGCCGGCCGCCCTGATGAGCGAGATCGCCGAGCTCGAGGCCCAGGGCGTCGACGTCCGTCCGCGCCTGAAGATCTCGCCGGCCACGCCGCTGATCATGCCGTACCACATCGCCGTCGATAAGGCGCGCGAGGTTGCCTCTGGCGCCAAGGCGATCGGCACCACCGGTCGCGGTATCGGTCCGGCCTACGAAGACAAGGTGGCGCGTCGCTCCATCCGCGTCGCCGACCTCATGTATCCGCATGAGCTGCCCGAGAAAGTCCAGGCCGCCGTCGAGTACCACAACTTCGTGCTCACCCAGTGGCTGAAGGCCGAGCCGGTCGACTACCAGACCGTGCTCGACGAAGCCCTCACCTGGGGCGAGTACCTGCGCCCGATGGTCGACGACGTCGCCACGATCCTTCACGACGTGCGCAAGGAAGGCGGCAACATCCTGTTCGAGGGTGCGCAGGGCGCGCTGCTCGATATCGATCACGGCACCTATCCGTACGTCACCTCGTCGAACACCACGGTGGGCGGTGCACTCGCCGGCACCGGCGTGGGCGCGCGTGACATCGACTACGTGCTGGGCATCTGCAAGGCCTATGCGACCCGCGTCGGCGGCGGTCCGTTCCCGACCGAACTGAACGACGAGATGGGCGAGCTGCTGCGCAAGAAGGGCAACGAGTTCGGCGCCAGCACGGGTCGTCCGCGTCGCTGCGGCTGGATCGACCTCGTCGCACTGAAGCGCGCCGTGCAGATCAACGGCATCGACGGCCTGGCCATCACCAAGCTCGACGTGCTCGACGGCCTGGAGACCATCAAGGTCTGCATCGCCTACGAATACCGCGGCAAGCGTCGTGAACTGGCCCCGCTGGATGCGGACGGCTGGGCCGAGTGCAAGCCGGTCTACCTCGAGTTCCCGGGTTGGGAAGAGTCGACCGCCGGCATTCGCGACTGGAACAAGCTGCCCCCGGCCGCGCGTGCCTACCTGCGTGCCGTCGAAGAACTCTCGGGCTGCAAGCTGGCGCTGGTTGCCACCGGTGCAGACCGTGACGACACGATCATCCTCGACGACCCGTTCGGCGGCGACGACTGCTGATCGGTAGCGATCGGTTGTCGTGAGTGATCCGTCGTTTTGAGAACGCCAGCCGCCGGGCTGGCGTTTTCGTTCCAATGATCCTCGCGCTTCGGTAGGAGCCGATTCATCGGCGATGGGTGCTTGCCCCAGTCTGGCCCGCTGCCGCGGGATCGCCGATGAATCGGCTCCTACAAGGGCGCGCGGCGGTTTAAGATTTATCGCTTTCCCAAAGGGCATCGATCATCATGCGCACGCTTGCCGAGTGGCTCTCCTATCAGGAGCGCACGCACCCGCGTGATATCGAGCTGGGTCTCGACCGGGTCAGCGCCGTGTGGGAAGCCTTGGGCGCGCCACGTCCCGCGCCCATCGTCATCACCGTCGGCGGCACCAACGGCAAGGGCTCCACGGTCGCCTTGCTCGAAGGCATGCTGCGCGCAGCGGGTTACCGTGTCGGCTGCTACACCTCGCCACACCTTCTCCGCTACAACGAGCGCATCCGCCTTGAAGGCGAGGATGCGTCCGACGACGCTCTCGTTGCCTCGTTCGAGCGTATCGAAGCCGCACGTGGATCCATTCCCCAGACGTACTTCGAATTCGGCACACTGGCCGCGTTCGACCTGATGGCGCGGGCCTCGCTGGACGTCGCCGTGATCGAGGTCGGTCTGGGTGGCCGGCTGGATGCCGTGAACATCGTCGATCCCGATGTCGCCGTTATCACCACCATCGACCTGGACCACCAGGACTGGCTGGGTGGCGACCGCGACAGCATCGGCCGCGAGAAGGCCGGGATCGCCAGGGCCAGCCGACCGGCCATCATCGGCGAGCGGCAACCCCCGGTTGGCCTGCTGGATGCCCTGCGCGGCATCGGCGCTGACATACAGGCCCGTGGCGAGGCGTTTTCGGCCAGCCATGAGGAGGGTGAGGCCGGCTGGCGCTGGTCGCATCGTGACGGCAGCGTGCTCGATCTGCCGCGCCCGCGCCTGGATGCGCCCGTACAGATCGACAATGCGGCGACCGCGATCGCCGCGATCCATGCGCTGGGTTCGCGCGTCGACGTGCCGCCGGCTGCGATCCGCCAGGCGCTCGAGGGCGTTCGCGTCCCGGGTCGCCTGCAGAGCATCGCCGAGCGCCCGCTGACCCTGGTGGACGTCGGTCATAACCCGCAGGCCGCCCGCGCCCTGGCTGCGTGGCTGGAAGCGACGCCTCGCCGGGGGCAGGTGAGGGCGGTCTACGGCGCGCTGGCGGATAAGGACGTCGGCGGTGTCATCGAAGCCCTCGTCGATCACGTCGACCACTGGTACCTCGCTGGGCTGGAACGCGAAACCGCGCGCGGTCTTCCCGCAGGCGCCCTTGCCGCTACGCTGGCGGCGGTCCGTCCGACGGCCGCCGGACGGTCTTTCGACGATGTCGCCTCGGCCTGGAAGGCGGCCCGGTTGGACGCAGGCGAGGAGGATGTCGTCCTGCTGTTCGGTTCGTTTTTCGTGGCGGCTGCCGCGCTGTCCCACCGGACGTGAACGCCGGGCCGTGAGCGACGGCGGGGCCGTCGATTGCCGGTTATAATCGCCGCGATTCGCATTGCGTCGGTCGTATGGAGCTTTCCTTGAAAACACGTCTGCTGGGTGCCGCCGTCCTGGTTGCTCTGTTGGTTCTTTTCGTCCCGATGATGTTCTCCAACACGCCGCCCAAGAGCGACGCCGACCAGACGGTCAGCCTCGAGATTCCGCCGGCGCCGGACCGCGAACTGCAGACGCGCACGCTCGACGTGACACCGAATGGCTCGCCGGCATCGGTCAGCGGTCCGCAGGCCGCCGGTGGCCCCGTGCATCCTGCCTCGGCGCCCGTCGCGCCGACGGCGCCTGCCGCCACGGTCACCCCGGGCAGCGGCAGCAAGCTGGCCTCGGTCGACATCGCCTCGCGCAAGCCGGTCGACGCCCTGCCGGAAGATTTCGCCAACGCGCCGGCCAGCAGCAAACCCGCCGCCACCCCTGTGGCGCCTGCCGTGACGACGAAGCCGGTCAAGGCCGCCGCCACGCCGGCCCCCTTGCCGGTCGCCGCGACGCCGCCCGCCGCCGCGCTGCCGGTCGG
>Ga0247742_10001028_pt1 | contig 20470 bp, 50 predicted proteins | sample UWRJL208509C2_FD_180944 | JGI IMG/M metagenome (GOLD analysis project Ga0247742, IMG submission 180944) | Plant litter microbial communities from Arlington Agricultural Research Station in Wisconsin, United States - UWRJ-L208-509C-2 | ecosystem: Environmental > Terrestrial > Plant litter >... | reverse complement strand
CCTCATCGGTGAATCCTTCGCCCCGGGCAACGGTGAGCTTGTTGCTGAAGCTCATAACGCATTGCCTCATCTGGTGAACTTGATCAACACCTTTTCTGCCACGCTCGTTATCGCCGGCGTTCACCCCAACCACATCGATCAGATCATCGAGGATGAGTTCAATGGCAAATAAGCAGATCATATCCGTCGAGGACACCGTCGGCCGACACATCACGCCCGACACGGAAGTCACCATTAAACGAACTCGCCCACTCTCAGGCAACTCGATGGTGTGGGAAATGTCATTCGATGAACTCGTTGACCTTCAGCACCAGATCACCACATACCTGGCTGGTGATCGTCTTGGCTAAACAGCCCGAAGGCAAGGTATCCGCCGCCATCATCAAGATGATCCGCGAACGTGGGGGTGAAGCATACAAGGTTCACGGCAATGAGTTCACGCCCAGGGGAACCCCCGACATCTCGGGCTGCTATAAAGGCTTCTCTATCTGGCTTGAAACCAAAATGCCAGGGAACAAGCCCACTCTGATCCAATGGAAGCGAATGCGTGATTGGCGTCGAGCAGGCGCGTTCACATGTGTTCCGTACAGTGTTCAGGACGCTGTACAGATGCTTGATCACATCGACGTGTGCAATCATGTAACAAACGACAAAAATTGTCTGTATCGCTCGCCTATCGATCTGCAACACATCATCGATACGAAGCAGTACAAGAAGGGCAAAGAGGACAAGTGAAGGTTGAACTGGGCCCAGATGCCCCAAAGGGTTGTAATGGCAAAGCGGGTTCGTCTGGGTCACAGATCCACTATCGCAAGAAAGAACCTTGCTGTGATGAGTGCAAGGCTGCAGCTAAACACTACAACCAACTGCTCAAGGGCATTAATGAAGATCGGGTAATTGTTTCTCGTACCTCTAGCAAAGCTTCTCGTACCAGAACCGATGAGCACACAATCCAGAGGTACGGACGGTGGTGGAAAAACGAAGTTGATGCCGAGGAATATGGTCGTAGGGATCGTATCCGTCACGCTGCAAGGCGAGCAGGCTGGCCTTACAAAACTATGGAAGATTTGGCCAAGTTCGAGGTCCACCGACGAAAGGAAAACCTCAAAGCACTAGCAGCCCAGGAGCGTCGTGCACTTGACAAAATCAGAGATGTTCATATTCGACGTGATAATGGCAGAGCCAAAAATGCTACCCTGAAGAGCAAAGCCATCAAGCAATCGGTAAGGGCATACCGCCACGAGCCACCTGCCATCACTGACGCTGATAAGCTGGCTATGATAAAAAAGATGATTGAAGAGCGCACTCCGATCATGGACTTTATGATTAGAACATCAAATCTTGTAGGTGCAGAATTGAAAGGCACGAAGTGAACCCCCACAAAACCTTCTTCTTGACGATGATCCTTTTCGTCTTGATCATCCTGGTCCTCGCCGGCCTGAAGCCGCTGATCTGATGGTTACCGCTGACAAGGTCACCCAGATCACCCAGAACATCCGAAGCATTACGGTCATTGATGGGCCTGCTGTCAAAACCAAGAAGGGTAAGAAATCAACCTTCCAGGTCAAGGAAGTTCGTTTGTCCTGGTACGAGGATACCCCGCCAACCTACGCCACGGCCCACGGATCGTTTCACAACGGCCACTTCACCGTGAACTGCTCACGCAAGTACGACCTCGACGGGACTGAACCCAAATGGCTGAAGAAGTTGATAAACAATGCCTGAGCTCCGCCGTGAATCTCGACGTGTCTTTGGCCAACCTGTCGGACGCAAAGGTAGTGGGATTGTTCGGACACAAGGTGACCAAGCCCTTTCTCCTGAAGACCGTGAACGACTCAACCGCCGAAGCGTTGAGGCCTGGCTGGCGGAACGACGCCTACGAATTGCCAGACAGCAGCGTAATTTGCGTGACGTATGAATCATGATATTATGTACTCATGATTCAAATTCATGATGAATCAAAACGACAAAGGAGCACATCATGACCGCATTCATCATCACCCGGGATTACGTCGATTCTGGAGAAGATTCCGCCGTAGGCACTGTTGGTCCCCGGACCGCTTCCAAACGGGACATGGAACGTCTCCTGGCTGGTGAAGGCACCAAGTTCCGCCTGCTCGATGATGACCGCAACGTCCAGTACCACGGCCGTCGTCTCGAAGAGTCCGATGCCGACGCAGATTACGACGCCGAGAACGAGCTTGCACCGCTCGACTGCTGGGGATCCCCCAACGCCGGGGCTACGATCCAGGAGGAAAAGAACAAAGACGGCAAGTGGGAATCGATCAACTAACGCCGCTGCCTGCCATGTCCTACCTCTGGGCATGGCAGGAGTGGTTTCAGTACGATTCACTACTCGCCCAGGGTGTGGACCCTAGACAAGCCGCAAGGATAATCAATGCCGAACCCAACGGGATTCCGATCCCAGATAACCCAGGAAAAGTTAGACCTGATCGAAAAAGCCTTCGATGATGGCTGGTCAGCCAAGGACATACGGGAAACTTACAAGGTGGGCAATTCCACCATTCAACGGTACTTCCGAGGACGTCCCTGGAGCCCGAAGCAAATCCAGGAGCACCAGACCGCAATTCGACGTTTGAATAAATCATGAATGCATGATAAATTTGTCATGTGATGAAACGACAAAAAGAAAACGTCAAACGACACAACTACGGTTATGTGTCAGCAATAACCGGACGACGACGCGTTCTGTCCGACGACATGATGAAGTCAATCTGCCGTGAATATGAAAACGGGACTCGCGTTTCCAAACTTGCTGACATGTACGGCGTATCAACCCACACCATCTATTCAGTCGTGTACTGGACCCCACGAAAGGCAAAGTGATGATGAACAACCTCAATAACCCGTTCGAAGTTCCCGAAGACCCCTTCTTCAATGTGTGGCCCCCAGGTGATACCTACGAGCCCAAGCTCCCGCCCCCGGGCGAACCGTCCGAAAATGTCAAACGACAGGCCGACCTGTACGCCAAGGCTCACTTCCGTGATGGCAATCTGAAGTCATCCAAGCGACACACCCGCAAGAACAAGAAGATGGCGAAAAGGAAGCAGCGATGACGGAAGAAATCCAGCCCATTTGTGATCATCCTTTCGATGGCCTCCGTGAGCATCAGTCTGGCTTCCTATACTGCATCTCATGTAAAACGATGATGGGTCGAGTGCCCACCATGCTTGATTGGCTGAGTGATGAAAGCAGAGCCAGGCGTGCTGCCAACAGACGACCCGGAATACCTGTGCAGGTGCAACACGCACCGATCGATACACAGAACTGGCAGATTACGGCAGCGATGGTTGCCCGTTACGCAGCGGGTGAGACGAGCGTCTATGCTCCGTGCATCATTTGCGGGTACGTGTTCAACCGATGCCCCCACACGTTGGACGAGACAGACGTCGTCTGGACAACAATCAAGAAGATGGGCAAGAAAGAACGTGAGCGCATCCTCAACGGTGAGTAGGGCGCCTCAAAAAATAATAGCCGTACATGTTGTAATGACGGTGCCATCATGATATATTCATAATGTCATGAATACATGATGTGAAACGACAAAGAAAGTGTGTGACTCATGGGCAATAAACTGACTGACAAAGAACGTTCCGTACTCGCTGCGTTCAACGAACCGAAATCGCCGTACTCCTTCTGGGATGGGGGCATCACGACCGAGGAATCGGGCACGTTCCACTCCGTGTTCACCGAGGAAATCGTCGGCTCCGTCCTCGACAACTCGACTCTGCAGGGTGCAAAACTCGTAGTCACCTCCCTGATCAAAAAGGGATACCTGACGTCCAAGGACATGGACAACGAAGGCGAATCCGACCACTGGATCGAGCTCACCGAACAGGGTGTGGAAATGATCCACGAACTCGGCCTCGATGATGAAGACCTGATCATGCAAATGGCCGAGGATGAAGAAGAACCCAACGCCGCATACCAGGAACGGCTGATGGAACAACGCAAGGCGGCCAAGGCCGATGCCCAGGACAAAGGCAAGCCGGGCCTGCGCACCTCACACGCGAACTGCTCGCACGCAACACACGGCAAGGAAGGCAAGATCGCCCGTGCGAAATGCCGTCGTGATCGTGCTGCCGCCGCGAAGGCAGACACCGCGAAACTCGAGGCCGCCAGTGCCTGAGGAATACGTCTCCGTAGTCTTCAACGAGATTCACCAGGTGGCAATGACCAAGGCCATCTACCCTCACAACCAATTTGAAGTTGTCCCCTACGAAATGTTCCAGCTACCCGGCCTAATGGCTGCCATCATTGTATGTCCAGAAGGTCGGGGACAATACCAGGCCGATAGGTTCTCATCCTTTATGTTCGGTGCACGCGTATGGCCGACACGTGTTGAAGCGGAGGATTATATAGCCGCCTACTGATTTACGTGGCCTGAAACAGCAGATAAGAATATGGATTAGGACGCTGGCTGTGTTGGGCGTTCACCAACCTAAGCTGATCCATATCGCCATACTGAAAACCCCTGCATTGACCTTCCCCGGGTTTCGCAGGGGTTTTTGGTGCGCTCTACGTCCATTATGATAATGTGACCAAAATGATGTGTATTCATGATTCATGTGATAAAATCATGATATAAATGAAACGACAAAGGAAGTGATCATGACGAACGTACTCGAGGCTGACCTCTACGAAATCGCCCAACTGCCGCTGGTGACCAAAATCAGCAAAGGGGAGGTCGCACAACGTCGACTGCCCGTAGCCCCTGTGTATGACCGCACCGACGCAAAGCCGAGGGGAACTGAGTACCTTTGGCTTGAACAAGGTGACGAAGTCTACGTCTATGAAAACGCGCTCGGCGCAACCTACGCTTGCTACATGAATGCAAGCAACTACCGATACTTCGCCCGCATCACCCCAGGTGTGGACGTAATCATTACCGAGGAAGGTATTTACTATGTCTGAAAAAGCATTCCGTATCCGACGCGAGGAGCCCCCCGCTCGTGATGTTCCGCTTGGTCGTAAGCCGAACCAGGTGAACAAAATCGACAAGGAAGTTGCCGCATTCAAGAAGCACGCGGGTACCTGGTTCAAGGTACGCGAAAACGCCGCCGGCGGTGCGTACATGGTCTACAAGAAGCGAGGTTGTGAAGTACGCACGAAGCACCTCGGCAACGGCAAGTACGACATCTGGGCCCGATACCCTGAAAGCACCGAGGACTGATGCAAGGTCAGCTCACTCCCGAACAACAGCTCAAGGTACTTGGCCGTATCTGGGGCTATTCACGATCAGGCTGGGTGTTCCTGCCCTGGATCAACGGTGACGCAGCTACCAAACAGGAACGCCGCAACAGCTTCCACGAGGGTCGTGCCTTCAAATGGCCCAAGGAAAAGGTTGCGATCCTCAATCACCTAAAGGCACACCAGAACGACGAACTGTACTTCCCGCCGAACTTGTTCGATGGTAAGCGCCGTATAGATCAGTACGTAGCAGCCGAGACTGTGCTGTATGCGGACCTTGACCCCGTCGATCCGGATGGGCTTGCTGAGAAACCGACCATTGCATGGGAATCAAGCCCCGGTCGGTATCAAGGCGTATGGCTGATGAACGCTGCCAAGGTGCTCGCCACTGCGCCGGGCAACGAGAACCACCGCTTGACGGCAGCGATTGGTGCTGACCCCTCGGGTTGGGATTCAACCCAGCTGCTGCGTGTCCCAGGTCGACCCAACTTCAAGCCTGAATACAAGGACAAGAACAAGGGTCAACCGGTCACAGGTCGGGGCCTCCTTTGGGATAACGGTCCGCGTTACCAATGGAGTGACTTCGAGGACTTGCCCAAGGTAGGCTCCATCGTTGAGGACAGTGACCTTTCACTGGACGAGACTATCCTCGCCGGCATCGATCGCCACGAGGTGTGGGCTAAGGTTCGACTGAAGGTACCGTCCCGCATTCGTGACTTCATCGGTGCCAAATCAACGCATGGTGCAGACCGTTCCGATGTGCTCTGGGATATCTCGTGTGAACTTGCTGAAGCAGGCTGTACCGCTATTGAGATCGTCGCGATACTCCGGCCCACGGTGTGGAATAAATTCACCTCCCGCTCGAACGAGCTGCAACTCTTGCTCAAGGGTGCAGTCAAGGCCATCCAACATCGTAAGGAAACCGAGGATGAACTCGAAAAGGAAGAGGATGACGAAAACAAGCCAGGCATCACCTGGTTGGCTGATGTCGTCACGCAACGCATTCCACGTCCTCGGTGGCTTATCAAGGACATATGGACGAAGGGCGGTCTGGGCTTTATATCGGGTGCGCCCAAGTCATACAAGTCCTGGATGGCCTTGGACATGGCTATTTCCATCGCGACGGGATCGCCGTTCCTGAATCAGCCTCAGTTCTCGGTGGACAAACCTCGCCCTGTGTTGTACCTGCAGGAGGAGGATGACATTCGATTGGTCATGGAACGTCTCGCCCTCATTACCGAGGCAAAGGCACCAGATCAATTCTGGGAAGGTCAAATTGGGCACACGGGTGAAATCACGGCTGATGGGTTGCTGGATGCCGAGGGACTGACATGGGATCCGCCGGTAGCACCCATTCCCCTGGCTATGCATGTGCAAACGGGATTCATTGCGACAGACGAAGGTTGGCAGGCTTGGCTCGATGACATTCTCGGTCAGGGCAAGTTCGCAATGGTGATCATCGATACCCTGGGTACAACGGTCGGTGAAGTCGACACAGACAAGTCGGGTGAGCTCATGACCCGTATGCTCAAGCCTCTCCGCATTGTTGCACGCAAGCATGACACAGCCATTTGCATCGTTCACCACAACAAGAAAGCCGCGCACAACCAGGAACGTGCAGGTCTGGGCATGCTGGGTGCTACCGCGCTACACGCATGGGTTGAGTGTGCGATCTATGCACGGTCCAAGGACACTAACGGTGAGATCGCTATTGAGCGGGAAGCTAAGCTGGCCATGGACATGTCATTCAAGGTAAAGATCCCGACCATGTTCCAGAACGAGCAAACGGGTGAACGTCAGTTGTGGGATCCTGAAATCATTACGGAAGGTTTGACCACGCAGCCTGATGCACCGATGGAGATTGATGCCACACCAAGGCAGCAAGGGCCGACAGGTAAGGCGGGTTCACAGCTCGCGTTCAAGTTGCGTCAAATGGGTAAGGGCCCGTTCAGCCTCGAAGAGGTCATGGAACGATTGGGTACGGACAATGCCTCGAGCATCCGTAAGCAGTTGGCTGAGGGTGTGCGCAACGGGTATCTCGACGAGAACGAAGACGGCCATTGGGTGCCTATCCGTAAGTAGGCTTCTCATTATTTATTCGTCATTGTTTCATGATCCTTGTATGATACAATTTATGTATCACGTAAACACGTGAACGAACATGAAAACGACATACAAGGGGAACCTACGTAATGACTGATTTGCCTGAGGCACGCAAGAAGCTTGAGGACGCACTGCAGGAATATGTCGATGTTGTTGGAGGTGATGGCGCTGTTGCAACTGATTTCCTGGTGTCCGTCGCCGTTCGCAACATTCATCTGCCAGTCAATGCCGTTCAATACTTTCATGTGAACTCGGGACCTCTGCACGCACTCGCTGGGTTGAAGTGGATGCAGGAGGAAAACCTCAAAGGTCTCAATCGCGAGGAAGCCGAAATAGATTCGGAATAACAATACCCCTGTGACGGGGGTAGTTCATCCACAATGATTCCCCCGTCACAGGCCCCACCCAAAACGACAAAAGGATTATCTCATGACAACTAATCATGACGCACCACTTCCCGTTGAACAGATCATGGCAGCAGGCCTGAAACGCATCTCAGGACTTGTTGAACAGCACGGAATTACCTCACCTGAGGTGTTCTCGGCATGTGAACGTTGGGGGTCCATCCTTGACGATGTGAATCACCCTGACACAACCTGCAAGAACTGCGGTCATCCCGTCACGTGGATCCCGACACTCAACGCCTACACCCACACCGACGCGAACCTCGACCCCAACCTCAAAGATGAGCAATCCGCGACATGGTGCAAAACCCACGCCGGGTCACAGGCAGAAGGAACCTCACTGCAGGACCTTCGCATCATGTCAGGTTCATCCAAGGCTAAGCCATTGCTGAAGGCTCCGTTGTCAGGGCGAGTGTCCCAGCCGTTCGGTCCCGGACCTGACTCCGACATGCAGAAGAGGTTGAACGATCAGGAACGCAATTTCCAAAACTCGTTCAAACGCCCCGGCCAGCTTACCTAAGGATCCCTCATGAATGATGCCCGGTGGTTTTTCCGACGCAAGACAGGATACATGAGTCCTTACTTGTTCAGGACCGTTATCCGCATCATTCGGACTTACCCGAAGCGAGGCCTGCCCCTCGACCCTGTTTTCCTCAGGATCGGCAAGCGTTACATCGGGATAACCTTCCTGACGCCCGCGCGTACACGTAAGCAGACCTCATACTGGGTATGATGTATTTGTATATTACCCCTAAAGGTAAATACGACAAAGTACATACGGTCAACACATATACTCACTACATACAGGAATCAAATGCCAAAGACCAAGAATTCACGATCTTCCCTCGTTCAGGTTCAACGCCTCGGGGGTAAGGCTGCCGTGTTCGTGAGGGGCATGCTCCTCGAAATCTATGACCACGATGAGAAGCGACTCCGCAAAGCCCAGGAAGCAGGCTTGCTCGCCGTCCGGGAACTGGGTGAGGAAATCTCAGTCCCGTACATCTCGAAACTCAGCGGTATCCTGCAAGATGCTGATGTCCTCGTCAAGCAACGAGTGGGCCGTTCATTCCAGGTCGACCTCGGTGACTCGTTTGATGAACTTTGGGTGTGGATCGAGAACAACCCTGATTGGGGCACAGCCATCGAAGACCTCCCCGACGATGAAGTCATCCAGGAACGATCACAGTTCTTGGATCAGATGAACGCTGACGGTGCTGTCCGCATCAACTACGATCGGCCGTTGGGCAAGGCTGCCTACTCACTCGCCCGGGACAAGTTCAACTTGGGTGAGTACGACATGATCTTCGTTCGATCAGGTTGGGATGTCATGGCTGTGAACCCGGATGAACAGACGGAACATGAGGTCACTTACATTTCGTCTGTAGCGAACCAAAAATGATGACATGCATCGATGTACGCGAACACACCCGATCATCACCCTGGGATGTGTTCAAACGTCCGTCGGATGCATGTATCAATCGACGCACACACGACAATGACAGGAGCAGCCCATGGAAATCGTGTTGAACGTCTTTATGTCGTTGATTAGCCTCGCCTGGATTGGGCTGATGGTAACCAATCCCCGATTAATCAGCAAGGTCTACTACGGCCTATCGGATGGGTTGAACAGCTGGTTTGAAAAAGCCTTCTCGAGGACCGTTGAACGATTCGAGGATCAAGGGGCATTAGAACCTGCGACTGGTTATGATGTGGGGCCTGAACCCATCGACTACAAGAAACTCGAGCGTGACAACCTGCAGTCGATGCGTGACTCCTGGGATGAACGATTCCTGAAGCTCCACAAACTCGAAGACCTGACTGATGATCAACTCGACAAGATGGAAACGTACCCTGATGTTGATCGTGAGGCTTTGCTCGAAGAGGTCAAAAAACGGCTTAGGAAACGACGAGCCAAGATGATGAAGAACATGAGCCCAGAGGAACTCGAGTTCATGCGGAGCATTAGTCATGACCCTGACCAAATGGGAATGCTAAGCAACAAGTGTGCGAGGAACAAACACATCAGTTGCAAAGACGTGATGTGCGACTGTGACTGCCATGTCGAGTAGCGAGGAAATCGAACGCCTGATCCGCAAGTACCAGAAGGCGGCCAACGATGCGACGACTGCAGCCGCACGAGCTGACTACGGTGACAACTCATGGGGTCACAAGGGACTCGAGCAACGAGCAAAGGCCGCACGGGGTGTGGTAGCAGGACTGAAGTTAGCTCTCGACGTTGTGCGAAAGAATGAACTACAGGAGGAAAACGACAATGACAATGACCAAACGTGAGGCAAGAGCCAAGCGTAATCGTGAGGATGCCATTCGCATCACACAACAGGCTGTACCCAAAGAATTCAAGCAACAGGTAGGCCACACATGGGGCCCGACGTTCCACGAAAAACTCGAGGCTGAGCTAAAGCGTCACGTTGAACTGATGCGCGAACAACGAGATGCCGGCAAGATCGACATTGCGAAGCAGACACGTGCGATCATCCGGGGATTGGCCAAGGCCCTCGCCATGTACGAACGGTTCTACCAGAACCTGGAAACGACCTACAAAGACGTGGAGGCTGAGTTCCTTGCCAAGCCGTAACACTCAGCCGTCCCTGCTGCGTATGATGCAGGCACGATTCCTGTCCCAGATCAAGACATACAAACAGGCCAAGGCTGACCTTGATGAGTACGAGGCCAAGCTGGATCAGTACACACCCAAGAACGAAGATCCCAAGTGGCTGAAGTTGCGCGACAAGGAACGCCTCCTCCGGGGTATTGTCCGTGGGTCAGCCCAGATGCTGATCATCGTAGCCACACCCCATGAGGCTAAGGACAACAACGCGATCAACGACCTCGAAGTGGACTCGGGTATGCCTGGCACACGCAGCAAACCGAAGGCACGTGCGTCGGAATTTGCCAAGGCGTTCCTCGACCGATACTACGGAAGGGACTCATGAAAGACTACAAGCGCCTCAACGCCCTAGCCCGGTATCGTCGACTCAAGAAGAAGTGGTTGATCCTCTTGACCATGATCGATGAACCATGCCCTGAGTCGGAAATCTGTGACCGATGCAAGTGCATCATCGTGGATTACCCCGGGCATATTGAGGTGTGCCATGACTGAATGGTTCGATGAAACTCATTACTTCAAGACGACAGGTCAACTGTTTCCCAAAGGCCTAGAAATAGGTACCACCGAAGACGGTCACTACTGGGACGTATACAACTCAGTCCTGGTCGATAAGTTCCAGCAAAATGTTACCTGGACCACGCGAGAGATAGACGAGGAAGTTTTTCGCCTCATGTTCGGTGTGGGTCAGGCTCAGGCAGACTTGTTATACCGCGTCAACGAACACGCCCAGGGCAGGGGTCACTTGCTCGGCAAACCAACATACTGGAAAGGTCTCTAACATGACATGGGAAGAACCCGTAAAGGGAACATACACCGGCCGATACATCGACACGATCCAGGTCAAGGAGATCACGGACAACCGTATCCTAACCACTGAAGGATCAAGTTTCCCAGTACCGAAGAACATGCTTGGCCATATGTACATCGGGGGATTCTATTTCCTCGAACTGCACCGAGGCAGTACCGTCGCTGGTGTGGGTCATGGCGTAAAGAAAGAGGAGATCGTTTGGTTGTTCCGTTACGACGATCACGCCCTCTGGTCCAAGTGGAAGAAAGAAGTTGACGACGCGAAGTCCAAGCACCGGGCTGAGGTTGACGAGAACTACTCCGATTGGATCGAACGCATCGACAAGTTGCCCGAGACCCTGAGGATCGAACTGACCAAGGAACTCGCAAACGAAGAGTTCGTGTATGGGTTCATGGGTCTCGGCTACTGCCTCGTGATCGCTGAGCTCGCCGTACTGTACAAGGCATCCGATGGTGTGGATTCCGACGAGGTCAACGCGTTCGCAAGCAAGCATGGTACCTCGGGCAACCAACACCACATGGCCATTGCCATCGCCAAGCAGAAGTTGTGACCTGTATCATGAAGCCATGCGAGCACAACGATGTGACGGCTGCGGCCACCACCACGGATTCCACCATGATGAGTGGAACACCACTGTCTGGCCCTCCTGCGGGGGATATGTTTATCAAGATGATGGTGGAGTCAGACGATGCGGTTGCACTGGTTGAGGGGATCAAATTCCGTCGCGCCCAGAGATGCTACGACCACGAACCCAACGGATGCAGGAGGTGTGGAGTATGAAGTGCATCATTTGTTGGAAGATGAAACTCGAGAAGCGGATCAATCACGAGCGACCTGCAGACATGATCATTGAAGGCCATTCGATGTGTAAAGAACATGCCAAACATATTTCCTTCACCAGCGCTGTTCTTATGTGGGAGCAGGAACGTGAGCGTCTTCGTGAATGGTGGAAGTGGGCTGAAGGTATCAATGGCCCATTCGACAGCAAGACCCAGGAATTCCAGAACGGGTTGTCTTACGTACTTGCTGGTGGTCAATGATGTGGGGGCCTAAGTCAGGACGCAGCTCACCGTTGCCCAGCAATTGGAAGTTCACGCGTGCAAACGTCTTGCGTCGTGACAAACATCAATGTGTTCGTATACGTGAAGATACCGGCAGACGTTGTCAGGAAAAGGCGACAGACGTCAATCACAAGGGCGACCCGAACGACCACACATACAAGAACCTTGAATCCCTGTGCTCGTATCATCACGACCTGATCACCGCACAACAGGGCGGATTAGCCACGAGGCAGGCGAAGGCCAAGCGAAAACCCAAGAGCCACCCGGGAGTGATCCGATTTGATGATTAGTCCCTATTACACTGACCTCGTGGTGGGGATTGATGCCGACACATGGGTTCTGATGGGACGCGATCCCGCAGGTAACTTGTGCATCATCAATTCAAACGTGACGCATCACGATCAATCAGCATCCACGGATAACCCTGGCAACGCCCTGACGCACCAGAATGACATGTCGCGTATGTCGATACGTGAACGCATATCGAACGTCCTACAGACGCTTACATCAACCCGAAAGGAAAACAAATAATGCCCATCGAACCTGATTCACGTAAGATCATGGTCCCGATCATTGACAAGCAGCAGACCGCATCCCGAGCCGACCACTGGCTGGTTGCTGCGGACCCGGACAACGTCACCATCACAACCGAGACATCCACCCAGGTGGTCGACCCCGGTGACCCGGCCGCCGGCATCTCGCCCATGATCCAGGTGACCATTACGACCAAGGTCCATCAGAAATGACCTGGCTTAGCCAAGATCAAATGGACTGGGTTCATGCGATCAGGCAGGATTATGCTGCAGCCAAGGAGCAGGTCGAGGATAACCCAACACCCGAAGCACAGGAGCAATTGGACGACATTGTCCAGATGCGTGCCCGAGCAATGAGGATGCTGGAACATGAGACTGAGGTCACCCCTCGACAACTCGCCGCCATGTTCAGGTGCAGCAAGCAGGTCGTACGCCAAGCCCTGATGTAACTGCTACTCTACTGCCCACACCTTACGACTCAGGGTGTGGGCAGAAGGGTCAGAGCAGGATGTCAGACGGTTGCATCAGTTGGTCGATGTCGATCCCGCGGGATTCAGGCGTGAAGAAAGCAAGGGGCAGGCCATGAATTTTCTGGAACTTGTCGCCGATGTACCCACGTTCAAACATGGCATAGACCGTACCGTTGATCACCTCGTCGCCCGTGTAGTAGCCCGAGGCGTCCATCACTCGGTGGATGCGGCCGGTTCGGAAAGTTTGCATCACCGAGCGGTAGACAACGCGTTGACCCTTGTTGGCTTCGGTCAAGAGTACACCGTTAGTGACGGTGCAGACAGATATAAATTCCAGCATTAGAAACCTCCATAGAAAACGAAGAACCCGATGATGCCCACACCGAAGATGGGCAACAGCAACATGGCGACCAACACGATGGCCATGCGGGTGATGATTGAAGCACGGGACACAGGGTACATCCCAGTTGAATGACGCATCAGTTCTGACCCACAACCTTGTCGCCAATAACCAAGTAGGTGAGGTACTTCGGATCAAGCCCCTCGGTGTGGATCGTTGCCTCCCAACGGTTCAATTCCCGCTTCTCCAGTTCGATGGTGTATTTGCCTGGGAAGCGAGCACGGATGTTGGTTTCGATCAAGGCGCGGGTGGCCTTTTCAGAGTTGGGCATTAGACCGACATTACCTTTCGCTGGTTGGCGTAGCGGATGATGACCTTGGCGCCTATTGCGTCGGCCTGATCCTTGTTGATGTAGGATCCTGACTGAGTCTCTCGGAAATCCTTGTTCGAGTTCCAGTCAGTACGTGCGTCCTTCTGGTTTTTGTAATCACGGCCATATGCCGGGACAACTTCTAGATACATCACATCTCCTGTTTGTCGTTTACGATCATGAATAAATGATCATGTAATCATGATACATGCATGGGATGATGTGTGCAACACGTGACGACACGCATAATCAACGTTCTCTGTGCACATCCCAGGCATATCCGACAGACGCCAAAATGCGCGTCATGCATAATCACACACAACGCGCATTCAACGTCCCACGGACGCGTTTATTCGATCATTGGCACATCCGACATGACCTCACCCTGTAACGTGGGTTCTTTCAGTCGGATGATGGTGTTGCCTACCTCGTCAACCAATACCTCCAGGTCATCCATACGGTAGTAGGCCTCCTGCAACTCATTGGGTGACAGTTTGACCTCTCGTCCATGTGATGAACGCAGGACGAGGGCAGCAATGACCAGCTCACCTTGCATCACAGGAGGTCACGCTCCAACGTGAATCCGATTGTGATCTGAACCGAGATATCCTGCTTCGACCCATGTGTCCCGGTGTGGGCCACCAGGGCGGAAACTCGAGGGGTTATTTCGGAAAGGATGTCCTGTATTTCAGGGATCTGGGTGATGTACCCAGTTTGGTCACGAGGTTTCTTATCCAGCTTCCACACCATCTCCTTGAGGGCAGATGTTGGCTCAGCCTCGCTGGGCAGAATGAGGTAATATCGGCCATCAACCTTTATCCTGTAACCGGGGATGTAAGTACCTACCTCCTCGATTTTGGCCGTTCGACCATGCACACGGTGGCCAGGTGAGTTGACCTTGACCAGTTGGCCTACATTGAGGCGCTCAGCCATTGTGCTTGCTCATCAGTCGTGCGGTGTGCTCGGCGGTCAGGTCCTTGGTCATGGGCCCGATGATGTTCCCAGTGTCCAAGTCACACAGGATGGCGTAGACGCCGTAGTCGTTCGCAGGGGCCAGTTCGTAATAGGTTTGGGGGTACACCTTGTGCGCCATGTCCAAACTAACGAGGGGTTCACGGGTGTTCGCCGACAGGGTTTCCTGCCATTCGGATTCGAGGCCCTGCATGAACAACGCACCCAATGCGACGAGGGACAGGTCGAGGTTGTTCTCCTCGATGTGTTCAATGGTCTCGAGGTAGGTGCCTTGGACAACATCCTCGGGGTACTTCTGGATGTCGGGCAATTCGTTCTCGATGAAACGGGTCAGCTGGCGTTCGGCGATATCTTTGAAGAGGGTCATTATTTCCATCCTGTCAGTCGTTTTTTGGTGTAGAAATCTTCGGCCTGTTGGGGCGTGATCGGAGCAAGGTATTCGATGGGATCACTCCGTGTCAGCGCATGGGAGTACCCGTGGGGGTTGGACGGCATCACAGTCAAGTGAAACCCAGACAAGGTGTGGGAGATGATCAATGCCGGCGGATTGTTGATCAGGTTGGTGAGGGCGTCATCCTTGGCCCATTGCAGGTTGGAGTGGAACATAATGGCGAGCATGCGTTCGCTGGGTTCAACGTCATAGTCGGCCTCGAGTTGTTCCTCGACGAAGATGTCGGAGGCGACATGAAGGACAGATTCAGGGTAATCACTCCAGCCGTCGTGTCGTTGCAGTTCACCGATCACGTCAGCGGCGAAGTCGTACAATTTTTGACGGTCATCAGTCAGGTTCATCACAATCCTTTGTTTGTCGTTTTGACGTTCATCACGTCATGTATTCATGATACATGAATCATGATGCAATGACAAATCGTAAGAGAGAGGGAGAGAGAGAGCGGTCAGGTTATTGAAAACGTGGTGAGCTGGATGTCCACACCAGAGGGAGAGTTGGTCACGCGGTAGTTCTTCGACACCGTTCGGCCAGAGCGGAGGTAAGCACAATCGACGGAGATGACCAAGCCATGACGGTGGACCTTGAAGAACATGTCCTCGATGTCCCCGGGCTGGCGCTGGGTTATGGTCATCAGCAGTAGCTCCATGAAGTTCACGGCTTGTACCTAATGATGATCACGTGTGGATCGTCGCTCTTCTCAAACTCGAAGCGGCTGGCAATCTCACGGTACCTATTGTATTCCTCATCTGTACGTTCAATGGTCTTATCTCTTTGAACGTCATAGTACTCACTGAAATAGGTTGCCGGATCATCAATTGGATCAGATGCCATACCGACAATTTCAGACATTACCTCCTGGACAATTTCTTCGTCAGTCCTCACCGAACAACATCCTTATCTCATCGACGGTTAGCAATTTGACATTCCCTAGGTAGTTGGCAACGAATGCCCCATGCTCCATGTACGGCCCATGACGTACCAACCATTCAGACATATGGCCCATCCCACACTCGGCACATACCGGGCCTACATACAACCCAGTCCAGGATGGTGACGCGGGTACGGACATGTAGGCGTGGCCTCTACCTTCCTCGTGATCGATGTGTTCACAGTTGCATGGGTTGTCAACACGGACACGACACGTGGGACAATCGCAGGTCATTTGACGTACACGACCTTACCTGTCATGGTCACGATGAACGATTGACCTTTGCCGTTGCCTCGCGTCGATGCATCCCAGTAGCAGGGTGTGGTTTGGTCCTCCTCGACGCACGGTTCGTATTCGATGTCGCCGTGTGTCGGGTTGATCAGGTCGCACGCGGATTCGTTGGAGTAACAGGTCAACGGCGGGTTGGTGATCATCGACGGATCAACGGGTGCGTTCGGTTTCGGGGACATGACAATCGCGGCGGCAATGGTTGCGCATCCTGCGACGACCTTCAATTTGGTGTTCATCACAATCCTTTTTTGTCGTTTGCATCATGACGTTTGATTCATGATGTGTATGACATTACACGTGTAGGATCGCACATGCAACACGTGACGCGTATTGATACATACACATGATTCATGTATCATGAATACATGACGCAAACACGCGTAAACGACAAACGTAAGGATGATGTGATGTTCAACCCGTTGATTGATTCGATCCTCGATTTCCAATCGAAACATCAGGAGGTGTCCGTTGAAATGGCATTCTCCCCGTCCCACCTCGACATCCCCGCAACGATCGAAATCACCGTCACCGACGACGACGATCCGACCGCATGGGTTGGCATGATGATCACGTCCGACCTCTCCACATACGCAACGGATGAATCCGACGACATGGACGAGGACACGTCCGAACGTTTGAACGCACTCGCCGACAACCTGCTCCTCGACTACATCAGGAAGGCATAACCATGCACATGTCATTCGACCCCGTACAAAACGCACACGACCACGCGATGGTTGTTCATTGGGCACAGGCGGTTGGTGTGGATCCCTCCAAATTGTTCCTTGAATTGTCCTACCCCGACAACAACGACAACGTCCTTCGATGGGGCAATGCCAACAACGTGTGGTTCACACCCGATTATGAGGCGGACGGTGTCACCATCATCGACAACGAACGTCTCGAACATTTCCGTCTGGCGTTCATGCACGATTGCCTGTCCAACCTGATGGATGTTGCCATCAACCTTGACGATGATCCCACACCCGACCTTCGTGCGTTGTTCCGTTTGACCCACAACGATCCCGATTACGAAGGCAATCAATCGTGGATCACACGCGGTAATCCCGACTCTCTCGTGTATCGCACATTGCGTCTCTCCCACATCCCACACCCTGACGAACGACCCACGATCACGTTGTAGATCCCTGTCACATGTGCGACCCTTCACGTAACATTCACGCGTGAAGGGTACACGTGCGGCATCAATCATGATAACATGTATTCATGATTCAAATTGAATCGAAACGACAAACAGGAGATGTGATGATCGAAACCAAGATCCGCGAACGACTCGCCAACATGCAACTCGCCAACGATGACCTCGACATTGAATTTTGGGCAACGGACATCATCGACAATGATGCCGAATGGGGTTATCTCCCGAAATACAACATCCGTATCAACTCGTACCTCCGCGACGTGATCGAACGCGCAACGATGAAGGCACGGATCGAACGTCACGCGCAGGAGGTTTACGAACAGGGATGCGATTACATCGTCCAATTGAAGGATGATGCGACATCCTACGTGTGCATGTTGGTCGATGATCAACGTGAGGTTGTTGTTACAACCGTTGACCCTGCCAACTCCGCAACGTGGACAACCCGCGACCACGCATAATAACCCGAGCCGCTCCCACGACACACGTGGAGGGCGGTTTGGAGTGGCATCATGCATGTTGCACGTGTGCGAGGTACATATGCGTGTCCGTACATCGTCCAGGGTCGTCATACACGAACCAGAATGACGCGCGTGCATCAATGTGTCATCGCGTATGCCATGCGCCGACGGACGCGTGTGTCGTGCAGAGTTGGCCGGAAGCACACCTGCCCAGGGAGAGTTGAAGCCATCTACTCCTCTGCCCTCCGGTGTGGGAGGGAGAGAGAGTTATCGCGGATACATCACGGCATCGACCGCATTGGTGAGAGGTAGGTTGCGGGACATGTGATGGATTTTCATCCGTTGCTCCTGCGTCATGAACTCGGCCAACGCGTCGATCACAGGCAGGGTGTGGAGGTAGAAGTAGCGGAGACGTTGGTACGTGTGTCCGGCAGGATCATGGAAGGGTTCGAGGTCAACGGTTTCGATGTAGGAGACGATGTTATCCATCAACCACACCGTGTCCGTTACGTCGGAGAGATCATCGGTTATGACCTCAATTACCTCCCATAACCAAGAGGGAGAGATCTGGTATTTGATTGCCCACTCATGAATTTCCAGGGGAGAGAGAGACATGGTTACTTCCTAACAGGGAGAGAGGTTATTTCGGTGACGGAGAGGGAGAGAGCAAGGTTCAGGTTCACATTAATACCTTCCCAGTTCAATGCGAGGTGTCGCGCGATTGCCCTACGTTTCGCATCGCCCACGTGCAGGTGTGGCCCGTCCAAATATCGATCGATCACGCGTGTCCGCATCTCCAATTTCCATGACGCGTCCAATTCACTGACCAATTGTTTGTCCGTGAACACACATCCGTCCTCGTAATCCTCGTCCACGACCAACCATTCGTAAACCGCGTCCCGATTCCAACCGCGTTCCGCGATGTAACCGTCCATGAACACGACCGCGTCCGCGTATGTTTTGAATTCCATGACTTATCCTTGTCGTTTGTGAATGTGTCCGACGCCGACACCGTGAACCCACCGTGCCGACGCCGAACCGTTGATGTGATGAACCAACCTTGTGCGTGCCTTGTGCCACGTTTCGCGCGTCCATGCGCGTACCATGCGCGTAAACCGACGCGTGCGTGACCGCGACCATGCGCGCATGTGACGATGTGCCGCATACGCGCATGACCTCACCTGATGAACGACGTTCCGATACCGTTTCCTCGTGTTTGTGCGTTCCAAACACAATTCGTATCGTCCTCCGTGACACATTCCGAAATCGCATTCGATCCCGTGATCAATGTAATAAACATTGCGATAATAATTATGAATTTCATGATCATCACATCATTTCATTTGTCGTTTGCAATTCACACATAACGCGCATTCATTCATTTATTGCGTGTTGTTTATTTGTTCGCGTTCATTTGTGCAACGCGTGCACGACATTGCGATCGTGCGTTTTTTTGATTCGTGATCGATTTGTCGTGCGTGTGTGCACACAACGAATGATCGATTCGCAATTGTTTCGTTGACGTGCGAACGATTTTGATTTCGTTCGTGTCGTCGATTTTCACGATGCGTTCGTTTTCGTTCGCACGCAATTTGATTTTTGCGTTCGTCAACGCGCGTGTCGTTGCGCGTGTGCGCGTCGTTGTCGCGTTGTCATCGTTTTGTACGTTGTCGTTGTTTTCGTTCGTTACAACGTCGTTTGTCGTGTTCGTGTTCATGATCATCACATCATTTCGTATTGTCGTTTCACACGTCGCGTATGCGTCGTGCGTTCGTGCAATGAATGAATGCGCGATATGCATGAATTGCATTTCAATATTGAATTATCAAACATCATACGATCAAACGTTCATTCGCATCACATCGTGTGCGTCACGTTCATTCGTTCATGTATCAATCATGACACACGATCATGAAAACGTGCAACATGAAATCATGATTCATCGTGTGATGATGATCACGTCATGAACGTGTTGTCATGTGATCATGAATGATGTATCATCGCGCGTTCATCATGCGTGTGTGATTGTGAACGTTGATTCATGAAATGTCAAACGACAATTGTTGTCATGTGTAACGTGTTGCATTCATGCGTGTGATGTGCATTGTCATGTCATCATGACGCGTGTGACATGCATGTCATATTCATGAATGCAAATTGATTACATGTGACAAATGAATTGTGACGTTTGACATCATGTGACACATGCATTCATGCGCATCGATGCATATATCATGACGTGCATACACCCCCTCCCCCGTCGTCATGCGCGAGCC
>Ga0247742_10001027_pt1 | contig 20470 bp, 28 predicted proteins | sample UWRJL208509C2_FD_180944 | JGI IMG/M metagenome (GOLD analysis project Ga0247742, IMG submission 180944) | Plant litter microbial communities from Arlington Agricultural Research Station in Wisconsin, United States - UWRJ-L208-509C-2 | ecosystem: Environmental > Terrestrial > Plant litter >... | reverse complement strand
TATGCGATTTACGGAATATGTCACACGATTCGTCCGACTAGCATCGCGATATGAAGAGGAAATCACAGGGACGACCACCTTTGGATACCCTAGCGCACCATTCACTGAAGTTCCAGGCAAAACGCCGCGGTTAGGAAGTGGGATTGCTTTCACTGACGAAGCTACGTGCCTGAAGGAACTGATAGCCAATGCACATCGTATCGAAGCGTGGCGAAAAACAAACAGCTACAAGTATCTTACCTCGGTATGTCGGTCCTCGGGCATAATGGGCACCGTTGTAATTGATTTCAGGATTATGCGAAGCTCCAGGCCAACAGTGCTATCAAGGGGTTTGATGTTCTTCATCAAATCTTTCGACTGCGGTATACCAAGAACATGCAAGACTCGGAAGCGCTTGCCATCATGCGGAGTCTGGCGGATGGAGTCAAGAGTTATGATCAGGTCGTCGAGGTGAGCCTGGTCGTCGATCAGTTGGAAACGAGAATTCACGCATCGTGGTGTTAGCTGCTCGCTCTACTGCCGCATGGAGGAGGTTTACTATACCTGGGTTTCTCTCTGTTCCATCAGAAAGAAGCGATTCGCGACTGCACAGTGAATCTGTTCAACCAACTACGTGCCTACCCGGTATGTTTTTATATCTACGAAGAAAGGAGTTACTGACTACTTTTACAGGTTGGTGTGCTATTCCTACAGGCACTGAACCACTTTCAACGATATTCGTATGTTCGACAAGCGCATGCAAGAGAACGAAAGCATTTGTTGGAACAGCAACAGCAACAACACTACAATGAAAATGTACACTATGCACGGAGCCACTCGAATTCTGTGGTCTTGAATGGAGGTGCTTTCTGAAACTAGGCCTACAGGACATTGGGTTACTGGATGGAAATATTTAACATGTAGTATAGATACCGGAGGTGTTTCATGATGAAACGAATTGGGCAAGTCACGTTTACTCCTGTTCACAAGATGGGGAGAAAAGGCCGTTGCGTATAGATTCTGTCGGACCGTATGGACAGGGCGGGGAATGATGACCGCAGCAAGCTAGGACGGAGAAATGTCAACTTGTCGCTCACATGTGCTGCTCTTTTAGTCGTTTAACTCGCGCCAAGGGCTGTGTTCAGTCCAGATTTTATAACAGTCCCTTCTCTGCCATCTTCCACCACCTCCTTCTTCTCTTCTCCCCTTCATGCTGGGCTGCTAGTTCCCTTCCCTTTCGTCGAGTCCAGCACATCTTTTATTCATCTTTTGTATTTTAATTCTAATCTCCTAATGGCCAACAAATCACCTGCGCTCGAGTCCAGTTCTCAAAGTACATTGCAGAGGGGCAAAGCATGTCTGCGATGCAGGTACGTGTCCTCTTTCGCGTAGCCGCCATCTCACCAACCACTGTTCTTCAATTGCAGAAAGCGCAAGATGGTGAGTAGCCCTATTCCTATTTCCCGTGTGAACCGGACTCAGTTGTGGATTAGCGCTGCGACGGTGCAAAGCCCGCTTGCCAACAATGCACGCGCGCAAAGAAAGCGGACTGTTGCGAATACGACGATGGAAAAGGCAAGACGCGCACCCAAATCCTTCGCGAAACAATCGTCAAGCTTGAGCAACGAGTCAGAGAGCTCGAAGATCCTGAATACATATCGACCACCGTTAGCCTCTTCGACCCACATCTTCATTCGCGTTCAAATTCTTCTTCTTCTTCCTTTGGTTCTCCTGAGAGCTCTTATTTGTCTGCATCACATTCTCCTTTCCCTCCTTCAGAATCGTCCCCCAATTCTCCTCCCGGATCATGGACCAACGTCCAGGGCATGCCATCACCATCCCCGACACCTTTCGTTACAGATATGTTCTTCGAAGACCCCCAGACGAAATTCCAGCCTCCCCTGGAACTCGCACAGATGCTGTACGTGGATCACACCTTGTATCGACCCGTTCGTAGCTCACGATGTTTAGCCTGGACATTTTTGCTCCTCACAGCCGTCAGTGCGGTCTCGACATTCACATGGGTCGACTAAAGGAGACTCTCTGTGCACCCGCTTCCGAGCAAAGACATCCTGTCTTCATGAACGCAATCTACCTCTGGGCATGCTTCATCTCGCGCCCCGAGCCCCTCTGTCAGCACGAAGAGCACTATCTTCAGCATTCTCTTGATGCTCTTCCTGAGGCTTTACGTTCCAACGACAAGGTGATCGATGTCATCCAAGCTTCTTGCCTCCTGTCCTTGTACTTCCTTGCCAATGGCCGATTACTGGAAGGAAGTTATCACGCGAGTGCCGCTGCATCTCTTGCTGTCCAGACTGGTCTCAACGGCCGTCCATCTACCACGATCGAGACTTTGGATTCGGATTCGAAGCCTTCAAAGACGGACCGCCGTGACGGCGAAAGGATTCATGCGTTCTGGCAAGTCTACAACCTGGATCGGTGCTGGTCTGTCGTCCTCCGCAAGCCAAGCGTTATCCCTGATGAGGTTGAGTCGATGCACTCCATAACATGCCCTTGGCCTCAGGACATCAAGGACTATGAGCTTGTGAGCTCCTACTTGTCTTTGAATATTTCTTTATCTGATAGAATTTTTTAGGGTCACATCGATGTCGACGCATCCCTGCCCACCATCCGCGCGTTCCTATCTGGGTCCATTTCTGCGAGCAGCTTCTCCGTGCCAGCTATGCGTGTCAAAGCTTCCACTCTTTTCGCGCAGGCCGACCTTCTATCAAAGCGCTGGAATGCTAGTATGTAAAATGCTGTGTATCGGCCGTTCTATTCCTGACCTCACCCTCTTAGGCTCGAAACCTTCCGCCAGCCTCGGAGAGGAAGTGCGTTCATTGGAACACATCATCGCACTATTCTTGTCTACGTTGATTCCTATCAACCAGTTGGACGCCGTGCTACCAGAGGAGAGGCATAGCTTGATCATGGCCCACACACTCGCTCACTGCGCTACCATCCATCTCCACCGGTCATCAGCTATTGACGACGCAGCATCCTACGACAAGACCTCACAGGCAGCACGCGCATGTGTGTCCGTGATTAGGGGCATTTCGGATCGGGACTTTGCTTTCCTCGAACCGATCATTGGGGTACGTTCGGTGCATCCGATCCAAATGAAAGGGGATACTTACTCCTGTCTTCAATAGCCTTGTTGGTGGTCCGTTGCCGATGTTATTATCCGTGATGTCGACGCCGTTGAAGCCTCATGGCCACTAGTGAATCACAGCGAATTGCGAAACGATCTCGGCGTCATTCTTTATGCAATGAACAGCCTGAGCTCGCGATTCCCTGTTGTTGGTATGTTCAACTGATTCTGATATCATACCGTCGCCCGTCCTGACCCCAAGGTCTAGCACCCGCTGTCGCAAAGGTCCAGAAGCGCCTCGCTTCTATCTGAACTTTATGACCACTTGGTCTCTCCCTTTTAAACGCTTTTTATTATCTACGCTTCGTTCTTGCTTCCATGGTTCCTGTTCGCTCACATCAATGGACTTACCACGTCTGGCTCATCACATCTGATTCATCGCATCTAACATTTATCATGGACGTTCCATTCGATCTACCACACTCCTTTCCACGGACTCGTACGCTCAAGGACGTTTTCATTTACGCTGATCAGCTTTCATTTATGACTTTTTATGTTGGACACTTTGACCACCTTCGAACGCGAGATATATGGACTCATGCACCTTTGATACTATTGCTTCCTTTGGCTCGATTTGACTTTTGACTTTGTCGTCCTTTTAGAGGCGACTTTACCACACTCCTTCATTATTGAGCATACGGACTCACGGACCATACGGACACTGGCCTACTATATCTCTCCACTCTATCTCTCACTCTTTTAGGTACGACGAGTATGGCTTGCTTGGAAAGCTGCACGGACGTTTACCATTTCTCTAGGATAGCATTACCTACTCACATCATAGGCGCTCTCATCCAAGTCAAAACTTCAATTGTAGCTATAGTATTTCTAGAACCTAGTTTTAATATTTGTATTATCCTCAATATCCGCTGCTGTTGAGGTCAATTGAACCCGAACGCGGATCAGTCACACGTTTTGTGAGCATCATAGAGCGATCATTTCAATTCAGGGTCTTTGACTTTGCCTCTGTGCCTCCATGCAGCACCCAGTCAATATTGTATCTCGTCACCAGAGCCCTTCGATACTATCCTCAGACGATGGCACCAGGGTCTTCGTCGGATCTCCCGACCCTCTCAGTAGTCAGGACCACCTTCTGCGGTCAGAACCCGAGTCCTATACAACCCTATCACGAACACCACTATCTGCTGGTCCACTCTCGCGAAGAAGAACGCACGCACCAAATTCGAGTCCGTCAACACCCGGGAGTCGTTCTCGAGCCGCTCGTAATCCAGAGGCCCAATGGACACTCTTTGGTCAGATGATGGAGGATGGGGGCCATTTGGCTCTCAGCCCTGGGTCGATGCAAAGCAGAAACTTGCAGGAATCTGCTGGGAGCGACTACTTCAATCAACGTCGTAGTAGCTTTACAAACCTATTGTCAGCGAGCATAAACTCAAATGCTCCTCAAGAAGAGCTCCACAACGGGGCATCTTCCTTGCGCCATTCCACTCATATTAACCACGACGCGTCCGCTTCCAATGCAGAGTACGATTCAGATATCCACTCCATGTCCTCTGAAGGATCTTCCCAAACGTCTACACCACCCCCGGCGCAACCTTGGTTGGCCTGGCAGTCAATTCGCCACCCAACACTTTCACTAGTATCACGCAACGTACTGAAATGTGCCATAGCATACTTCATCGCATCGTTGTTCACGTTCTCGCCTTACTTTTCAAGACTCATCGTCGATATGACCTCATATGATCCGGGGTCGACTCCCACATCGTCTCCGAGTGGACATATGGTAGCGACAATGTGTGTGGCTTTTTAACGTGATGTATGCGACAGCTCTAATGGGACGTACAGTGCCGTGTACTTTAACCCAGCCAAGACCGTCGGAGCAATGATCGAGGCAGATTTATTCTGTTTTTTCGGTTTGGTATATGCGTCTTTCGTCTGCCTTGCTTCCATGACTATGTTCTGGTGGTTAGAGCAGCAGCCAGGTTGGGAATGGCTAGGAGACTTCATTGCAATCGCATGGATTGCGTTGAGTATTGGGGCATTGGCGTGGATGAAAGTATGGATGGTGAGTACTCGGAGTTTGTTTTGTGGGCTCCTACTTATGAGTTTGTGAACAGGCGAATCCTTCGTTCAATACTGGTATGTCAGGAACACTACAGAATATACCCTTCTCGTCCTGAACCAGGTCCAGCATGTAGCATGACCATCATCATCATTTTCGTTGTGTATGTGTACCTTCTGCTTGGTTTCGACGCAGTTCTCTGACTTTTCATTAGCATCGTCAAAGAAGGTGGACTAGAAACGTTGCTGCAAGTGACTACAATCATTGGAATTGGGTCAGCCATATCCAATGTCATCTGCTACCTTCTCTGGCCTCAAAACGCCATCTCCAACCTTCAGACCAGCATGATTCAAACCCTCGACTCATTCTCAACCCTTCTGCCAATGATCACGAGAATTTTCCTCTTGGAGAATGATACTGGATCGCACATCATGAACCTTGAAAAGGTGCAGCGGGCTGTAGACAACCACCAAAGTAGTTTCACGACTCTACAGAAGAATCTTCGCGAAGCCAAAAGTGAATGGTCGCTCACTCGAGCAGGCGAAGGGGATGGCGATAATGGTAACATAGCGGGCTATTCCAACATCTCTGGCAAACGTTCTTACGAGGATGCTGTCGACTGTCTCAATCGTCTTGCACAGCATCTGAACGGCCTACGTAGTGGCACACGTCTTCAGTACGACCTAACAAAGGCAGGAGTCAGGCGCGAGACCCAGAGGCAAGCATCAGGGGTATCGATATCTGGTGAAGAGCCCGAAGTTGAAGATGAACAAGTTCTGCTGAGCGCCGCTGCTTCCATGTTTGGAGACTTGGTTGAGGAGCTGGGTCCCCCACTTCGGGCATTGTCTGTAGGTCTTAACTCTTCCATTGCTTCTACCAGCAAAGCTCATCGATATCCAGTCGGCATCCACGTCAACTTTAGCTCGATTGCGCAAGGTCTGCCAACAATCTCAGGACGAATCCCGGAAAGCCAGAGTCATCGAACCCCATGAGTTTTCGGAATTAGTGGACAATATCGAAGCGGCATTGACACGATTCGAGAGTACCTCAAATCATGCCGTTATGCGACTGTACCGACGGAGCGACATAAATCCACTTGGCAATCCAGGGGCCTCTGGGAGCGCAGAGGCGCACAATTCGGTCACTGAAAACAACAGTGAAAACATTTTTCTGGTCTACTTGTAAGTTCCTGCTGATGGCAAGTTGGGCGTTACTGATGCATGTCTGCACAAAGTTTTATCTTTACCCTCGAAGAATTCGCTAAAGAATTGATATCTCTCGTCGACGCTGTAGAACGGATATATTGTTACCATCAACACCTACTGCATAGGACTCTATGGCCTATCAGGCTGATGAGCTGGGCTGGAGATTCCATCAAGAGTCTTTTCCGACGCAAACCCCCTGGGATCCGACGCAAACCACTCAATATCAGGAAAAGTCTCGGTGCGTACAATTTGATCATCAGGCACGACCGGCAACTGATCATTCCATACCCAGCCTACATGATCCCTCAGCATAGGCTCGCCCACCCTTCTTTCCCGAAGATACGACCTCACGCGCCTGATACGCTTCAGACACCGAGTCGCGACAAGTTAAGTTTCTGGGGTAAAGTCAACCAGACGCTATGGACGATAGGCAAGCGATTGAAGGAGAGGGATACCAAGTACGCAATTAAGGCAGGAATGGCTACAGCGCTTCTTGCATCCCCGGCTTTCATTGACGCTACTCGACATACATTTGTTGCTTATTGGGGCGACTGGGCCCTGATTTCAGTGCGTCCCCGATATTACATCTTCTGCTAGATACTAAGCAACTCCCTATAGTTTTTTGTGGTCATATCACCAACCATCGGGGCGGTAAGTCTAGTGCGCGTTCTGAGTGCAAAGGTGTTGAACCCAATACAAATTTCTTTCAGACAAATTATCTCAGCATTCAACGGTTGCTTGGTACACTGTGGGTCCTCCAACCCTATTCCCTCAATTTGCGTCCCACAGACCTTTCATTTAGGTTCGGTGCGGCTGTTGCAATTGGTGTTTATTCGCTATTTCCGGAAAATGCCATTGTACTTTCTCTCTTCGGTTTTGCCTTCTCCTTGCCATGCTTTTACTACGCTGTTGCCAAACCGCAGTACCTTTCAGCGTCGCGTTTCGTTCTTCTGACTTACAACCTCACATGTCTCTACTGGTATGCAACCGGCCCTCTTCAGCATGGCCCGAATATCGCTCACTCCCCACCAGCTATAATCTTAGACAAATTGACTCGGACGTCATCGATATTGGTCTCCATCGTGCGCTCGCAGTCACGGCCGGCATACTGTGGGCAGCATTCGTCTCTAGGTTTTGGTGGCCTGCTGAAGCGCGACGGGAATTGAGCAAATCTCTAAGCGAGTTGAGTCACGATTCGCTCGATTTGTCGCTAGTATATTACTGACGTTACCCAAGATTTTGTTTGAACATGGGTTGGCTGTATACGCGGCTAGTGGCATCCAATTCATTTGCACCTGAATACCAGGAAGTGGAGGCTGTTCCAGGAAGCTCTTCACGCGAATCCAGGCATGTCCAGCGCACACGCTTATCGAATTCGGTTCACGAATTCATGGCAATGTTTGTCTTCTCTGTTAATTTTTCTTTCTTCTTTTGACTCATGGGACGATAAGGGAGTTGCATTTACAAATCAAGCTGATCGAATTGCAAAGCCTCTTGGCTCAAGCACAGCATGAACCTCGTTTGAAAGGGCCTTTCCCAGTAGATATGTATCGGCAAATCTTGATCAGCTTACAGACCATTCTCGACAAATTGCACAGTATGCGCTGTGTTACAACGCGGGAAGAATGGTGGGTAGAGAATGCCGTACCTCAGGAATTAATGCTAACAACGGTCATCGATTCTCATAGGTATACCGTAAGTCCTCCGAGACACCGCCTTCGACACTTGATAGTTGATCGTGCTTATAGAGCGTTCGGCAAGATTTTATCTTACCGGTGAACAAGGAACGGCGAGAGATGGTTGGAAACATCATGCTGAGCTTCTCGACGCTTGCCGCCTCGTTCCGCCTGAAAGCTCCGCTTCCACCCTACCTGCCGCCCGTCGAGAAGTCAAGGCTGCGACTAGTAAGCGCGGAAACTTTGTGACATAATCAAATTAACCAATTCCCATCCAAGGTCGAAGCCATCCGCAAATTGGATATTGTGAAAAATCGCGATGTGAAGGTTTCTCGGCAACTGCTGTTCTTTGCGTACGCCTTGACAATGAAGGGTGTTACGATGGAGCTCGAGTTGCTTGGACGAACGCTTCAGGACGCGTTTGGGGTCATCGGGCAAACAGCGGACGAATTCGACATGTTGTTTTTGCCTCTCGCAGAAAGCCAAGGGTACATCGATCATGTAGCTTAATTGAATGGGACATGTACATATCGATAAGTCAGACGCTCTGGTTGGACCGTGTAATACAAGTTGCTTCGCAGCTCTTTTGACCCACACCACCTGTGAATTTCATGACTTTCCTGGTAAATCCAATAATCGTGTACAGCCCCGTCCGCAGTCCATTATGTCAATAGTTTTGACATCGTTGTGCTTTGCCTTCTTGGTTACAGCGCTTTGACGGATCAGGAGGCATCTCCGAATAGCGTTATAATAAAGACTATTCGTTATACTCTCATATCCTTTCATTCTCCACCATGGGGTACCTCTCCCTAGCATGCATTTCTCTGTTCCTCAGTGCATACGCTTGGGCAAATGATTCACCACCTGTAAGTGCAAAATTAATCGCACGATTGTGGTTACAAGCGCTCACGTCTTTCCAGGCACTCTATGCTAGGCAGGACGCTCCTCTTAAGGGCGATTCAACATGCGGCTCGGTGGGTCTTTACCCTTTAAATCCTCGTTCAAGTGTTCTAATGGACTGCAGATGCTGTGTGTTGCAGCTACTGTAAATGGTTCGACGACGAGCTGTGAGTACGACGCATCAAACCACGGTTGCGATTGTTCAACCTTTCCAAGATGTGCTTACAAGCAAGAACGCGCCGAGGGTTGGCTGGATGGCCATGTAAGCTCTCGAAACTGTTCTAGAATCTGTATGGCCCGCTCACGCGCGACATACAGAGGCTTTGGAAGCCAAATGCCCAATACCCCTATGGTCATTATGTGGATGAACAACGACGGCACTGCAACAATATCCCAACGACAAGCGCGCGCCGAGGTTATGCCCACAGTCGACTCAAACCCACCAAGAACAGCTACTCTGGCAACAAATCTCCTCGTGGTGAGTAGGCCTTGCTGCATCCTACGTGCGCGTCTAATAATACCCCTACCATAGCTCTCAGCCGACAACCCAACACTTGCGTTCAATGTGCCAGTCAGTCCACCTTGATTTCCTTCGAGGATCCCACTAATATGAAAGTATCAGAGCAATACTGACACCAAGCAACGTCTCATCTACGCCTTGGGCACAACAAACCCAGGTTCCTCCGCGCGGGACGCGACGCTGGTCCAACATCTTGATTACGGGCTCCTGCAACTCGACCTTACCAAGTCACTGAGCGCCACGTCAACCGGAGGGGGTAGCAGTCCAACGGCGAGTCCAACAGGATCTCCTGGGACAATCAGTATTCCACTCCTACCATATCAGAGAGTGATTGTTGCCCATGCGGTATTTTGCTCACTCGGGTTCCTCCTATTCCTGCCCGCGGGCGCCCTCCTAGCGCGCTACATGAGAACATTCGTGCCTGGTCCGGTGTGGTTCAAAGGCCATTGGATTCTTCAATCTCTCATCGGTATGTAATGTTCATTCTTGCAATTCGGACTCGGTCGTCCCAATGACCTATTTTTCACAGCTGGGCCGACCATTATCATTGGCATCGCTCTGGGAATATCATCTGTCAACCAGGCCGGCGCACTGCACCTCAATGACGACCATAAGGTAAAAATGGAAATGTTTCTTTGGCGCTTAACCCCGCTGATCAATCATGCTCGGTTTTAGCGGGCAGGGATTGCCCTCTTCGTCCTCTACCTTGCCCAATGTGGTCTGGGAGCTTTCATCCATTTTATCAAGAAGAAAGACCGTGTCCGCCGTCCTCCGCAGAACTATATCCACGCCGTGTTCGGCCTGTTGATAATCGCGCTCGCATTATATCAAGTTCACACTGGGTATGATCACGAATGGGAGTCGACGACCGGCAGAGATCCAGCGCCAGATGGAGTTGGGAGATTCTTCTGGGTTTGGGTGGTTGTACGTGGACTTCCTTTGACATTGTTACGTGACAGACAACATTGCTTACAATCGCCGCTCGAACGTGTACAGCTTTTGGCCGTGGCTTACGCGGCCGGTCTCTCATTGCTTCCAAAGCAATATCGACAAGAAAGCAATGGTAGTATGCGGTCTTTGCCAAGTGACGAAGATCGTAATATCAATCTTAAGGAACGAGGGTACAGGAGTTGAACATTACCCCAACACCATCCTGATAGCAGGCTTGTACTTTCATTCAAATACTTGGACACTGTAGTTACCTGCGTCTCGCGTGTATAGTTGTGCTATCTAGAAATTGAGCTTTGTCAGCAGACTTTAGGGGCCCATGATCACGCGACGATGATCATTCCGGAGGGTATTCTGATCCGCGTCTTAATTGGAAATTGACAACTGCGTCTCCGTCCTGACTTCAGCCTCCCTGGCCTGCAACTCGATTCTGCTTATTCTCCAAATCTTGACCTGATTCTACTACGAAGGGGCTACGAATATCACAACTCTCAAGAATGGGTAGGTCTTTCTACTCGAGGCTCTTCGAGTCTGAAATGGTCAACCTCTCCGATCGATCTCAAGTGTCGGATGGAAATGGACCCGCCTCGCGAAGCTAGACAAAAAAATGGCCTGATGGACCTCAGCGCTATTTTGGAGAATAGAGGCCTATATAAATCATGTATTGTGCCCCAACGATGTTTCAGAGACCCCAACCTTTTCTCTTTCGCAGCTATACACCTGCGCCCAGGCCAAGTCCTCGCCTACGATGCACCTCTCAGCATTCCGGTCTTTACTCCTCCCAGCTCTTATCCTAATACCCATATACTCTTATGCTGCTCACAACCCGACTAAGACCCTCACGGTGACAGACGAGCAAATCTTTCCGCGCGCCGACTCTCGTTGTCCACCAGGCACCTTTTCCTCGTCAGGGAATGGCAATCCCCCATGTACATCATGTTCACCTGGATATTTCACCAAAGGCATATTTATTCGTCGACATCTTTCAACCACCAACTCACTCGTTCGCAGAATATGGCCTCTCATCATGCACCGCCGCAAGAGCCGGGTACTATGTGCCTGCAGCTGCTGCGACTACTGAGATTCCATGCAGCGCTGGAACTTACTCAAGCAGTACGGCCTCGACTTCCTGTACTGAATGTACGGCTGGATCCCAGTGCCCAAATGGCGCATTGTCCAACCCCCAGAAATGTTCTCCTGGACTTTATTCCTCAGGGGGTGCATCGGCGTGTGTCAAGTGTAGTGCTGGTACGTTCAATAATATTCAAGGCGCTACGGGGTGCTGTCCCTGTGCGGCTGGTTGGTTTAATGTAAGTGCACATTCAAATTTCCGAGTCAAATGTCTGACTGTCGTTTATAGGGTCAACCAGGTAATACGAATTGCCAGAGGTAAGTCCCTTATTTCTAAGTCCCTTAGGGATTTTAACATTCGGCACAGATGTTCGAACCAACGTCCGTACTCAAACCCAGGCGCGGCGAGCGATGGGGCCTGCTCCGCAACACCTGGCGCTTATGCCATAAGTGGATCCTCCTCACAGGGCGCTGATGGATCTTGTCGTACGTATTCAGCACCCTTGTCCAGATAATCACTCTAAAGAAACACAGCTGGTTCAAGTCCCTATACAGGGCCTAGCCAACTACCTCGACGTCGCGTCGCCCATCCCCCTATATGCTCCAAACTGGGCCACAAAGCGTGCCCTGTATATGGCTTCAACTGGCGGGCCAGTAATCACCAACGCTCTAAAACGTATGAGTGCGTGAACGTGGCCAGCGATCTCGAGTACGCCTCAATTTTGAATGTCAGCGACTTTGCTAATTGACTCTGATGAAAGGTCGTGCGGTGGCTGCGTCATCTCATCAATAAACGGAGAGCCGAACCCCGATGGAGGAAGAGATTGCAGCGCTATACCGAATACCAGTTCAGTGGAATGTCAGGGAGGGCAGTGTAAAATCGGTAAGCAAGGGTGCTTTGTTTGAGACCTACGCAGAAAGTGACAATCTCATTTTTAGGTGCATGTTTAGCTGGATTTATCCTGACTGCAAGGCGAGAGGGCTGTGTCCCCGATCTGTAATTTAGTAGTATATAGTAGAGGCAAAGCACACTAATGGCGCTGTAGCATTAATTTTTCGGGAGAATCGCATTGTTCGTCTTGTTAAAGGATTTGTCGTGATCAAAGCTTTCCGGTGGCACTGCCAAATTGGGAGCGAAAACGCGTTAATTATATAAAGGGCCCAAGCTCGTCTTTCTCTACCCAAATCCCATCCCATCCCCAGCTTCAGAATGGACGACTCTATCAACTACGACATGGACGACGGTGGCGACGCGTTCACGTATGAAGACTCACAGGAATCCGATCAGCAGACTCAATCGACTCAACAGGCCTCTCAGCAGCCCGTAGTCACAGTCGATGCCCACCTCTGGGGATACCTCCAGCCTTGTACTTCCGCGCTCACCAGGATCGACTTTTGGAAGATTCATCCTCGCTATACCCTAGGAAGGAACACCGAGATGAACCAGGTCGTGTTACCGGGGTTCAAAGTTAGTGAGTAAACCGCATCAGGGCTTGCATCTGCCACTTTTACTCCGTTACTTACGCTTCGATTTACAGGTAATCAACACTGCGTTATAACGTGGGACGGCCATGATACCATCGGATCTTGCGTCTGGGTTGAGGATAAGTCGCGCAATGGGACTTTTGTGAGTTGTCTTGCTTCCGTTGTGCGACCGCTTTTCAACATTGCTTTTAGATCAATGGCGAGAAGATCGGCAAGGGCCAATCGCGTCTTTTGAAGGAGGGAAACGAGATCGCATTTGGTACTTGTGTTCCTCAGCCGCAGAACAACGGGTTGGAAGACTACAGTGCGTCCCTAAAACTCATGTGAACTCAAAAAACACGTTCTCATTATTCTCTCGTAGGGTTTGTTTACCGTCAGCTCGCGGGCGGCATCCCAACTGAAGGTCTCTACGCACACTATGATCTCGGAACGGAGCTGGGCAAGGGATCTTTTGCGACTGTTCGAAAGGCTATTCACCGTAATACCGGCACGTTCTTCGCGGTCAAGATGATCAACTCGAGTAAGAGTGTTGGTCAGTCCGGGCAGCGAAACGCCACCTTGGCCCGCGAGATCAGCATCATGGAGAAGTTGAAGCACAAGAACATTTGCAAGCTCTTTGAAGTCTTCTTCCAGGACGACAATAGCATTAGTAAGAAGCTCTCTTCCCCTTTCTCCGTGCGTTTTCTGATTCCAATACTTAGATCTTGTCCTGGAATTCATCGATGGAGGTGATCTTCTAGAGTATATTCTAAAGTCCAATGGTCTTTGTAAGTCTCCCTATCTCTATTCATACGACACGCGTTTGACCATCTTTTCAGCCGAAGTTAATGCTCAAGACATCACATACCAAATCTGTGATGCCATGTCGGTCAGTCTTGAGTTTTGGATTTCAAATACTGCCACTAATAGCTGATCATGCAGTACATTCACTCGAGAGGAGTAACCCACAGAGACCTGAAGCCGGAGGTACGCCAGAAAGTTACCTTCCGTAACCACTTCTCATTTCTGGATTTTAGAACGTTCTACTTACAAATGAAAACCCGCCTGTCGTCAAAGTGGCAGACTTCGGCCTTGCGAAAGTGGTCGACAGTATGACGATGCTGAGGGTATGTCTTACCTTTGCTCCTCAGTTACGCCTACCTGAGATCTCAAATCTCCTAGACCATGTGCGGCACTCCCAGCTACCTTGCTCCCGAAGTCATAAAACAGAACAACCAAGAAGGATATGACAATCTTGTTGATAGCTGGAGTGTTGGTGTCATTGTTTTCTCGATGTAAGGCTCGACTCTTGGTTTTTGAACTACATTTTTTCTAACTGTCCGACCAGGCTCGCAAATGCCAGCCCCTTCATCGAAGATGAGAATCAGGACGTTCGAAGCCGAATTCTCCTCCGTCAAGTCGATTGGGGTACCCTCCAGGCCTGTGAAGTCACCGAAATCGGTAAGTAGTTCCTACTTATCTCGCAGAAACCGATTGACCCATTACGCAGCCCGTAATTTTATTCGAGCACTCCTTGAGGAAGACCCAAGCAGACGCATGTCCTTGACCGACGCCCTCCAACACCCATGGCTTGCGCAGCATTCGCCCTTTCACAAAGACGAAGACGAGGCCTTAAAGAAAGCTGCAGCTGCAGCTGCTGCCGCGGCGGCTGCCAACGGCAACGGCAACCAGTTTGGCCACGAATCAGCCAGTCAAGAGCGGCCACTCCAGCGCCGTAGCGACGTCCTCGCACATGCTGCTATGGAAGGGAACGTCCTCCCCGAGCCATCATGGGAGATGATCTCCTACGCAGCGCGGGATGGTAGGACGACGTTGGGTGCTGCTCAACAGCAGAAGGGACAGAACAAGCGAGTGCATGCTGACTTGTCAGTCCTTCCTGAGGAGTCTGTCGAGGACGCTAATATGAACCCTCCCGCGGCCCTTGTAGGTGATGAAAACTCTTCTGACGCGCCTCGCCGTTCGGGCCGTCGCAGCAAGGTTCCTCGCAGGTCTTGAGACACCCCCATGTATCTTATCGCAACAATCTGTTACCACACCTTTCTCTCATCCTGTCTCTGCACCTATCATCATGACAATATCGGATTATCTCGTTGTTGCCCTTATCGTACTCACACATATGTACTTAATTAACATTAGCTGGCTGGATTTCATTGTATTATAGTTGGAGGGGAAATTCAAGCTATATACACCAAATGAATGAATAAATGAATATGTATACAACCGACGTCGATAGAAGGGCTCGTAAGCGTGATCATGGACAGAATAAGAAAAAATATGGTATGGGTAAGCGTGAGTATGACTAATATTGCTGGGATACCGGACACGCATGCAACGAGCTATGTGCCGTCCCATGTTGTAAGTATAATGAGTGTTGTACGATTTCCAAGATGTGATGCTGCAACGACAATATGGTATAGTTAAAAACGACAAGGAAGGAAATGCAGATTCGAAAGCGACAAGATAGAGTTATTAAACATCAAAGGAGCCAATAGTCCCCCAACGATAACAAAAAAGATAGCGTAAAGATAGCGAGAGAAGGCCAAAGGATTAGGCAGACGTCGAGGCCGGAGGAAGTTGGTCGATTAGAGGGGGGGCAGCAGTGATTTGTTCTTCAGAGTCGTTGGTTTCGTCGGTCTTCTTCTTTCTCATCCCTCGGCGACTCTCCGATGGATACTCGCAGCGCAACGATCGGCGTTGGCATTGGCTAGTGGAACGGTGTCAGTAAATACTTAATATGAGCAGTAAATAGACTTACTTGCACGTCCGATCGGGACTGCCAGGAAGGGGCGGGCCACATGCGATCTTGCGACCGCGGCAGAAGAGACACGCAAGTGGTGGCTTTTTCTCCAGTGGACGCTTTGGTAGCGGGCTCAGGCGCATCGACCGCTCAGGCCTGCCAGCCCAGGACCTGGCTTCATCAGTAGGTTGCTGTGAGGGGACAGGGACACGACCGTGGTGGCGTTGGGAAGGGGAGTGGTGATGTGTGGGGTGATCATGGCTCTTGCTGCGATGATGCTGCTGGGCGGCCAGTCGTTCAGGGGTTTGGCTTGGCACAACAATCGGCTGATACGGGATGGTCTCGACGAATTTGCTCCCGTTGTCAACTGGGGATGCAACAGTCGGCGACTGTTGTGCTGGATATGCAGAGGCAACTACTTCCGTCGCGGGAGGTTGGGAAAACCCATGGGAATAGCTTTTGACATTGGTTTGTTGTCCCTGAGGGGGAGGGATCCGAACGGCGGGCTGGAGAGCTGGAACTGGGCTAGTGCAATGGGTGGGGTCTTGAAAAATTTCCGGGGGGCAAACGTGGTTGATCTACGGTGTTCTTTCGTTAGCACCATGGCATCATAAGATGCCGTGCAAAACGCACTGAATAAGTCTGGTAGTGGTGTTGGTGGTGAGGCGACTGTTGTTGTTGCTGCAAAAAAGGGCGTTGGGGCGATGTGTTTGCTATACTGACAGGATGAGTGACCTCCGTCCGCGGTGGGTAGTCGTAGTTGAGATTATGAGCAATATCTTCTGGGTAGGCAGGCTGGAACTGGAATTGCTGCCCCTGCCCTGATGCCTCGCCACCAAGCGCGATATAGCCACTATCACCATACCCTAGGTCTGCTGGTGCGCTTAGCTGCGTGGCGTAGTAGTAGTCCGTGCCAGGAAAGTATGTCGACGAGGTAGAGTGCCATTGAGCCTCGACTGCGCGTCTGGCGTCTGGAAACGTCGCATAAAACTGTTCGTCCGCCTCGCGCTGGGTCTGGGCAAAGGTCTTGACCTGCTCTGGCTGCTGCTGCCAGTAACGATGCTGAGGACGATACATGAGGCTTTGAGGGGCAGGAGAGGGAGGACTACGGACCTGTTGGGAGGAATACATGGGGGTAGAAGACAAAGAATCTAATCACGCACCATCACAGCGACCTCAATGTGCCCACGTTGTTCGAGTTGTGCCTTTTACATAACGCTTAGACCATAATTGACATACTTCATTCCAATCGTAATCATTAAGTAGGGACTAACTAAACGCTATCAAATCAATGCGACCGCTGTACCCATACAGGCTCTTCCCCGTCTTCCCCAGTCGTATAGCCTTCGCCTTCGCTGCTCAGTGCCCAATCATCCTCCATTGGTCCAGATCCGAGGGTCGGAATCTTCGCCCCTCGTTTCTTCAAAAAGCTGACTACCTCCCATGCGTATCGCCAGCCTTCGACACCTGCTTGCTCTTCTTGGGCTGACCCGTCGGCGCCACTAACGGATGCAGACGCCTTAACCCCTCCACCATACATCCTCGCAAGATGTGGACTCGCGTTGACCTTCTTCTCAGAGCCTGCTTGACTTATTGCATCAAAGAACGCTGCGAGTGCGTTTACTGCTTCCACACGAGAACGCAATACGTGTCGCACGAGGCGTCGAGAAGGCGGTCGGCGAGTGCGCGCTTTCACAGGCGGTTCTTCCACGAGGTTAAAATCAGAAGGGCTGGCCGGCGGCTTCGTCTCTTCAGAGGGCTTCGGGTTTGGTGTTATTGGCCGTTCAACCCACGGATTCGGCGGTGGTGTCTTGGGCTTCCTATATTGCGACAGCGCGGTCAACGATAAATCCCACCTCCTGGGAGCCCATATCCCGACTAGCACGCGCCATGCTGCGATGAATTGCTTTGCCCTGCAATTCCCATATCAATTGATCGAAACGAACAGCAAGGCATCGACAGACTAACCTTTCATAATTACCTAAAGAATGAAAAAATTCCATATTTATTCACGGAACTTTATTCAGAATAAATTGAGCTCACCATCAATCATCCGTGTATGGTACACAGCCAGCATGTACACCAAGAATCCGGCTGAGACCGCACCCAGCGGGGTGTAGAAGAAAAGTGCCCAGAGGAAGAAGAAGATCGCAGGGTAGATTAAGAGCAATGAGACGAGCCCAAACGCAACCTTGTTCTGAGCTTGCGTCTCCTCCTCGGCCTCCACCAGCTTCGCCCCCACGCGGCCCATGATATACACAGGGATATGAACAAGGAGGGGAAGAAAGAAAAAAGGCAGCTGGATGACCACAGGAACGGTGTCGCGTACGAGGATGAGTAGGGTGTATAGCCGACTAGGAATTGTGGTAGAGTGCTTGGGATCCAAGGAACGAGGCAACGGGAGTGAGGATAGGACCGAGTTTGTGAGTTGAGAAGATTGAAGAAGTGAGTAATATTCGAGTAAATAACGTTTATGCCGCTTGCTGAAATCTGGCACCAGATCCGGGGTTGAGAATAGATCGACAAGGCTGGCAACGAGGTGAGTTTGAGCTATTCAACATGAATTCAGCACCACAAACACCACTCACGTTTGCGAAACGGCAACAAAGTCTTCGAGCTTGATTGACTTGTCTGCCTCCCAAAGGAGATCGCGGGCCATCCTAGCAGTATACAGTGTATCCCTACATACATGTGAGTTATAGAAACCACCACCACAACTGTCGACCTACCAGTCGGGTGCATTGATGCTCGTCTCTATCATCTCCGTCTCGATTGCGCGAGTGAGACGTTTGACAGCAGCTCGGGCCGCCCCATCTTCATTAGAGAAGAATTGTTCCTTGTAAGGGTCCAATGTAATTGGTGTACCGAATCTAAGTTTATGGCTGTCAGAAATTTTATGGCACCCGACACCAAGGACAAAGCGCTCACTCCATGATGACCTAGAACATATATGATGAACATCACAGGTGCAAGTTGAAAAAAAGTGATTACTGACACAGCTCCTATACTTAGACTTGTTCGTATAGACAATCGACACAGGGACAATCGTCACGTCCTTCGATGCTGCCTTGTTTGGGTTCTCTTTGGCCCACTTGGTATACTCCATCGCGGACCAAGCAGCCCCATCCTTGACCTGCATGATCCTTGGCTCAGTATAGCTTGTCCCCTCAGGGAACAAAGCAACTGCATAACCTTTAGACAGCGCGTCGATGGTCCCTTTGAAGAGAATTTGACGGTCCTTGGACTTGCGATCGACAGGGATGTTGCCAGACGAGTAGAGGATCCAACGCATGACGGGATGAGCGAACAGGCTGGCTGAGCAAAGACGTGAGCGGTTAATATTCGTTAACACGAAGATTCAGTTTGGACGTACCCTTGCTCCAGTAGTTCAGCATCCTGCCATTCGGAAACCCGACGGCTAAGGCATAGGAAACTGTTAGGGACATTTCAGAGCCCTATAGAGCAACCTTACAGAGGATAACTGGGTCAAGCATCATATTATGATGCGTCGCAGTCCTAAAGGATATGAGAAGCAGTCAATTCAACTTCTCCTATGAAATAGCCGCGCGACTCGGAAACATACACTATAATAGGACCGTCCTTGGGGACATTCTCGCCTCCAATGACACGGACTTCCGTGAAGAACGACTCTGTCGCGAGATACGCGATGTTGCGTATGAATTTGTACAGAAACTTGATGTCGTCTGCGCCGGTCATTGTGGGTGTAGGAGACAGAGAAGCCTGAGAGCACCGTGACGGTCGTTTACAGACAAGTTGGCGTCGCCTCCAAGAGCACGCAGCTGACCACAAATAGCCCCACCACGTGATCATGTGCGCGCCGCCCTAGCCGGGCTACTAGCCAGGCGGAACGCGACTCTTTGTACCTCTTCTGGAACGCAACGCGTGCGCCGTGAACTGGGCCAATAACCTGTGAACTCTTGAATATTGTCGGGAGAAGACACATTCTATATCAGTCTCCATGACTGTTAACGGAGAGTTCTTCGCACGAACGGTGAGCGCCCATCATGATCACCCATAGTAGCCAGCCTTCTTCCATACGAAATTTGGGCTTGCATATGAACGACATAACCACCCCCCTAAAATGCGTTTTAACTACTGGAAAGTGCTCCCTGTGCTTGCTGGCTATGCCGAGGCTGCCCAATGTCCAGCCAGTTTAAGCACCGCTTTGGTTTGTGTCGGCTGCTCACCTCCGTTTGTTGTTTTTCTGACTATCGAACCCCAGTCCGTCGCTCAGCGGCTTCAAAATCATTACTTCAACCCTTTGTCTGGTCAATATGAGGGTGGTCTGCTATGGACGGATGCAGTGAGTTGATGCCATTCATCACGTTAACCTCCACGGATACTAGCGCAGTTTCAGAATATCCTCGAGGACCTTCATAACCTTATGCTGGCCACTAACACGGATGAGTTTGAGTCAGTGGCCGACCAATCTTACATTGGCAGAGCAGCTCTCAATCCCAATACGGATTGGAAAGACATCCTGCATGGAGGCAATGGGGACGCAGCAGTCCATCTGCTCTCGTTTGCAAATAATTTCGTTCTCAAAATCTGTTGCAGTGGATTGTCCTTGCCTTATGGAAGATCGCTGATTATAAACACAGTCGCGGTCTGAACGAAACAGCGTACATCGTATGTCCTGCCGCATGCAATGTGACGAGGCACATGTGCTAACCACCACCTCGAAAGGACTCTTCCAAGACACTCTACGATATCATATCCAGACACTGGGACGATGTTTGTGGTGGTGGAGGTAT
>Ga0247742_10001026_pt1 | contig 20476 bp, 17 predicted proteins | sample UWRJL208509C2_FD_180944 | JGI IMG/M metagenome (GOLD analysis project Ga0247742, IMG submission 180944) | Plant litter microbial communities from Arlington Agricultural Research Station in Wisconsin, United States - UWRJ-L208-509C-2 | ecosystem: Environmental > Terrestrial > Plant litter >... | reverse complement strand
GCCCGCTTCAGTCATTGGCCGCGGGTGCAGCGGCCACCTTCGCCGTTCCGGGAACGACTGCACCGTAGTCGTTGATGGTGGCAAAACTCACCTCGGTAGTTGCCGGCAAAGACGCGCCCTTCGGCAATGGCCACGTCGCCTCCCCCCCTGCGGGGACCATTCCACCGCCCAAGGACAACCTCTTGCCCTGTGATCCGGTCGCCACGATCGCTACCTCGTTGAAGGAAAGCACGTAAGGCGAGGGATTGCTGACACATAACCGGGGCAGTGCACCATGAGGTTTGATCGACCACACCAGGAGTGGGGGCGCCGCAGACGGTTCGATGCTGAGGCCGGATGGCCGGTGCAGGAGCTTGAGCCTGTGCCGGAACGCGAACTGCAATGTGTTCGTCGTCTTGCCGGCGTCCGGGCTCGGTGGGATCTCGAGGACATTAAGCCAGTACAGCACCTCATGATTTGCAGGCGGAGCATTGCCAACATGGACGATACGAAGCGCATGACCCCGGCCGGGGTCGATGCGAAACACCGGCGGGGTTATAGCGAACGGTGCATGCGCGTTCTCCGGCGTGGATCGATCGTCACCATCGTCGATCCACGCCTGAACCAGAGCCGGCTCTTCTCCCTTGTTCTCGACCCGCACGGCGACGTCGCGGCTTGCGCCGGGAAACACGATGCGCGTGGCACCAATGACAATGCCGGCATATGCGTCAGTGGTTGCGCAGACAGCGCTTACGGCAAACCACATGATCGCCTGGGCGCGAACCCTCACTGGTAGACAACCTGAAATCCGACTCGCGAGTTGGCGGCGCCCTTCTCTGCCTTGCCCGTGCTGTAGTACCGCGCGATGAGAGGAATGATCGCGCTGTTGCCGACGATCGTCGTTCCCTGCGAGTCTTCCGTGTACATGTTGATCGGCGTGCCATCCTGGTTGGCGATCTGGATCTGGACGTTCTTCGCGGCGTCGGCAACCGCGTCGATGTTGAGGCGTCCGGTTGTGCGGTCCAGTGAGGGACTCGCCGGATCGAAACGAATCTTTGCCAGTCCGCCATCGATGCACTCGGCGTTGCCGCCGATGTGGATCTGAAAGCCACGGTCGCCCGATGTCAGGCCCTCGGTCGCGAGATTTCCCGCACTGATGTCACCGAAGTCGACCGCCTTCGTGACGGCTCCCGAACCGGGGGGCTTGCCCTCCACCTCGCAGGTAGTCGCAGTGATCCGCCCGCTGATCTCGATGGTGCCATCGTTGGCAGCGATGGCGGGTGAAAGAGGAATGGCTATGAGCGCGGTGATGATGGACGTTGCGGCGATGACGTTCACGGTAGTGACCTTGTCGATGGGGAGAGGTCAGTGTCCGCGCAGGCTGAGCATGTATCGATACGCCCTTGCTGAAACGCGCGCCATCGGACGGCTCGCTTGCAGGAGGGATTCGGCTCCTCTTAAGACAGGGGCTTCCGGCACCGGGCTCGGCGAATACCTTGAGGGAGCCGGACGGCGCGCCATGAGGGTCGGAACCGCCCAGGGCCGCACCCGCCCCGCGGTTGCCCGACGAAAGTACCGACGAACCGGCCGAGGAGTAGCCCCGGGCCAGCGCACCGCGCCTTTCCGGGGGGGAGTGAGATGCCGCCAGGGGCCTGGAGGCTGCGTGAAGGGCGGCGCCGGACGCCCTCCGTAGGGGTCGCGTGGGTGTGGACGGCGAAACCCCCATGGCAGACCCTATACTGTGGACCGATTTGTCGCACATGAACCTGGTCCATGGATTCCATCGCCGATCGCACCACCTCCCTCGACTTTGCTGGCGTTCGCGCCCTGGCAGCCGACGACATGAAGGAGGTCGATGCGCTGATCCGGCACCGACTGTCTTCTGATGTCGTCCTGATCAATGCAATCGCGGACCACATCATCGCCGGCGGTGGCAAACGCCTGCGTCCGATGCTGCACGTCCTGGCGGCCCGGGCCGCGGGCTACGATGGCCAGGAGCACGCAAAGCTGGCCGCGATCATCGAGTTCATCCACACGTCCACCCTGCTTCATGACGACGTGGTCGACGAATCAGACATGCGCCGTGGCCGCAAGACCGCGAATGCGCTCTGGGGCAATGCGGCCAGCGTGCTGGTAGGCGACTTCCTCTACTCGCGTTCGTTTCAGCTGATGGTCGAGCTGGACGACATGCGCATCATGCGCATCCTCGCCGATACCACCAACACCATCGCCGAGGGCGAGGTGCTGCAGCTACTCAACATCGGCAATGCCGACGTCGACGAAGCCGCCTATCTGGCGGTGATCGAGCGGAAGACCGCCGTGCTGTTTGCCGCCGCCACCGAGCTCGGCGGCGTGCTGGGTGGATTGCCGGAGAACCAGGTGGCTGCCCTGCGCCGTTACGGCATGGAACTCGGCTATGCCTTCCAGATTGCAGACGATCTGCTCGACTACGTGTCCGATGCGGAGACCCTGGGCAAGAACATCGGCGACGACCTGGCCGAGGGCAAGCCAACCCTCCCGCTCATCTATGCGATGCAGTCGGCGGATGCGGAGCAGCTGAAGTCGCTGCGCCACGCCATCGAGCACGGTGGCCTCGACTCGCTTGACCGCATCGTGGCCGCGATTCGCGATTCGGGTGCACTCGAACGCACCCATGACCGCGCGGTGTCCCACGCCAACGCCGCGCGAACGGCGCTGGGGGAAATCGCCGCCTCGCCCTTCCGCGACGCGCTGGCCGCCCTGGCCGATTACTCGGTCGAGCGGCGCTTCTGATCGGCAGCGCCGATCACTTCTTCGCGAAGGCTTCCGTCAGCCATGCGCGCATGGCGGCGTACGCACGGTTCGCCACTTTGGCATCGTAACGGCAGTTGCCCGTCGGCGTGGTGGCTTCCTTTTCAGTGAAGCAATGCACCGCGCCGCCGAAATCCGTCGAGGCCCAGTCCACCTTCGCATCGCGCATTTCCGACTCGAAGGCGGCCCGCTGCTCGGGCGGCACGTTGGCGTCGTCGGCACCGTTCAGGGCCAGCACCTTGCCATGAATGTTCGACGCCAGCTTCGGATCGTCGGTCGCCAGCAAACCATGGAAGCTGACGACGGCGGCGACGTCGGCACCGGCGCGAGCGAGATCGAGCACGGCGGAACCACCGAAGCAGAATCCGATGGCCGCCAGGCGCGCGGGATCGATCGGTGCGTTCTTCTCCTGTGCCTTCAGTTCGGCGAAGGCACGCGACACGCGCGAACGCATGATCTTGCGATCCGCATACAGGGGCTTCACCGCCGCACCGGCCTCGGCTTCCGACTTCGGGCGCGTGTCGCCGCCGTACATGTCGGTCAGCAGGATCACGTAATCCTTGCCGGCGATGTCCTTGGCTTTCGCCAGCGCCATGTCATTGATGCCGTACCAGTTGGGCACCATCACCAGGCCCGGGCGCTTCGTGGTGACGGCATCGTCATAGACCAGGAAGCTCTTGTAGGTCACGCCGGCATCGGTCCACTGGACCGGCTTGGCGACCATCGCGGCGGACACCGCTCCGACATGACCGAGGACGAGCAAGGACAGGACAAGCAACGAACGGCGCATCGGCGTGATTCCCTGGTTGAGTGCGGCTGGTTGAGTGCGGCAAGCATAGGGCCGGCCGCACGACCTTGGGTAGCTACAGTCCAGCGGCGTGACGTGCCAGGCGGCTCTTGAGCGGACCGATGCGATCGAGCAGGCGCACGCCCAGGCCGCGCGCAGTGACGAGCGGCGACGCCTGCCATGCGTAAATCCGGGCCAGGGCATCGAACGACCAGGCATCCAGCCCGTCGGCGCTGCGGCGACGCCTTGCATAGCGCCGGAGCACATGCGTTGCGGCGAAATCCCTGCCCGCCTCGCGCGCCTCCACGAGCGTGTCGCGCAGTTCGGCGACATCACGCAGCCCGAGGTTCACGCCCTGGCCCGCGAGTGGGTGGACCGCGTGAGCGGCGTCGCCGAGCAGGACCACTCGACCGACCTCATACCTTCCGGCCAGCTTCAGTCGAAGGGGAAACGCGGCGCGCGGGCTGACCGCGCGGATCGGACCGAGCCGGAAGTCGCTGGCAATCCCGAGCGCCTGCCGAAAGGCCTCGTCGTCCAGCGCCAGAACGCGCCTGGCTTCGGCGTCGGGCAGGGACCATACGATCGAGCTGCGTCCGTCGGCCAGCGGAAGGAAAGCCAACGGCCCGGACGGCAGGAATCGCTGCCAGGCCGTGCGCTGGTGCGCCTCGGTGGTCTGGACGTGCGCGACGACGGCACGCTGCGCATAGTCGCGGCCATGCGTACCGATGCCGACCATGGTCCGCAATGGGGATTCGGCGCCGTCGGCTGCGACGACGAGGCGCGAGGTAACCACCTGCCCGTCGGCCAGGTCCAGTTGGGCCCGGTCCTCGCGCATGGCGTAGGCGATGACTTCGGCCGGCACGATACGGCGCACACCGGCGGCGTCCAGCGCATGCCAGAGGGTCGCCTGGACGAGGCTGTTCTCGACGATGTACCCGAGCACGTCGCGCCCCTGGTCCGCCGCGTTGAAATGGATGGCCGCGCCGTTCTCCGCGTCCCACACGTGCATGCGCTCGTAAGCGGACGCGCGCGCTTCGCGGATGTGCGACCACACGCCGAGCTGGTCGAGCAGCGTCACTGACGAGGGCGCCAGCCCGACCACGCGAAGGTCTACCTCGTCGGCAGCCGCCCAGGCAGCTGGCTCCCGGGCGTCGATCAGGGCGACGGAGAAACCGGAACGTGCCAGGGCCAGCGCAGTGGCGGCGCCGACCATGCCTCCACCCACTACCGCCACATCGAGGAGGTTGCCGCGGCGGCGCGCAGGCTCGTTCTGCCAGGACTCGCTCATGGCGTTTTCTCCCGCACCGCCACGGGCGCATGCGGCCTGAAGCCCATGCCGCGCCGGCTCAGTGCATGCCGCAAAGGTGGTACCCGGTCGAGGGCGAGCATCGCCAGCGACCGCAGCGGTCCCAGCAGAGGCTGGTTCAGGCAGGCGAGACGGACCAGGCCGTGGCTCATGGCCATCGTTCCCTCGCGGTCTTCCGCGCGCCGCGCGGCGTATTCCGCCAACAAGGTCGGGGCGCCCGGATCGGTCGCACCGGCCACGAGCTCGGACAGGGTCAGCGCGTCGCGCAGGCCCAGGTTGAAGCCCTGTGCGCCGATGGGATGCACGGTCTGCGCCGCGTTGCCGACCAGGACCGCACGCTGCGCGACAAGGCTGTCGGCGGCCACCCGTCGAATCGGATAGGGGGAACGCTTACCGGGGCGTGACAAGCGGCCGAGCCGCCAGCCGAAACGTTCCTGGGCGAAGGCTGCAAAGGTCGCGTCGTCCATGGCAACCACGGTCTCGGCCTCCTCGGCGGCGACGGTCAGCACGACGCCGACACGGCGATCGGCCAACGGCAGCACGGCCACGGGGCCGTCGTCCGTGAAACGCTCGAACGCGCGACCGCGCGGGTCACGCTCCGGCGTCATCGTGCTGACGAAGAGGGCCTGTTCGTAATCGTATTCTTCCGTGCCGATGCCGAGCTGGGCGCGAATGCCCGACTGTGTTCCGTCGGCACCGACGAGGAGCGGAGTCACGATGTGCCGGGGCTCCCCATGGGTCGAGACGGTCACCGACCATCCGCTCTCCACGGCTTCGATGCCCTCGACGCGCGCAGGGGCGAGGCGTGTCAGCAGGCGACAGCGGTCAAGGCGGCGCAGCAGGGCGGCGCCGAGTTCCCGCGCCGGAAGCGTCCAGCCCAGGGCGTCCACGCCTTCCGCCGCGGCGTCCATGCGCACGCTGCCGAAGTCGCCGGCGCGGCTTGTGTGGATATGCGTGATCGGGGTGGCCCTGTCCTGCGCAAATTCCCAGACGCCGATCGCCGCCAGGCCGTTCACGGTCGCACGGGCCAGGGCCAGGTTGCGCTCGTCGTAGCTGGGTTGGTCGTCCACGCGGGGTGCGGCGGCCTCCACGAGGATGGCCGGTAGTCCCGCAACGTCCAGGGCGATGGCGAGGCTGGCGCCGACCAGGCCGCCACCGACGATAAGGATGGGTTCGGAAGAAGTCATGGCCGGATGATAACCCCGCTGTGTGAATACGCAGGCGCTGCGGCCCCCTGCCGCAGCCGCATCGCGCGACGATAGAATGTCCCGATGGGAAATCGACTTTCGAAGATCTACACGCGCACCGGCGACGACGGCACGACGGGCCTGGGCGATGGCAGCCGTACCGGCAAGGACTCCTTGCGCGTCACCGCCTACGGCACCGTGGACGAGCTCAACAGCGCCATCGGCATGACCATGGCCGCCGAAGCGATGGACGACGATATCCGCGAGGCACTGGCGCAGATCCAGCACGAGCTGTTCGACCTCGGCGGCGAGTTGTGCATCCCCGGCATGGCCATGGTCGAGGCCCGGGACATCGACCGTCTCGAGGCGGTGCTCGACGCCTTCAACGCGGATCTTCCTGCCCTCAAGGATTTCATCCTGCCCGGCGGCGGGATGGCGGCGGCGTCCTGCCACCTCGCCCGGACGATATGCCGGCGTGCTGAACGCGATGTCGTCGCCCTTGGCCGGGTCGAAGATGTGCGGCCCGAGGCGCAGCGGTACCTGAATCGCTTGTCCGATCTGCTCTTCGTCATCGCACGCGTTCTCGCCCGCCGTAGCGGCCACGGCGAAGTGCTCTGGCAGCACGAACGCCGCCCGCGGGGCTGAGCCAGCGGTGTAAGCTCAATCGGCAGGCGCGGCGATCGACGACGCGCTCTCTAGGGGTCCAGAGCTATGGGTGACTTGCCATCGTGCGGTGTGGCTGACGATTCTGCTAAGTTGGCCGCCTTTCGAACGAATAAGACCGAGCCTGTGACGTCACGCAACAGCATCTTGCCTAAACGCCGCCTGCTGGCGACAGCCGTCGCCTTCATCGTGTCGAGTGCCGCCCAGGCCACCCAGGTGGCGCCCACGGTGGTAGCGCCCTCCCAGAGCACGACCACCCAGACCGCACCGGTTGCAACCTGCGCATTGGGCTCGTTCTTCTGCCCGCCTCGCCCGGTCAACTACAACCTGTGCCGTCCGAACGCCATGCTGGCGTTTTATGAACCGGCGATCACCAAGGATACGTCACTGCGCGATACCGCCGTCACCGACGTGCACTCGGGCATCGACGACGGCAATGCCAGCGGCGTCAAGGTCGAAAGCCCCGAACCGGACGTCTATCACCTGACCGGTGGCGTCCGCCTCGAGCGCGCCGATCAGGTCATGCGTGCTGACGATGTCACGTACAACTCGAACTCGACCGCCTATGACGCGAACGGGAACGTGCGGTACCAGGAAGCGGGCATGCTCGTCTCGGCGGACCGCATGACGGGCACCACCACGCCCAACCAGGCCGATGCCGATCACGTCACCTACCAGTTGCTCCAGTCGCGCGGCAACGGGGTGGCCGACCACGCAAAGGTGATGGATCCGCAGCACGGCCGCTTCAGCATGGCAACCTACTCCACCTGCGATGTCGGGAGCCACGTGTGGGAGTTCCGCGCGAAGACTCTGAACCTGAACAAAGACACCGGCGTGGGCGTGGCCCGCAGCGCAACCATGCGGTACAAGAACGTGCCGTTCATGTACCTGCCTGTGTTCTCCTTCCCGTTGGACGACCGCCGCAAGAGCGGCTTCCTCTATCCGACGTTCGGCTCGAACAGCTATTCGGGTGCGTACCTCACGCTCCCGTATTACTTCAATCTCGCACCGAACTACGACGCCACGGTGGAGCCGGGTTTCTACAGTGATCGCGGGCTGATGCTCGGTGGCGAATTCCGCTACCTGCTGCCGCAGTCGAACGGCAGTTTCGATCTGCACTACATGGCCCACGACAAGGGGCCGGACCAGGACATCAGCGGGACAAGCGACCGCGACGGATCCAAGCAGCGCTGGCTGCTGCAGATTGCCAACTCGACCAACCTCGGCGACGGCTTCCACTTTGGCGCGAACGTGAATCGCGCCTCGGACAACCAGTACTTTCGTGACTTCGGCAACGACCTCTACAGCTCCGGCGTCGGGCTGCTCTCGTCCAGCGCCTACGTGACCAAGGGTGGCAAATACTGGAGCGCCTCGCTCGGCGCGGACGATTACCAGAACGTCGACGCGGGGCTGCCCAACTACGTGGTGCCGTATCGTCGCTGGCCGCGCGGCACGTTCAACTTCAATGCGCCCGTGCTCAGCTGGCTCGACGGCGGTATCGACAGCGAAATCGTGAACTTCCGCAAGGAAGATCCCGCCCCGGTCTCCCCCGGATTTCCTGGCCAGGTCGACGGTACCCGCCTGGATCTAGCGCCGTTTCTCGCGGCGGACTTCCAGGGAGCCTCGTGGTTCATCCGTCCACGTATCGAATACCGCTACACGGACTATCGCCTCGACACCGATTACCAACACTACAACTACACGCAGCGCGACCCGTCCCGCTCCCTGCCGATCGCCAACCTGGATGCCGGCCTGATCTTCGACAAGCAGACCAGCTTGTTCGGCACCGACTACACGCAGACGCTCGAGCCGCGCATTTACTACCTCTACGTGCCCTATCGCAACCAGAACAACCTGCCAATGTTCGACACCAGCGAGATGTCGTTCGACTTCTGGCAGCTGTTCACCAATAACCGCTTCTCCGGCGCCGACCGGCAGATGGACGCGAACAACGTCACCGCTGCCCTGACCACGCGCCTCCTCGATGACCACGGCGTGGAGCGGCTGTCCGCGAGCGTGGGCCAGATTCGCTACCTCAGCGACCAGAAGGTGCAGGCACCCGGCGTGGCGCCGACCAATTTCGCCGGATCGGACTACATCGCGCAGCTGAGCATGCAGTTCAACGACAACTGGCGGATGAACAGTTCTTACCAGTGGAACCCGAACAAGAAGCCCAGCCCCTACCCGGATCCCAGCGGGCAGCCGTTCGAGCAGGGTCACGACACCGACCTGGCCACCATCCAGGTCCAGCGCCGGATCAAGGGCGACGGCATCATCAACTTCTCGTACCGCTATCGGCGGAACGTGATGGAACAATTCGACACATCCGTGGTCTTTCCTGTGTCCGAGCGCTGGCGCGCACTGGCGCGATGGGTCTTCGCCCGCCGCGACGTGCTTCCGGTTTACGGCCCCAACGGAATCGTTGACTTCAATACCTTCACGTTCTCGCATCGCACCCTGGATGCTGCCGTGGGCGTCGAGTACGACAGCTGCTGCGTCGCCTTCCGCGTACTCGGCCGCCATTACGTACGCGACTACACCCGTCAGACCGCCAACGCGATCATGTTCGAGATGGAATTCAAGGGCCTGGGCTCGTTCAACCCCGAGACGGGTAGCTTCCTGCGGCGTGCTATCCTTGGCTATCAATAAGTGGGGCAGGCGCCCCGGGCTCCCTATTCGATGAAGCAGATTCTTGCGTACTCCCTGCTTGCCGCCGCGCTCGCGTCGGTCGTCCCCACCGCCCATGCCCAGCTGATGCCCTCGGCCCAGCCGGCGCAGGGCGGAAGCGCGTCCGGCAACGGTTCGATCGACCGCATCGTGGCGGTCGTCGATGACGACATCATCCTGCAGAGCGAGCTGAACGAGGCGATCAACGCCATCGTCAAGCAGTACGCCGCCAATCCCGCCCAGCTGCCGCCGCACGACGTGCTGGCGCGTCAGGTGCTGGATCGCCTTATCCTGATGAAGATCCAGGTGCAGCAGGCCGCCAACCAGAACATCAAGGTCTCCGACCAGGATGTGGACCAGGCAGCGGCCAACGTCGCCCAGCAGAACAAGATGAGTCCCGAACAGCTGCGCGCCGCGGTCGAGCAGGACGGCTACAGCTATGCCGGCTTCCGCCAGCAGCTGTCCGACCAGATCACCGCACAGAAGCTCCATGAGAGCGTGGTTCGCGATCAGGTGAACGTGACCGATACCGAGGTCAACAACATGCTCGCCAGCCCGACCTACAAGGGCGGCGAAGTCCATCTGGCGCACATCCAGATCAGCACCCCGGCCAACGGCAGCGCGAGCGATATCGCCGCAGCCCAGGCCAAGGCCGAAGACACGCTCAAGGCGATCAAGGGCGGCATGGACTTCAACGCCGCGGCCATTCGCTTCTCCGACGCGCCCGATGCCCTCGACGGCGGTGATCTCGGCTGGCGCCGGCTCGACGAGGTGCCGCCCGCCTTCGCCGATGCGGTCACCGGCCTCAAGCCGGGCGACAACACCGCCGCGCTGCGCGGCCCGACGGGCTTCCACATCCTGAAGCTGGTCGAGACCCGTCAGGGTGGCCGCCAGATCGTCACCGAATATCACGCGCGCCAGATCCTCATCAAGCCGTCGGAAATCGTCACGCCGGAGCAGGCTGAGAAGAAGGCGCAGGACATCTACACCCGTGTGGTCGACAAGAAGGAAGACTTCGCCAAGATCGCGAAGGACGACTCCAAGGACACCACCACCGCCAACAACGGCGGTGACATGGGTTGGTTCGCCGCGGACGCATGGGGCCAGGCTATCGGCACCCAGATCGCCGGCCTGAAGGACAACGAGGTCTCGCACCCGATCCAGACCGACGCCGGCTGGATCGTCCTCCAGCGACTGGGTACGCGTCAGAGCGATCTGACCGACCAGCTGCAGCGCGACCAGGCCCGACAGGCCATCGGCAACCGCAAGGCGGATGCCGCTTACGAGAGCTACCTTCGCGAGCAGCGCGCCTCGGCCTATGTGGAAATCCTCGTGCCGGAGCTCAAGGATCCGGACGACAAGCAGGCTTCGGCCACACCCGCCCAGTAAGCCGTCATGACCGCGACCACCCTGCCACGGCTCGCCGTCACTGCCGGTGAGCCTGCCGGGGTAGGTCCCGAACTGGTCGCCCGCCTTGCCGCGAGCGACCTCCCCGCCGATCTCGTCGCGATCACTGATCGCGACCTTCTCCGCCGGGCTGCTGCGATCTGCGGCATCGACCTCACCATCAGCGATGACGACGGCTCCCGCCTTACGACACGGGCTGCCGGACATGTGCGTGTCCGACACGTACCCCTGGCCACACGGGAAGTACCCGGCCAGCCAAACCCTGCCAATGCCCGCCACGTGCTCGATATGCTCGCCGTGGCCGCGAACGGCTGCCTCAGTGGCGAGTTCGATGCGGTGGTCACCGGGCCCGTGCAGAAATCCAGCATCAACGACGCCGGCGTGCCCTTCAGCGGACACACCGAGTTCTTCGCCGAGTGCGCCGCCAGCGAGGTGGTGATGATGCTGGCGAGCCCGGCCTTGCGCGTTACCCTGGCGACGACCCATCTGCCGCTATCGGCGGTGCCAGCAGCCATCACGCCGCAGTTGCTGGAGCGTACGCTGCGCATTGTCAGCGGCTCGCTGACGGCGCTTTACGGTCTGGTTCGCCCACGCATTGCCGTGCTCGGGCTCAACCCGCATGCGGGCGAGGACGGCCATATGGGGCGGGAGGAGATCGACACCATCATCCCGCTACTCGAGCGGCTCCGCGGTGAAGGCATGGACCTGCTCGGGCCACTCCCGGCCGATACCGCCTTCGTGCCCGCCATGCGCGATCGCTACGACGCCGTATTGGCGATGTATCACGACCAGGCCCTGCCCGTCCTGAAAAGCGAAGCCTTCGACAGCACGGTCAACGTGACCCTCGGCCTCCCCTTCATTCGCACGTCCGTCGATCACGGCACGGCGCTGGACCTGGCCGGCACGGGTCGTGCGGACCCGGCGAGCCTGTTCGCCGCGACGCGACTTGCCATCGACTTTGCCAACCATCGGGCCGCCGTATGAACGCACGCCCCAAAAAGAGCTTCGGCCAGCACTTCCTGCACGATAAGCGGTACATCGATCGCATCGTCTCTTCCATCGCACCGAAGGACGGCGACACGGTCGTCGAGATCGGCCCCGGCGAAGGCGCCATGACAATGCCCCTTCTGGCTGTCGCGAAACGGATGACAGCGATCGAGCTGGACACGGACCTGATCCCCGGCCTGCAGGAGCGCGCCGCCTCCATCGGCGAATTGCGCATCGTGCATTCCGATGTACTGAAGGTGGATTTCACAGCCCTCGCCCGTGAGCTCGGCGCCGAACGCCTGCGCATCGCCGGTAACCTGCCTTACTACATTTCCAGCCCCATCCTGTTTCACTGCGTCGATCATTCCGCGGCGATCCAGGACATGCATTTCATGCTGCAGAAGGAAGTGGTCGACCGCATGGCCGCCGAACCCGGCAGCAAGGTCTACGGGCGCTTGAGCGTCATGCTCCAGCTCGCCTGCAAGGTGACTCCGCTATTCATGGTGCCACCCGGCGCCTTCCGGCCACCTCCCAAGGTGGACTCGGCGGTGGTTCGGCTGGTGCCGTTGCCGCCGGAGCAGTTGCCCAAGGGCGACCCGGCCAATATCTACAAAGTCGTGAAGGCAGCCTTCGCCATGCGCCGCAAGACGCTGTCCAACACGCTCAAGGGTCTCGTGGACGAGGCGACCATCCGGGATCTGGGCATCGATCCGCGCGCCCGCGCGGAAACCCTTCCCCCCGCGGACTTCGTCAAGCTCGCCAACGCGATGTGAAGGTCCTTGCGGGCATACTTGCCCGCCCTGTCCCTGTCCCCGACAATCGGTCCATGAACTCCAAAACACCCTACACGATCGACGTGGAGGTCGAATCCCGCTTCGTCCCCGACCAGTCGCAGCCCACCGACAACCGCTACGTCTTCGCCTACACCATCACCCTGCGCAATGCCGGCGACACAGGCGCGCAGCTGATGACCCGCCACTGGGTCATCAAGGATGCGAATGGCAAGGTAGAGGAGGTGCGCGGCGACGGCGTGGTCGGCGAGCAGCCCTGGATGCGCCCCGGCGAGTCTTTCGAGTACACCTCGGGTGCCGTCCTCGAGACGGCAGTCGGCACCATGGAAGGTAGCTACAGCATGATTGCTGACGATGGCACCCAGTTCGATGCCCCGATTCCGACTTTCGTGCTTTCGATACCCCGCACGCTCCACTAGGATCGACTCATGGATAGCGTGCACGCCGGCAACGGCGCCATGGAGCAGCAGGACTGATGGCCGTCTACGCAATCGGCGACGTCCAGGGCTGCTACCCCGAACTTCAGCGCTTGCTGGAGAAGATTCGCTTCGACCCGGCGAATGACCGCCTGTGGTTCTGTGGCGACCTGGTCAATCGTGGCGGAGAGTCACTGGCCACCCTGCGCCTGATTCATTCGCTGCGCGAGCAGAGCATCATTACGCTCGGCAACCACGACCTCTCCTTGCTGGCGATCGGCCAGCGGCGCGAAGACGCACAGCAGCGGGTCAACCCGGAGCTACGCGAGGTCCTGTTCGCCGACGACGCTCCGGTCCTTCTCGAGTGGATGCGCATGCAGAAGCTGCTACATCACGACGAGACCCTGGGCTGGACAATGATCCATGCGGGACTCGCACCGAGCTGGACGTTGCGCCAGGCGCAGCGCGCGGCGCTGGAAGTCGAGCGTGAGCTTGGCGGCCCGCGTCACCAGCGCCTGCTCAAGAACCTGTTCGGCAACCGCCCGCCAGGCTGGAACAATCGCCTGCAGGGCGTCGAACGTCATCGCGCCACGATCAACACGCTCACGCGCATGCGTTACTGCGACGTCACCGGCCGCATCGACTTCGAAGGCAAGGGCACGCCCGGTACGCAAAAGCCGGGCATGTATCCGTGGTTTGAAGTGCCTGGCATGCGTCGTCGCGAAACGAAGATCGTTTGCGGACATTGGTCCGCGCTGGGCCGGTTCGCCGGCCTGGGCGTCTACGCCATCGACACCGGCTGCGTATGGGGCGGTCAGCTCACCGCGCTACGGCTGGATACGCCGGAGCCCGAGTACATCACCGTGGATGCCGAGCCCTATCGCCAGAAGCCCAAGGGCGGCGGTGACTAGCGAATTTCGGGCTCAGGACCTTTGCGGGAGCCGATTCATCGGCGATCCCGCGGCAGCGGGCCAGCATGAGGCAAGCGCCCATCGCCGATGAATCGGCTCCCACAGAAAGCCCTCAAGAAAAAACCCGCCTTTCGGCGGGTTTTTTATCAGCTCAGCTGACCATGACAGTGCTTGTACTTCTTGCCGGAACCGCAGGGGCAAGGATCGTTGCGACCGACCTTCGGGCCGTCGTTGAGTACAGGCGCGATGACCGGATCAGCTACCGCGCTTTCGCCGCCCACGCCAAGCTGCTGGGCATCGGCATGCTGGAACTGCAGGCGCTGCGCTTCGGCGGCACGCTGCTGCTCGGCTTCCATCGCGGTGACTTCGTCTTCGCTGCGGATGCGAATGCGCGCAAGCATCTGCACCACTTCGCTCTTGATCCGATCGAGCATCTCGGAGAACAGTTCGAAAGACTCGCGCTTGAACTCCTGCTTCGGCTGCTTCTGTGCATAGCCACGCAGGTAGATGCCCTGGCGCAGGTAATCCATGCTTGCCAGATGCTCCTTCCATGCATTGTCGACCACCGAGAGCATCACGTGCTTCTCGAGCGAGCGCATGGTTTCGGCACCCACCTGGAGCTCCTTCTCGGCGAACAGCGCGTCCACCGCTGCACGCACGTGCTCGAGGATGGCTTCCGCGTCGATGTCCTTCTGACCTTCGACCCAGTGCGGCAGGTCGATGCGCAGGTTGAGCTCGCTGGCCAGCTCGCGGTCGAGGCCAGCGATATCCCACTGATCGTCGATGCTGTCGGCGGGCACGTACTTGCGCACGAGCGCCACTACGACGTCCTGGCGGATATCGACGACCATGTCGGCGATGTCGTCGACTTCGAGGAGTTCGTCGCGCTGCGCGTAGATCACCTTGCGCTGGTCGTTGGCAACGTCGTCGAACTCGAGGAGGTTCTTGCGGATGTCGAAGTTGTGCTGCTCGACCTTGCGCTGCACCTTTTCGATCTGGCGCGTGATCAGGCGATCCTCAAGAGCCTCGTCTTCCTTCATGCCGAACATCTGCATCCAGCGGCCGATACGCTCGCCGCCGAAGATGCGCATCAGGTTGTCCTGCAGCGACAGGTAGAATCGCGAGGAGCCCGGATCGCCCTGGCGGCCCGAGCGGCCACGCAACTGGTTGTCGATACGACGCGATTCGTGACGCTCCGTGCCAACGATGTGCAGGCCGCCCGAAGCGAGCACCTGCTCATGGCGCTTCTTCCACTCTTCGCGCGTTTTCTGGCGATCCGCATCGGTTGCCGTTTCCGGCAACGTGGCCAGCAACGCGTCGAGGCTGCCGCCGAGCACGATATCCGTGCCGCGACCGGCCATGTTGGTGGCGATCGTGACCGAACCCGGCGCGCCGGCCTGTGCCACGATGTGTGCTTCGCGCTCGTGTTGCTTGGCGTTGAGCACCTCGTGGGGAATCCGCTCCTTCTTGAGCAGCTCCGACACGAGTTCCGATACGTCGATGGACGCCGTACCCACGAGCACGGGTTGACCACGCTCGAAGCAAGCCTTGATGTCGGTGATGACCGCCTTGTACTTGGCATCCGGGCCGAGGAACACGGAGTCCGGATTGTCCACGCGAATCATCGGCTGGTGCGTCGGAATGACAACCACTTCCAGGCCATAAACGGTCTGGAACTCGTAGGCTTCCGTATCCGCCGTACCGGTCATGCCGGCCAGCTTCTTGTACATGCGGAACAGGTTCTGGAACGTGACCGTCGCCAGCGTCTGGTTCTCGCGCTGAATGGGCACGCCTTCCTTCGCTTCGACTGCCTGGTGCAAGCCGTCGGACCAGCGACGACCCGCCAGCGTACGGCCGGTGAACTCATCGACGATGATGACTTCGCCATCGCGCACGATGTAGTCGACATCGCGCTGGTAGATCGCGTTCGCACGCAGCGCCGCATTCATGTGGTGGACGACGGCGAGGTTCTTCGAATCGTAAAGGCCGCTGTCCGGCTCGATAACACCCGCCTCGCGCAGCAGCTGTTCCGCATGTTCCATGCCCTCTTCGGACATGTGCACCTGCTTGCCCTTCTCGTCCACGAAGTAATCGCCGACGGTGTCTTCCTTCTCCTGACGCGTCAGGCCAGGAACGATCTTGTTCACCGCGATGTAAAGCTGCGGGGAATCCTCGGCGGGGCCGGAAATGATCAACGGAGTACGGGCTTCGTCGATCAGGATCGAATCGACCTCGTCGACGATGGCATAGTGCAGGCCGCGCTGGTTGCGCTGCTCCTTGCTGAGCGCCATGTTGTCGCGCAGATAGTCGAAGCCGAACTCGTTGTTCGTACCGTAGGTGATGTCTGCCTGGTAGGCGCTGCGCTTGTCGGCGTGATCCATGCCCGGGTACACCACACCGACCGAGAGGCCGAGGAAGTTGTACAGGCGGCCCATCTGCGCGGAATCGCGGCGCGCCAGGTAGTCGTTCACGGTAACGACGTGAACGCCCTTGCCTTCGAGCGCATTGAGGTACACCGGCAGCGTGCCGACCAGGGTCTTGCCCTCGCCCGTCCGCATCTCGGCGATACGCCCACCGTGCAGCACCATGCCGCCGATGAGCTGGACGTCGTAGTGGCGCATGCCAAGCACACGCTTCGCAGCCTCGCGGGTTATCGCGAAGGCCTCAGGTAGCAGGGCGTCGAGGGTCTCGCCGGCAGCGAGACGCTGACGGAAGTCATCGGTCTTGCCACGCAGCGCGTCGTCGGAAAGCTTTTCGAATTCCGGCTCGAGGGCGTTGATACGCTTGACCGTCTTGGAGAGGTCACGCAGCACCCGCTCGTTACGGCTGCCGAAAATACTCGTCAGTGCACGATTGAACATCGATCATCCGGATCTGAAACGAAAAGGGCTGCCGGAAGGCACAAAGCCTACCGACACGAAGGGACGATCATACTACGGGCGTCCCCGGCTTTCTTCGGGGTGGCGGCTGCCGGGCCCGGATTCAAGCCCGATCAGCGGTGGCTCTTGACGAAGGCCAGCGGATTGACGACCCGATCGTGGTACCAGACCTCGAAATGCACGTGCGAGCCGGTCGAACGGCCCGTGGAACCAGCCTTGGCGATCACGTCGCCCACGCGGACGCGCTGCCCCGGATGGGCGACCAGGGCGCTGTTATGGGCGTAACGGGTCATGTAGCCGTTGCCGTGGTCGATTTCGACGACATCCCCATAGCCGCTGCGCTGACCCGCAAAAGTGACCATGCCTTCGGCCACGGCCGTCACCGGCGTACCCGTGGGCGCGGCGATGTCGATGCCTGTATGCCGTGCGCTATGCCCGCTGAACGGGTCCGGGCGGCCGCCAAAATAGGAGGAAATGTAGCCGTTGACCGGCATGCCGGTCGGCCGCAGGCTCGATTCGATGCTGCGGTCCATCATCATGTCGCGCAGGGCTTCGAGCTGGGCCTGCTGAGCGTCGAACTGGCCCGACAGCTGGTCGATGCTCTTACCCAGGGATTCGGGCAGCGCGTAGGCGCCGGCATCCGGCCCGTTGGTGATCTCGAGGCCGCCCTGACCGGGCTCCTCGTCGAAGTTGAATTCACCGTCGTCCAGCTTGCCGACCTGAGTCAGGCGCTCGCCGAGGGCATTGAGACGGACCGACTGGGCCTGGAGCTGGCCGAGCTTGACCGCCAGGGCGTCGAGATCGCGCTGGGCATCACGCTTGATCTGGGCCACCTGGGCATTCTGGCCACCCACCTGCGCCTGGAGGCCGCTAAGGTCGCCCAGTGCACGGTCCTTCGGACTGGCGACGGCGAGAGCCACCGCAGCGCCGACGCCGGCAATGCCGATGAATCCGGCCAGGGCCATCGCTGTCACCTTGCAGCGCAGGCGCCGGCAGGTGAGATCCAGCGTTTTCGGCCCTTTCTGGCCACGAGACACGAGTATGATCTGCATACGTTCCACATCGAATAGTTGAAGCCGGTCCATGCCACCGCCGTACCAACCGACCCGACGCTCCACCCATGGACTGAAGTCCATCTCGGAGTTTGGGCCTGTCGCGTCGCTGGCCAAACGGGCCCGCGAGCTCGACACGTTGGACCGCCAGCTGCGCGCGACGCTGCCCCAACCGCTGCGCGACAACGTCCGTTTCGCGGACCTTCGCGACGGTAGGCTCGTCTTCCTTGCGCCCTCATCGGCCTGGGCTTCGCGGGTGCGCCTTTACCAGACGCAGATCCTCGAGGCCGCCCGCGCCATCGGCGCGAAAGCCAGTTCGGTTGCCGTGAAAGTGGCCCCCCTACCGGTCGAGGAAGTGATTCCCGACCGACATAAACCGCTTTCCGCCTCTGCCGCCCGCCATCTGCGAGCCGCTGCGGCGTCACTCTCCGACCCCACGTTGCGGGATCTGTTCCTGAAATTGGCCTCCGAGGCCGAAAATTCAGATTAATTCTGTACTTACGAGCCGAAAACTCGATCCGTAAGCAGCACCGGATCCGTCGGCGCGGCAAACTTTATAGCACGCACTTGCCGTTTCAACACCTAAAATGGACGTAAAGTTCACGTGGCCGTGACGGGGATCACGACCGCGGCTTCATCGCTTTGTTGGCTTTTCGCCGCTGAAGCGGCTCCCACATTCCGAAGCGGCTCCCACATCCCAAAGAAAAAGGCCGCGATCGCTCGCGGCCTTTCTGGTGTGACGGGCGCCCCGAAGGGCCTTGCCTCAGACCGCGTGGGCGGGCTGGGCGTAGGAGATCGGCGCCTTGGCGGGATCCTTGAAGCTGACTTCTTCCCAGGCGGTGACATCGGCCATCAGGCTGCGAAGGAGCTTGTTGTTGAGCTCGTGACCCGACTTGTGCGCGGAGTACGCGCCGATCAGGCTGTGGCCCAACATGTAGATGTCGCCAATGGCGTCGAGGATCTTGTGCTTGACGAACTCGTTGTCGTAACGGAGGCCGTCTTCGTTGAGTACGCGGTAGTCGTCGAGCACCACGGCGTTGTCCATGGAGCCGCCCAGCGTGAGGTTACGCTCGCGGAGCATTTCGATGTCGCGCATGAAACCGAACGTGCGGGCGCGGCTGACTTCCTTGACGAACGACGTCGTCGAGAAATCCATCTCGGCCTGCGAATTGCGCTTGTTGAACAGCGGGTGGTCGAACTCGACCGAGAAACCCACCTTGAAGCCGTCGAACGGCTCGAGCTTGGCCCACTTGTCGCCGTCCTGGACGATGACCGGCTTCTTGATACGGATGAAGCGCTTCGCAGCTTCCTGCTCCTCGATACCAGCGGACTGGATGAGGAAGACGAACGGACCAGCGCTGCCATCCATGATCGGCACTTCCGGCGCGGAAAGGTCGACATAAGCATTGTCGATACCCAGGCCGGCCATCGCCGAGAGCAGATGCTCGACGGTGGACACGCGAACGTCGCCGTTGATCAGCGTGGTCGAAAGACGCGTATCGCCGACGTTCTCGGGACGCGAATGCAGTTCGACAGGCGGATTCAGGTCGGTGCGACGGAACACGATGCCCGTGTTCGGCGCCGCCGGACGAAGCGTCATGTACACCTTGTCGCCGGTATGAAGACCGACGCCGGTGGCGCGAATGATGTTCTTGAGCGTGCGCTGCTTAATCATATTGGGTCAAACCTTAGCCGGCAGCAGCCATAAGTGGCGAATAGGCTAACACAGTCTTAACCTCGTAATAAACGAACTCGGCGGTACAGTCAAGCAACGCTTCACTGTCCCTTCAGCAACAAGCGCGAGCTATTCTCATTCAACTTGCGACAGAAAACCAAGCCATTCAAGAACTTGAGAATATTCGTATGTTTGTCCCGTGACACGGCAACGCTCCGCCGCCCGGACGGGACCGGCGGCGGAGCGTCGGGTGACCCGGCATCATGCCGGGCCAGCCTCACGTTGTCCTTAACGTGCCTCTAGTGACGTGATGCGGCAATCAATCGGCCTGGCGGCGCAGGAACGCCGGGATGTCCAGATAGTCGATCGTCGGCTCGGCGCCCTTCGCCGGTGCCGGCTCCGACCGCGTCGACGAAACCACGTCGGGCTGGGCATAGTCGACCACTTCGTTGCCGGTACCCGTGCGCAGCACGACCGGACGCGGACGCTGGCGCATTTCGACCTGCTGCTGGACCGGCTGGCGGATCGGCTGCTTCGACGCCACGCCCGCACGGTTGAGGCCGGTAGCGACCACCGTCACACGGACATCGTCCTGCATGTCGGGATCGAGCGAGGTGCCGATGACCACGGTCGCGTCTTCCGAAGCGAAGTCGTGGATCACGCGGCCGATCTCGTCGAACTCGCGCATGGTCAGGTTCGGACCGGCGGTGACGTTGACCAGGATGCCGCAGGCGCCCATGAGGTTCACGTCCTCGAGCAGCGGGTTGTTGATGGCGGCCTCGGCGGCAGCCTGCGCGCGGTCATCGCCGCGAGCCGTGCCCGAGCCCATCATCGCCATGCCCATCTCGCTCATCACGGTACGGACGTCGGCAAAGTCGACGTTGATCAGGCCCGGGGCCGTGATCAGGTCGGCGATACCCTGCACCGCGCCCTGGAGCACGTCATTGGCCGCCTTGAACGCATTGAGCAGGGTCACTTC
>Ga0247742_10001025_pt1 | contig 20497 bp, 19 predicted proteins | sample UWRJL208509C2_FD_180944 | JGI IMG/M metagenome (GOLD analysis project Ga0247742, IMG submission 180944) | Plant litter microbial communities from Arlington Agricultural Research Station in Wisconsin, United States - UWRJ-L208-509C-2 | ecosystem: Environmental > Terrestrial > Plant litter >... | reverse complement strand
GCGGGGTCGCGCCCGAGGAGACCGGCCCCGGTAAAACGCCCGAGCAGGCCGATGCCGAGTGCGACACACCAGACGGCGACACCTGTTTCGCTCTCGGCCCTGAGGGCGAGGTGCCGGTAACTCCCGCCGATCCGGCCGAAACGGTCACGCTCGCCGACATCGCGAGCTTCCGGCCGGTTACCGGGGTCGGAGGCATGGAGCCAGATGGCTGGGTGATCGCCGGGCTCGACGCAAACTTCTACGCTTCGGGCGGGACGCATGTGGTCGACGGCACGCTGCTGGGCCAGCCGGCGTCCGTGCGATTCACCCCGGTCGCGTGGACCTGGAGTTACGGCGACGGCTCAACCGTGCGCCGCACGACTCCGGGAGCGACATGGCAGCAGCTGGGCATCCCGGAATTCGATCCGACTCCAACCAGCCACGTGTACGCGGCCGAGGGCACGTATTACGTCGACCTGGTCATCGACTACTCGCCCGAGTACCGATTCGGAGGTCAGGCGTGGGCCCGCATCCCGGGCATCCTCGCCGTTCCCGCGAACCGGCTGACGATCACCGCGGGCAGCGCCAAGACCGTGCTCGTCGAGCGCGATTGCGCCCGCAACCCCCGCGGCCCGGGTTGCTAACGGCCACACCGGAATCCTGCGGTCCGCTCACAGCGCTCGCAAATACAACGTTCAGGTTCGGGGTGAATGCTGGCAACGCTTGAAAGGAGCACTCCCCATGACAGACGCCCCCCAGAACCCCGAAGCGGGTTCTCCCACCAGCCAAGAGTCGTTCGCTCCGGCACCCGCCGGACACGTCGCTGAGGGAGGCGCAACAGAGACCACGGCCCACACCGGGGAGTCGTTCCGCCCGAAGCGCAGCACAGCCCTCGGCGCCGCCGCCCTCCTCGCCGTCGGAGCCCTGATCGGTGGCGTATCCGGTGCCGGCGTGACGCTCTGGGCCGCATCGACCAACGTCAGCAGCCCCGTAACCGGAAGCGCGAACCCCGCGACCATCACGGTCAACGACGTCAATGACGTCACCCAGATCACCGCCGTCGCCGCCTCGGCGTCACCGTCGGTCGTCACCATCAACGTGGCCGCCGACAATGCGGGCGGAACCGGTTCCGGTGTCGTCCTCAGCTCTGACGGCTACATCCTGACCAACACGCACGTGGTGACCCTCGATGGCGCCACTGGCGACCCGAAGGTCACCGTCACCACGAACGACGGGCGTCTGCTGCAGGCCACCGTCGTCGGCACCGACCCGATCTCAGACCTCGCGGTTATCAAGGTCGACGGCGTGAGCGACCTTCCCGCCATCGACTTCGCGGACTCCTCCAAGCTGAACGTCGGCGACACGGCGATCGCCATCGGCGCACCCCTCGGACTCTCCGGCACGGTGACCAATGGAATCGTGAGCGCGCTCAACCGCAGCATCACGATCGCCTCGTCCGCCGCTCCCGACACCGGCGAGCCCGAGCAGGCGCCCAGCCCGGGCGACACCCCCTTCGACTTCTGGCAGGACACCGAGGGCGAGCCGCAGGCACCGACCTCGTCGTCAACGATCTCGCTGGCTGTCATCCAGACGGATGCCGCAATCAACCCCGGTAACTCGGGCGGCGCGCTGCTGAACGCCGACGGCAAGCTCATCGGCATCAACGTCGCCATCGCGACAGCGGGCAACTCCAGCGAATCGGGCAGCATCGGCGTCGGCTTCGCGATTCCTGCCAACGTCGCCAAGCGCATCGCGGGCGAGATCATCGACACCGGCTCGGCGACCCACGGTCTGCTCGGCGCTTCGGTCACCGATGTCGCCGACGACGAGTCGCAGTCAGACAGCCAGGTCGTCGGCGCGAGCATCCGCGAACTCACCCAGGGCGGGGCGGCTGCTGGTGCAGGCCTCGAGGTCGGCGACGTGATCACCAAGATCAACGGCATCCCGGTCACCGGGTCCAGCGACCTCACCGCGCAGGTGCGCGCGCTGGCCGCCGGTGCCGACGCCAAGATCACCTACGTGCGCGACGGCAAGGCCGCGCAGGTGGATCTGACCCTCGGAGAGCTGAAGTAGCGTTCGAACTCAGCAGCGGCGCGGGGCGAGAGCCTCGCGCCGCTTCGCGATAGGCTCGACCGACCCACCAGCTCGACGCATTGGACCCCATGGCGAAGCAGCCCGACGCCCTTCCCGGTGTCTCGTACGTCATGCCCGTACTCAACGAGGTCGAGCACATCGAGGCCGCCATCGAGAGCCTCATCGGCCAGGATTACGGCGGCGAATTCGAGGTCGTGCTGGCGCTCGGACCGAGCGTGGATGGCACCAATGACGTCATCGCCCGGATGGCGGAGCTCGACCCCCGCATCCGCAGCATCCCGAACGAACTCGGCTCGACGCCCGGCGGGCTGAACGCCGCGATCCGCGCCTCCAGCCATCCCATCGTCGTGCGCGTCGACGCTCACTCGGTGCTGCCGACTCACTACACCCGCGTGGCGGTTGCGACGCTGCAGGAGACCGGAGCCGACAACGTGGGCGGCATCATGAAGGCAGAAGGCCAGTCGCCGTTCGAGAAGGCCGTCGCCCACGCATATGGATCTCCCGAGGGACTCGGCGGTACCCAGCACCACGTCGGGGGCAAGGCTGGTCCAGCTGACACCGCATACCTCGGGGTGTTCCAGCGCCACCGGCTCGTCGAGGTCGGGTTGTTCGACGAGGGCATCAAGCGCGGTCAGGACTGGGAACTCAACCGGCGCCTTCGACTGAGCGGCGGCACCGTGTGGTTCACCCCCGAGCTCACCGTCGTCTATCGGCCGCGGTCGAGCCTGCGCAAGCTGGTGAGGCAGTTCGTCGCCACGGGGATGTGGCGCGGGGAGCTTGCTCGCCGGTTCGGTGCCGGCGGCGGCATCCGGTACTTCGTTCCGCCGCTCGCGGTGCTCGGCGTGCTGCTCGGCACCGTGCTCGGCATCATCGGGCTGGTCACCGGCACCATCTGGCTCACCATCGCGTTCGCCGTGCCCGGGCTGTACTTCGCCTTCGTCATCGCCGCGGCGGTCGTCGCTGCCCGGGGCGGAATCCGCACGGGCCTGTGGTATCTCGTAGTCTTGCCGTGCATCCACTTCGGGTGGGGCATCGGTTTCGTTCTCGGCTTCCTCAAGCTGACCAAGAACATCACGGCGCAGACGGGCAGGTGAGGGAGTGACGTTCGAGAGTCATCCCGCCTACCCCGCGTCGATCGCACAATTGCGTGAAGTCAGCCAGCCGCCCGAGGTTCGGCTGCGGGCCAACGCCGAGCACTGGACCGCCTCGCTCTACCTCCGTCGGATCTCGCCGTACCTCACCTGGACCCTGCTGAAGACCAGCATCACGGCCAACGGGGTCACCGGGTTGATGATCCTCGCGGGATGGGCGACGGCCGCCGCGCTACTCATCCCGGGCATCGGGGGAGCCGCCCTCGCGCTCGTCCTCGGGCAGCTGCAGATGCTTCTGGACTGCTGTGACGGCGAAGTGGCGCGGTGGCGGGGCACCAGCTCGCCCGCCGGGGTCTTCCTCGACAAGGTCGGGCACTACAGCACCGAAGCGCTCATCCCTATTGCGCTGGGTCTCCGCGCCGCCGGCTGGCCGTTCGAGGCGCCGGCCGATTACCTCTGGACCACCGTCGGCCTGGCCCTCGCCCTCGTGATCGTGCTCAACAAGGCGCTCAACGACATGGTGCACGTCGCTCGGGCCAATGCCGGGCTGCCCAAGCTCAGCGACCGCAAAGGCGAGGCCGAGCCGAGCCAGCGTCTCGTCGCGCGGCTTCGTCGCCTCGTGCGGTTCGTGCCGTTCCATCGCCTGTACCACTCGGTGGAGCTGACGATCATCGCGTTCCTCACCGCCCTCGCGGCTCTCGTGCTGCCGCCGCTGGTCGCCGAGCGCACCGTGCTGCTGGTGCTGCTGCCGCTCGCGGTTCTCGCCCTCATCGGCCATTTCGTGGCGATCATGGCGTCGAAGCGAGTGCGCTCATAGCTGCGCCGACCGTCGGCGTCGTCTCGCTCACCCAGGGCAGGCGACCGGAAGACCTCGCCCGCGGCCTCGCGAGCCTGGCGGCACAGACCGGGGTGACGCTCGACATCGTGGTGGTCGGCAACGAGTGGGACCCCGTGGGGCTGCCGCCCGGGGTCACCTCGCTGCACCTGCCCGAGAACGTCGGCATCCCCGAGGGCCGCAATCGGGGGGCGGAGCTGGTGAGCGGGGAGTACCTGTTCTTCCTGGACGACGACGCGAGCATCCCCTCGCCGACGTTCCTGATCGACGCGATCGAGAAGATCAGGGCGGATCCGTCGATCGGACTGATCCAGCCGCGCGTGATCGACCCGAGCGGCGTCGAGAACCCGCGGCGGTGGATCCCGCGCATTCGTAAGGGCGACCCCGCGGAATCGGGCAACGTGTTCTCGGTGTGGGAGGGCGCGACCCTATTGCCCCGCGCTGTGTTCGACGCGACCGGCGGGTGGGCCGGGCCGTTCTTCTACGCGCACGAGGGAATCGAACTCGCGTGGCGGGTCTGGGATTCGGGCCATCGGGTGCTCTACGCGGGTGACCTGGTGGCGAATCATCCCGCCATCGAACCGACCCGGCACTCGTACTACTACCGTCTCAACGCGCGCAACCGGGTCTGGTTGGCCAAGCGCAACCTGCCGTGGCTGCTCGCACCCCTGTACGTGGGCAGCTGGACGGGCATCCAGCTCATCCGATGGGCGCGACGGCCCGCCGCTCTCCGGGCGTGGTTCGGCGGGTGGGCCGAGGGGTGGCGCAGCAATCCCGGCGGCCGCCGCCGCATCAAGTGGGTAACGGTCTGGCGGATGACCCGGGCAGGCCGCCCCCCGCTGATCTAATGAAGGCTGGTCCAGTGTGGCTGGGAGGGGCACCGTGCAAGTACTGAAAGACATCCGCACAGCGCGTCGGCTAATCGGCAACCTGCTGCAGTCGCGGGTCAATCGACGCGACGTCGCTCGGCAGGTGCGAGCGCATCCGCTTCCCGCCGACGGATCCATCAAGATCGCCGTCTACTTCGCCGACTCCAGCGTCAACCTGTACCAGTTGCGGCAGTGGTACGCCCCGCTGGTCGAGCTGTCGAGCACCTGGCCCGTCGCGATCATCTCCCGTTCGCCGGGTGCGGTTCTCGACCTGTGGGATGAATCGCCGCTGCCCGCCTACTACCTGCGCACCGTCGCCGACCTCGAGGCATTCGTTGCGAGTCAGGACATCAGGATCGTCTTCTACGTCAACCAGAACACCCGCAACTTCCAGATGTTCCGGTACGGGCGAATGTGGCACGTTTTCATCAACCACGGTGAGAGCGACAAGATGTACATGACGACCAACCAATTCAAGGCATACGACTACAGCCTCGTCGCGGGCGATGCGGCCATCGAACGTCTGCGGCACAAGCTCTGGAACTTCGATTTCGCCAAGCGGGTCATCGCGATCGGGCGACCGCAAGCCGATCATCTTGCCGGCGACCTGCCGTACACGCCGGATGACCGCACGGTCGTGCTCTACGCGCCGACCTGGGAGGGCGACCGGGCGTCAGCGGCCTATGGCTCCATCGCCAGCCACGGCGTTGCTTTGGTGACGGCGCTGCTGGAGACGGGCCACCATCGGCTGATGTACCGGCCACATCCGCGCAGCGGGGTCGTCGATCGGGACTACGCGGCGGCAAACCGGGCGATCATCGCCGCCATCGGCCGCGCGAACGCAGCTGATCCCATTGCGCAGCACGTCTTTGACGACTCACCGCAACTCGGGTGGCAGCTGGCGGCGGCGGATGTCGCGATCACCGACATCTCGGCGATGGTCTACGACCGTCTCGCCACCGGCAAACCCCTCATCGTGACCCGCCCGGTGGCGCCGGAAGCGGAGATCGACGAGTCGGGCTACCTCGGCGCCGCCGAGTGGCTGGCGGCGGATGAGGCCGCCGACGTGGTCTCGACGGTCGACCGCGTGCAGGTCGACGCCGAATCCCAGGAGCGCCTGCGATTCTGGGTCGAGCGCCACTTCGGCGATACCACCCCGGGCGAAGCGACCCGACGATTCCGCGCCGCGGTCGAGTTGCTCATGAAGCAATGGCAGCGGCACGCGAAGATCCATGCCTCCGACGTGCAGCGCCCGGACGTCGATCCGTTCGAGGACGAGGACGAGGAGCGCTAACCGAGCTGTTCGGGCGACTCCAGCTCGGGCTGGGAAGACTTCGCCCCCCGCGGGGCCTTCGGCGCTCTCGCGGCCTTCGGCAGCTTCACGATCGGGTCGAGCCAGGCCGGGAACGTCGTCGGCGCCGGACCGAACGCCTCCCGCGAAGAGCGCACGATCTGTCGACCGAGGATGTTGTTGCCACTGCCCCCGATCACCGCTCCAATGCCGAACGGCATGAGCCGGCCGACGACGTTGGTTCCCTGCGCGGTGGCGAACTTGCGCAGGAACGTCTTCTTGATGCGGTCGGCGATCGGCCCCATCACGGTGCGGGGGAGGCTCTTCGTCACCATCTCGCCCCAGAACACGTTCTTGGCGCCGCCGGTACCAGAGACCTGGCCGGCGAGCTGCTTCACGAGGTCTGATCCAGCCGTTCCGAGAACCATGGTCATCACGAGCGCTCGCGCCCGGTCGGGGTCGTCAACGACGATGCCGTGCACCTCGGTGACGGACTGCGCGAAGAGCGCGCTCGCTTCGAGGAACCCGGCCGTCTCGACGCCGGAGAGAGCGAGGGAGGCGCCGGTGCCGATTGCGGGGATGGCGGCACTGGCCCCGACGAGCGCTCCACCGGTCGTCACGGCGGTGATGTACCGGCGCTCGAGGATGCGGATGATCTCCTCTGGGCTCGCCTGGGGGCGGCTGCGACGGATGCCTCGGATGTGAGCCAGGACGGCGGGCCGCTGCACGGTCAGCACCCGGTCGATGCCCCGGACAACGAACGGATTCGACGCAGAAATCTCGGTCACTTTGGCCATGGGCCCACCGTACCCGACGACCCCGGGACCCTTAGGGGGGTTCAGATTCCGTAGTCGGTGTTGTAGCGGTCGAGCACGTCGCCGATGGGTCCGTCGAGCACGAGGATTCCCTTGTCGAGGTAGAGGCCGCGGGTGCAGAAGCGACGCAGGTCCTTCTCGCTGTGCGAGACAAAGAACAAGGTGCGACCACCGGCGAGCAGCTCCTCGATGCGGCGGTAGCACTTCTCGCGGAACGCCTTATCGCCCACCGCGAGCACCTCGTCGACGAGGATGACCGGCTCCTCGAGGCGGGAGATCACCGAGAAGGCGATGCGCACCTTCATGCCGCTCGAGAGGTGCTTGTACGGGGTGTCGATGAAATCCCCGATCTCGGCGAAATCGATGATCTCGTCGAACTGCGCGGTGATCTCGGCCCGCGACATCCCGTGCAGTCCGGCCGTCAGGTAGACGTTCTCCCGCACGGTGAGGTCGTCGACGAAACCGCCGGTGATCTCGATGAGGGGAGCGACGCCGGCGTGCACCTCGACGCTGCCCTCGTCGGGCAGGATCACCTCGGCTACGAGCTTCAAGAGGGTCGACTTGCCCTGGCCGTTGCGACCGACCACGCCGATCGCCTCGCCGGGCTGCACGTCGAAGGTGATGTCGCGCAGTGCCCAGAACTCGTTGGAGCGGGCACGGCGATTGCGTCCCGCGAACAGGTCTTTGAAGTTGCGGCGCGATCGGCGGTTGCGGCGGAACCGGATGCCCGCCCCCTGCACTCGGATCACGGGAGGCGTGGCCTCTCCGATGACCTCGTCCAGCATCCCAGGTACCGTCATCAGATCTCCTTGAGCACTGCACGCTCGGTGCGCTTGAAGACCAGGATGCCCACGCCGAGGATCAGCACACTCATGGCGGCGCCGATTCCCACGGCGAACCACTCCAGCTGGGCGGGGAAGAAAGCGGCCCGGTACAGGGAGAAGATGCCCGCGAGCGGGTTGAACGCGGCGATCAGGTCGAGGCCGAGCGGCTTCAAATCGGTGATGCCGTAGATGATCGGGCTGGCGTAGAAGAGGAATCGGAGGGCCAGTTTGGTGGCGCGCTCCAGGTCGCGGAAGAAGACGACCAGTGGCGCCACGATCAGCCCCACCCCGAGGGTCAGGACCGCCTGCATCAGGATGCCCAACACGAAGTAGACCGCCTGCCAGTGCAGCACGGCTCCGGTCGCGATGGCGAACACCGCCAGCACCGGGATGCTCGCCACGAACTCGATGCCCTTCGAGAGAACGAGGCGGGCCACCCAGATGGTGCGGGGGATCTTGGTCGAACGGATGAGCTTCGCTTCGCGCAGGTAGGCGCGGGTCGCGTCGGAGACCGCCCCGTTGAACCACATCCACGGCAGCAACGCGCAGAGCAGGAACACGATGTACGGCTCTTCGCCGATGCGGCCCTCGCGCCCGAACACCTGGGTGAAGACGAACCAGTAGATGCCCGCCATCACGAGCGGGTCGAGGATGGACCACAGGTACCCGAGCGCCGAAGTCGAGTAGCGCACCCGGAGGTCGCGGACCGTCAGGAGCCAGAGGGCCTGCCGATAGCGGGAGAGTGCCGACCGCGGCGGGCGCAGAACGTCGGGCGTGGACACGCGCTCTATCGTAGGGTCTTCCGCCTGAACGGCGCGGTTGTGCGGACTAGACGAAGAGGTTCGCGCGTTCCAGGTCTTCGGCGAAGTCGACCTCGACCGCGTACAGGTCGGAGATGTCGACGGGCTCGATCATGAGGCCGTTCTGCTCGATCGCCAGCTCGATGCCGCGCTCGAAGTAGTCCTGGTCGCCGACCCGCTTCAGCTGACGCAGCAGCACGGCCTTGTCGTCGCGCGAGATGTAGTTGATGCCCACGGCCTCGCCCAGCCCGCCCACGACGGTCTTGGAGAGCTCCTTGATGTAGCCCTCGGCGTTGGTCGTGTACTTGACCTCTTCATCCGAGACCTTCGCGGTGTTCACCGAGACGAATGACTGGTCGCGAGCGACGAGCTTGGCGGCCCGCTCGAGGGCGGTCGGGTCGAAGACCACGTCGCCGTTCATCCACAGCACTCCGCCCGGCGCCGACGCCTGCAGGGCGCGCATCAGGCTCTTGGAGGTGTTGGTTTGGTCGTACTGCTCGTTGTAGACGAAGGATGCCTCGGGGAACGCCTCGATGATGTGCTCGAGCTTGTATCCGACGACGACGGTGACCTGCGCGGCCTTGCCGAACGCCTGGCGGATGTTGTCGAACTGCTGGCCCATGATGGTTCGGCCGTCGGCCAGCTCAGTCAGGGGCTTGGGAAGGGAGCGGCCGAGTCGGCTACCCATTCCGGCTGCCAGAATGACGATCTGCGTTGTCACCGGGAAACTCCTAGGTTGTCTCTGTTCCCGGTTGGAAAGAATTTGCCTTGCGTTCACCCGGGATTGTTGATCAGGACACGCCGTTGTGTGCCTTTCCACAGTATCGGGTCCGCCTCCAAACGGGCTGGATGATTGAGCGGTTGTTGTCCTTTCGTGATGAGCGCCGGAACGGCTACCAGGGCCCGGGGCGTCGGTCGAGGCTTGGTAAGTTGTGACGGTGGAAAACCCCCCTGAGCCCGGCCCGGCCAAGAAGCCGACCCCTCGGGCGAGTGCTCGACCGACCGGCGCTGCGCGCAAACCTGCGGCACCGCGTAGCCAGGCGACGCAACGCCCGGCGGCTCCCAAGTCGACCCCTGCCACGGTTCCTCCCGCATCGGCGGCTGCGTCGCAGCCCGGTGACGCTGGCATAGCGCCCGAACCCGAACAGCCGCAGGTTACCGGCGCAGCGCAAACCGCCGATGAACGGTCGGCGAATGGTGCGAGCGCGCCCGAGGATGAGAGCGCCACGCCGACAAAGTCCGCCCCGCGCGCCACGCCGATGCGACGGACCCCGGCTGCCCGGACGACCGCTCCCAAGACGACCGCCTCGAAGACGACCGCTTCAAAGACGACCGCCCCCACGACGGCGGCCCCGAAGTCGACCGCGGCTAAGACGACGCCGAAGGCGGCGGAGGATGCGCCGGCTGAGCCGGCAACGAAACCAGCGGCCAGATCGCGCGCGACCCAGCCGGCAGCCAAACCCGCTAGGCCCCCGGCTGCGCGTAAGCCGGCCGGTACCTCAGGGGCGGCAAAGCCAGCGACCGGCACCGCGGGCGCGAAGCCGGCTGCCGCTTCAACCAGGGCTCCGCGCAAGCCCGCGGCGAAGGCCACGCCCAGCCCTGCGCCCGCCTCGGTGGCGGACGCACCGGTCGAGCCTGAGCTCGTCGGTGAGGCACCGGCGACGCCGGCGGGGAACGAGGTCGTGCCCGATCGCGTCGCTGTTGCGCCGACGGTCGACGAGCCCGAAGTCGCTGAGCCCGCCGTGGCCGATGCCGCCGCTGAACCGGCAGTCGCAGAGCCTCAAGCAGCAGAACCGGACGTCGCAGGGCCGGATGTCGCCGAACCCGTAGTCGTCGAGGCAGCGGCAGGAAAAGCGGAGCCGCCCGTACCCGCATCCGCCGAGGCGACCCCGCGGACTCCGTCACCGGCGGGGACGTCCGCCGCTCGCGAAGATCTGGACAAGCTCGCGGCCTGGGCGAAGCGCACCGCCGCAGCGACGCGCGCCCGGCTCGACGCGGTCCGAGAGGCAGCGGTGGCCGCCCGAACCGCGCGCGCCGAAGCGGCGGAGGCCCAGGCAGCGTCGGCGGTCGCGGCCGCCCAGACGGCCGCGGAAGCCCCGGAAGTCGATGTTGAAGTCGAAGTCGTCGAAGCCGAAGTTATCGAGGCGACCCTCGAGCCAGTAGCCCTTGAAGCAGCGATCACCGAGCCGCTGGCACCCGACACACCGGCACCAGAAGAGCCGAAGCCGGAAGCAATCGCGCCTGTGACGACCCGCGAAGTCGCCGCTCGACCGGCTACCCGCGCACCGGCGGTGATCGCCGACGAGCTGTTTCTTCCGGCCGAGCGCCGAGCGCGTGCCAGCGACACCGACACCGAGGTCGTGCTCGCCGTGTCGGGGCTGACGAAGCGCTTCGACGACAAGATCGCTGTCGACGGCGTCGACCTCCAGGTGCGGGCCGGCTCGTTCTACGGCATCGTCGGCCCCAACGGAGCGGGCAAGACCACGACCCTGTCGATGATCACCGGCCTGCTTCGTCCCGATTCCGGAACCGTCACCGTGCATGGATCGGATGTCTGGACGGATACCGCCGTCGCGAAGCGGAGCATGGGCGTGCTGCCCGACCGCCTGCGCCTGTTCGACCGACTGACCGGTGCGCAGCTGCTGTACTACGCCGCCGTGCTCCGCGGATTGGACGGCGAGACCGCCCGCTCCCGAACCGGAGATCTTGCGAGTGCCTTCGGGCTCGAAGAGTCGCTGGGTCGTCTCGTGAGCGACTACTCGGCGGGCATGACCAAGAAGATCGCGTTGGCTGCCGCCATGATCCACTCGCCAAGACTGCTCGTGCTCGACGAACCGTTCGAGTCGGTCGACCCCGTCTCGGCGGCGACAGTAACGGGCATTCTGAAGCGGTACGTTGCGGCCGGCGGGACGGTGGTGCTCTCAAGCCACAGCATGGATCTCGTCGAGCGGATCTGCGACAACGTCGCCGTCATCGTGCGCGGGCGTCTGCTCGCCGACGGCACCATGGACGAGGTGCGCGACGGTCGCACGCTCGAGGAGCGCTTCGTGAACCTCGCCGGCATCGGAACCACGTCGGAGGGGCTCGAGTGGTTGCACAGCTTTTCAGACTGAGGCTCGCTCTCCTCACCAACACGTTCCGGCGCCGACCGCTGCAGCTGACGGGGATGATCGTTGCCCTGCTCTACGCGCTCGGGCTCGCCGGACTCGTCGTGGTGGGATTCACCGACCTGCGCGCCACGACGCCCGACATCGCGCGAGCCGTGCTGACCTCGTTCGGGTCACTGGTGATCGTCGCGTTCGCGGTTCTCCCGCTCGTGTTCGGCTCCGACGACCCGCTCGACCCGCGGCGGTTCAGCCTGTTCGGCATTCCGGCGACCCCGCTGTCGGTGGCGATCGCCGTGGCCGGGCTTGCGAGCATCCCGAGCCTGATCGTCGCGATCTTCGCCCTCGCCCAGATCGGCGTGTGGGCTCGCGAACCCGTCTCGCTGCTGTTCGCCGTGGTCGGCGCGGCCTGCATCATCGCGACCTGCGTGCTCGCCGCACGGATCTCGTCGGTCGTCGCCTCGTCGTGGCTGTCTTCTCACCGCGCGCGGGATTCGACCGGCACCGCGCTGGTGACGGTGCTCGTGATCGCCGCGCCCGTGCTCGGGCTGCTCGCCGTTGTCGACTGGCAGGCATACGTCCTGCCGGTCGTCCGTCGCATCGCGGCGGTCGCGTCGTGGACACCGTTCGGCTCGGCCTGGAGCGCGCCGGGGGATGCCGCGCTCGGCGACACGGGCACCGCCGCCCTGAAGATTCTCATCTCGCTGGCCTTCGTTGCGATTCTCGCGCTGGTGTGGCGCACTCTCGTGGGGTTCGTGCTGGTGCGGCCGCAACGCGACGCCGTCGCGCGCACCTACTCGGGTCTGGGCTGGTTCGAGCGACTGCCGGCGACTCCGCTCGGCGCGATCGCGGCCCGCAGCCTCAGTTACTGGGGGCGCGACCCCCGCTACGGCGTCTCGCTCGTGGTCATCCCGATCATCCCGATCATCATGGTGATCGCCCTGCTGGTCGCGGGCGTGCCGGGAGAGATCGTCGCGTGGGTGCCGGTGCCGGTGATGTGCCTCTTCCTCGGCTGGACGGTGCACAACGACATCGCCTCCGACAGTTCGGCGTTCTGGGCGCACGTCTCCGCGAGCACCCGCGGGTCGGACGACCGGTGGGGAAGGCTCGTGCCGGCCCTCGTGATCGGCATCCCGCTCGCGGTGATCGGCAGTCTCGTCACGGTGTGGGTGATCGGCGACGGCACCATGCTTCCCGGTTTGGTGGGCCTGAGCCTCTGCGTGCTCTTCGTCGCGCTCGGCGTCTCCAGCGTGATCTCCGCCGCCTTCCCGTATCCGGCGGTGCGCCCGGGTGACAGCCCGTTCGCTCAGCCGCAGGCGGTGGGAGCCTCGAGCGCGGTCATCCAGTCGCTCTCGTTCGTCACGACGCTCGTGCTGACGGCCCCGGTGGTGGCGTTCATCGTGCTGTTCCCCGACCTGCCCGAAATGCAGCTGATCTCGCTCGGTGGGGGAGTGCTGCTCGGCCTGCTGGTGCTGGTGGGCGGGGTCTACGGTGGCGGTCGCGTCGTCAACCGGCGGGCGCCCGAACTGCTCGCCTTCACCCTGCAGAACTAGCCGGTCGCGCGTAGAATCGCCTGATGGCTGACACGGATCACACCGGCGGAGGTACCGACACCCTCGATCGCGAACTCGAGGAACTGCTCAACCGCGAGCAGGTCGAGGAGGGTGATCACGAGCGCTTCTCGCACTACGCACCCAAGAACGCCATCATGGAATCCGCGCTCACCGGCAAGCCGGTCCGCGCCCTCTGCGGCAAGCTCTGGACGCCGTCGCGCGATCCCGAGAAGTTTCCGGTGTGCCCGACCTGCAAAGAGATCTACGCGACCCTGAAGTAGGGCCCGTCAGGCGTACACGGTCGGGATCGCCGGGTCGCCGCGGCTCAACCGGAAGGCGTCCGGCGGCAACTCCGCCTTGACCGAGGCGTGGTGCTCGCGTGCGAGCAGGGTGCCCGCCGGCCCCAGGTACTGCTCGTCGGGGGAACCGCCGGTCATCAACGGCACCAGCAGGCTGCGCCCGGCGGATGCTCCCGCCTCCGTCTCCCCGACATAGATTGTCTCCGCGGTTGCCGTGCCCGAGCGCAACGACCGCACCGGGTGCTTACGGCCACCCACGGTGGCCTTCGCGGCGGACCGCTTGGCAACGCTCACCCAGTCGCCCGCCTCATCGCGCCGGGCAACGAGCTTGTAGACCATGCCCGACGCCGGTTCCCCCGATCCGGTGACCACCGACGTTCCGACGCCGAAGGAGTCGACGGGGGCGCCGCGCAGAGCCGCGATCGTGTACTCGTTGAGGTCATTGGTCACGGTGATGCGGGTGTCGGTTGCCCCGAGCGCATCGAGTTGGGCTCGCACCGCGGCCACCTGCACCGGCAGGTCCCCGGAATCGATGCGAACCGCCCCGAGTGAGGTACCGGCGACCTCCACCGCGAGGTCGACGCCGGCTTCGATGTCGTACGTGTCCACGAGCAGCGTGGTTCCGGGGCCGAGTGCGTCGACCTGGGCCCGGAAGGCTGCCTCCTCACTGTCGTGCAGCAGGGTGAACGAGTGCGCGGCCGTGCCCATGGTCGGGATGCCCCAGCTGCGCCCGGCCTCCAGATTCGAGGTGGCGCCGAAGCCCGCGATGAACGCGGCGCGAGCGGCGGCCACGGCGGAGTGTTCGCCCGTGCGCCGCGACCCCATCTCGGCCAGTGGGCGGCCCGACGCCGCGGAGACCATCCGTGCCGCCGCGGAGGCGACCGCCGAGTCGTAGTTCAGCACGCTGAGCACGAGGGTCTCCAGCATCACCGCCTCGGCGAAAGTGCCGTCGATGACGAGAACGGGGGAGCCGGGAAAGTACAGCTCCCCTTCTTGGTACCCGGTGATCGAGCCGCGGAACCGGTAATCGGCGAGCCAATCGATGGTTTCGGGACGCACGACGTCGTTGTCGCGGAGGAACGCGAGCTCGGCATCCCGGAACCGGAACTGCTCGATGAGTGACAGCAGCCGACCGGTGCCGCCGACCACGCCGTACCGGCGGGTGTCGGGCAGCCGCCGGGAGAAGACCTCGAACACGCACTCCCGCTCGTGGGTGCCGCTGCCGATAGCGGCATCGACCATCGTGAGTTCGTAGCGATCGGTCAGCAGCGCGGTGCTCATGCACCGAGCCTACGAGGTGAGACGGTACCTCAGATGTGTCACCCGGTCGCCCTGCACCACCTCGGGATTGTCGAGCAGCAGGGGATCGCCGGCGTAGTCGCCGAAGTACCGCACGCCGTTGCCGAGGATCACGGGAGCGAGCTCCATCCGCACCTCGTCGACGAGACCCGCCGCGAGCGCCTGTCCGGCGATGTTCCCGGCGGTCACGTACACGTCCCGGTCGCCGGCAGCGATGGACGCCTGTCCGATTGCGGATTCCACCCCGTCGGTCACGAAGGTGAACGGCGCATCGGGGAAGGGCCAGTCGGTCGGTGGCTCGTGAGTAACGACGAAGACGGCGTCTCCGGCGGTGGGCCGGCCCTCCCAGCCGTTGACGATGTCGAAGAGGCGGCGCCCGATCACCACGGCACCGATCGTCGGCCAGGTGCGGCCGAGGTATTCAGCGGTGGGTTCCGTAACGTGGAAGAAGCGTTGCGGGTCGCCCGGGGCGATGGCGATGTCGCCATTCTGGTACCAGTCGAAGATGGCGCCGGGGTCGTCGTTGCGGTCTGCGATGAAGCCGTCGAGCGAGACGGCAGCGCTGACGATGATCATGTGGACATCGTATACATCACCACCGGTGAGGCAACAGGGCTCGGGTACAGTGGGATCTCGTGAACAGCGCGCCGATCGGGGTCTTCGACAGCGGCGTCGGCGGACTCACCGTGGCTCGCGCGATCATCGACCAGCTGCCGCGCGAATCGATCCTCTACGTGGGCGACACGCTGCACTCGCCCTACGGGCCCAAGCCCATCGCCGAGGTGCGCGGGTATGCGCTCGCAGTGATGGATGACCTCGTCGCCCAGGGCGTCAAAGCTCTGGTGATCGCCTGCAACACGGCCTCGGCAGCGATGCTCCGGGATGCTCGTGAGCGGTTCACCGATGGCTACGGCATCCCCGTGGTCGAGGTGATCCAGCCCGCGGTCCGTGCCGCTGTGCGGCAGACCCGCAACGGTCGGGTCGGCGTGATCGGCACCGTCGGCACCATCAAGTCGAAGGCCTACGAGGATGCGTTCGCCGCGGCAGCCCACATCGAGCTCTTCGCGCAGGCGTGCCCTCGCTTCGTCGAGTTCGTCGAAGCCGGGGTCACCAGCGGCGCTGAGCTGTTCGCGGTCGCCGAGGAGTACCTTGCGCCGCTGAAGGCCGCGGAGGTCGACACCCTCGTGCTCGGGTGCACGCACTACCCGCTGATGTCGGCGGCGATCCAGTATGTGATGGGCGACTCGGTCGCGCTGGTTTCCAGTGCCGAGGAGACCGCGTACGACGTCTACCGCACCCTCGTCGCCCACGACCTCGAGCGGCACGAGGCATCCCCACCGATCCACGAGTTCGAGGCGACCGCCGACACGGCCGCCTTCAAGAAGCTGGCGGCCCGATTCATTCCGGAGGTGATCCGGGTCGAGACCTTCGAGACCGGAACCATCGACCTCTCGGGGCTGCGAAAGTTCGACCCATTACAGAAAGAAGCACGATGACCCGTCACGACGGCCGCGAGGCCACCGACCTGCGCGAGATCACCATCGAGCGGGGCTGGAGCGACCAGGCCGAGGGCAGTGCGCTGATCTCGTTCGGGCGCACCAAGGTGCTGTGCACCGCCTCGTTCACCAACGGGGTGCCGCGCTGGCTGACGGGCAAGGGCAAGGGGTGGGTCACGGCGGAGTACGCGATGCTGCCGCGCGCAACGAACGACCGCAACGACCGCGAGTCGGTCAAGGGCAAGATCGGCGGGCGCACGCACGAGATCTCGCGCCTCATCGGGCGGTCGCTCCGAGCGGTGATCGACACCAAGGCGCTCGGTGAGAACACCATCGTGATCGACTGCGACGTACTGCAGGCCGATGGCGGCACCCGAACGGCCGCCATCACCGGCGCCTACGTCGCTCTCGCCGACGCGATCGAGTGGGGTCGCGCCAAGGGCTTCATCGGCAAGAACTCGAAGGCGATCATCGACAGCGTGGCCGCCGTGTCGGTGGGCATCGTCGATGGTGAGCCGCTGCTCGACCTGGCGTATGTGGAGGATGTCCGGGCCGAGACCGACATGAACGTCGTCGTGACCGGCCGGGGTCTCTTCGTCGAGGTGCAGGGCACCGCCGAGGGCGCGCCGTTCGACCGGCGCGAGCTCGACGCCCTTCTCGACCTCGCGCTCGCGGGCGGGGTGGACCTCACCCGGCTGCAGAATGAGGCGCTCGCCCGATGAAGTTGGTGCTGGCAACGCACAATGCGCACAAGGTGGAGGAGCTGCGGCGGATCCTCGGGGATGCCCTCGAGGGCATCGAGTTGGTGGGGTACGAGGGCCCCGAACCCGTCGAGGACGGCGAGACCTTCGAGGCGAACGCGCTGATCAAGGCGCGCGCGGCGTCGGCGTTCACAGGACTCCCGGCGATCGCGGATGACTCAGGCATCTCGGTCGACGCGCTGGACGGGGCCCCGGGCATCCATTCGGCTCGATATGCCGGCACGCGCAGTGACACCGACAATCTCGAACTGCTGCTGCGCAATCTCGGGGATAACCCGAACCGCGCCGCGCACTTCACCTGCGCCGCCGCGCTGGTGGTGCCGCCGCCGCTCGAAGAGGTCGGCCCGGACGGCCCCCAGGACGAAGCGCTCGACCGGGAGTTCGTCGAGCTCGGCATCTGGCCGGGCACGATCCTGCACGAGCCGGCCGGACCGAACGGCTTCGGCTACGACCCGATCTTCAAGCCGGCCGGTCTCTCGGTGAGCTCGGCCGAGCTCCGGCCCGACGAGAAGAACGCGATCAGCCACCGGGCGCTCGCGTTCCGCGCCCTGATGCCGATCGTGCGACGCGAGCTGCTCGGCTAGAAGCCGAGCTGGCGAAGCGACGATGCGATCGCGTCTGCCGAGCGGTGCAGCAAGTGCTCTTCGTGCACCGAGAACGGCACTTCGATGACCTGGGAGACGCCGCCGGCATCGACGACGCTCGGTACCGATAGCGCGATTCCGTCCAGGCCGTGGTAGCCGCTGAGCACCGAGCTGACGGGGAGGATGGCGCCCTCGTCGTGCAGCACTGCCTCGACGATCCGCGCGCCAGACAGCCCGATCGCGTAGTTGGTCGCGCCCTTGCCGGCGATCACCCGGTAGGCCGCCCCCTTCACGTCGTCGGAGATCGCGTCCAATTCGGATGCGGTCAGGGGAGCGCCGTCGACGGGCTGCCACTCCATGATCGGGACCGGGCCGATGCTCGCCTGCGACCAGAGCGGGAACTCGGAATCGCCGTGCTCGCCCACGATCATCGCGTGCACGCTGGTGGGGGAGACTCCCGCGCGCTGGGCGAGCAGCCATCGCAGCCGTGAGGAGTCGAGCACCGTGCCCGAGGCGAACACCCGCGACGGGGGCAGCCCGCTGATGCGCTGCGCCGCCACTGCGAGAACGTCGCAAGGGTTAGTGACCAGCATGAACACCGCGTCGGGCGCCCGCTCCACGAGGCGCGGCATCAGGTTACGCAGGATCTCGACATTGATCGCTGCCAGCTCCAGCCGAGACTGACCGGGATGCTGCTTGGCGCCTGCGGTGATCACGACCATGTTCGCGCCGGTCATCACGTCGAGGTCGTCGCTGCCCCTGACCACCGACGCCCCCGTGAACTGCGTTCCGTGAGCGAGGTCGAGCACCTCAGCCTCAACACGCGTGGAATCGATGTCGTACAGCACGATCTCTCGTGCGGACTGACGGATCAGGGCGGCATAGGCCAGCGACGTGCCCACTGCACCCGCGCCAATGATCGCCACGGTCGAATTCTCGATAACACCCATGGGGACAGGGTGCCCCATACGGCCGTCGAGGCATAACCCGCCGCAGGCGAAGTAAGGTTTCGGTGTGCCGAAAATAGCGGAGCAGGTACCAGCGCATGCGCCAGGGCGCGCCCGCGCGACGTTGCTCGCTCTCGGACCCGCCTTCGTCGCAGCGATCGCCTACGTCGACCCCGGCAACGTCGCGGCGAACCTCACGGCGGGTGCCCGGTACGGGTACCTGCTGCTGTGGGTGCTCATCGTCGCCAACGCGATCGCGGTGCTGGTGCAGTACCAGTCCGCCAAGCTCGGCATCGTCACCGGCCGCAGCCTGCCCGAACTGCTCGGGGAGCGGCTGCGCACCGGCCCCCGCCGGGTGTACTGGGTGCAGGCCGAGCTCGTGGCCGCCGCGACGGATGTCGCCGAGGTGCTCGGCGGCGCGATCGCCCTCTACCTGTTGTTCGGTGTGCCCCTGCTCGCCGGCGGCGTGATCATCGGTATTGCGTCGATGCTGCTGCTGGCCGTGCAGTCGCGCCACGGCCAGCGCTCGTTCGAGATCGTCATCGTCACCCTGCTCGGCGTGATCGTCGTGGGGTTCGTGTCTGGCCTGTTTTTCACGGGCCTGGATGCCGAGGAGGCGCTCGCCGGCCTGGTGCCGCGGTTCCAGGGCACAGACTCCGTGCTCCTGGCCACCAGCATGCTGGGCGCCACCGTGATGCCGCACGCCATCTACCTGCACTCTGCCCTCGCCCGAGATCGGCACGGCGATTCCCACAACCCGTCCCGGATCAGCGCTCTCTTGCGAGCCACCCGCTGGGATGTCGGGGGAGCGCTGTTCGTCGCCGGCGCGGTCAACATCTCGATGCTGCTGCTGGCGGCATCCGCGCTGCGGGGCATCGACGGCACCGACACGATCGAGGGCGCGCATACCGCCGTCGTCGCGACGCTCGGCCCCACCATCGGCGTGATCTTCGCGGTGGGCCTGCTCGCGAGCGGCTTGGCCTCCACGAGTGTCGGCACCTACGCCGGGTCGGCGATCATGGGGGGCCTGCTCAAGGTGCGGGTGCCGCTGCTGCTCCGACGGGTCATCACCCTGATTCCGGCGCTCGTGGTGCTGGGCGTGGGGTTCGATCCGACGCGGGCGCTGGTGCTCAGCCAGGTGGTCCTGAGCTTCGGCATCCCGTTCGCCCTCATCCCCCTGGTCTGGTTGGCGAGTTCGCGCGCGGTGATGGGCAGGTTCGCGAACGCGCCCTGGCTGAGGTGGGCGGGGTGGATCTCGGCGGGCGGCATCTCCGTGCTGAACGTGCTGCTCATCGTGCTCGTCGTGTCGGGCGGCTGACGTGCCTGCAACTCCCACCGCCATCGAGGACTACGTGAAGGTCATCTACGCGCACACCGAGTGGCAGCCGGCACCGATCACCTCCGGCGCGCTCGCCGCTCGCCTGGGGCTTGCGGGGTCGAGCGTGACCGAGATGGTGAAGAAGCTCGTGGCCCTCGGCCTCGTCGACCACGAGCCGTACGGGGCCATCCAGTTGACTCGGGATGGCTCGGCGCTGGCCCTGCGGATGATCCGGCGGCACCGTCTCATCGAGACCTGGCTCGTGAAGCACATGGGGTACTCCTGGGACGAGGTGCACGACGAGGCCGAGATTCTCGAGCACACGATGAGCGACCGGCTCCTCGACGCCCTGGATGCCCAGCTCGGGCACCCCTCGAGCGACCCGCACGGTGACCCGATCCCCGCGGCCGATGGCACGGTCATCCGCCCCGCCGCCGTGCCGCTGGCCGACGCGCCCGATGGTGGGCGGGTGGTGCGCATCAGCGATCGGGATCCGGCGCTGCTGCGCCAGCTCGAAGGTGCCGGCGTTGTGGTCGGG